>Ga0160425_1000585_pt1 | contig 47346 bp, 44 predicted proteins | sample BioMet8_FD_108193 | JGI IMG/M metagenome (GOLD analysis project Ga0160425, IMG submission 108193) | Microbial communities from bioreactor (seeded with sewage sludge) at Lawrence Berkeley National Lab, California, USA - Biofuel... | ecosystem: Engineered > Bioreactor > Anaerobic > Unclassified ...
GAGCCCTTGACATGCCCTGAATGGTATTTTATATTATATTCGTAACCGGGACAGGCTATCATGCCAGATCCCATGATATATTTGCCATAGAAGACTAATTTACAGAAAGAACTTCACACGCTCATCTGATCTGGTATAATGAAAAACGTATCAAGAAATCACTTAATAATATGAGCCCTAAGGAGTACAGACACAGTCTCGGAATCGCTGTTTAAGCGGTACAAGAAAATGTCCGCACCCCCCTCTCAACAAACTACAACTTTTTCCCTATGTAAAAATGTGCTGATAATTTGCAGGATGTCCGCACCCACGTCTCTAGATTTTCAGGCAATTATACCTCTCGAGCGCATGAACGCTTCGATTTCTTCAATAGCGGCATCCTCATCATCGCCTTCACAGGATATCGTGATTTCTTTCTTGTCAGGGACAAAAAGCAAGACGGTAGGCATGATTGCTTTCATGTTCGCTTCGCGGCCATTGTACTCCGCTGTGCAATTAGAATGGTATTTCGAGCAATAGCTGGACAACAGCGTCGCGGCGATGGGGCCTAAACCATCACTGCCTGTAATTGTGACTGTAGTTTTTTTCATTGCTGAAGATTCTCCTTTCCGGTGCCTTTTTGTGTTATTATATCAGATTTTTATATACTTATATCAGATTATTCGAAATACGTTGGGAAAACACGCGGTATCTTTACAGTCATACGCTTTTTTTTGTTTTTTATGCATTTTACGCGATAGACTTTTTTGCTGGCGCGTTTAAAGTCCCTGTCCAGCAGTTTGAAAACATTGACGGGTTTGCCGTACATCACCGTATCGAAGGTGGTTTTGAGCTTGTCCTCCTGATATAGGTTGAATAAGTAGAGAATAAAATCATCGTTTTGGGCCAGGTTTGTGGCCGTGATCTCCGCGTTGAGGCTGTTTTCAGCGTAGATGGCGGAGGAGCCGGCCAGCGCTGCTGTCACGGAGCTCGGGAGAGAGCTTCCTCTCAGGTTCGGCGTAACAGTAAGGTAGTACAGCGCGTCGTCATTGTCGATGAGGACGGACATGGAAGAGCTGACAATGAGGCCCGCCCGCCGGGCGAAGACGACAGTCAGAACGGCGGCGCAGGCGATGATCGCCAATCCGGGCGCAGGCGAGATCCAGCGCAGGCCCATGAACACCACCGGCGTGATCAATCCGACGCAACCGACGCATATAGCCGCGATCAACTCTTTTACTCCATTAACGCCGTTTGCTCCGGCGTACTTATCGTCATAATGATGTATTTTCATGATCATCCACCTTTTAAGAATTTATTTGGAGGTGCATGCCGCGCCGTCCATGATCATTATAGTGCGAAAACGTGAAAGTCACAACCGCAAAGCGCTGTGTTTTGATCTGTCCATGCCGACAATGAGTCTTGCGCAAAAAGGACATCTTGTTTATAATAATGAGCAGGCAAGGCTGGAAGAGCAGCCGTTTTAACAGGGAGGAACATGGTATGGAAGGATTTAAGGCTTTTCTGAAGAGAAAGGATATAGAGATTTCCCTGAAGCGCTACGGCATCGACGCACTCGGCGCCATGGCCCAGGGCCTTTTCTGTTCACTTCTCATCGGCACTATCATCGGAACGTTTGCGAAGCAGTTCGGGATCGGCATCCTGTGCCAGAACGCGGTGACGATCAGCACGGCGGCGGGGGATACCACCTACAATATCGGAAGTCTCGCTCAGACTATGAGCGGTCCGGCTATGGCGGTGGCTATAGGACGGGCGCTGAACTGTCCGCCGCTGGTATTGTTTTCACTGATCACAGTCGGATTTTCGTCAAATATGCTCGGCGGGGCAGGCGGCCCTCTGGCGGTGCTTTTTGTCGCTATAGTGACTGCTGAGGCCGGGAAGGCGGTCTCCAAGGAGACTAAGATCGATATTCTCGTGACCCCGCTGGTGACGATACTTGTCGGCACAGCTCTCAGCTACTGGTGGGCTCCGCCGCTCGGCAGGGCGGCCAGCGCTGTCGGGCAGGCCATCATGTGGGCTACTGAGCTTCAGCCGCTCTGGATGGGCATACTGGTATCAGTAATGGTCGGCATCGCGCTGACGCTGCCGATAAGCAGCGCTGCCATCTGCGCGGCATTAGGCCTGACAGGACTTGCGGGCGGCGCCGCTGTGGCGGGCTGCTGCGCGCAGATGATCGGCTTTGCGGTGCTGTCATTCCGCGAGAACAGATGGGGCGGTCTGGTGGCCCAGGGTCTCGGCACCTCGATGCTCCAGATGGGAAATATCGTAAAGAATCCGCGTATATGGCTGCCGGCGACACTGGCCTCGGCAGTCACCGGCCCTCTTGCGACCTGCGTGTTCCATCTGCAGATGAACGGCGCGCCGATCGCCTCAGGCATGGGGACCTGCGGGCTCGTAGGCCAGATAGGAGTCTATACGGGCTGGATAAATGATGTGGCTGCGGGGACTAAGGCGGCTGTCACGGCATTTGACTGGATCGGTATGCTGATGATCTGCTTCATACTGCCCAGCGTGCTGACATGGCTTCTGGGACTCTTTTTCAGGAAGATCGGCTGGATCAGGGAGAATGATCTCAAGCTTGACCTGTAGATCGCTCAGCAGGCTGTACCTGTCATATCTGACAGGTACAGCCTTTTTCTGACAGTAAAAAAGCTGTATCCGGTAATCGGGTACAGCTTTTTGATTTGTCATGGTAATGACGTTTACATTTTATCGCCGGCCATTATTGATATGAATCAAAGTAGAGCGGCTCGAGACCTTTGTGGATCTCGTTCATGAAGCTCTGCCAGATCTCTCCGGGATAGGTGCTGCCGTGCAGGTCTGAGACCTCCTTCGGCGTGTCGCATCCGACCCAGATACCGGTCGTGTAGTAGCGTGTGTAGCCTATGAACCAGCCGTCCTTGGAATCATCTGTTGTTCCCGTCTTGCCTGCCGCGGGCATATTGTTGTCAAGAGACAGGCCGTATCCGGTACCGTTGTAATTCTCGATTACGCCGGTAAGGACATCCGTCATCATACGCGCCGAGTTTGTATCGTAGACGGACGTTTCCTCTTCGTCGGACTGATAAACGGTATTTCCCTCGTAATCGACGATCTTCTTGATGCAGGTAGGCTCTCGGTAGTTGCCGTCATTTTCCAGTGTGGCGAAGCCGGAAGTCATCTCGACAGGCGTAACGCCGTCGGTGAAGCCTCCGATCGAAGTCGCGAGCGTATCATCGGCGTCCACTATCTTCGAGAAATGCATTTTCTTCAGATAGGAGAGGCCCTTCGCGGGACCCAGCTCGTCGTAGAGCTGCCAGGCAACGGTGTTCAGCGAGAGCTCCACAGCCCTGCGGATGCTGACAGTGCCGTAATAGCGGTTGGTGGCGTTTTTGGGTCCGTTCTCGATCTTCTGATCTGTCACGTATGAGGACGGTGTATAATTCCCGGTCTCAAATATCGGTGTGTACACATTCAGCGGCTTGATCGAGCTTCCCGGCTGGCGGTAGCTCTGGAAACAGCGGTTGAGCGTGTAGCCTGTGAAATTTGTGTTGGTCCGTCCGCCGACCTCGGCCACTACATAGCCTGTGCTGTTATCGATGCACACGCCGGATCCCTGGAGCAGGTAGTCGCCGTCAGAGGTCATCCCCAGGAAAGTAGAGAGCTGCATATCGATATTGTACTGCAACTTATCCTGGATATCCATATCGATAGAGGTATAGAGCTTATATTTGCCGGAATATACCTTGGACTGGCATTCGGAATAGGCTGTATTGTATTTGGTCTCGTAGTCCTTGCGGTCGCTGTCCGAGGAGAAATCATAGCGGAACTCAAATCCCTCCTTCTTCATCAGGGCCAGGGTGGCGCAATGGTAGGCGTAGGTGTCGACGTAATTGTGTGTCCCGGCTGAATCCTTGGAGGTATAGAGATCGAGCTTGATATCCTCTGTGGCTGCCGCGACGTATTGATCCTGGGTGATATAGCCCTCTTTAAGCATGTTTTTCAGTATCAGGTTGCGGCGCTCCAGAGTATGGTCTTTGTTGTTGATAGGGTCATAGTAAGTAGGACTGTTCGGTATCGCGCACAGAAATGCTATCTGGGAGAGACTCAGGTCTTTGAGTTCACAGCTGAAATAGCCCTTGCAGGCCGCCTGTATCCCGTAATATCCGTTCGCGAAATAGATATTGTTGAGATAGAATTCCATGATATCCTGCTTCGTATATTTCTTTTCCAGGTCGCGGGCGATGAATGCCTCCTCTATCTTCCTGTTGAGCGTCTGACTGCTGTTAAGGAAAATGTTCTTGGCCAGCTGCATGGTGATGGTGCTGCCGCCCTGCGTGATCTCACCGTTCTTGGTCACATAGGAAATAGCCGCGCGGAGTATGGCCATATAGTCCACGCCGTGATGCTTGTAAAAGCTTCTGTCCTCTGTGCTGATCATGGCCTGTGAGAATGCCTCGGGAATGTTGTCGTATGTGACATACGAAGAGATCTTGTCGGAGGATATCTCCGATATTATCTTGCCGTTAGTGTCATAGATACCGCCGGTCTGCGAAGGAACAAAGGTATCCTTGCTCGAATCATCTACCAGCTTCTGAGCCTCAGCCCTGTACTGGCTGATCTGCGACGGGTATCCCTTCGCGACCGCGAATCCAACGATCGCGAGAAAAATAAGAGGAATAATGCACACGATCACAGGGAGGACAATGCTTCTTTTCTTTTTCTTCCTGCTCTGCCCCCTGCGAGACGACGAGGCTGCCCTGCCATTGGCGGGTCCGCCTTTGCCGGCGTTTCCGGACATATTTTTTCGTTTATTATCAGCCATAAATGATCTCCACTGAATAAGTATGTACATTTAGTAATATTCCCCTTTATTTTAGTACAATTGACAGCTTTTGGCAACAACAAACGATCTGCAGGCATATGGCGGGACGATTTGCTCAGATATGGCATTTTTGCTTGCATATACGGCATTTTTGTACTTGTGCGAACAGGAGTGTAATGCTATAATATTGAAGACGTTTAATTATTCCTGCGGCAATGCAATATCAGCTGTGCCCGCGGGATGGTATTTTATAAGGAGGACAGCTGTGAAGTATGTATGTGGCATGTGCGGTTACATTTATGATCCCGAGAAGGGAGACGCAGACGGCGGCATCGATCCCGGCGTAGCATTTGAGGATCTTCCCGAGACATGGGAGTGTCCTTTATGCGGAGCTGACAAGAGCGAGTTCAAGCCTGAGTAAGATTAATATCATAGAGTAATCCAAGCTGATTAACGGAATTAACAGACGGAGCAGGCATCTGCCTGCTTCGTTTTCTGTTGTGCGCCCGCGGTCACGGATGGAAGAGGTAATTGATTTGACAGCATTACGCAGGATCCTGACATGTTTCATCGCGGTATTGCTTGCCGCAGCTATGCTGGCCGGATGCTCCTTTGACAACAGCTCCGCGGCCGGCTATAACGCTTCGCGGGAAAATGACAGCAGTTCCGCAGTCAGTTATAACGATTCAGGGGAAAATGACAACAGCCCCGGAGTCAGCTATAATGATTCAGGGGAAAACGACAACACCCCCGGAGTCGTCACAGATACTGATGATCAAGCCGGCAAAACGAAAACTGTCGACGTGAACGGGACCTACACATCAAAAGAAGATGTTGCCCTCTACATTCACACATACGGCAGCCTTCCGTCAAATTACGTGACAAAGAAGCAGGCTCAGGCTGCCGGCTGGGACAGTTCGAGGGGAGACCTCGATGAAGTGCTGCCCGGCAAGAGCATCGGAGGCGACAGATTCGGCAATTATGAGGGGCTGCTCCCGAAATCAGCGTCACGCAGGTATTATGAGTGCGATATTGATTATGAGGGCGGCTACAGGAATGCCAAAAGGATAATCTACTCCAATGACGGCCTGGTCTATTATACTCAGGATCACTATAAGACTTTTGAACAGCTGTATTAGCGGGAGCGTTGTGCTATGAGGATCACACTGGACGGAGAGTGCCTCCGGGAGCCGGAGACAGCCCACGCGTATCTCAGCTCCAGACTGGGCTTCCCGGATTATTACGGGATGAATCTGGATGCGCTTTATGACTGCCTGACGCAGATATGCGAGGATACGTATATAGTTATAGAGTGCGCCGGCGATGAGGCGGAACATCCGTATTTCAACAGTCTGCTTGAGGTGTTTTCTGATGCTGAGCAGGACAATGACCATCTGCAGGTAGTCCTGACAGATGTGCGCGGGGACGGGATGGCTCCGACAATATTGTAAATATTGATTGATATACCATAAGAGTGAGGATAGTATTTTGATCATCAATAAAAAAATTAAAGATTCCAAAGTAAAGGAATTGAGTATTATTATTATCGGCTGCGGCAGGGTCGGATATGCGCTGACAGAGCATCTGTTCAGCGAGGGGCATGATGTTACCCTGATCGACCTTAACGCCGAGAGACTGCAGGCTATTACTGACAAGTATGATGTTATGGGGATAGTCGGCAACGGCGCCAGCCATAAGGTCCTTAAGGAGGCTGGCATCGAGACGGCTGATCTGCTGATCGCGGTCACGGATCTCGATGAGCTCAACCTGCTTTGCTGCACTGTGGCAAAACGTTCCAGCAATTGTGCTGCCATTGCCAGGGTAAGGACCCCGGCTTACAGTGAGGAAGTCGCCTATCTCAAGGATAAGCTCGACCTGGCTATGATCATCAACCCCGAGATGGAGGCCGCGAAGGAGATCGCGAGGATGCTGAGCCTTCCGGCTGCTCTGGAGGTCAATTCATTTGCCCACGCGAGCGCGGAGATGATCCGTTTTAAGATAACGGAGGGCAATATCCTTGACGGCATGAGTCTGACACAGCTGGGCCGCAGCATCGAAAATGACATGCTTGTCTGTGCGGTCGAGAGGGATAAGGAGCTCTTCATTCCTGACGGCCAGTTCGTGCTGCACAATGGCGACACGGTCTCATTTGTCTCCACCATGAAGGTGGCAAGACGCTTCTTTATAAAGATAGGATACAAGTCTTTCCAGATCAAGAGGACGATGATCATCGGCGGCGGGAAAGCTTCGTATTATCTGAGCAGGCGCCTTATCGAGAACGGTATCAGCGTCAAGATCATTGAGAAGGATAAAGCCAGATGCGAGGAGCTGGGCGATCTGCTTCCCGAGGCAACGATCATCTGCGGCGACGGTACCAGCGAAGAGCTGCTCAGGGAAGAGGGCCTCGACAGCATCGACGGTTTCATTCCCCTTACCGGCATAGGTGAAGAAAATATCATACTTACTCTTCACGCGGCCGACGTATCACAGGCCAAAGTCATTACAAAGATAAAGAGAAATACGTTCAGGAACGTTATCAGCAAGCTGGATCTGGGCAGCGTAGTCTACCCTCCGAATATCACGGCTGAGGTCATTACCGGCTATGTCAGAGGCCTCTCGGCATCGCAGGGCAATGATAATATAGAGACTCTCTACCATATTTTTGAGTCCCGTGTCGAGGCTGCCGAGTTCAGCGTGAGTTCCGCCAGCGCTGCTACGGGAGTACAGCTGAAGGAGCTTAAATCCAAAACAAATCTGCTGGTTGCCGCTATTATCAGAGGCGGAAAGGTTATCATCCCGGGAGGCAATGACGTAATAGAGGTCGGCGACAATGTGATCGTTGTGACGACCAATACGGGACTGAAGACTCTGGATGATATACTTCAGTGATCACGGCGCACAGCTGCGCCGCGCGGCAGATGACTATATATTTGGATTCAGATCGAGGGCTGTAATAATATGAATTTAGGCATTGTTGTATACGTTCTTGGAAATATACTTGAGATCGCGGGAGGCCTTATGAGTTTCCCGTGTATCGTTGCGATCATTTTTCACGAGCACGAGGGCTGGTATTTCCTGGTGACAGCGCTGATATCTTTCGCGCTGGGCTACCTGATAAAAAGGCATAAACCCGCGAATTCGGTGTTCTTTCTGCGGGAAGGCTGTGTGGCGACGGCTCTGTCATGGATACTGATCAGTATCGTCAGCGCTCTCCCCATGTGCCTTTGCGGCGCGATACCGTCATTTACGGATTCGCTGTTTGAGATGATATCAGGCTATACCACGACCGGATCGAGCATCCTGAGCGATGTGGAAGCGCTCCCGCAGTGCTGTCTTTTCTGGCGTAGCTTCAGCCACTGGATAGGCGGTATGGGAGTGCTTGTGTTCATGCTCGCCATCCTGCCGTCCAGCAACGGTTCGAGGATGAACCTGATGAAGGCTGAGAGCCCCGGACCTGTAGTCGGCAAGCTGGTGCCCAAGGTAAGGGAGACCGCCATCATACTCTACTGGCTCTATCTTATCATGACAGTTATTGAGCTGGTGTTCCTGCTTGCGGGAAGGATGCCTCTGCTTGAGGCTATGGAGGTAACATTCGGAACTGCCGGCACCGGAGGCTTCGGTGTCAGGAATGACAGCTGCGCCAGTTATTCACCGTACATCCAGTGGGTCATAGGAATATTCATGATGCTTTTCGGCGTCAATTTCAACGCTTATTTCCTTATCTCCAGGGGACGCATCAAAGACGCGCTGAAGCTGGAGGAGGTCAGAGGCTATTTTATCATGATAGCTGCCGCCTGCGGATTAATAATAATGAATATGATCCACAGTACTTATAACTTAGCTGACCTGGTCAGACATGTATTCTTCCAGGTCTCAACACTTGCTACATCGACAGGCTATGTGACTGCTGATTTTGACAAGTGGCCGGATTTCTCCAAATCAATACTTATATTTATCATGTTCATCGGCGCCTGCGCCGGCAGTACCGGCGGCGGCCTCAAGGTCTCGCGATTCATCATCCTGATCAAGAACGGCGCCCGCGAGGTCGGGAAATATCTGCACCCGAAGAGCGTCAGGAGGATCAAATCAGACGGCAAATCGCTCGACGAGGAGACGGTAACATCCATAAATGTATATCTGTATACATTCCTGGCGATATTCGTCGTATCTGTATTCCTGGTCTCCTTTGAGGGTAGGGACATGATCACGAATTTTACCGCCGTCCTGACCGCCTACAACAACATGGGTCCCGGCTTTGGAGACGTAGGTCCCACGAAGAATTTCGGCGGCCTGAGCAATTTCTCAAAGTATGTGCTGATGTTCGACATGCTTGCGGGCAGACTTGAGCTGTATCCGCTGCTTCTCATCTTTAACCCGATGCTGTGGGCAGAGGCGATATCGGAGAGGAACAGCCGTATAAGACACAGAAAATAGGATCACTCAGTGCCTGGTATGTCAGACACAGATCATCGGAGGTTTAACGATATGAAGATCTTAGTTACAGGCGGGACCGGGTTTATCGGTTCCCACACATGCGTGGAACTGCTGAACAGCGGAGCCGAGGTAGTAATATTTGACAATCTGTACAATTCAAAGGAAGACGCGGTGGACAGGATCGAGAAGATCACCGGCCGGAGGCCTGCGTTCTATAAGGCAGACATGCTTGACAAGGAGCAGATGAGGCCGATATTCAAGGAGCATCGTTTTGACGCGGTGATCCATTTCGCCGGCCTGAAGGCAGTGGGAGAGTCAGTGCAGAAACCGCTTCTCTATTACAGCAATAATATCACCGGGACGCTCAATCTCTGTGAGCTGATGAGCGAGTACGGCTGCAAGAGGATAATCTTCAGCTCATCGGCAACCGTGTACGGCGCGCCGGCATCTGTCCCGATAAAGGAAGATTTTCCTCTGCACACTACGAACCCCTACGGGAGCACCAAGCTGATGATAGAGAGGATACTCTCGGATCTGTGCGTGTCCGACCCCGAATGGAGCGTGCTGCTCCTCAGGTACTTCAATCCTATCGGCGCCCATGAGAGCGGCCTGATCGGCGAGAGCCCCAACGGCATCCCCAACAATCTGATGCCGTATATCACCTGGGTAGCCGCAGGCAGGATGCCGCATCTGAACGTATTCGGAGATGATTACGACACACCGGACGGCACGGGAGTCCGCGATTACATCCATGTAGTGGATCTGGCTAAAGGCCATGTGAACGCAGCTGAGAAGGCGGTAAACTCTACAGGTGTGAATATCTACAATCTGGGGACCGGCATCGGCTACAGTGTCCTCGATATCGTAAAAGCCTTCGAGGCAGCCAACGGCATCAGGATACCTTATGTCATCACGCCGCGCCGCCCCGGGGATATCGCGTCCTGTTACGCTGACGCGTCAAAAGCCAGGGATGAACTGGGCTGGACAGCGAAATATGACCTGGAGCGCATGTGCAGGGATTCCTGGAGATTCGCGAAAAACGATCTCTCATAAATGGGAGAAAAATACTGCGAGCGGATTATTTTCAAGAGCCTGGGCGGCTTATTATTGACACTTGGATTTCAGATTGTTATACTGAATTCAGCAGCAATATTTGATAAGCGCATATGCGCGAGGAGGAATTATCAATGAAAATGAAGAAATTTATTGCGTTGGCATTGACTGCAGTGATGGCAGTATCACTCGCAGCATGCGGCGGCAGCTCTTCATCAGGCAGCTCGGCAGCGGCTTCACAGGCGGCAACCGGTACATCATCATCAGCTGCAGGTGAGTCAGCAGCGGCGGCGGCAGGAACGAAGGTCGACAAGTCGAAGATCAAGGTTGGATTCATCTTCCTTCACGATGAGAATTCGACATACGACCTTAACTTCATCAATGCTGCTAAGAAGGCAGCAACTGATCTTGGACTTTCCAGTGATCAGCTCATCCTGAAGACCAATATCCCTGAAGGACAGGAGTGCTACGATACAGCAGCTGAGCTCGCTGATCAGGGATGCAGCATCGTCTTCGCGGACAGCTTCGGTCATGAGGATTACATGATCCAGGCAGCTAAGGAATTCCCGAATGTGCAGTTCTGCCATTCAACAGGAACGAAGGCTCATACAGAGGGCCTCAAGAATTATCACAACGCTTTCGCATCTATCTATGAGGGACGTTATCTTGCAGGTGTGGCTGCAGGCATGAAGCTCAATGAGATGATCAAGAACGGCGATTTCACAAAGGACGAAGCTAAGATCGGTTATGTCGGCGCCTTTACATATGCAGAGGTTATCTCCGGCTACACATCCTTCTTCCTCGGCGCACGTTCTGTATGCCCGACCGCTACTATGGAAGTAACATTTACAGGTTCATGGTATGATGAGACTGCTGAGAAGGAAGCTGCCAACAAGCTTATCTCCGACAAGTGCAAGCTCATCAGCCAGCATGCAGACTCCATGGGAGCACCTACAGCCTGCGAGACAGCAGGAGTGCCTGATGTTTCCTACAACGGCAGCACAGTAGACGCATGCCCGAACACATACATCATTTCATCACGTATCGACTGGACACCTTACTTTGAGTATGCCATCAACGCAGTGATCAACGGCGAGACCATCGACACTGACTGGACAGGCGATATCAAGGCCGGATCCGTACAGATTACAGACCTTAACACCAAGGCAGCTGCAAAGGATACCCAGGCAAAGCTTGATGAGGTCAAGAAGGGCCTTGAGGACGGAAGCATCCATGTATTTGATACTTCTAAGTTCACAGTCACAGTAGACAAGGCCAAGAAGCTCAACCTCAACGCTACAGTTGACTCCAAGGGAAATCTTACAAGCTATATGGCTGATGTTGACACTGACGCTAACTATACCGGAGATACAGAGGCTGTTTCCAATGGCTATTTCCACGAATCCGAGTATCGTTCAGCTCCGTACTTCGATCTGCAGATCGACGGCATCACCTTGCTCGATACAAAGTTTTAACTGACAAGTACAGATCAAAATGAAATTATGCGGAAAGTCCCGCCCGGCGGGATTTTCCCTATTTGCTGCATGTGGCAGCGCAGCGAGATTCACTGCTGCGCTGCCTTTTCCTGTAAAGGGGTGATGTTTTTGGATGATAAAACAGCTGCGGTCAGCATGAGGAATGTTACTAAGACCTTTGGAAAAGTGGTCGCTAATGACAAGGTATCTCTTGATATCTACAGAGGCGAGATAGTAGCTCTTCTGGGCGAGAACGGCAGCGGCAAGACTACTCTTATGAATATGCTTTCGGGTATATATTTCCCGGATGAGGGCAAGATCTTTATCGACGGGCATGAAGAAGTGATACGTTCTCCCAAAGATGCATTTTCACTCGGTATCGGTATGATCCATCAGCATTTTAAGCTGGTCGACGTTCTGACTGCCACTGAGAACATCGTGCTCGGGCTCAGGGGAAAGGGCAGAATGGATCTTAAGGCTGCCTCCGCAAGGATAAAGAATATCTGCGACCAGTACGGATTCGAGCTTGATCCGGAACAGAAAGTCTACGACATGTCTGTCTCACAGAAGCAGACCACGGAGATAATCAAGGTCCTGTACAGGAATGCGGATATTCTCATACTGGATGAGCCGACGGCTGTCCTGACACCGCAGGAGACAGATAAGCTGTTCGCGGTACTGAGGAATATGAAGAACGACGGCAAGGCGATCGTCATCATTACCCATAAGCTTCATGAAGTAAAGTCACTGTCGGACAGAGTCGTGATATTAAGGTCAGGAAAGTTCATAGGCAGTATCGTTACTGCGCAGACAAGTACGCAGCAGATGACAGATATGATGGTGGGACATTCGGTCACCCTCAATATCGACAGACCGCAGCCAGTTGACCCGAAACCGAGGATCAGGATCAAGAGCCTTACAGTAAGGAGCGAGGATGAGATCCTGAAGCTTGACGACGTAAGCTTTACCGCGAACAGCGGCGAGATACTGGGCATAGCGGGCATCTCGGGCTCAGGCCAGAGGGAACTGCTGGAGTCGATCGCAGGCCTGCAGAAGGTAGAATCGGGCAGCATCTGTTATGTTGATGATAAGGGCGAGGAGAAAGAGCTGGTCGGCCGGAAACCGCTGGAGATAGCTCATCTCGGCGTGTCGCTCTCATTTGTGCCTGAGGACAGGCTGGGCATGGGCCTGGTGGGCAACATGGATCTTACTGATAACATGATGCTCAGGTCATTCAGGCGCGGCAAGTCGCTGTTTACCGACAGGAAGTTCCCCAAGGGAGTTGCCGAAAACGTTGTCGAGGAGCTGGAGGTATCTACCCCGGGTCTCAGCACGCCGGTCAGGAGACTTTCCGGCGGCAATGTGCAGAAGGTCCTGGTGGGACGCGAGATATCGTCGGCGCCCACAGTGCTTCTCACCGCCTATGCAGTCCGCGGTCTGGATATCAATTCTTCATACACTATATATGACCTGATCAACCAGCAGAAGAAAAACGGGGTCGCGGTCATCTACGTTGGTGAGGACCTGGATGTGCTTCTGGAGCTGTCTGACCGCATACTTGTGCTGTGCGGCGGAAAAGTGAGCGGGATACTGGATGGAAGGACCACCACCAAGAATGAGGTCGGCCTGATGATGACATCACTGGGAGGAGGCGACGCGGATGAATAAGAAAAAGAACAGCGAACCGCTGTTCCATATCGTTAAAAGAGATGTCCTTCCCTGGTACAAAGTATGGGCCATAAGGGGCAGCGCTATCGTGATCGCGCTTCTGCTCAGCGCTGTCGTTATGACACTGGCGACGGGCGAGAATCCTCTTCAGGTATACGTAACAATGTTTGTCGGAAGCTTCGGCACGCCAAGAAAGTTCTGGGTGCTGCTGCAGGAGATCGCCATACTGCTCTGCGTTTCACTTGCCATGACTCCGGCGTTCAAGATGCGTTTCTGGAATATAGGCGGTGAGGGACAGGTCATGGCGGGGTGTCTGGCGACAGCTGCCTGCATGATATGCCTGGGAAATAAGGTGTCAGGTGGCGTTCTTATCCTGCTTATGACGCTTGCCAGCATCGCAGCGGGCGCATTGTGGGGATTCATACCTGCTTTCTTCAAGGCAAAGTGGAATACCAACGAGACGCTCTTTACCCTGATGATGAACTATGTCGCGATACAGCTGGTTGCCTTTTTCGTGATCATCTGGGAATCGCCCAAGGGCTCCGGCAAGATCGGCATTATCAATCAGGATACGATGGCAGGCTGGTTCCCTCAGATCGGTACCAACAAATATCTCCTGAATGTGATCATCGTCGCCGTTCTCACGGCCATCATGTACATTTACATGAATTACAGCAAGCACGGATATGAGCTGTCTGTTGTCGGCGAAAGCGAGCGCACGGCGCGCTATGTCGGGATCAATGTGGAAAAGGTGATCATCCGCACGATGGTACTTTCAGGTGCTATCTGCGGTCTGACCGGACTGCTGCTGGTAGGCGGGACCAACCACACGGTCACCACGACACTTGCCGGCGGCCGCGGCTTCACGGCAGTAATGGTCTGCTGGCTGGCAAAGTTCAGCCCTATCGGCATGATATTTACGAGCTTCCTTCTCGTATTTCTGGAGAAGGGCGCCGGCGAGATATCGACGAACTTCGGCCTGAACCAGAGCTTTGGCGATATCATCACGGGGATTATCATATTCTTTATCATAGGAAGCGAGTTCTTTATAACATATAAGCTGAGCTTCAGGAAAAACTCAGAGAAGGAGGGTTAGGTAAATGTTCGATATTGTATCATTTGTTCCGCGTGCGATAATGCAGAGTATCCCTCTTCTGATGGGCAGTACCGGTGAGACTCTCACAGAGAAGTCGGGCAATCTGAACCTCGGTATCCCGGGTATCATGTATGTAGGAGCCATGAGCGGTGTTATCGGAGCTTTCTTCTACGAACAGTCCCTGGAAAGCACCAGCATGATCAATCCGTTTCTGGCGATATTCATCCCGCTGTGCGCGTCACTGCTCGGATCGTTCCTCATGGGTCTTCTGTATTGCTTCCTCACAGTCACTCTGCGCGCGAACCAGAACGTGACCGGTCTGGCGATGACTACCTTCGGCGTGGGCTTCGGCAACTTCTTCGGAGGTTCCCTGATCAAGCTCACCGGAAGCGATGTCCCCTCGATCGCGCTCTCCGCGACGAGCGCCTGCTTCAGCAAGCCTCTGCCGGGAGCGACAAGCACGGGAGCTTTCGGGAAGATGTTCCTGTCATACGGCTTTCTTGCTTACACGGCAGTTATTGTTGCCTTTATCGCGGCATACATACTCAGACACACGAGAGTAGGACTTCAACTGCGCGCTGTGGGTGAGAGCCCGGCAACTGCTGACGCCGCAGGCATCAATGTCACAAAATATAAGTACACTGCCACCTGCATAGGCAGTATGATAGCCGGCCTGGGCGGTCTGTATTATGTCATGGACTACGCCGCGGGCGTCTGGTCGAACGATGGTTTCGGAGACAGAGGCTGGCTGGCGATAGCGCTGGTAATCTTTACAGTATGGCGTCCGAACGTCGGCGTATTTGCCTCCCTGCTTTTCGGAAGCTTGTATATCCTTTACCTTTTCATCCCTACAGGCACAAATCTCGCGATAAAAGAGATCTACAAGATGCTGCCCTACCTGGTAACTATCGTCGTGCTTATAATCATCAGCATGAGGAACAGCCGCGAAAGTCAGCCGCCCGAATCTCTCGGACTGCCGTACTTCCGTGAGGAGAGGTAAGCAGCTGCCTTTGCATAAGAAGGTAAAAGAAAATACCCGGGCCCGCCGCCATGATATGATGACAGCAGGCCCGGATCTTATTATTTCTGGTAATAGTTTCTTAAAAACTGCATGAAATGAGATGACTGCTGCGGGAGATTCCTGCCGCGCCTGCTTACCAGGAAGAGTCTTCTCATCGGCGGAGGAGAGTCGATCGGAAATGTGAGTATCTGCCGGCTTGCCTGAAGCTCCTGCACTGATTTGGCGGAGATGATCGTTATCCCCAGGCCGTTTATCACGGAACGCTTTATCGATTCCAGGTCATTCATGCGGGCGACGACATTCAGCATATCCGCTGTTATGCCGCGCTGCTCGAGTATCCTGTCCATCTCTTTTTTTGTGCCGGAGCCCTTCTCCCTCATTATGAATGGCTCGCGTATCATATCCTGCAGCCCGGAGTAACTGCGCGACAGTTCCATATAATGCTCTGTGACAGGCGCGGCTATTATCAGCTCGTCATCAAGAAACGGAATGAATGACAGGGCCGGGTCATCAGTTCTCGTGCCTACCAGGCCGAAATCGATAAGTCCGTCAAGGACCCACTCGATCACTCCCGCGCTGTCGGATACCTTCGAATTAAAATAGACATCAGGATTGAGCTTGCCGAAAGCTGTGAGCACCTCCGGCAGCACGTACGCTGACGGTATGGTAGAAGCTCCGAGCTCAATGATCTTCTTGTGCGGGCTGAGAAATTCGTCATATATTTTATCCCTTATCCTCAGCATGCTGACGGAATAATCGTACAGCTGAGCACCTTTTACGGTAAGACTCAGCTTTTTGGTCGTTCGCTCCAGCAGCTGCGTGTCAAGCTCCTTTTCCAGGGAAGCGATGTGCGCGCTGATGGTAGGCTGTGTCAGGGAGAGCTTACGGGCTGCCCCTGAGAAGCTTTTTTCGTCGACGACATTTACAAAAGCCTCAAGCTGTTTTAGTTCCATGGATTGATCTCCTCTTGCTGAATATGATATTATTCTATCGAAATATACTATAAATATCAAGCTGTATTTCCGGTATAAGAAAAGTCTGTCCCATCGCTATATAATAGATATTAACTATAAATATATTAATATATAAAATAAAAAGCAGCCGGCGCAGGACTTTTTGCGTACACCGTAAAACACTTGATAATTGACTTTTAATGGTGCTTGCCTTATGATAGGTACAAGAACTGAAGACCATCACAATACAAACATATGTTTACAGGGGGCATCATTATGAAAAAATTTTTTGCAGCAGCACTGTCAGCGGCGATGATCGCGGCGTGTCTTTCAGGATGCGGGGCATCATCTTCATCGTCGGCAGCTGCCGGGTCGGGATCAGCGTCTGAGACACAGGCTGTATCTGAAGCGCAGGCTGTCAGCGGAACAGAGGCGGCTTCTGCAGGCGGGAAAACGGAGCTAGTGGTATTTGCGGCCGCATCCATGACTGAGACACTCCAGGAGATAGCTGATATGTATAAGTCGGTGGCTCCGGACGTCTCGATCACTTTCAATTTCGATTCCTCGGGCACTCTGGTAAAACAGATCGAGGAAGGAGCCGACTGCGATCTCTTTATCTCAGCCGGACAGAAGCAGATGGACGAGATAGACAAGAAATCGGATTCCACTGCTAACCCGAAGGGATACGACTTTGTCTCGGAAGATACACGGATCGATATTCTTGAGAATAAGGTCACACTCTGCGTTCCCAAGAATAATCCCAAGGAGATAAAGAGCTTTGATGATATGGCAGAAAAGCTGAAGAACGGTAAGATACTTCTGGCCATGGGCAACAGCGATGTCCCTGTTGGACAGTATACACAGAAGATACTCAGCTACTATGGCCTGAATGAAAAGGACCTTGCCTCTTCCGGAAATATTACCTATGGCTCAAATGTCAAGGAAGTCACTACCCAGATCAGCGAGGGCAGTGTGGACTGCGGCGTCATTTACTGTACTGATGCCTACAGCGCAGGGCTTACACCGGTCGATTACGCGACAGCGAAGATGTGCGGGCAGGTGATCTACCCGGCGGCCGTTCTCAAGACGAGCAAAAAGGCTGACGCAGCCAAGGCATTCCTCGACTATCTGTCAACAGACAAGGCCATGGCCGTATTTGAAAAGGTTGGATTTACAAGCGTTAAATAAACTTTGGCAAAAAAGAATGCAAAGGAGCTGCCGGCATGGATCTGTACCCTCTTTGGAATTCTCTCAGGATCGCAGCGATAAGCTGCGGTCTTGTTTTCCTGACAGGTATTTTTACGGCGTATTACGCGTCAAAGCTTCCCAGGGCCATAAAAGGAGTGCTGGATGTATTCCTGACGCTGCCGATGGTGCTCCCGCCTACAGTGTGCGGCTATTTTCTGCTCGTACTGTTCGGGACCCAGAGACCGCTGGGCATATTTCTGGCCGGCTGGGGCATAAGATTCGTAATGACGTGGTACGGGGGCGTACTGGCAGCTTCCCTTGTCTCGTTTCCGCTGATGTACAGGACGGCGCGCGGCGCATTTGAGAGCTTTGATGAGACTCTGGCATATTCCGGGCAGACCCTGGGACTGTCAGGCACATATATTTTCTGGCGCATACGCATGCCATCCTGCAGACAGGGCATCATGGCGGGCGGTGTGCTGGCGTTTGCCCGCGCGCTCGGCGAGTACGGCGCCACGAGCATGCTCATCGGCTATATACCCGGAAGGACTGCTACCATTTCCACGACGGTCTACCAGCTGTGGCGCACCAACGACAACGCCGGAGCTGCCAGGTGGGTGCTTATCAACATCGTGATCTCTGCGGTAGTCCTTCTTATAGTAAATATGTTGGAAAGCAGACCCGGAAGGAGGCCTGCAGGAGTATGAGTCTTTCTGTCGATATCAAAAAGGATCTGGGGACATTTAAGCTCAGCGTCAGCTTTGAAAACAGCGGCAGCGTCCTCGGGCTTCTGGGAGCTTCCGGCTGCGGCAAGACGATGACATTAAAATGCATCGCCGGCATCGTGAGACCTGACGAGGGCAGGATAGTATTGAACGGCAAGGTGCTTTTCGACAGCAGCAGGCACATCGACCTGCCGCCGCAGAAGAGGCAGGTCGGCTATCTTTTCCAGAATTACGGGCTCTTCCCGAACATGACGGTCGAGCAGAATATCCTCTGCGGTCTCTGCAGAGAAAAAAACGCTTCGCTCAGAAGAGAGGCGGTGCAGGACATAATAAAGAGGATGATGCTCACCGGACTTGAGAAGCACAGGCCGGATCAGCTGTCCGGAGGGCAGCAGCAGAGGGTGGCCCTGGCACGCATACTGGTCGGTGACCCGCAGATACTTATGCTTGATGAGCCGTTCAGTGCCCTTGACAGCAACCTGCGGACGCGCATGCAGACTGAGATGAAGGAGACTCTCGAGAGCTTTGGCCGGGACGCGATACTGGTGACACATAACCGCAGCGAAGCCTACACTCTGTGCAGCGACATTGCTGTGATGGACAGCGGCAGGATACTGAACAGGGACGATGCCAGGTCTGTATTCAGGGATCCCGGCAGCATCGCGGCGGCCTCGCTTACCGGCTGCAAAAATATTGCCGCGGCTGTAAAAACCGGTCCCCGCGAACTGAGAGTGCCGCAGTGGAACCTCAGCTTTATCGCCGGACAGGATATAAGAGACGGGCTGAAGGCTATAGGCATCAGAGCACATTACTTTGACCCGCGGGAACAGGCAAATAATTACAAAGTCGTGTACTGCGGGAAGATAGAACAGCCTTTTGAGATGATAGTCAAGTTCCGCTATGCGGGCAGCGACAGTTCATCTGAGGAGCTGTGGTGGCGCATCCCCAAGGACAGGCTGCCTGAGAGCATGCCGGACAGACTTGGCATCTCAGAAGAGAATATCATGCTGCTTTACTGAAATATTGCAGATTTAGGTCTGACAACAAGACTGCAGATGAATTATTTTCAGAAAATAATATGTTACAATCTTAATTTTTCAATTAATGCAGATTAAATATATCAATAATAGTTGTAACGAACTTGAAATAATTTAGAAACAGACTTGAAATAATAGGCTGTTGTGGTATAATGAAACGAGTAAAAATAATTTCGATCTTTACATTTTTCTTAAATATACCATAACGGGGGCTTAATTTATGAAGAAAAGACATGGTCGTATAGCTAGATATTTTCTTACGGCGGCAATCGCTGCTGCACTTACTTTCACTACCGCAGTTCCCGCAGCTGCAGCTACAAAGGAAGAAGTTCAGAGCCAGATCGACGATCTGAAGAGCCAGCAGTCACAGCTGTCTTCGAAGCTGAGTGAACTTAAGAAGAATAAGAGCAATACAGAATCATATATATCAGAACTGGACAAAGAGATCAAGGAATACGCGTCACAGCTTGAGGATATCTCAGAGGATATCACCAAGACAGACGCCGAGATCGATATCACTACCCAGAACCTTGACCAGGCGAAGAAGGATGAGAAGACACAGTACGATGCTCTGAAGGCACGTATCAAGGCTATGTATGAGGCAGGCGACGAGGATTACGTTGAGATGATCCTGAACGCCGACGATATCAAGTCTCTGCTGAACAACGCAGAGTATTCATCGAAGATAAACGAGTATGATCACGAGCTCCTTACAGAACTCCAGGAGACAGAGGAGAAAATCGCGAAGTACGAGAAGGAACTTGAAGACCAGAAGGCACTTCAGGTAGCCCAGAAGCAGAAGTACGAGCTCGAGAAGCAGGATGTCGAGAAGATCGTCTCCCAGAAGGAAGAAGAGCTCGTTTCTATAGGATCAAATATCGATTCCGTAAGTTCGGACATGTCGAACACACAGGATGAGATAAATGAGGAGAATGGTGTCCTGCAGCAGATAGTTGAGCAGGAGCGCCTGGCAGCTGAAGCAGCAGCACGCAAGCAGGCAGAAGAGGAAGCGGCGGCTGAGGCAGCAGCAGAGAAGGCAAAGAGCAGCGCGGCTGCATCAAAGGCATCAAGCAGCTCGAGCAATTCATCAGGCAATTATTCGTCGAGCAGCTCGTCATCTGATTCATCGAGCAGCTCATCCGGCAGCTCATACAATAATGACGAAGATTCAGATTCAGGTTCATCCTCAAGCTCATACAGCAGCAGCGGAATGATCTGGCCGGTAGGCAGCACATCGATCTCTTCATACTTTGGATACAGGTCAGCACCTACAGCAGGAGCAACGACTTACCATCAGGGCATTGATATCTCTGCATCTGAGGGATCATCGATATATGCAGCGGCAAGCGGCACAGTCACGACAGTCGCGTACAACAGCGCCATGGGCAATTATGTAGTTATCAGCCACGGCAACGGCGTATGCACGATATATGAGCACTGCAGCTCTATATATGTCAGCGACGGACAGTCCGTATCACAGGGCTCAACGATCGCAGCCGTAGGATCTACAGGTGTTGCCACAGGAGCACATCTTCATTTTGGAGTTACCGTAGGCGGTTCATATGTGAATCCTCTTTCCTACGTAAGCCCGTAATGATAAACTGATATGATCATTCCCGGAACTTTAAGCCGGGGTGTACAGTGATCCGATATATTACAAGAAGCGGCATGGCCATCTGGCCATGCCGCTTCTTGTATCCGGACAGGCAGTTTTAAGAACGCAGGCGGCTTCAGATCCATCCGCCGTCAAATCTGATGATCTGGCCGGTGAGATAGGGGCTGGCCTGGCTCAGGCGGAATATCTCTTCCGCGGCCTCCTCAGGAGCAGCGAATCTGCAGGCGGGGATCTCCTCCGCCAGGGCGGCTCTCTCATCTTCAGAGAAGGATCGGTTCATATCGGTATCTATCACTCCAAAGGCGATCGCGTTGACGGCGATGCCGCTGGGGGCGAGCTCCTTTGCCAGGGCCTGCGTAAGGGCGTTGACTCCGCCCTTGGAGGCTGAATACGCGGCCTCGCAGGAAGCGCCGCAGCATCCCCAGACAGATGATATATTGATTATATGTCCGCTTTTTCTGCTGACCATGGAGGGGATAACGCGGCGGCAGCAGTTGAAGACGGAATCGAGGTTCGCGGAGATGATATTTCTCCAGTCATCCGGGCCCATGTCGGTGAGCAGGCCAATATATGAGATGCCGGCGTTATTCACGAGGATATCCGCCGGCCCGAGTTCCCTTTCCGCCCGTTCGCAGAATTCTGCCGCCTGTCTCCAGTCCCCCATATCTCCGGTATAGTTCAGACAGTTTACCGGGTATCTGCTGCGGATCTCCTCCGCCAGACCGTCAAGCAGTCCCGTGTTCGTCCGGCAGCTGAGAGCGAGCTGAAAGCCGTTACGGGCAAAGCACAGGGCCGCTGCCCGTCCTATCCCTCTTGAAGCTCCTGTTATCATAACTGTTTTGTTGCCCATATCTGCCATCTCCATCAATGATCCTCTGCATCGTCAGCCGGAATATTCATTCTTTAAATTTACCATAAGATCAGCCGGCAGGCAACTTGTATTAATTTGTAATATAATGGAAATAATATTGCAATAAATGCGGGAATCTGTTATAGTTTATAGGAACTGTAAATGCCTGACCGATTGTGAATATCAACAAAAACAATTGACAAAATTGGTTAAAATCATTACCGGGAACTCCTTGATTATACATATAATCAAAAAATGCTGATTTATTTTGCGAAAAACTATTAAAAATATATAAAAAGCCCTTTTCTTTTTGCAGATCATGCTATAAAATGTATTGTGTAAGATTTTGTGAAGAACCTGATGGGGGTTAATTGATATATTGAACAGAAAAGGAGAAGGGGACATGATTTCGAATCAGATACTGCAGAATACGATAGAGGGTCTTTCAAATATTACAAAGATAGCGCTGTGCGTTTTGGATACAGAGGGAAAAGTTCTGGCTTCTACATTTGAACTGGAGGATGAGATCGACAATTTTGTCCTGGACTTTGTTAATTCCCCCGCAGACAGCCAGGTTATCCACGGGTACCAGTTCTTTAAGGTATTTGACGAGAGGCAGCTTGAGTTCGTGATCCTTGCCCACGGAGACAACGATGTCGCCTTTATGATCGGCAAGGTCGCGGCCTTCCAGATACAGAATCTGCTCGTTGCCTACAAGGAAAGATTTGACAAAGATAACTTTATCAAGAATCTTCTGCTGGATAATCTTCTTCTTGTTGATATCTACAATCGGTCAAAGAAACTCCATATAGAGACAGATGTGCGCCGTATCGTCTTCCTCATCGAGATGAACAATGAGAAGGAGATGAACGGCCTGGAGATCGTCAGGACAGTATATACCGGACGTCCGAAGGATTTTATCACCGCCGTTGACGAGAAGAATATAATCATCGTCAGGGAAGTGAAGGAAAATGAGACCTACGATGACCTCATCAAGGCAGCTAAGTTCATCTATGACCATCTGGACGCAGAGAAGGACGGCAGGGTGAAGATAGCGCTGGGAACTATCGTTCATGAGATCAAGGAGGTATCCGGCTCCTACAAGGAGGCAAGGATGGCGCTCGATGTGGGAAAGATCTTCTACAGCGACCGCAGCGTTGTTGCCTACAGCAGCCTGGGTATAGGAAGACTGATATATCAGCTGCCTATTCCTCTCTGCAAGATGTTTATCCGCGAGATATTTGACAATAAATCTCCCGAGGATTTTGATGAGGAGACGCTCATCACTATCAACAAGTTCTTCGAGAACAATCTTAATGTTTCCGAGACTTCGCGTCAGCTCTACATCCACCGGAACACTCTTGTGTACAGGCTGGACAAGCTGCAGAAGAGCACAGGTCTTGACCTGAGGGTATTTGAGGATGCCATCACGTTCAAGATCGCCCTTATGGTCGTAAAGTACATGAACTATATGGAATCACTGTAGACTCAAGGCAGGATCTGCTAAGGAGGTAATGCTGTTGATCGTTCTTGATCAGGTAAGCAAAACATATCCGGGCAATGTACAGGCATTGAAGGATATAAATCTTAAGGTCGAAAGAGGAGAATTCGTCTTTGTTGTCGGACAGAGCGGCTCGGGCAAGACTACTTTGTTCCGTCTGCTGCTCAAGGAACTGGAGCCGACAGCGGGAACTATATATATCAATAAAAGGAATCTGGAGAAGCTGCGCCACCGCCAGGTACCTAAGTTCAGGAGAGGCGTAGGAGTAGTATTTCAGGATTTCCGTCTGCTCAAGGACAGGAACGTCTACGAGAATATCGCATTTGCCCAGAGGATAGTAGGCGTGCCCAGCCGCCGCATCAGGAAGAATGTGATGACGGTCCTTGAACTGGTTGATCTTCGCGATAAGTATAAGTCATATCCGTCTGAGCTGTCAGGCGGCGAGCAGCAGAGAGTCGCCCTGGCGAGAGCCCTGGTGAACAATCCGCCGCTGCTGCTGGCAGACGAGCCGACGGGCAATCTTGATCCGAAGAATGCGTGGGATATCATGCAGCTTCTGGAGGCTGTCAACAAGCGCGGGACTACGGTGCTTGTCGTCACCCACAACAAGGATATCGTTGAACGTATGCAGAAGCGCGTGGTCACGCTGAACAATGGCCAGATCGCCGCGGATCAGAGAAAAGGCGGGTATATCTATGTATAGTCTTAGAAACGGCATAAAGCAGGGCTTTAAGAATCTGTTCAGGAACCGTCTGTTTACTATGGCGTCTATAGGCACTATCACAGCCTGCCTGTTCATTTTCGGCTTGTTTTACTGCATGGTCGTCAATTTTCAGAATATATACACTGAGGTAGAGACTACCGTCGGTGTGACGGTGTTTTTTAATTCCGGGGTCAGCGAGTCGCAGATCCAGGATATCAAGGCCCAGATAGAGAAGCGGGACGATGTGGATAAAGTCAACTACACTTCCGCTGAAGAAGCGTGGGCCCAGTACAAGCAGAAGGTATTTCCGGATGAGAATAAGGGGATCCTGACGAATCTTGACTCTGACAATCCCCTGGCGGATTCTGCCAGCCTGGAGGTCTATCTCAAGGATGCCTCAGCCCAGGACAATGTCGTAACTTATATCAAGGCTATCGACGGCGTCAGGAGCGTCAATTCCTCGGAGAGCGTGGCAAGAAGCGTCTCGAGCATCGGGAAACTCATCGGATATGTGTCAATGGCTATAATAATCATATTGCTCGCGGTGGCAGTATTCCTGATCAGCAATACGGTACGTGTAGGTATCGCAGTCAGGCATGAGGAGATAGCCATCATGAAGTATCTGGGGGCGACGGACTTTTTTGTCAGGGCTCCGTTCCTGGTGGAAGGCATGATGATCGGACTTATAGGTTCTCTCATACCGCTGGCGGTGCTGGCTTTTATCTACAAGAGAGTAGTGGTATTCGTCACTACCAAGTTCACCGTGCTGAGCAATCTCATACAGTTCCTGCCGAGGCATCAGGTGTTCGCCACGCTGATCCCCGTCACGCTGCTGATCGGACTCGGCATAGGCTTTATCGGCAGCTATGTGACACTGATAAAGAGAGTGCGTGTCTGATAAATACTGTAAGTAAACGGATTATTGCTCTGTTCAAAAACATACTTTTATGGTATGTTTGAACAGAGCAAATTTTTTTGAAAGAGGGATTCTGATGCATTCTAAAGATAAAGGATTTTTTAAAGGTTTTGCCGCGGGCATACTCATCTGCGTACTGGTCATAGCTGCCTGTGCGCTGGCAGGCTGTTTCGGCGGCGGCAGTTCATCCTCAGCTGCAGCTCAGACGAAGCAGACTTCAGCGGAGACTGAGACAGGCGTGAGCAGCTCAGGGGCTGATGTGGACATTTCGGGAGATTATTCCAAGGTAGAGAGCAAGCTGAAGAAGATACAGAGCGTGCTCGACGAATACTATATCGGCAACAATGAGACGATCACGGCTGACGATATGGAAGAGGGCATATACAAGGGCTACGTCAATGCTCTTGACGAGCCGTACACAGTTTACTACACGAAGGATGAGTACAGCAGCCTGATGGAATCAACATCCGGCAAGTATTCAGGGATAGGCGTGGTAGTAACGCAGAACACGACTACCGGCGCCGTGACGGTCGTGAGGCCGTTTGAGGGCTCTCCCGGCGCGAAGGCCGGCCTGCTCAAGGACGATATCATCTACAAGGTCGGCGGCAAGGAGGCTACCGGCGTGGACCTTAACGAAGTTGTCTCCTGGATCAAGGGCAAGGAAGGCAGCAGCGTCAAGATCGAGATATACAGGCCTTCGGAGAGCAAGTATTACACATTTAAGGTTGAGCGCAAGGAAATTGAGATACCGATGGTCGAGCACAAGATGCTCAGCGACAAGATCGGTTATGTAGCTATATATGAATTTGAGTCTACGACCGCGGATCAGTTCGACGCGGCGATCGATGATCTGACTGCTCAGGGCATGAAAGGCCTGGTGATCGATCTGCGCGACAATCCGGGCGGACTTCTGACATCGGCTACCGCTGTCCTTGACAGGATACTTCCCAAGGACAAACTGCTCGTGTACACAGTTGACAAGAAGGGCAAGAAGGAAGAGGCATATTCATCTGATGATGATTCTGTGAATGTTCCCATGACCGTCCTGATCAACGGAAACAGCGCCAGCGCTTCTGAGATAGTCAGCGGCTGCCTGCAGGATTACGGCACGGCAAAGCTGGTGGGCACTACGTCATTCGGAAAGGGCATAGTACAGTATGTGCTGCCGCTTGACGACGGATCAGCTATCAAGGTGACGAGCGCGAAGTATTATACGCCCAAGGGCAGAAATATACACGGTACCGGCATCGACCCTGATGTAAAGGTCGAGCTCAAGACAGACAGCACGTCCGGCAGCAGTTCTGAGACGGGCAGCACGTCCGAGACAGACAGCAGCTCCGGCAGCTCTCAGAGCGACAACCAGCTTGACAAGGCTGAGCAGGTGATAGAGAGTGAGATCGCCAAATAAACAGATAATTTCCGTTAGGGAGGGATCCTGTGGATCATTTTGTACTTCATTCAGAATACAGCCCGACCGGCGATCAGCCGCAGGCTATAGAGCAGCTGGTACAGGGCTTCCGGGAGGGCAATCAGTTCGAGACCCTTCTGGGGGTCACAGGCTCAGGCAAGACATTTACGATGGCAAATGTCATACAGGCCCTGAACAGGCCGACGCTCATCCTGGCGCACAACAAGACACTGGCTGCCCAGCTCTACGGCGAGATGAAGGAGTTTTTCCCGGAGAATTCGGTGGAATACTTCGTGTCGTACTATGATTATTACCAGCCGGAGGCTTATGTGCCCTCGACGGATACCTATATTGAGAAGGATTCCGCGATAAACGACAATATCGACAAGCTGCGTCATTCAGCCACCGCGGCTCTCTCCGAGCGCTCGGATGTGGTGATCGTATCATCAGTCTCCTGCATCTACGGGCTCGGCAGCCCCATAGACTATCAGAAGATGGTGGTCTCGCTGCGGCCTGGCATGGAGAAGGACAGAGACGACGTGATACGGCAGCTTATCGACATGCAGTATGACAGGAACGATATCGACTTTAAGCGCGGCACCTTCAGGGTGCGCGGAGATGTCCTGGAAGTCTTTCCGGCAAGCGCCACCGACCTGGCTGTGCGCATAGAATTTTTCGGCGACGAGGTAGACAGGATCACTGAATTCGATGTGCTGACCGGCACCGCGAAATCGCGGCTTGAACACGCGGCGATCTTCCCGGCGTCCCACTATGTCGTCGAGCCTGACAAGATGGAGGCCGCGATAAAGACCATCGAGGCGGAGCTTGTGGAAAGAGTGGCTTATTTCAAACGTGAGGACAAGCTGCTCGAGGCCCAGCGCATAGAGGAGCGGACGAAATTCGATATCGACATGATGCACGAGACAGGATTCTGCTCCGGCATAGAGAATTATTCACGGCATCTGACCGGGCTGGCTCCGGGTCAGCCGCCGTATACTCTGCTTGATTATTTCCCGGAGGATTTCCTGATAATAGTGGATGAGTCGCATATGACTATCCCCCAGGTGAGGGCTATGTACCGCGGCGACCAGTCCAGGAAGTCTACGCTTGTGGACTATGGCTTCCGGCTGCCGTCGGCCAAGGACAACAGACCGCTGAGATTCGACGAATTCGAGTCCCATATCAGCAGGATGATGTTTGTCTCGGCGACGCCGGGACCCTATGAGAGCGAGCATGAGCTGATGCGGGCCGAGCAGGTCATCAGGCCGACCGGTCTGCTGGATCCGGAGCTCTCGGTCCATCCTGTCGAGGGACAGATAGATCATCTGGTCTCGGAGATCAACAAGGAGACCGCCAAGGGCAACAAGATCCTGGTCACCACTCTCACAAAGAGGATGGCGGAGGATCTCACCTCATACATGAAGGAGCTGGGCATACGTGTCCAGTATCTGCACTCGGATATCGATACGCTGGAGCGCACCAAGATCGTGCGTGACCTGCGTATGAACAAATTTGACGTGCTGGTCGGTATCAACCTGCTCCGCGAGGGCCTTGACATACCGGAGATAACGCTTGTCGCCATACTCGATGCCGACAAGGAGGGATTCCTGCGCTCGGAGACCTCGCTTATCCAGACTATCGGCCGTGCCGCGAGAAATACCGAGGGTCACGTTATCATGTACGCTGACGTTATCACCGATTCGATGAAAAAGGCGATCAGCGAGACCAACAGAAGGCGCGAGATACAGCGCGCATACAATGAGGAGCATGGCATCACGCCGCAGTCCATACACAAGGCAGTACGCGGCCTCATCAGCATTTCCGAGGCGATCGAGAATGTTGACAAGGGCATCAGGAAGGATCCTGAGTCTATGAACAGCGCCGAGCTGACGGCGATGATACACAAGCTGACAAAGAAGATGAACACCGCGGCGGTGGAGCTGGATTTTGAAAATGCCGCGCAGTACCGCGACAGGATATACGAGCTTAAGGAACAGCTGCGGGAACGCACATCAGGAGGAAAGTGAAGCCTGAAACATGGATGAAAAGATTATAAAGGCTTTTAAGAAGGAATATATAGACATCAGAGGCGCAAAGGAGCACAACCTCAAGAATATCAATATCAGGATCCCCAGAAATGAGCTGGTCGTATTTACGGGACTGAGCGGATCCGGGAAATCATCGCTGGCATTTGACACGATCTACGCTGAGGGACAGAGACGCTATATGGAGTCTCTGTCTTCTTATGCGCGTCAGTTCCTGGGACAGATGGGCAAGCCTGACGTGGAAAATATCTCAGGATTGCCGCCGGCGATCTCTATCGACCAGAAGTCGACGAACAAAAACCCCCGTTCCACGGTCGGCACGGTCACAGAGATTTATGATTATTACAGGCTGCTGTACGCGAGGATAGGAGTGCCGCACTGCCCGAACTGCGGCAAGGTGATCGCGCGCCAGACAGTAGACCAGATGGTAGACGCGGTGATGGCCCTGCCTGAGCGGACCAGGATACAGCTTCTGGCGCCGGTCGTCAGGGGGCGCAAGGGGACGCACGCCAAGATATTTGACCAGGCGCGCCGCAGCGGCTATGTCCGCGTGATGGTGGACGGGCAGCAGTACGACCTCTCCGAGGACATAAAGCTTGAAAAAAATATCAAGCATACCATAGCGATTATTGTCGACAGGCTTTCCGTAAAAGACGGCATGCAGAAGCGTCTTACAGATTCCCTGGAGACGACGCTGAAGCTTTCCGGCGGCATCGCCATAGTGGACCTGCCCAAGAGCGGGGATCACGCGGATGACGTCCCCGATTACCTGACGTTCAGCCAGAGCTTTTCCTGCCCTGACTGCGGGATAAGCTTTGAGGAGATAGAACCGCGCAGCTTTTCCTTCAACAATCCTTTCGGCGCCTGTCCCGTGTGCAACGGGCTGGGATACAAGATGGAATTTGACCCCGAGCTGCTGATCCCGGATGAGTCGCTCAGCCTGAACCAGGGCGCGATAGCCGTGATGGGCTGGCAGTCCGCCTCGTCTAAGGGCAGCTTCACACACCAGCTGCTGGAGGCCTGTGCCGAGGAATACGGTTTCAGCCTTGACGCCCCTTTCAGCAGCTATTCAAAAGAAGTGCGCGACATGCTGATCTACGGCAAGGGCAGCCGCGAGGTGCTTGTGCACTATCAGGGTCAGAGAGGCAAGGGTGTATATCCCATTACCTTCGAGGGCCTGGTAAAAAATGTCGAACGCCGCTACCGGGAGACAGGATCTGAGCTGACGCGCCAGGAATACGAGAGCTTTATGACTATCACGCCCTGCAACGAGTGCGGAGGCAGGAGGCTGAAAAAGGAATCCCTGGCCGTGACCATCGACGATAAGAATATCAGTGAGCTGACCCAGATGCCCATCACCGACCTGCAGAACTTCATGAACAGCCTGGAGCTGACAGCACAGCAGCATCTTATAGGCGACCAGGTGATAAAGGAGATACGCTCGAGACTGGGATTTCTGGTAAATGTAGGCCTTGACTACCTGATGCTCTCCCGGCCGACCGGCACTCTTTCCGGCGGCGAGGCCCAGAGGATAAGGCTGGCCACCCAGATCGGCTCCGGCCTGGTCGGAGTCGCCTACATACTTGACGAGCCCAGCATCGGCCTGCACCAGCGTGACAACAACAAGCTCCTGCGCACCCTGAAGCACCTGAGAGATCTCGGCAACACGCTGATCGTCGTCGAACACGATGAGGACACCATGCTGGCGGCGGACTGGATAGTGGATATCGGCCCGGGCGCCGGCGAGCACGGGGGATATCTCGTGGCTGAGGGAACTGCCCAGGACATCATGAAGGTGCCGGAATCGATAACCGGGCAGTATCTGAGCGGCAAGATCAGGATACCGGTGCCGGACGAGCGGAAGAAACCGACAGGATTCCTGCACATAAAGGGAGCCGCGGAGCACAACCTGAAAAATATTGACGTCGATCTGCCGCTGGGCGTGATGACCTGCGTCACCGGAGTATCAGGCTCAGGCAAGAGCTCGCTGGTGAACGAGATCATCTACAAGCGCCTGGAACACGACCTGAACCACGCGCGCGTGGTGCGCCCCGGCAAACATGAGGCTATTTACGGCGAAGAGCAGCTGGACAAGGTCATCAATATCGACCAGTCGCCGATAGGGCGCACGCCCAGGTCAAATCCGGCGACCTACACAGGCGTGTTCGATATGATCAGGGATCTTTTCGCTTCGACGACCGACGCCAAAGAGCGCGGCTACAAGAAGGGCCGCTTCAGCTTTAATGTGAAGGGCGGCCGCTGCGAGGCCTGCTCCGGCGACGGTATAATAAAGATAGAGATGCATTTTCTCCCGGACATCTATGTGCCGTGCGAGGTCTGTCACGGAAAGAGATACAACCGCGAGACGCTTGAGGTGCGCTATAAGGGGAAAAATATCTACGAAGTGCTGGATATGACAGTGGAGGAGGCGCTGAAGCTGTTTGACAGCGTCCCGCCCATAAGAAGAAAGCTGGAGACGCTCAATGATGTCGGGCTGTCATACATAAGACTCGGACAGCCGTCCACAACGCTCTCGGGGGGCGAGGCCCAGCGTATCAAGCTGGCGACAGAGCTCAGCAGGCGTCCGACAGGAAAGACGATCTACATACTCGATGAGCCTACGACCGGCCTGCATTTCGCGGACGTGCACAAGCTCACTGAGATACTGCGCCGTCTCACGCAGGGCGGGAATACCGTGGTAGTGATAGAGCATAACCTAGACGTTATAAAGACGGCAGACTATATCATCGATCTCGGCCCCGAGGGAGGAGACCGCGGCGGCATGGTAGTCGCTTACGGCACTCCTGAGGAAGTCGCGCAGAATAAAGATTCATACACGGGTATTTACGTGAAAAAATTCCTGGAAAGATACAAGAGCTGAGGCATCAGTCATCATTGTAATCCACATGCATAAGACACAACCCCTTAGCGGGGACTGTGAAGCCGGCTTCGGGCCGGCTTTTTGCTTCCAGCAGCTCAGCCATGCTCTCCGGACTGCGCTTGCCGAGGCCGACCTCCAGCAGAGTGCCGGTCAGTATGCGCACCATGTACTGCAGAAAGCCTCTGCCGTGATAGATGAACTCCAGCCTGTCATCCCTGCGCACTATGCTGATGCTGAAGATCTCGCGCACGGTAGACTTTTTCATTTTCGGGTTGCCGCAGAAACTGGCGAAATCGTGCGTGCCCGTAAGGTACAGCGCGGCGCGCTTCATTTTATCGACATCCGGCACAGCGTCCGGAACGTAGACATATTTGCGCTCGAACACTGGCTTGAGATCGCCGACCCAGCAGCTGTAGCGGTAGACCTTGCCGGCGGCATTGTAGCGGCTGTGGAATCTTTCCGGGGCAAAGCAAAGCTCCGTCACGCAGATATCCTCCGGCAGATAGCGGTTGATATACTCCTGGATTTCCTTCTCCGGCATATCTGTCTCGATATGCGCGTTAGCCGTCATCCCGACGGAATGTACCCCGGCATCCGTGCGGCCGGCGCCGATGACAGAGACGCTGCAGCCGGTCATCTCACTGAGGACCGCCTCCAGCTTTCCCTGGATGGTCAGCTCGACACCCGGCTGGTGCTCCCAGCCATAGTATCTGGAACCGTCATATGCTATAATCATCTTGATATTTCTTGTCAATCTAATATTACCTCGCCTTTTCGCATTCATTGCAGCCGCAGGAACACTTTCCGGCAGCCAAGCCGCGGGAACGCTTTTCCGGCAGCCAAGCCGCTGAAACATTTTCCGGCAGCCAAATGAATATTATCATAAAAACGCCGATATCACAATTGCTAATTGACATCGGCGGCGCCGGCAGCTGAGGGCGGGACCGGCAGCAGCTTTGAGCTCAGGAGGCAGCAAATTGATCGTTCACCCATTTGACGCGCTTTACGACAGCAATTCCAGGATACTGATCCTCGGCAGCTTTCCCTCTGTAAGATCCAGAGAGGCAAATTTCTATTACGGCCACCCCCGCAACAGGTTCTGGGCGGTGATGAGCACTCTGCTGGGCGAAGACCTGCCGCGGGATGTGCCACAGAAAAAGGAAATGCTCCTGAAGCACGGCATCGCCCTCTTTGATGTCATCAGATCCTGCGACATTACCGGCTCCTCCGACAGCAGCATTAAAAATGTGGCCGTGAACGACCTCTCACCGATACTCAGCGCTTCGCAGATCGGGGAGCGCATTTTCGTCAACGGCAGGAAGGCGGAGGAACTTTATATGAAATATTCGTATAAGGTCACCGGCGTCCCCTGCAGCTGCCTCCCGTCCACAAGTCCCGCAAACGCGGCGTTTTCAACCGAAAAGCTAGTGCGGGAATGGGGAAGGATATTGCATAGCAAAGTTGATTATTTCCTGTAAATGAGTTAAAATTTCAGATAGCGGATCAATATTTCAAGCGGCGGGCTTAACTTTAAGCTTTTTTTTATGGCAGCAGAGTTAACTAAAAGTTGATTTTTTAATGGCAGCAGACTTTAGTTTTAAACTATGAGCTATATCGAGGAGGTTCAAATGTCAAAAGAGATGATCATCGTACTTGATTTCGGCGGGCAGTACAATCAGCTGATCGCCAGAAGAGTCAGGGAATGCAGCGTGTACGCCGAGGTTATTCCCTATACAAAATCACTTGAAGAGATAAAGGCCATGGACCCGAAGGGCATTATTTTTACCGGCGGTCCGAACAGCGTTTATGACGGATCATCTCCTCACTATGACAAGGCCGTTTTTGAACTCGGCATCCCCATACTCGGTATCTGCTACGGCTCGCAGCTCATGGCCTGGTCGCTCGGCGGCGAGGTGGCGACAGCCCCCGTCAGCGAGTACGGGCATACCGAACTGAACGTCGACAGGAGCTCAGTCCTGTTCAGGGACGTCAAAGAAAAATCAGTCTGCTGGATGAGTCACACTGACTATATAAAGGAAGCCCCCGCCGGCTTCAGGGTGACAGCCAGGACCGCAAACTGCCCGTGCGCTGCCATGGAATGCGCGGAGAAGAAGCTCTACGCCACACAGTTCCATCCTGAGGTAATGCACACTGAGGAAGGCATGAAGATCCTGCACAATTTTGTATACGATGTCTGCGGCTGCAAGGGCGACTGGAAAATGGACTCATTTGTCAGAACGACGGTTGATGCTCTTCGCAAAGAAATCGGCACAGGCAAGGTGCTCTGCGCTCTTTCCGGCGGAGTCGATTCATCGGTCGCCGCGGTTCTCCTGTCCAAGGCAGTCGGCAGCCAGCTGACCTGCGTGTTCGTGGATCATGGCCTTCTCCGGAAAAATGAGGGCGACGAGGTTGAGGCAGTCTTCGGACCCGATGGCCCGTACGATCTGAACTTCATCAGGGTGGACGCCGGCGAAAGATATTTTAAGAAGCTGGAAAATGTGACCGAGCCTGAGCAGAAGCGGAAGATAATCGGCGCGGAATTCATAAATGTGTTTGAAGATGTGGCCAGGCAGATCGGCGAGGTGGACTACCTGGTCCAGGGCACCATCTACCCCGATGTGATCGAGAGCGGCCTCGGCAAATCGGCCGTCATCAAGTCTCACCACAATGTGGGCGGGCTCCCCGACGTGATCGATTTCAAGAAGATCGTGGAGCCGCTGCGCATGCTCTTTAAGGACGAAGTCCGGCAGGTCGGCCGCGAACTGGGGATACCTGAGTATCTTGTCAGCCGCCAGCCCTTCCCTGGTCCCGGCCTGGGCATCCGCATAATCGGTGAGATAACTCCCGAGAAGGTCCGCATCGTCCAGGATGCTGACGCCATCTACCGCGAGGAGATCGCCAAAGCCGGCGTCGACAGGGGACTCGGCCAGTACTTCGCGGCTCTCACCAACATGCGCTCCGTAGGCGTCATGGGAGACTTCAGGACCTACGACTACGCAATCGTCCTGAGGGCCGTAAACACCAGCGATTTCATGACCGCCGAGGCGGCGCAGATCCCCTGGGAAGTTCTCGAAAAAGTGACAAACAGGATAGTAAATGAAGTCCAGGGCGTCAACAGAGTGCTGTACGACTGCACATCGAAACCCCCCGCGACGATAGAGTTCGAATAATTAATGAAGTACAATAGTAAACATGATGATGGAATGTGAGGGCTATCGCAACGCTTGTGAGGCACCTAAATGGAAAGAAAAAATCGCGGATATTATAACGAATAAAACATAATTTGCCGACATATGCAAGGCCACTAGAAGAAAATACTGTTGATGCTATTTTGTGAATAATAGTGGAAAGTGATGGGGAAATAATATGAGTGGTAATTTAAATGCACAGCTAATGGAGCAAAAAATGAAAGTGGATTTCAACTCCTATGACCTTTCAATTAAGGAACTGATAAGTATGGTAAGCGATAGCCTAATCGATATTGCTCCGGAGTATCAGCGCCAGTTTAGATGGGATACAGAACGTCAATCAAGCTTGATTGAATCACTGTTTTTAGGTATACCGGTTCCTGCAATCTTCATGGCAACAAATGCCGATGGTACTTGGGAACTAATAGATGGTGTACAGCGAGTTAGCACTATTCTATGCTTTGCTGGCTCAGAAGAGGAACGGAAGAAAATTAATTCTAAAAATGCGTCCCCCCTGAAATTAACGGGTCTAAAAAAATTGGAACTTTTTAATGGAAATTCTTATCTTGATCTTCCAATAGATATCCAAACAAAATTCAAACTGACAAGTTTAAAAGTTACCACACTGAGTGATAAAAGCGATAAAAATGTAAGGTTTGATTTGTTCGAAAGACTTAACCGTGGCGGTGTTAGTCTTTCTGATCAGGAAATAAGAAGCTGTGTATATCGTGGTGGCTTTAATGATTTCATAAAAGAATTGGCTAACGATTCAAATTTCAAAAAATGTGTGCATCTTTCTGAGCGTCAGGAGACCGATGGCACCAGGCAAGAACTCGTATTAAGGTTTTTTGCATATCTGTATGATTTGGACAGCTTCTCCCATAGTGTTAGAGATTTTTTAAATAACTACATGGAAAAAGCTGATAAAAAATTCAATTACAGTAAGAACGAAAAAATTTTCACTTATGTATTTGCAGTGTTAAATAAAAACCTTCCAAACGGTATCAGTAAAGGAAGGAAGAATACCCCATTAAACCTTTATGAAGCAGTTTCTGTTGGCGCAGCATTAGCTTATATAAATCAAGGTAGAATCAATATGACTGGTATCTCCGAATGGTTAACAGATAAGGAATTGCTAAAGAACATTTCGGGAGCAACAAATTCAAAGCCTCGGGTTTTGGGACGTATTGAATTTTGCCGTAAAAAATTCGAGGGATAATTGTGTTTGATGGGATAAAAGAGGACATCACTAGGAAATTCATTGAGTTGAAACTTTGGGTATCTAAAATTCCTACCAGAACTTCGGATAGTGATTTTGCAACAATTTCACGAGGCCTCTTCTTTGTCTATATATACGGTATTTATGAGGAAATAATCCGAAGAACGGTTGTCGCAACAATAGAAGAGCTTAATAGCAGCGCCGCCACAATTGATAGATGCACATATGAATTATATGCTATCCTTTTTTCTAGCGAATACGATTCGCTCTATTGTGTCGGAAATGAGAAAAAATGGGAGAAAAGGTGGGAAATCTCAAATAGATTCATTCAAAACCAGACTATACAAATACAAAGCGATTTATTTCCAACAGACGGTAGAAACCTGAGAATACGGCAATTACAGAGCATTGCAAACTCTTTTGGCATGAAAGAAAATGTACTTCCAAGAAATGAAGTGCGTGGATACATTGAAGAGATGGTTAATAACAGGAATGACATCGCTCATGGTAATAAGTTACCCAAAGAAATCGGCAGAAATTACACAGTCAATGACTTGATTAAAATATGCAATTTAGTGTCTGAAACCTGTACACATATAGTCACAATATATGAAAGATACATTCAGGATAGGAAGTATCTAAAATAGAGGCAGGAAGCGCTGATAACAATATGATAATAGGAATCCAAGAACACTGTATGCATAGGACAATCCAAATCAAGATAGATAACGAGAAATCATATTTTCTAAGCAGTACTGTTTAGAGCTAGGATTACCTTGGCGAGTTCGAATAGAACCGAGAGGTTTATGCGTTGCTGGAACCGTTGAAATTTCAACGATAGTGAGCCGAAAAATACGACAATTACGACAATTGTACGACCATTGTTGAAGAATTTCTCTGATACGGCCTGATTCCAGGCCTTTCAGAGATTTTTTTAAGTAAACGGTACATGCAATCGCACATTTTTCAAATAACAATAAGAAAGGCAAAGGATAATGTTAATAGAACAAACTACAAAAAATGAGAAGACAATAGCTCTGATTTCCGCAGAAAACACGGTAATCACTGATACACAGTCAGCATTAGATCTGGCCATGTCAGTAAAATATGAAACCGGGGTGGAGAGAATAGTAATAAATAAAAACAATATTTCGGAAGAGTTTTTCAGGCTGAGCAGTGGCATGGCCGGAGAGATCCTGCAGAAATATATCAACTACCATGTGAAAATAGCAATATATGGAGATTATTCATACTATACCAGCAAACCGCTCCATGATTTTATTTATGAATCAAACAAGGAAACGATGTATTCTTCGTAGCTACTCAGGATGAAGCAATTGACAAACTGGCGCAGGTATAATGAACTATTGATGACATATGATATAATTGTTTCATAGAAATAAACAAACGGGAAGATATCTTTTTAATTCAGAAGTTCTATGTTATTATTAGATTGAAGTGCAGAGGCACCTCGATCTAAGGGAACCCGCTTCGCAAGTTCCCCTGGTATATATACATGACAACCTCTGAATTAAATAGAAAGGTATAGCTGTATTTATGGAATTTTCTGAAATTGCACAGGAAATGAATCGGAGAATTGAAGATGGTGAGGAAATTACGGTTGATCTGGATCTTGATGACGGAAGAGCTGTTACCTGTACCACAATGATTATTCTGACTGTTGATGCAATTGATTATATCGTACTGCTTCCACTTGACGAAAACGGTCAGAATCCCGGTGGTGATGTATGGTTTTACCGTTACACGACCGGTAATGACGAAGAGCCTGAACTTGGTTACATCAGTAAGGATGAAGAACTCGAAAAGGTATCCAAAGCGTTTGACGAATATCTCGAAGAAGCTCAATTTGATGAGCTCATTTGTGATTTTGAAGACGATGCCATAGAAGATGATTCTGAGGATGATAAAAAGTAAGTCATTCAGCCGCGCTGTTTCAGACAGCAAATGAGTCTCTCCGGATATAAAATGGCATTTAGGGCATGTCCAAGATCTCCTTACTGACAGAAGGAGATCTTAGATTTTTATGATGTTTCCATAAAGACATCAATTCATGATACATTCATACTTTTGCGCGAGTTCCGTGAAAGCCCTGGCGAGCGGCGAGAGCTCGGAGTCCCTGAGGTGTATCACGAATAGTTCGCTGTCGCGGCCGGCTCCTTCGATATCCATGAAATGAAGTTTTCGGTCATCCATCAGCAGGCGGTCGGCATCGGGACAGATCGCGCAGCCGATGTTCATTGCTACGAGAGGCCAGATGCTGGTGATCTGGTTGTATTCCACGAGTATGTCGATCTTCGGCTCCCAGCCGGTGAACCAGGTCAGGATCTCATCGCGCAGACTTGGGCGGGATGGCAGGATGAGCGGTTCTTCCGCTATATCTTCCACGGTCACGGAATCATGGCCGGCGAGCCGGTGCCCTGTCCCTGTGAAAGCGATCAGCTTCTGCCTGCCCACGAAATTTGAGACGAAATCAGACTGATCATAGGGGCTTCTGACAAAACCGACGTCGATCAGACCTGCCTGCAGCTTGCTGCAGATGTCAACGCTGTTGCCACAGTACACCTCAAAACGGGCCATGGGATACAGTTTTCTCATGCGGCTGATGATTCCCGGAAGGATCTCGCCCGCCGCCGACTCAGTCGTTCCAAGACGCAGTTTTCCAGACAGCGCTTCATCGTGCATTTCGCGAAGATGTGTCTTCGTGTGGTCGGCTGCCCTCAGTATATTGTTCGCCTGCTCGAGGAAGTAGCGCCCCTCTTCCGTGAGCGCGAATTTCCTTTTGCCTCTTGTGAACAGCGTCACTCCGAGTTCTTCCTCGAGTTCTTTCATTGCCCTGCTCAGCGGAGGCTGGGTCATATGCAGCTCTTCGGCAGCATGTGTTATATTCTGTTTTTCGGCGACAGTTACGAAGTATACCAGTTTATTGAACTCCATAGCATTACTATACCTTTCAAGTATTCTTTTTATCTATTATAAGAATTTCACAAATATAAATCAATAGTGTATTCTAGTATACATGTTGGGTTTAGTGTAAATTGAGATTCAAAGGAGAGGAACTATGACATTTATTGAATTTACAGAGATAGCAATGCTTATACTTTTTGGCGTTTCGTGGCCGTTCAACATCATCAAGTCTTACAGATCGAGGACAGCGAAGGGCAAAAGCGTGCTCTTTGAGATGATAGTAGTAGTCGGCTACCTGTTCGGACTTTCCGGGAAATTTGCGGCGTTCGCACAGTCCGGCGATCTGGCGCTTTCAGTATGGTTCTATTTCGCTGACATAGTCATGGTTGCTATAGACATGGTGCTTTACCGCAGAAACGTAATTCTGGATCGTGAGCGCGATGCGCTGGAAGCTGATGAAAAATCAGCTTATATCACCGACAGCAGCATAGGCGGCATAGCATAAGGAAAAAGCCCTGACCGGTAATAATCTGCAGAATGCCGATCAGAAATCGTATCCTCCTGGATCAATGAAAGAATACATTAAACCAGGAGGATTTTTTTATGGCAAGGCAAAACCAAAGCGGAGAAAAATCAGAAGCCGGATGTCAACTTTAGGCAACCATTTTCATATATAGGTTGCATATTCCCCTCTTTTTAATAAAGCGGCCATTGTTTTTCTGTTCACCTGAGATATAATTCAAATACAAGAAATAAGTAACACAAGGGTAAAAACGAGGAGGAAATATCATGCAGACATATATAACGCTTAATGACGGAAACCGGATACCGCAGTTTGGCCTTGGAGTGTATATGGTGCCGGAAGGGGACGCGGCCAGAGAAGCATGTCTGAGTGCGCTGAAGATGGGGATGCGTCATATTGACACAGCTCACGCGTACCAGAATGAGAGAAGCGTCGGGCAGGCTGTGAAGGAAAGCGGTGTTCCAAGAGAAGAGATCTGGATAACCAGCAAGCTCTGGCCGAGCGAGTATGGTGAGGGAAAAACAGCTCAGGCTATAGATAAGATGCTGGGGAGGCTCGGCACTGAATACGTCGATCTTCTTCTGCTCCATCAGCAGTTTGGGGATTATCTCGGCGCCTGGAGAGATATGGAGAAAGCTGTCGCTGACGGAAAGGTGAAGTCTGTCGGTATCAGCAATTTTGAGTCGGAAAGACTTGAGGAGATCTGCGAGGCAGCAGTTATCAAACCGTCGGTCATTCAGGTGGAGTGCCATCCATATTATCAGCAGGAGGCGCTTAAGAAGAGACTGCAGAAGTATGGCACAAAAATCGAGGCCTGGTATCCGCTCGGCCATGGAGATTCAGCTCTGATAGAGGAACCGCTGTTCACCAGACTTTCGAAAAAGTATGGGAAATCAAATGTACAGATCATTTTGAGATGGCATATCCAGGAGGGGACGATCGTATTCCCGAAGACGTCCAATATTGACCATATGAGAGCGAATTTCGACATTTTTGACTTTGAGCTTTCTGAGGAAGAAATGAACGAGATCCGTTCAATGGATAAAAATGCGCGCTATTTCAATATGAGTCTGGAAGAGCAGGAAAGGGTGCTGGGCGGATTCAAGCCGGCTGATTAGGACGAAAATATGGATATATTTGAAAAACTGAGAAGCGGGGCTCCTGTTGACATGTCTGATCAGGAGTATCTTCCGGCAATAGCGGAACTGCAGCGCGCGGATAAAGCATTGTTCAGGCTGAATCATGCCGAACCACAGACTGAAGGGCAAAAGCAGGCCTTCAGGGATCTCTTTGACGGCGAATATCCCGAGGGCGTGACAATTATGACGCCTGTGCAGATAGACTTCCCGAAGCAGATGACTTTTGAGGGCAGAGCATTTTTCAACCACAGCTTTACGGCGATGTCAGTTGGCGGTATAACGATCGGAGACGGAGCGCAGATCGGCCCCCACGTTACGATCGTGACGGACAATCATGATTTCGGGAATCGGAGCGTGCTCAGATGCAAAGGGGTGAGCATCGGCCGCAATGCCTGGATAGGAGCGGGAGCGACGATAATGCCGGGCGTGACGGTCGGCGAGAACGCAGTGATAGCAGGCGGATCCGTCGTGACAAAGGATGTTGAGGCAAATACGATAGCAGGCGGGAATCCCGCCAGATCAATAAGAAAATTATAGAAGGAAATGGAGGCTGCCATGCTGCTGACAGGACATGAGGATCTGAGGGTAAAGAGGACGATCGAATCGATCAAGAGAGCATTTGAGGAACTGATCTGCGAGAAGGATTATGAGAAGATCACAGTGAAGGAGCTCTGCGACAGGGCGACTATCAATAAGAAGACCTTCTATAACTATTATCCGACTCTCGATGATCTGCTGGCGGAAATGCAGAGACAGCTTTCGGCGAAATACATAGAAAGAGTCAAAGATTTCAAGCTTCCTGAAGAACTGGACAAAGTGAACAGAGAATTTTTTATCTATTCGGAGGAACAGGGGCTTGCCTATGAGAAAATTACCTGCAGCGGAAGCTACAGCGCCATCCGCCAGAAAATGATCGATGAGGTGGTGAATTCCACCTGGGGGAGATCTCAGAGGTTCATGGAGCTGGATCCGGGCCTCCGGAGGATCTTACTTGACTATATCAATACCGTCAGTGTCGGCAATTACAGGCAGTGGGTAGCTGATGGGAAGAAGATACCCCTTGAAAAAATGATCGATATATCAAACAGACTGATATGCAGCGGGACGGATGGATTTTTCAGATAACAGGAGTTGAACAATATGAAGACCGCAGTAATTTATTACTCACTAAGTGGAAATACAAGAAGGATCGCCAGGATGGCTGCCGAAGCCAGCGGAGCAGATATCGCGGAGATTGAGCCGGCATCTGCCTATGAAGGCGAATATATGGAAATAGTTGAACAGGGCAAAAGAGAAGTTGAGGAAGGATTCCTCCCTGATGTCAGGCCGCTTCCCATCGATATTGGCGGATATGACTGTATCATAATCGGCTCACCGACGTGGTGGTATACGATCGCGCCGGCGGTGCGAAGCTTTGTAAGATCCCAGAACTGGCAGGGCAAACTGGTGATCCCGTTCACAACGAATGGCGGCTGGCCGGGCGAAGCGCTTGATGATCTTGGAAAGGCATGCAGGGGGGCGTCCGTTAAATGCGGCCGGGAAATACGCTTTGACTCAAGCGGCGGGAATGATCTCGTGACACCGCAAAAGGATATCGATCGCTGGCTGAAAGAGATCAAAACAGCCATTATGTGATCATAAAGGACGGGATCGCGGCTGATCCTGGCTGCCGGTTTGACAAAGCTACTTATTATGTGTATAAAATAAGAGAATGCTATAATATTTTATCGCATAGAAGAGGCGGAGGAAAATGGAACCAAAGAAGATCAAAAACGGAGTCACCGCTGTATTTATCCTGGCTGTCGTGTTCACGATGATCGGCGTGGTTTTCGTGGCTGTCGGCGTGCTGATCGCGTCGCGGATGGATACACTGAAGCTTGATGGCACAGGAAACGTGGAGATCCTGCCGGTTGTTTTTGGGGCGGTCGGGCTTCCGTTTCTGATCCTGGGGATCATCTTCACTGTCATTTGCGTACGGAAACGGATCATTCTTAAGCGTGTGGTCAGCGCCGGCTATTATGTTATGGCAAAGGTAGTCAATATACGGCGCGATTACGGCGTCGAGGTCAACGGTGTCAGCCCCTGCAGGCTGGAATGTCATTATGAAGACCCGGCGACCGGGACCCTGCACGTGTTCAAGAGCCGTGATCTTTTCTTCTATCCTGCCGAGCTCGAGGATCAGGAGATCAAAGTCTATGTGGAGCAGGGAAACATGGATCATTATTACGTGGACGTGGAGAGCGTCGTGCCGGATATCCAGGTGCACTGATCCATGTAACAATACTTAGACAGGTATTCTATAAAGCAATCATGAAAGTCAGCTTTAAATCTATTCTGGGGCAGCAAATGGCAGAAATATGCACAGGAAGGCAACACATGTTGACGCACTTGAACTTAACGAGATCAGGCTGATGATCGAGCCGGAAGCGGCCTATTACGCGGCACTTCGAGCGTCAGATAATGAACTGAAGAGGATAGCTTATTATAATACCCTGGTCGAAGCAAAAGTAAAAGAGAATGCGGACCGCAGGACAGAAGAGATCCGATTCCATTTGTCAATTGCCAGAGCAGTGCATAACAATTTTATGGATGAACTTATGCCCATTATCTTTGACGCCATTGATGTTACGAAGAATATTTTTAATTATGAAAGCATCAGGCAGGGTACGCTTTCAGACCACAGTCTGATAGTCAGGTGCCTGCAGGAGCGTGATGCGGACGCGGCAAGGACTGCAATGAGATTGCATATGCTGCGCGGAATATACACACTTAAAGAGGAACAAGACAGATAAAAGGGCACCAGGAATAGTCGGTATATCCAAAACCAGACGGTGGAATACACAAAGCAAGGGAGCGTGTGATAGAATTTTCTATCACACGCTCTTTTATTCGGGCGTTTTGATGATATCCCTGTGAAATACACTCTCTCACGCCGTCTTTGCCTGCATTTTAGTAATATGAATCCGGTCATACTGACAACTTCGTCATTATTGAACAAATGGCGAAGTTATCATTGACATTAACGAAGCTGGATGATAAGCTTCAATTAAGTCATAAAAGACTGAATGACGAAATTGAAAGCCAAATGAGGAAATTAAATGAGATCTTATGAATACGATTATAAATGGCAAAAATTGCTGACTCCGAAGATTGTCGGCTATCTAACAGCGATTCATGAATACAAGGGAGAACAGCGTCTGATTGCCGATAAGCATGCAGATGTATTGAATGACCTGACTGAACTTGCACTTATACAAAGTACAGAGAGTTCCAATAAAATTGAAGGTATCTGTACGTCCGATGATCGTTTGAAAAAGATCGTGATGGACAAGACGATACCCAGGGACAGGAATGAACGTGAGATCGCCGGATACAGAGATGTGCTGAATACGATCCATGAAAATAATGAACACATACCGGTTAAACCAACTTTCATTCTGCAGCTTCACAGAGATCTGTATAAGTTTGAAAATGTCGGAATTGGCGGCGTATTTAAGAGCGCTGATAATATTATCGAAGAACAAGATGAGTCCGGAAATAAGCATGTCAGATTTACACCTGTTCCTGCCTGGGAAACACCGGAATCTATAGAACGGCTATGCGAGGCTTATAACAAGGCAATCAATTCAGAGAATATTGATCCGCTGCTTCTTATGCCGATGTTTATCCTGGATTTTCTCTGTATCCATCCTTTCAGGGACGGAAATGGCAGAATGAGCCGTCTGATGACGTTATTGCTTCTGTACAGGTCCGGATATACTGTTGGCAGATACATAAGCTTTGAGCGCCTGATTGAAAAAACCAAAAGTTCTTATTATGACGCTCTGCAGGAAAGCTCAGTAAACTGGCATGAAAATGAGAATGACTATGCACCATTTGTGGAATATATGCTTGGCGTAGTCGCGGCAGCCTATCGGGATTTTATGGAGCGCACAAAACTGATAGAAGAAAAGAGAATCCCGAAGCCGGACCGCATTGCTGAAGAAATAAAAAATCATATGGGTATGATCACAAAGTCGGAGATCAAAATGCTGGTGCCTGATGTCAGCCTGACAACGGTGCAGAGGACACTGACGGAACTTGTCAGGCAAGGGAAAATAAAGAAAATCGGCAATGGGCGATATACCAGATATGTCTGGGACTGGGATAAGGAGAATTGACACATGATTACAGGAGAATTAAAGAACAGAATAGACAGCCTCTGGGAGATATTCTGGACAGGTGGTCTTACAAATCCACTGGATGTTATTGAGCAGATGACTTATCTTATGTTCATCCATGATCTGGATGAGGCGGATAACGTCCATGCCAAAGAAAGCGCCATGCTGGGACTTTCTTATGAGAGCGTATTTGCCAGAGAAGTCAGTATCGGTCAGAGAGTCATAGACGGAACGCAGTTGAAATGGTCGGTATTTCATGATTTTCCGGCAGATAAGATGTATGCGGTTGTGCAGGAGATGGTATTCCCATTTATCAAAAATCTTCATGCGAATAAGGACAGCGCATATTCAAAGTATATGGATGATGCGATATTTAAACTGCCGACACCGCTGATGCTTTCCAAAGTAGTCGATGCAATGGATGATCTTTATGAGCAGATGAGCAAGTTGAATGAAATGGATGCCAGAGGCGACGTATATGAGTATCTGCTTTCCAAGCTTTCGACGGCTGGTGTAAATGGACAGTTCAGGACACCAAGGCATATTATCAGGATGATGGTCGAACTGATGGAGCCTACGGCCGATGATGTGATCTGCGATCCTTCCTGCGGAACGGCTGGTTTCCTTGTAGAAGCGGGAGAGTATCTAAGGAGAAACAGAAAAGAAGAAATTTTCTACGACAAAGTGAAACGTGATCACTATATGAACCATATGTTTCATGGCTTTGATATGGACAGGACCATGCTTCGCATTGGCGCCATGAACATGATGACGCATGGCGTAGAGAGTCCCTTTATTGAATACAGAGACAGCTTGTCAGATCAGAATACGGACAGAGAAAAGTACTCCCTGATCCTGGCCAATCCGCCGTTCAAGGGCAGCCTCGACGCAGACATTGTATCAACTGACCTGCTTAAGGTCTGCAAGACCAAAAAGACGGAATTGCTGTTCCTGACATTGTTTGTACAGATGCTGAAAATTGGCGGGAGGTGCGCCTGCATCGTGCCTGATGGTGTTTTGTTCGGATCCTCGACAGCGCACAAGGCGATCAGAAAGGAACTTATCGAAAATCAGAGGCTGGAAGCAGTGATCTCCATGCCATCCGGCGTCTTTAAACCGTATGCAGGAGTTTCAACTGGGATACTGATATTCACGAAGACAAATCACGGCGGGACCGACAATGTATGGTTCTATGATATGCAGGCTGATGGTTTCAGCCTGGATGATAAGCGAGCAGCAACGACTGAGAATGATATACCGGATATCATCGAACGCTTCCACAAACGTGAAAATGAAGGTGAACGGGCGAGAACGGAAAAATCATTCATGGTTCCCAAGAAGGAAATCGTTGATAATCAGTATGATCTTTCCATCAACAAATATAAGAAAACAGAATATGTGCCGGTGGAGTATCCTCCTACTGAGGAGATCATGGCGAAAATTATGGAGCTGGACGCAGAAGTAGCGAAAGAACTCAGCGAGTTACAAAAAATGCTGTAAAGTATGGAAAGGAAACACAAATCTAGCGGTAACGAGAAATGCAAGCCATTCCGAGGTAAAACGGAAGTTACATATTCAGATTTGTAGTGGGATGATAGATGGGAAAGTATATTAAAGTAGGTGAGTTAATTAGCCGTGCAGCAGCACCCAAATGCGGAAATGGAGAATACCCTATAATTTCTATGACTATGCATGAGGGATTGATGTTTCAGAACGAAAGATTTAAAAAACAAATAGCTTCAAAAGATCAGTCTAATTATAAAGTGGTGTATCGCCATCAACTAGTACAAAGTTTCCCTATTGATGAGGGCGTTCTTGGGGTGCAAGAACTTGCTAAAGCAGGTATAGTTAGCCCTGCGTATAAAATATGGGACGTAAATATAGGAATTATTGAGCCCAAATTTTTGGAATTGGCGTTACGCTCTCCGAGAAGCATTGATTATTATAAAGCCAAACTAAGAGGTACAACGGCGAGAAGAAGAACTATTACAGATGCTGAATTTTTGAATTTAGATATTTCATGCCCTGATGTGGTAACTCAAAAAAAAATAGTTTCGGAATTTGTATTAGTTAACAATATTATTCGAGATAGGAAAAAGGAAATAGAATTGTTGGAAAGCATGACCAAATCCCGATTTTTGGAGGCGTTTGGTGACCCAATTGTAAACCCGATGAGATGGCCAGTTAAATCATTAAAAGAACTATCAGTTTTGATTACAAATGGCAATACTCCTAAAGGTGGCAGTAAAAACTACGTTGATGGTGGAATCATTTTTTTGCGTAGTCAGAATGTGTGGCGAAATTTCATAGATTTATCGGATGTAGCATACATTGATACAGCCACGCATGAGTGCATGAAAAAGAGTAGTGTTCATAAGAATGATATCCTTATTACAAAAACTGGGCGAATTAACACCGAAAATAGCAGCCTTGGACGAGCGGCATTATATAAAGGTATCGATAATAGCGCCAATATAAACGGGCATGTGTATCTGATTAGATTAAGTGATGAAGTCGTACCTGAATACATTGTTACGATATTGATTGGTGAAGCATATCGTAAATATATTCGTAAAGTTTGCGTGGGAGGGATCGACAAACGGCAGATAAATTTGGATCAAGTTGAGGAGTTCCCAATTATAATGCCACCGAAAGAAAGACAGCAACAATTTGCCACCTTTGTTAAATCCACAGACAAATCAAAACAAGCAATAAGAAAATCTTTAGATGAGACACAACTTCTATTTGATTCTCTTATGCAGAAATATTTTGGCTGATATTTGATATACTTCTATCAAAAAGAGGTATATCAAATGAAA
>Ga0160425_1000587_pt1 | contig 47183 bp, 43 predicted proteins | sample BioMet8_FD_108193 | JGI IMG/M metagenome (GOLD analysis project Ga0160425, IMG submission 108193) | Microbial communities from bioreactor (seeded with sewage sludge) at Lawrence Berkeley National Lab, California, USA - Biofuel... | ecosystem: Engineered > Bioreactor > Anaerobic > Unclassified ...
CTCCGTGCGGCTGCCCGACGGGAGCGCCGCTCAGGCCGGCGATCTGCCGTTTTGGGACGTGAGCAGCAGCGCCTACTGCCATGACGCCGTGAAGTGGGCGGTGGGCAAGGGCGTCACGGCGGGCACCACCGCCACGACGTTCTCCCCGAATCAGACCTGCACCCAGGCCCAGATTCTCACCTTCCTCTGGCGGGCCGCGGGCAAACCGGAGGCGGGCAGCACGGCTTCCTACACCAACAGCGCCGTGACCTCCGGCAAGTATTACTACAAGGCCCTTGCGTGGGCGGCGGAGAAGGGCATCGTCACCGACCTGTCCCTGAACCCCGACGCCAGATGCACCCGGGCCGACGCGGCGCTGTACCTCTGGCGGAACGCGGGCAGCCCCGCGGCGTCTCCCGCGTCCTTCACCGACGTCCCGGCGGACAGCGCCTGCGCCGGAGCCGTGGCGTGGGCCGTGGAGCAGGGCGTCACCAAGGGTACCTCCGCCACGGCGTTCTCCCCGGATTCCGCCTGCACCCGGGGCCAGATCGTCACCTTCCTGTACCGCGACCTTGCGAAATAAGGAAACACCGGAAACGCCGGGGGGGCTTCGGCCCCCCTTTGCGCTGCCCGGAGCGGGCCGCGTTCACCGGCGGGGAGTGATCGCAATTTTCGATCATACCCCGCGTTTTATCCCAAAAACCTGTTTGCCATTGCAAACGCTCTCCTTTATAATGATGTTTGCTGCGGAGGGCCGTGTACACGGCCCTCCGCCAAAAGAGAGGAGAGAAAGATGAAACTGATTCAAAAGCTGACGGCGGCCGGACTGGCTGCCCTGATGACCGCCGGACTGGCCGCCTGCGGCGCTGCCCCCGCCGGCAGCGCGTCCGCCGCATCGTCCTCCGGCACCGCCGGAGACGAGATCACCTTCATGATCCCCGACTGGGGCGTGCCCTCCGACGAGCTGCTGGCGCAGTTCAGGAAGGAGACGGGCATCAACGTGGTGGTCAACGTGGTGGACTGGGACAGCATCCGCGACAAGATCTCCGTGGGCGCCGTGGGCGGCGCCGCCGCCGCAGACGTGGTGGAGGTGGACTGGTCGTGGGCAGGCGAGTTCGCCAACGCCGGCTGGCTGGAGCCCCTGACGCTGGACGACGACACGGTGAAGGACATCCCCACGCTGGCCAACTTCACCATCGACGGCAAGATTCTGGCCGTGCCCTACGCCAACGACTACCGCATCGCCTATTACAACACCAAGCATTTCGCCGCCGTGGGCTGCAACGAGGCCCCCAAGACGTGGGATGAGGTCTACGACGCCGTCACCAAGATCAAGGCGCAGGGCGTGTGCCAGTATCCCTACGCCATTCCCCTGAACGCCGCCGAGGCGGCCACCACGTCCCTGACCTGCCTGACCATCGCCCGCAGCGGCCTCATCATGAACGACGACGGCACGCTGAATCAGGACGCCGTGCAGGATTCCATGTCCTTTATCTCCACGCTGCTGCAGAAGGGACTCATCGACCCCAGTCTGACCACCACCGACGGACAGGACGCCTACCGCAAGGTGCTCTCCGGCGAGGCGAGCTTTATGGTGGGCCCCACCTCCTTCGTGGCCCGCTCCTATGATCCCGAACAGTGCAGCATCGTGGGCGACGTGGCATCGACCCTGCTGCCCGGCAAGACCGACGTCTCCGCCGCCACCACCGCGCTGCCCGAGGCCGTCGGCGTGCTGGCCGCCTCCCAGCACAAGGAGGCCGCACAGAAGTTCGTGGAGTGGTACACCTCTCCCGACATTCAGGTGGCCATGAACAAGGAGCAGAGCGCCATCCCCACCCGCACCTCCGTCCTCTCCCAGCTCATCGGCGACGGCACCATCAAGAACCCCGGCGTGATGCTGAAGGCGTCCACCATGATCGCCTCCGCCTATCCCAACGGCGTACCGTCCTATTACAGCGAAATGAGCAATATAATGGCCAATGACATCAATAAAATGGCCACCGGCGCCATGACGGCGGACAAAGCCGCCGCAGAAATGATCCAGAAAACGGACGCGCTGGCCAAGGGCAACTGACTGCAACCGCCGGGGAGGAGCAAGCCTCCCCGGCGGCGCAGATGTTTTCAGACACGGAAGGCTACAGATGAAACGACTGAACGACCGAATTTTCCCCCTGCTGCTTCTGCTGCCCAGCGCGGCGATCATGCTGGTGCTGGTGGCCTATCCCATCGTCCGCACCTTCTTTTTCAGCCTGCAGCGGATGAAGCTCACGGCCCCGGACCGCACCGGCTTCGCCGGGCTGGGCAACTACCTGACGGCCCTGCGGGATTCCCAGTTCTGGTACAGTCTGGGCAACTCCCTGTTTCTGCTGGCGGTGGTGACGGTGCTGACGCTGGTGCTGGGCTTCGCCGCGGCGCTGCTGCTGAGCCGGGACACCCGGCTGTCCGGGGTGCTGATGGGCGCGGCCATTCTGCCGTGGGCGCTGCCGCCCTATGTCAACGGCGTGCTGTGGCGGTTCATCTTCTATCCCGGCTACGGGTACATGAACAGGCTGCTGCTGGCCCTGCATCTGGTGAGGGAGCCGGTTCAGTGGCTCACGGGGCGCTGGACGGTGCTGAGCGTGGTGGCGCTGGTGGCCTCATGGCGCAGCGTGCCGTTCTGCGCGGTGGTGATTCTGGCGGCCCTGAAGTCCATGCCGGAGGAGCTGCGGCAGGCCGCCCTCATCGACGGCGCCGGCCGGCGCCAGCTGTTCCGCTACATCATTCTGCCGCTGATCGTGCCCTTCGTGGGGGTGGCCGTGACCCACACCTCCATCGCCGCCATCAACATCTTCGATGAGATCGTCGCCCTGTCGGGGTACAGCGACATCTCCTCCAACCTGCTGGTGTACGACTATCTGCGGACCTTCTCGTTTCTGGACATCGGACTGGGCAGCGCCGTCACGTACCTCGTCATGCTGCTCTCCGCCGGTCTGGGCTATTTTTATCTGCGCTCGATGTACCGGGAGGTGGACTGCTGATGCACAGAAAATCCGGCCTGCTCTACGGTCTGGCCGCCGCCGTGTTCCTGTTTTTTACCTGCGCGCCCTTCCTGTGCGCCCTGCTGGTCAGCGTCACGCCGGAGTACGAGATGTTCTCCCGCAGCGCGTCGTTCCTGCCCTCCGCCTTTACGCTGGACAACTACCGCCGGATCTTTGCCGCCTCCACCAGCCAGCACGCCCTGCTGTTCACCAGCCTGCTGAACTCCGTGCGGGCGGTGGCCATCACGCTGGCGCTGGGCCTGCCCACGGCCACGGTGACGGCCTACGCCCTGAGCCGCTTCTCCTTCCGGGGGCGGCGGCTGTACCGGGACGCGCTGCTCATCACCATGGTCATCCCCGTGCTGGCCACGGTGATCCCGCTGTACCGGATGTACGCGGCCCACGGCCTGCTGAACAACACCTTCGCCCTGTGCCTGGTGTACGTCTCCGCCTTTCTGCCCATGTCCACGTGGCTGATCTCCAACTACTTCGCCACGCTGCCCCGGGAGCTGGAGGAGGCCGCCCGGGTGGACGGCTGCGGGCGGATGGGCTGCTTTGTGCGGATCGTGCTGCCCCTCTCCCGTCCGATCCTGCTGACCGCGGGACTGCTCATCGTGCTCAACACGTGGAACCAGTTCCAGATTCCGCTGATCCTCGCGTCCTACATCAGCACGAAGCCCGTGTCCGTGGCGGTGTCCGAGTTCATGTCCAAAACCATGATCAACTACGGCGTCACCGCCGTGGCGGGCCTGCTGGCGATCCTGCCGCCGGCGGTGCTGGCGGTGGTGTTCCGCAGGTTTCTGGTGGGCGGCATGGTGCGGGGGGCCCTGCAGTGAGCCGGCCCGCGGAACAGAGGCTGACCTTTGTGGATCGCCGCGGCACCGGCTGCTGCAAGTGGGACGGGCAGCAGGCGGCCTTCGGCGTCGAGGGGCTGCTGGGAATGTGGGTGGCCGACATGGACATCCGCTCGCCCGACTGCGTGACGGACGCGCTGCGCGCCTACGCGGAGCGGGGCGTGTTCGGCTACGACTGCCCCCGGCAGGGCTTTTACGAATCGTTTCTCGCGTGGCAGCGGACGCGCCACGGCTGGGACATCCCGCGGGAGTGGCTCCGGGGCACGGCGGGCATGGCCCCGGCCATGAACGCGCTGATCCGCCTGCTCACCGCGCCGGGGGACGCCGTGGCGGTGCTGACGCCGGTCTACCGGCCCTTTCTGGACGCCGTGACCCGAAACGGGCGGACGCTTGCCGCCAGCCCGCTGCTCTGCCGGGACGGCGTCTGCACCATCGACTTCGCCGGGCTGGAGCGGCGCATGGCGGAAAGCCGCGCCCGGCTCCTGCTGCTCTGCTCGCCCCACAACCCCGTGGGCCGGGTCTGGCGGAGGGAGGAGCTGACGCGGCTGCTGGCCCTCTGCCGGGAGCGCGGCGCGTGGATCGTCTGCGACGAGATCCATCAGGATTTCACCGCGCCGGGCCATCCCCACATCCCGCTGGGGACGCTGGCGGGGCCGGAGGACCGCATCGCGGTGCTGACGTCGGCGGGCAAGACCTTCAATCTGGCGGCCTTCCAGAACGCCGTGGCCATCCTGCCGGACGGGGAGCTGAGGGCCCGGTTCGACGACCACATGGCGGCGCTGGGACTGGAGGAGGGGAACCCCATGGGCTTCCTCGCCGGAGAGGCCGCCTACCGGGGCGGCGGGCCGTGGCTGGACGCGGTGCGGCGCACGGTGGGGGAGAACGCCCGCCGGTTCTGCGGCCCTCTGAAGGAGGCGCTGCCGGGGCTGATCTTCTCGCCGCTGGAGGGGACGTATCTTCTCTGGGCGGATTTCGGGGCCTGCCTGAAGCCCGGCGAGACGGAGGCGTTCTTCCGGGACGTTTGCCGTCTGGCGGTGAATCCGGGCCCCTGGTTCGGCGGCCCGCCGGGCTGCGTGCGGGTGAATCTCGCCGCCTCGCCGGAGACCGTGGACCTTGCCGCGGAGCGCATCCTCCGCGGCCTGACATCAAACAGCAAGGAGGCTTTGCCATGAGAGCGGCCGTTGGAATCGACATCGGCTCCACCTGCGCCAAAACGGCGGTGCTGGACGGGGAGCAGAACCTTGTGACCTCGTTCGTCATGCCCACCGGCTGGAGCAGCGTGGACACCGCGGAGGCCATCCGCCGCCGGCTGGCGGAGGAGGGGTTCGACACGGCGGCCCTGCCCTGCGTGGCCACCGGCTACGGCCGGGTGGCCGTGCCCTACGCCGACAAGACCGTTACGGAGATCACCTGCCACGGGCTGGGCGCCCTGCGCCTGTTCGGGGAGCCGGACTGCGCCGTGGTGGACATCGGCGGACAGGACACCAAGATCATCCGTCTCAGCGGCGGCGCCGTGGCGGATTTCCTGATGAACGACAAATGCTCCGCCGGCACGGGCCGGTTTCTGGAGGTCATGGCGTCCACGCTGGGCATCGGCCCGGACGAGCTGTGCGCCCTTTCCGGCCGGGGCGGCGGCACCTCCATCAGCTCCCTGTGCACCGTGTTCGCGGAGTCGGAGGTCACGGGCCTCATCGGCTGCGGCACGCCCAAGGAGAACATCGCCTTCGCCGTGGTGGACTCCATCGCGGAAAAGGTCGCCTCCCAGTTCCGCCGGCTGGAGAGCACGGAGGGCGGCGTATATCTCACCGGCGGACTGTGCGGCAGTCCGGAGCTGCTGGCGGCCCTGAGCCGCAAGCTGGGCAGGCCGGTGCGCACCTGTCCCCAGGCCCGGTACGCCGGAGCCATCGGCGCGGCCTGCCGCGCCCTGACCATTCAGAAAAGCGAGGAATCCGTATGACACAGGCTCTGCCCCAGCAGTTTGAACAGTTTTCCGAGGCCCGGCGCGCCGGGTTCCTGCGGGCCAAGCAGATCAAGGAGAACGGGGGCCGCATCGCCGGCACCTTCTGCACCTTCACCCCGTCGGAGATTCTGGACGCCGCGGGCTTCGTGTCCGTGAGTCTCTGCGGCACCAGCGGCGAGACGATTCCCGCCGCCGAGGCCCATCTGCCCAAGAATCTCTGCCCCCTCATCAAGTCCAGCTACGGCTTCGCCGTGTCGGACAAGTGCCCCTACACCTACTTTTCCGACCTCATCATCGGCGAGACCACCTGCGACGGCAAGAAAAAGATGTACGAGCTGCTGGGGGATCTGAAAAAGGTCTACACCCTCCATCTGCCGCAGGGCACCGATCACGACTACGCGCTGGAGATGTGGCTGTGGGAGCTGCGGCGGTTTATCGCCTTTCTGGAGAGGGAGTACGGCGTCTCCGTCACGCCGGAGAAGCTCCGGGCGGCCGCCGTGGCCCGGAACGAGGAGCGCCGGGCCCGCTGCGGCCTGATGGAGCTGCAAAAGCTCTCGCCGCCGCCCATGCGGGGCCATCAGCTTTTCAAGGCGCTGGAGGGCGCGGGCTTCCGCTTCAGCCACGACGAGGTCGTCTCCTCGCTGACGACCCTGACGCGGGACGTGCGGGCCGCCTACGACCGGGGGGAGCGGCCGTTCCCCGACGGCGTCCGGCGCATCCTTGTCACCGGCTGCCCCATCGGCGGCGTGCTGGACAAGACCGTGGGCGTGCTGGAGGAGCAGGGGGGAGCCGTGGTCTGCTTCGAGAACTGCTCCGGCATCAAGGCGGCCTGCCGCATGGTGGACACCGACGCGGAGGACATTCTCACCGCCATCGCGGAGCGATACCTGCGGATCGGCTGCCCCGTGATGACCCCCAACCCCATCCGGGCGGAGCATCTGACCCAGCTGGCCCGGGAGTACCGGGCGGACGGGGTGGTGGAGATCGTGCTGCCCTCCTGCCAGCCCTACGGGGTGGAGTCCCGGCAGATCCGGCGGCTGTGCGGCGAGCTGGGCCTGCCCTGCCTGCAGCTGGAGACGGACTATTCGCCCGCCGACGCGGGCCAGCTGACCACCCGGCTGAGCGCGTTTCTGGAGATGCTGTAAAGCCCCCGCGATCGCCTCGCGCCGGGGAGCCCGGACCGCCCGCGTTCCGGGTCGGCTTCGCGCCGGATGCCCCGCTTTCAAAGGCTGTAAAGCGGTTTGGCAATACGGCTGCTTTGCCCGCCGGGACGGCCCTTTTCGCGCTTCGGCCATGTGCCGGAGGGCTCCGCTTCCTCCGCTGCGGGGCGATCCCCGGGAGAAAATTCAGCGTTTTGCACAAAAATATGAATCTCTACTAACATATTATTTTTATATGTATTATGGGAAGAAGGACTTCCTCCGGAAAACCCTGAGTTCCGAGGCCTTTCAGGGGATTTCGGAAATCGATTTTCTCGATTTGAACGGCAAAAGTCCGATGCTTTATGTCGACAAGTTTCTTGACATTGCGCCTGTTTTTCCATAGAATGAGACAATGATCCGGGAGTTTCCCGGTACCCGCGGACGGCTCCGCCGGGGGAGGACGCGGATGAAATTTGGGAGGAGATCAAAAGGAAATGAAGAGAATACTGTCTTTGGTTCTGGCTGCCATGATGGCCGCCACACTGCTGGCCGGCTGCGGAAGCAAGCAGGCCGCCGGCTCCGCCGGCAGCTCTGCCGCGGCGCAGACCACCGCCGCCAAGAGCGACACGTTCACCTATGCCATTGCCGGCGATCCCGGCTCCAACTGCAACCCCATCATCTCCACCGGCCGCTGGGGCCTGATGACCTCCAACATGGTCTATTCTCCGCTGTTCAAGCTGGCGGCGGACGGCTCCATCGAGTGGTATCTGGCCAAGAGCTACGATCTGTCCGAGGATAAGAAGACCTATACCTTCCACCTGCGGGACGACGTGAAGTGGTCCGACGGCGAGAAGTTCACCGCCGACGACGTGCTCTTCACCATCCAGTCCATCATGAACCCGGACAACGCCAGCGAGATGTACTCCGAGTTCGTCACCGAGGCGGGCTCCGCCCAGCTGGCGAAGGTGGACGACTACACCTTCTCCTGCACCTTCCCCAATGCCAGCCCCGCCTATCTGGAGTCCTTCGCCTATCAGCTGTACATCATTCCCCAGCACATTTTCAAGGACGTCAAGGATTTCAACACCTATGAGTTCCCCGGCACCTCCGTGGGCACCGGCCCGTACGTCCTCACCGACTACTCCGCCGGCTCCTATCTGAAGTTTGAGGCCAACCCCGACTACTTCATGGGCGCGCCCAAGATTCAGAACATCATCTACCGCATCATCACCTCTCAGGACACCGCCATGCTGGCCATTCAGTCCGGCGAGGTGGACGCGTGGGCCACCACTCCCGACTACATCAAGCAGATGGATCTGGAGGGCAGCAACCTCACCGCCCACTCCTACAATCAGGGCAACGTGGCGTACATGGCCTTCAACTGCAAGCGCGTTCCCGACCAGAAGGTCCGTCAGGCCGTCATGTTCGCGCTGGACCGCGAGCAGATGAACACCGCCGTGTTCCAGAGCAAGGACTACTACAGCGACGTGTACACCTTCCTGCCTCCCAACAACCCCTACTATGACGACTCCACCGCGGAGAAGTACAACACCGACGCCGAGAAGTCCAAGGCCCTGCTGAAAGAGGCGGGCGTCACCAATCTGACCCTGACGCTGGGCTACGACAGCTCCGACACCATGGAGGAGACCCAGGGCCTGCTCATGAAGGAGCAGCTGGCCGCCGTGGGCATCACCCTGAATCTCAGCCCCATGGAGTCCACCGCCTATTACGCGGCTCTGAAGAAGTCCGACAACACCTTTGACATGTATCTGGGCGGCTACATCATGGGCAGCGACCCCAACACCTACGCCTCTCTCTACATGAGCAACGGCACCAGCAACTGGATGTACTACAGCGACGCCGCCATCGACGACCTGTTCACCAAGGGCATCTCCACCTTCGACGATGCCGAGCGCAAGACCGTTTACACGGAGCTGCAGAAGGCCGTTCAGGACTATGCCTGCTTCTATCCCATCGTCTCCCGGAACTACGTGGTGGTCATCAACAACCGCGTGGGCGGGCTGGATCAGTGCAAGCTGGTGCCCATCTATGTGCTGGGCGATCCCGCTTACCTGACCCTGAGCTGAATCTGATTTCATAATGACTGTGCCGGTCAGGGACGTTGCGAAACGTCCCTGATCGGCTGTCGGCCCGTATTTGACGGAAGAAGGAGTGCAGTCCTTTATGGCGAAATACATCCTCAAAAGAATCCTGATTGCCATTCCCCTGATTTTCGTGATCTCCATCCTCTGCTTCATGCTGATGCGCGCCTGCCCCTACGACGCCGTGGACGCCATGATAAAGCCGGGGATGTCGCAGGACGCCATCGCCCTGATGCGGGCGAAGTACGGCTACGACCGGCCCGCGGCGGTGCAGTATTTCGCGTGGCTGGGCAGCATCCTCAGCGGGCGGATGGGCTACTCCATCGTCTCCAAGCAGAGCATCGCGCTGGATCTGGCCACCCGGATTCCCAACACCCTCAAGCTGATGCTGCCGTCCTACCTGACGGCCTACGTGCTGGCCATCGTGCTGGGCCTGATCGCCGGCTCCCACAAGGGCAGGCGGGCGGACAAGATCATCGACGGGCTGGCCTCCGTGGGCATCGCCACGCCGACCTTCTGGGTGTCCATGCTGATGATGTACGTTTTCTCCTACCGGCTGCACGTGTTCCTGTCCGTCGGAATGCACACCGTGGGCATGGAGGGGGATTTCGGCGACTTCCTCAGACACTTCCTCATGCCCTACATCGTGCTGATCATCGCCTTCACGCCGGATCTGGTGCGGTACGTCCGTTCCTCCACCATCACCCAGTATTCCGAGGATTACGTGATGGTGCAGCGGGCCTTCGGCGCCAAAAAGAGCGAGATCATGTTCCACCACGTTCTGAAAAACGTGCTGTTGCCCGTGCTGACGAAGCTGGGCATGGCGCTGCCCATGCTCATCACCGGCGCCATCATCACGGAGACCATTTTCTCGTGGCCGGGCGTGGGCCCGTATTTCGTCACGGCGGTCAGCGGACTGGACTATCCCGTGGTCATGATGATCCTGCTGCTGTCCTCCACGCTGGTGGTGCTGGGCAATCTGCTGGCGGATATTCTCTGCTGCCTGACCGATCCGCGGATCAAGGATATGGGGTGAGCGTATGGCAAAACAAGTGACTGCACAGACCATCCGGACGGCAAAGGAGCAGAGCCTTCAGAACGCCCGCCGCCGCCGGATCGAAAACGTATCCTCCGCGCTGCGGAGGGACAAGCTGGCCATCGTCTCCATCGTGCTGCTGCTGGTCATCATCGTCGTCAGTCTTCTGGCGCCGCTGCTGCCCTTGCATCCCAACGCCAACGACGTGGCCAACATGCTCAGCGGCCCCACCAAAGAGCATATTCTGGGCACCGACGAGCTGGGCCGCGACTATCTGGCCCGGGTGATCTATGGCGGCCGGGTGAGTCTGCTGGTGGGCTTTCTGGCCATGCTGGCCAGCTGCTTCATCGGGATTCTGGTGGGCACCGTGGCCGGCTTCATGGGCGGCATCGTGGACGCCGTCCTCATGCGCATCGTGGACGTGCTCTCCTCCATTCCGTGGCTGATCCTCGTGACGGTGGTGAGCCTGTTCCTCAGCCGGGGCATCAGGTCCATCATTCTGGTTATCGGCCTCTTCACGTGGATGAGCACGGCCCGGCTGGTCCGGGCGGAGACGCTGTCCATCAAGGAGCGGGACTTTATCCAGTACGCGAAATTCAACGGCGTCTCCACATGGAAGAACATTTTCTTCCACGTCATTCCCAGCGCCCTGCCCACCATCATCATCGTGGCCACCACCAGCATGGCGGACGCCATCATGACGGAGTCGGCGCTGAGCTTTCTGGGTCTGGGCCTCGTCCCGCCCAACTCCTCATGGGGCTCGCTGCTGCAGCGCGCCCAGTCCCATCTCAGCTCCTCCATCCATATGGCCATCGTTCCCGGCGTCCTCATCATCATCACGGTGTTTGCCTTCAACAAGCTGGGCAATCTGCTGCGGATCTATGTGGAGCCCCGGATCAGCGACGGCGAGAAAGGGTAAGGTGGTTTGATATGAGTGAGCGGCTGTTGACCCTGAGGGATCTGCACACCACCTTTGCCCTTCACCGCGACCGGGTGGAGGCCGTCCGCGGCGTGGACCTGCACGTGGACAGCGGCGAGATTCTGGCCGTGGTGGGCGAATCCGGCAGCGGAAAGAGCGTCACCATGAAGTCCGTCATGGGCATCCTCCCGGAGAACGCGCAGGTGAGCGCGGAGGAGATGCGGTTCGACGGGCGGGATCTGCTGACGCTCGGCGAGGAGGAACGGCGGAAGATGCGGGGCCGCGAGATGGCCATGATCTTTCAGGACCCCATGACGGCGCTGAACCCGGTGAAGCGCATCGGCGCCCACATGACCGAGGTCATCGTGCGCCACAAGCGCGTGTCCGGGGACGAGGCCCGGCGGCTGGCCGTGGCCGCGCTGGGCAAGGTGGGCATCCCGTCCCCGGAGGACCGGATGCGCCAGTACCCCCACGAGTTTTCCGGCGGCATGCGCCAGCGGGTGATGATCGCCATGGCGCTGTGCTGCTCTCCCAAGCTGCTGATCGCCGACGAGCCCACCACCGCGCTGGACGTGACGATTCAGGCCCAGATTCTGGAGCTTCTGAAGGAGCTGCGGGAGAAGGAGGGCATGAGCATCATCCTCATCACCCATGATCTGGGCGTGGTGGCCAGCCTTGCGGACCGCATCTCCGTCATGTACGGCGGCAGGATCATGGAGGACGGGCTGGTGGACGAGATTTTCTACCACCCCTGCCATCCCTATACCCGGGCGCTGCTGCGGGCCATTCCCAAGCCCTCCGCCGGCGGGCGGGAGCGGCTGGTGGCCATTCCCGGCATGGCGCCGTCGCTGCTGAATCCGCCCCCCGGCTGCCCGTTTCAGGCGCGCTGCGGCTTCTCCTGCGAAAAATGCGGGGCGGAGATGCCGGCCTTCCGGCAGTACGGCGCCACTCAGCAGGCCATGTGCGTCTTTTCCGACGCGGAGCTGGACCAGATGAACGAGCGGAAAGGAGCGGTGGGCCGTGAGTGATTCCATTCTGCTGCAGGCGCAGGACCTGCAAAAGCATTTTCCGGTGAAGAATTTCTTCGGCGCCGTCACCAACGTGGTCAAGGCTGTGGACGGAGTGAGCTTCGACATCCGCCGGGGCGAGACCTTCGGCCTCGTGGGCGAATCCGGCTGCGGCAAGTCCACGCTGGGCCGCACCCTGATCCGTATGTGGGACCCCACCGGCGGACGGATCGTGTTCAACGGGGAGGACATCACCGACCTGAAGGGGCGGGAGCTGCTGGACATCCACCGCAAAATGCAGATCATCTTTCAGGACCCCTACACGGCGCTGGACCCCCATCAGAACGTGCAGGAGATTCTCTCCGAGCCGCTGAAGGTTCACACCCGGATGTCGCCCGCGGAGATGGACGACTACATCGTGGAGATGCTGGGGAAGGTGGGCCTGGAGCCGGACGCCCTGTGCAAGTATGCCTACGAGTTTTCCGGCGGCCAGCGCCAGCGCATCGGCATCGCCCGGGCGCTGGCCGTGAAGCCGGAGTTCATCATGTGCGACGAGCCCATCTCCGCGCTGGACGTGTCCATTCAGGCGCAGGTGGTGAATATGTTGGAGGATCTGCAGGCCGAGTTCGGCCTGACCTATCTCTTCGTGGCCCACGACCTGTCCATGGTGCGGCACATCTCCAACCGGATCGGCGTCATGTATCTGGGCCGGCTGGTGGAGATCGCGGAGTGCGGCGATCTGTACGACAACCCCCTCCACCCCTATACGCAGGCGCTGCTGTCGGCCATTCCGCTGGCGGACCCGAAGCTGGCCCGGACCGCCACGCGCAAGGGCATCGAGGGCGATTTGCCCAGCCCCATGAACATCCCCTCGGGCTGCCGCTTTCGCACCCGCTGCCCCTATGCCCGCGAGGAGTGCGCCGCGGCCCAGCCGGAGCTGGAGGAGCGCGCCCCCGGCCATTTCGTGGCCTGCTGGAGAAAACAGGCCTTCCATCCTGATTGAAAGAGCCGCCCCCGCATCGCGGGGGCGGCTCTCATTCTCTTTCGGAAGGGACGTATGCAGGCGGGACACACTTTCTGATATGCCTGACTAAAGATGTTTTCGCCCAAGAAACGGACCGAAACCTGACGGCCCGATCTCAGACAACATTTTTTCCGATTTGTCTCAACTGATCGGCCAGCGCATGGAGGTCGAATTTGTTTACCTTCTCAATAACAGGCAGGAAGCGGGGAGGGAGGTTGGAGGGACCATACAGGGCGCCGCCGACGGCGCCAACCATAGTGGCAACCGTGTCAGTGTCGTTTCCAATATTTACTCCCATTTTTACGGCGGAAAACAGATCCTCTGGATTTGCAGCAAGAATGCCAAAAACGCAGGGGACAGATTCTGCGACGGCAAGTCCCGATCCGACAATATCCCGAAGCTCCAGCATGGTTTTTTCCCAGCCTCTGCCGCTCCGGCCAATCTCTACTGCCAGCGCAATCCTTTTTTCTACCGAGGGGACGGCCAATCTGGCTGCTGCTTTTCCGGCGGCGTGGAGGCCCGTCCGGGCACCGTATGCTCCGGCACCAATAACGCTGTCCAGCGTTGCATTGGGACGAAGAGCCTCCGCAACGGCACAGGAAATCGCGCAGGCGCCGGAGATGGCCGCATCATTGGCATGAGTGGGGAGACAGATTGTTACAGTATCACGGATTGCTCCGGCAGGATCACCGGGATGAATCAAGCCGACAGGAAATATTTTCATGCTGGAGCCATTGGTGGCTTTCATATTGTCGCAGGCCAAGACCAAACTGTGCTGCTGCGGCTGTTCCGGAGCTTCACCGCGCATTTTCTGGATGGCCGCCATTGTAGTCGGTCCTGCAAAACGGGTATATTCAGGATGCTCGGCCCAGGCGAGAACGGCCCTTTTGGCCGCGGAATCATCCACCTTTCCGCCGGAAGCGATTATCTCCAGGGCGGTATAGTAGGCCAGCGAAAAATCATCGGTGACGCTGCCGGCAGGGCAACCGTATGCAAAACAGTCGTCGGGAGGCGTCAGCAGCGTGTCGACCCATCCGCCGAAATATTCGCGGATCATTTCCGCACTGCGCGTTTCCGTTGCTGCGCCCATTGCATCACCCACGGCGGCTCCATAAATGCTGCCGAAAATCTGATCCATATTGTACTCCTTTGTCAAATGGTTTGCATATGCAGGTATTGAAGAACCTCTGCCTCGCTGCTTGCCCCGGAGCGGGCACCGTATGCCTGCACACAACGGTTTGCGGCAGCTGTGGCATAATATGCGCAGTCACGCAGACTCATCTTTTGCAGGTAGGCATGAAGAAATGCGGCATTGAAGGTGTCGCCGGCCCCGGTGGTATCCACTACGTGGACAGGGAAACAGGGAACGTCAAACCGACCTGCACTGCTCACAACAGTGCAGCCTCGCGCGCCGCGGGTGATCAGAACAATCTTGTATGTTCCTCTGACAAAACGATCAACGGGAGACTCATCAGTTCCTCCGCAAAATTTGATAATTGCTTCGTCGTTGAAGGAAAGAATGTCCGCCAGATCAAAGAAAAACTTGTCCTCCGGTGAGTCGTACGACGTAAATGTACTGCATTCGGCATCAAACATAAAACGAACGCCGGCCATCTTCATTTCGGTCAACAAGGTCCGGTAATTCGGCAGGGTTTTCAGATCTGAGATGAGACTGTAGACAAAGCCGGCTTGCTTAAGACGCTCAATTTTGGCATCATCCAGCAGAAGGACGGGCTTGTTCACTTCATACAACATAATGGTGCGCTCTTTTCCGTCAGGCTGAAGGAGGATGGCTGTTCGGAAATTTTCATATGAGGGGAGCACATCTGTGTAATCCAAATGTACGTTGCAGGGGTGAAAGGAATCCAATAGGGTCCGAGTATATTTGTCCTCACCCAAAAGGGAAAAAAAGTAGGTGGGGGTTCCCATGGCGCCGAGAACACAGGCGGCATTGGCGACCATTCCGCCGGGAAGCGTTTCCAGATACCGGACGAAAAATTTGTCACCTACGACAATTCCCTGCAGACACTGATAGTACTCATCGGCCGTTACATGGCCGATGGCGGCGACATAATCACCCATAGTTATGCCTTGCTGAACAGGTCCGGGTTATAAATATCGATCTGATCGTTATCCCGGACCTCACGGCCTATATAATGATGCTGAATGTTGTATACGTTGATGTCGCCGCACTCCTCCAGCTTTTCAATGGTTTCCTCCAGTACTTCAATGCTGGGGCATTCCCAGAAGGAGAAATAGCGCCACTCGCTGGACCAGCTGCAATCGTACACGCTGCTCATTACAACGCCCTTGGCAATGGCCTCGCGATTGATTTCATTGACACGATCAATAAAGCGCTGCTTTTTTTCCGGATCCTCCGTATACCACTGTGTGTTGTGCTTCCAGAAGGCAATAAAACCATATTTTCTCATATGTATCTCCTTTTTCATTTCAAACCGGGAACCCAATAGCGTTTTCCGCAGCGGTTTTTTTCCTCATCCATGTCATGCAGATGAGCCAGCCCTTCAAATACGATGTCGGCAGCATGCTCCTGCCCGTCTCCGGGGGTGAAGGGTACGTTTGTTACCAGATTGTTGTCCACTGAACAGACGGCACCGCCCCGACGCCCAAAAAGAGTGCATAGCGAGACAATCCCTGACGATTCGCGGTCCCAGTAGAGGACGCCCGCACGGTTGTAATAGTCGATGATTTCCGTATGGCGAGGCTGGAGATAATTGCCGACTGAAGGACGGCCGCAGCCGACGTGTTCGCTGTCGCAGGAACGTCCGATGCCGATATGATAACGTACACCAAGCTCCTCGGCTGCCTGAGCGAAGGCGATCACCAGCTCATAGCTGCAGACCGCAGGGAAGGACGGAGTCACATATGCCTGAGACATGCCTTCATCCCGGACAACGCCGCTGGCAATGACTACGTCGCCTGATTGCAGATTTTCGTTTAAGGCGGCGCCTCCGCCCAGACGCAGAAAGGTGTTGGCCCTGGTGTGATGCATGAATTCTACCAGAACCAGCTCTGCCTCCGGGGAACCGCTTCCTCCGCTGACAATACTGATGTGCGCGCCTTTGTAAAAGCCGCTGTAGGTGGTAAACATGCCCGAACGACCTGCCAGAACCGGGTTTTCCAGACGGCGGCTCAATACCTCGGCCGGGTCGCCGCCATACTCAAGCAGGGGGTCGCGAACGACCATAATCACATAGTCGCCTACCAGCGCGGGGTCCACCCCGGTCAACGCCGGCTTTCCGTTGATGTTGAACCCGCCGGCGTGCATCCGATCAGAATATTCATACTGATGGTTGATTTTTTCAAAGCAATTCATGGGACGCCTACTTTCCGATAACCTGAATTTGATACTTTCGCTTTCTCGGACCGTCGAATTCAAAGAAAAATACCCCCTGAGAACTGCCCAACTGCAACTGGCCGCCGTCGATAATCAAACTGATGGAAATACCCACCAAAGCACTTTTGATGTGTCCGGCGGCGTCGGAGGGAGTATCAAACTGATGCTTGAAATCAGTTCTGGTAGGGATCAGCCGATTGACCTCGTCCTCAATGTCAAGGAAACCCAACTCGTCCATTCGTGAGATCACGGTCACCGCGGCTGTGGAGTGAGGAACGTTGATCACGACAATGCCCTCTTTTATGCCGCACTTTTCCACTGCACTGCGAATGGAATCGGTGATTTCAAACAGGCCGTTGCCTGTGGTTTCAATGGAACAGATTTCCATACTTACTCCTTAAAATAATTGTATTTGGCTGCTTCGGACATCCGGATATTCTTTTTCGGACCATGGCCCGCTGTGCGCGCGGAAATATGCGCAGTCTGGTCCTCCGTCCACCATGGAGACCAAAAAACCGGAGAGGCAGCTATACACCAACGATACGAACAGGGGGTCAATGGGCTTTGCGGAAATGGACAGGGCACCGTCCTGTGCAGCTCCGTCTGTCAGCATCAGTGTTGGACGCCCCAAAACCTGAAGCGCCTGAAAAACTTCCTTACACCGGCTGAAGGAGGGGTCAGCGGAGGGAGCAAACAGGATTGTGGGCGTCTGCATGGGATCGCGCAGAAAAAGATTCAGGTGAGCAAACTCCTCTGTATCCTGAGCCCAGGCGGAAGTCCCGACAGCCTCTACCATTTTTGCGGCAGCAAAGCCTGCGGAGGCGCGGCAGGGGCCGGAACCGAGAAATTCTGCCTGGCGGGAACCTGACAGGGAAACTGCAAAGGCGCGGAACGGGTCCTCACAGCTTTTGAGCGCGCCCTCAAGCACATCTGCGCAGCACAGCAAAGACTTGCGGAGCGCAGCGGCCTGATTCATTGAAATCGTTCCCAAAACCTCACCGAAGCGAATGGCCAACAAATAGAGTGTCAGCTGGGCTGCCGCATAACCGCGGATTCCGGGAGCCTCACCGGAGAAGGGAGGAGCGGAGACCTCCAGAACAGTCTTTGCCGCGCGGGCCATGGGACTGTCTGTCTTGCCGGTAAGCGCGACGGTACGGGCGCCATGTGCGGACAGGGCGGTCATTGCCTCTATCATCCGGGCGGGCGCCCCGGAGTTGCTTATACCGATAGCAAGGATGCGCTTGGCTGGCTGTGAAAGGGTGGGGGCCAAATAGCGGGATGCCTCCATGGCCGGAACCGCGCGGGTTGGAATGGCCGTTAACCGCGAAAACGTGTACTCCGCGCCCTCGGCCGCTGCAAGAGAATCGCCGCAGCCAAACAGAATCAACTGCCGTGTTTCAAAAATTTCGGGCGTTGATAAAATCAGATGGGTTCGCCGTTCCGCCTCCTGGTACAGTTCGCGGATCAGAGAAGGAATGCTGAGAGCCTGCTCGAGCATGAAATTCTTTTCCATACAAGTCTCCTTTAAAGAGCGGTTACGCAGAGAGCGGCTGCCCGCTTTTCGGCCTCCGCGCGCATAGAATGATCCTGAACGGGGGGGAGGCCCACCTGCTCAATGATAAAGGAGGCCGCAGCACTGGCACAGACGCCTGCGCGGACCAAATCACCGCCGGATTCGGCATAGCCGACCAAAAAGCCGCCGGTAGAGGAATTGCCGCCTCCAGTGACATCTACCACTTTCGCAGGAGTTGCGGGGATATGATAGCTGTGCTTTCCGTCCGATACAAGAGCTCCTTTGGCACCCATTCGCAGGATCACGGTTTTTGCGTTCATACGAAACAGGAATTTGAGGATTTCAGCCGGATTGTCTTCGCCGCTCAGGCGGCGGCCCTCTGTCAAGTTGAGGGAAAACAGATTTACACAATCAAGACAGGCGGCGATTTTTTCTCGGTTTTCAGGGGCCGCGGTGGCACCCAAAATCTCCCATACGGAGAGCATGTTCGGATGTCGGCGAAGGTACAGACTCATATCATTCCAGAAGGATTCCTCACAATCCTTGAAAAGGTACATTCCTTTACAGGGATCATATTCCGAAGGGATTTCAGATACTTTTGGCTGCATCAGCGCATGGCTTCCATAACCCGGGAGAAGCAGTTCCTCGCGCTCTCCATCGGAGAAATAATTCAGGCGTGAATGCGTGCATTTTTCCGAACGGGGAATGCCGGATACCTGTATTCCGTTTCGCAGGAACCACGCGTCGTAGTTTCCTGCAAAATCGGGGCCCACCCCGCTGCAGATTCCCACGTAGTCGGACCAGACCCGCATTCCGGCGACAGTGTAGCAGCCGCCGCCCAACACATTTTTATGAGGCTCCTCATGAGGGAAATACAGATCGTCGATCAGAATTTGGGTTAGGACATAGTAATCCACTCTTTGCATATTTTTCACACTTTCGAAGTTCAGCCAAAATGCGCCACCACAGACATCTGCAAATTGTCCGGATGTACATAAAAGCGTGCAAAACCCACCGGGTAATCCTCAATGTTGCGGATGATTTCTTTCCAGCTGAGCATGGCCGTATCCTCGGGAAGACCCAGCCAGTTTGCAGCAGGAGCATACTTTTTGCACCGCAGTGTCATGGAAACATAGGCGATTGGCTGATAAAGATACTTTTTGCTGAACAGATTCAGATCGTGCACCGTGTCCGCCGGATCAGGCATTACGCGAAAAACATTGAGGGGAAATTCAAAACTGCCGTGGATCATGGGCTTCCCATCGGCACTGTACCTCCATAGCATTGCGTATACCTTTTCCGGGCTGTGGCCGGTGTAGCGGGTGTAGCTTTCGCTGGAGTCCATAATACCCAGATGCTGTACATCGACTTTTACATCGTTATACTGACTCTCCAGCAATTCGGAAAAGTTTGTATGCAGATCAATACGATTTTTTACATCGAATACGGCAGGATGACCGAAAGTACCTCTGCCGTGCGAGGATGTGATATAGCCGTCCCGAATCAGCCTTTTCAGCGCTTCTCGCACTGTGGGCCGGCTGATCCCCATCATTTGGGCTAATTCATCCTCGGAAGGAAGGCGGTTATTAGCCGGGGTCATCTCTCTTACCATATGTTCAATCTGGCTGCATGCCTGATTGACCAAAGACTCTGCAAGCAACTTTTCCATATTGATTTTCCTTTCCTTTTCCTCGCTTATGTGGACTGCGCACGCAGGGAGTTTATCTGGTGCGCAATGTCGTTGATCATGAAAGAACGCAGCTTTTCCCCGGTTGCTGCCGTCGAACGTGATACACCGCCGATGGCGCCGGAATCACTGAGTTCTTTGGCTGTCCAGGAACCGCGATTGGCAGGAATAGGGTTTAAATAATCCGTGACGCCGGCAATTTCTTTTGCCGTCATGGTGGCGTGCCCGGTGTAAAGAAGGATAGATGTCTCAATTTCCCCGCCGTGTATGTCCCTGTTGACGGGAGTCTTCAGCAGGTGAGCAGCCCGCTCAAAAAGACCGCCGCCCCAGAAATCGATATGGTAAATCTCAACGTCGTCCTTTCGATTCCATGTCTGTGCCATTGCGTGAAGCAGGCTGGTATTCCCTCCGTGGGCGTTGAAAAGGATTAGATGGCGAAAGCCATGAACCTTCATGCACTGGATAATATCCTCCACCAGACTGATCATTGTCTGAGGGGAGAGCGTGAAGGTTCCGGTGAAATCCATGTGTTCAGGGCTTAACCCGTAATGGATTGCCGGCAAAGCCAGAACATTCTCCTGAATCAGATCATTATCCGTCAAGGAATCCAGCACCATTTTCATCATAAAATCGTCTGTGCCCACAGGAAGCTGCGGGCCGTGCTGCTCCAATGAACTGATGGGAAGCAAAAGCATGATGTTCTCACGATCCGGAAGATCAGACAACTGCTTCCACGAAAGCGTATTCAGATTATGCAGCATTTTTAAGCCTCCTGATTTGCTAACAGTGATTTTACCTGCTCCGCGGCTTTCACACGAACCTTATCTTCATCGATGCCAAGCAGCCTTCCGTTTTCGACGACCTGCCTGCCGTTGACGACCACCGCTTTGGCGGGACGAGCGTATCCTACTGTGCCAAGCATATTGGCTGGATCCTCACAGGCGCCGACAAAATCCAACGCATCTACATCCAGGAGGAAGAGGTCTGCCGCCTTACCGGGAGCCAGACAGCCGATGTCGGTTCGTCCCAACAGACGGGCACTGCCGCGGGTGGCCATTTTCAAGAGATCGTAGCCGGTGGGGGCGGCTGCACTATAGCGAAGGCGATGGAGCAAATATGCAGCACGAATTTCCGCCAATAGATTTGAGCAGTCATTGGACGCAGAACCGTCCACTGCGAGCCCTACGGGAACGCCCAGACGAAGCATATCGGGAACCCGACACACACCGGAGGCCAATTTCATATTGGAAACCGGGCAGTGGGCAACGCCGGTTCCGGTATCTGCCAACAGCTTCAGTTCTTCATCATTGAAATGGATGCCGTGTGCAAACCAGACGTCGGAGCCGATCCAGCCGCAAGATTCCATGTAGGCCAGAGGGCGCATGCCCACGGCTTCCAGGCAGAAATTTTCCTCATCTTTTGTCTCGCAAAGATGGGTATGCAGGCGAACGCCCAGTTGGCGCGCCAGTATGGCGGACTGCTTGAGCAGATCTGTCGTGACGGAGAACGGGGAACAGGGGGCGAGGGCAACCTGCCTCATAGAGAAAGGAGAGGGGTCATGGTATTTCCTGACCAGCCGTTCACTGTCCTTTAAGATGGCATCCACATCCTGCACCAGATCGTCGGGCGGAAGGCCCCCGTCGCTTTTGCCGCGTGACATACTGCCGCGCGTCGCATGGAAACGAATGCCCAACTCCTCGGCAGCGCGGAACTGCTGGTCGATAAAATGTTCGGAGCCGACTTTTGGAAATACGTAGTGATGATCCATGCAGGTGGTGCAGCCGTACCGGAGCAGCTCGCCCATACCGGTGAGGGAGCTGTAGTAGATGCTGTCCTCGTTCAGTCCCCGCCAGATCTCATACAGGGTAACAAGCCATGGAAAAAGCTCCATTTTCTGAACCTGAGGAAGATTGCGGGTGAAAGTCTGATAGAGGTGATGGTGTGTGTTGACGAGGCCGGGGTATACAAAACAGCCCGAGGCATCAATTATCTGCGCATCCGGCGCAGACAGCTCATGCCCAATCTTCTCGATCTGGTTTCCGCTGATCAAAATATCCGCATTGCGCAGAACGGAGTCGCGATCATCCACCGTTACGATGGCGCGGGCGTTTTTTACCAGTAACTGCGACATAAGAAGTTCCTCTTTCCAATCAAAGTTGAAGCAACAACCGACAAACGCTGCCCCGCCGGAAAAATATTCTGGCAGGGCAGCGTTCATTCAGTCAGTTTTCATAGTGCCTGCCGGGCTGCGGGGGGAAGAACAGATGCTCGGTGATACCGGAGACAAACGCCTTTTCGCCGTTGACCTTGCAGAAACGGGCGGTAGGACGAGAATCCTTTCCGCGATAAGCAATGATTCGTCCATCGACGATAACCATGGAGTTTCCGAAAGGATCGCCTGCCTCAATGGCTTTCAGAGCATCACTGCCGCAGGAACCCGGAGGGCAATCGATAACCTGAAGATCTGCTTCACGGCCCACCTCTACAACGCCCGTATTCAGGCCGTAGATTCTGGCGGTATTGCCGGTGGCCATAGCGATTACCTTCCAGGCCGGAATGTCGTTCAGGGCGGACGCCTTGACGATACAGCGGTTCATGGCACCGGGCATGGAAGCCTGACCCGTGGGAGAATCGCTGCCCATAACCAGACGATGCAGATCATTCTTGGCATCCATGTGACGGAGCATTTTGTTAAAGTTAACGAAGTTTCCGTTTACTACCAGCTCCAGCGGAATGTCGCACTCATCCATCAGACGCTGGATATGAGAGAACTCGACACCGGTGGAACCGCCATTGGTATGGGCGACCTTATTGGGCTTCAGCTTCAAAATTGCATCGGAAGTGACCCAGGAGGAGCCGGGAATGGACGGAGGAGCCAGATGGACAGAGTAGAAGAAGTTGTATTTTCTTGCCCATTCAAGCATTGGCTCTACCTCTGCCGGATCGGACAGTCCGCCGCCGCCGATCTCTGCAATCAGCCAAACGCCGGCATCTGCCATTTCCTTGAAATCCTGCTCGGTCAGACCGTGTACCAGGACCAGTGCTCCGCCATGGAACTTCAGCCCGCCGCCCGGACGGAAGTGGTCGAACACGCGCTTGGAGAGAATCGCCGCGGCTTTGCAGCCGATGGGGTCATCATAAAAGCGCGGCCAGCCCGGGCCCTGTTCACCCTCGGATACCATAGAAGTAGTACCGGAATAAAGAGCGTCGGAATAGCAACCGACAGCTCCGCGCTGAGGAGCGTAATCATCCAGCGTGTTGTGAATATGGCAGTCGATAAAACCAGGACAGACGATCTGGCCATCAACGTCTACTTCCGTTTCAATTCCGCTGCAGTCCAAATCCTTTTCATAACCGACTGCTGCAATTTTCCCATCACGCACGACGATGGTATCGCCGGGGATGATGCCCTTTTCAATATCGCCACTGACAATTTTATCGATGTTTTTCAGCACCAAATTATTCATAGTATACACCTCAGCCATATATAAATCAAATTTGCGGATCGCTATCTGGCGAATATACGCACTTTCCAGACTCGGAGTCAAAAATAGATGCTCGGGCAAAGTTCAGATGGAACCATGCCTTCTGCCCTTGCTCAACGCTGAGACTTAACTCTGTGCGGCAGCAGAAAGCCTTTGCGTTGGAAGAAAAGTAAATCAGAGTTTCTGCCCCGAGATGTTCCACTAAAGTAACGTCGGCAGGCAGGCAGAACGCATCGTCCGGCTGTTTGAGATAGACCATGTCCTCGGGGCGGACTCCCAGATCATAGTGTCCGTCGGGCAGGGAACTTAAATGACCTAACTGCGCCGGAGCAGAAACTGCAACGTTCTGAATCCCTGTTGCGGGGCCGCAGCGATGCAGGTCAAAAAAGTTGATGGACGGTGTGCCTAAAAATCCTGCGACAAATTTATTGGCGGGCTGACGGTACAGCTCCATGGGCTTGCCCAGTTGCTGGATGTGGCCGTCATTCAAAATGGCAATTCGATCGCCCATCGTCATGGCCTCTTCCTGATCGTGGGTGACAATGACGGTAGTGATATTGAGCTTTCGCTGCAGCTCTTTCAACTCTACGCGGACCTGCCGGCGAAGTTTTGCGTCAAGATTGCTGAGAGGCTCATCCAACAGCATGACCTTTGCTCGAATGGCAACCACGCGGGCAATGGCTACGCGCTGCTGCTGGCCGCCGGAAAGCTGCTTCGGAAACCGCGCACCATATTCCTGAAGTCCCACAACACTCAGAGCTTCTTTGACCCGGGCTTTTCGCTCCTCCTGCGGTACTTTATGCATTTTCAGACCGAATTCGACGTTTTGTTCCACAGTCATATGAGGAAACAGGGCGTAATCCTGAAAGACGACGCCGATGTTGCGAAGGTGCGCGGGAATGGTATTGATATTTTTGCCGTCCAGAAGAATTTCACCGTCATTGCCGTCAAGAAAACCTGCGATTAGGCGGAGAATTGTAGTTTTTCCGGAACCGCTGGGTCCCAGAAGGGCGATCATCTCACCGTCGTTAACGGTCAGATTGACATCCTTGAGCACCTGATTTGACTTATAGGATTTTGATATATTTTTTAGTTCAAGCATATAGGATCTCCCCCCCATCAGCTAAAGAATCTTGACCACCGTGCGCACTTCTCACCGATGATCGAAATGACCAACACAACCACAACAATGATAGTGGAATAGGCCAAAACCATGGGGTTCAGACCTTCTGTGCGCATTTCTGAATAGACGCGGACCGGAAAAGTCGTGAAATTGCTGCCGGCGATGAAAAGCGTGATGATCAATTCGGAGAAAGAGATCATGAAACCAAACACCGCGCCAACCACGACGCCGGGACTGATCAGCGGCAGTGTCACCCGCAGGAATGTCTGTGCGGGAGTAGCTCCGAGACTGATGGCAGCATCTTCCAGCGTGAAATTAAATTCGTCCAAGCTGGAACCGACGACGCGGATGAGATATGGTGTGACCAGAACAACATGAGCGGCCACGAGAAGACCAAAAGATCCACGGACATTGGTCTTGCCGAAGAACAGAAGCATACCAACGCCCCATACGATAGCTGGCAGAAAGATCGGTGCCATGAAGATTTTTTTCATGAAGCTGGTCAGTTTTCGGCTGCCTTTTACCAGTGCCAATGAAGCGGGAATGCACAGAACGACGGAAATCAATGTCGCGACAGAAGCGACCTTCAGACTGTGAGCCAAAGAACTCAGATGTTCCTCATTACTGGCTGCCGCCTGATACCAGCGGACACTCCATGTGTCCGGGGGAAAGGAGAAATACCCCTCGCCGTTAAAGGAACCACCGATAACAGCGATAATGGGAGCCAACAGAAATACAAGCACAACGATGGCAGCGAGCGCCAGAAGAAACCTGCTTAGATGCTTTTGCCTTTTCATATTTTCCATCCTCCTATGCGGCATTTGCTGCTTTTCGCTTGGCTTTCAGAGAAGTTGCAACCGCGAGGATCAGCAACAGAACCAACAGGATCATGGAAATCGCGGCAGAAAACGGCCAGTTAAACAGCTGCATGGCCTGCTGATAGACGACGGTACCAATTACCTGCACCTTTCCGCTGCCAAGGATGGAAGGCGTTGTATAAGAACTAAGGCAGGCACCAAAAACAAGCACAAAGCCTGCACCTACGCCACCTAAACTCAGGGGAAATGTGATGCGGAAGAAACGCTGAGCGCCGTTTGCACCTAAATTTTCGGCAGCCTCCAGAACATTTTTCGGAATGACCTGCAAAATATTCATAATCGGCAAAACCATGTACGGGAGAAAACTCTGCACCAGACCAATGACGATGGCGCTGGAGGTACCGAGGAACTGAATGGGGTCGTGAATGATGTGAAGTGCTTTTAGAATGTTGTTTACAGTTCCATAGGCGGCCAGCAAGCCGTACCAGCCCATGGTCTGGACAACTACGCCGCTGATGAGGGGAAGGGTGACCAGCACCAGCAGAATCGTCTTTAAATATCCCTGCGCTCTGGCCATGAAGAAAGCCAGCGGGTATGCCATGATCGTGCAAATCACTGCAGAAAGCAAACTTAGCCATAATGTGCGCCCGATTACCACTGCATAGTAAGAATCTCTAAAGAATTTCAGATAGGAACCCAACGTGAATGGCATACCGGGGGAGACCTGACCGGAGGTATATGTTAGAAAACTGGTGTAAAGAAGATAAAAAAAAGGAATAATGAACATGACGAAGAACAGGGCCGCCAGCGGCAGCAGGAGCATGTTCATTTTGCGCGTGGCTCTATTCAATAGATTTCACTCCCATCTTTTCCGCTTGCAAAAAGGCTGCCCGGGATACGTATGAAAATATCCCGGGCAGTCCCTTGCGCTGCCCTGCTGAAATAAGGACAGCCTATCTTACATGGGGTGTTGCGCGATCAGCCCGCGGCCAGCTGGCGATTCCACATCTCAGTCCAGTTATCCTGCTGAGTGAGGATGTAATCCCAGTCGAGAGAAACCAGTTTTTTCACATTGTCTCCATAAACCAGCTTGGAAGCAACGTCATCGGGAAGAACGACATCCTTGTTGCAGGGGCCAAAGAATATCTTCTCAGCATATGCGGTTTGTGTGTCAACGCTGATGCAGCGATTCACAAATTCCTTTGCCAGGGCGTCGTGCTTGGTTCCCTTTGCGATGACAATGGTATCCTTTGCCAGAATGGCACCCGGATCAGAGGGATACACAAACTGAACAGGATAACCCTGATCGATGTAGTCGTTGGCATAGCTGTTGAACAGAGGCGCCGCCAGGATAGTACCCTGCTTCATTTCCAGGAACAGCTCATCCAGGTTGCTGTAGAAGAGAGGCACGGGCTTCAGCTCTGCCAGCTTGGCGAAAACCTGATCGCTCTGGGTCTTGATATCCAGGCCCCATGCCTGTGCAGTGGCATTGATCAGGCCGTCGCCTTCGAAACCGGGATAGTTGGGGAATGCAACCTTGCCCTTCAGGTCGTCTCTCCACAGATCCTTCCAGGAGGTAATGGGAGTCTTGACAAGATCATTGTTATAAACGATGCCCAAGCCCATAATGGACATTCCGTAGCCGCCGGTCTGTGCAAAGTCATACAGCTGATTGAAGTTGCTCAGCGAGGTATCCACCGGCTCGGCAACGCCGTTGTCGATTGCCTGCTTGGATTCAAAAATATTCAGAAACAGGACGTCCATGGAAGGATTTCCGGCTTCGGCGTACAACTTTGCCTTTCGGTCTGCAGTACCGCCCAAAACCAGTTCAATCTGACAGCCGTATTCATCTTCCATCGGAGTTACAACTGCATCGCGCAGAACTTGTTCAATGGTTCCGCCCCACACGCCGACGACCAGCTTTTCTCCCTTGAAATCATTACTGCCAGCGGAAGAAGTTGCGGAAGAAGCGTTCGCAGAGGTGGTGCCGCCGCTGCTGCCGCAGGAGACAAGAGACAAAGACATAAGCATGGCAAGGAACAGACATAAAGCTTTTTTCATCGTTTTCTCTCCTTTTATTCAGTTTCTTCTTAAAAATTGTGATACGTGCCGGACTTTGAAAGGAGCGTCGCTGGGAGAATTAGAATGGAAAATAGGTAAGACGTCTTTACCTATTTGACAAACTCAGTTTAGTACGGCAAAATTGCTTTGTCAACAGAGAGTTTCTTGTAAAATTATACAGAAATTTCCACAAATTCTGCACATAAGCACCGCTGTAAAGGCATAAGGATAACTAATATTTTTTCAAAGATTAATCACGCATGCAGAACAAAGCCGCACAGAACAAATTTTCCCGCGGATTTGAGCCGGATAGGTGACTTATTAGTTGAAATATAAACATTTTGACTGAATTAAAAGCTCAAATATTGACGAAAAGTTATGGGAAAATATTTAAGCCAAGATGCTGTTTCCGCGGCTCACCGCTCAAAGACGGCGGAGCAGCGGGCGAGGAACCCGTCCTCCGTGGCCGCGGCGTGGGTGCACAGCAGGATGGCGCCCGCCGCCGGGACCCGGTCCAGATTCGTCAGGCCGGTGATCTGGAGCGTGTCCTGCCCCAGCAGATACCGCCGTCCGGGGAGGCCGGGGCACAGCGCCGGCGGGTCGGCCTCCGCCGGCTCGAAGCCGACGGCCGCGGCCCGGCGCTCCTCCGTCAGAAACCGCAGGGCCTCCGCCGTCCAGCCGGGGTGATGGGAGATGCCCGCCCCGTCCCGGTTTTCGGGGTTGTCCGCGTGGGTCAGGGACCAGTCCGTCCGCATGGCCACCAGCGCCCCCTGAGGGATGGCCCCGTGCTGTAGCTCGAATACCCGCAGGTCGTCCGCCGTCAGGGCGTAATCCGGGTTCCCGGCGGCCTTCCGGGAGGCGTCCACGACGCACAGGGGGTACAGGAGGCTCTCGGCGGACACCCGCGCCCGTCCGGCCCTGCGCCGGCGCAGGGCCGGGGACCCCGCCGGAGGCGACAGCTCCACCCAGCGGCAGCTCCGGGATTTCAGTCTGCCAACCATGCTCCACAGTCCAGTTTCCACCATTTCTGTTACCTCCCATATCATTTTTCCGCGGAAAAAAACGGCGGCAGGGAGCTCTCTGGGAGCATCCTTGCCGCCGTTTCCGCGTCTTTTGATTGGTTTCTATTGTATGCCCGCCGCTCCGAAGGCGCAACGGCCAAATGTCCCGATTTTCACCGGCAGGGTCGTGGAATTTTTATCCATCCTGACGGCGCGGGCCGCGGCTCACAGGTACAGCACGTCCCCCCGGAGGGAGACGGTGCCGCTGCCCAGCAGCACGTCCAGCAGCTCCGCAGGCGCCCATGTGACGCCCTTCACCACGTAGGACGCCGCGCCCAGAGGGGAGGGGGCGCTCATGCCCACCGCGCCGGCGATGGCCGTGGCCATGTAGTAGCTGTCCTCGCCCGGGGTGACCACCGTCTGCACGGTGCCGTTGGTCAGGTGGACGTTCCGCTCCCTGGAGTTCCACGTGACGGTGAAGCCCAGCGATTCGGCCGCCTTGCGCAGCGGCACCATGACCACGCCGTTTTCGAGCCTGGCCGTGCCGATGGCGATGTCGCCCTCCCGCACCATGGTGAGGCTGCGGTTTTCGGAGGGCAGCACCACGACCTTGACGGTGCCGGCCTGTCCGGGATAGGAGGCGGCCACCGCGTCGTACCACGCGAAGAAGCGGGTGCCGAGGCGGATGTCGCTGAGAATCAGGGCGTTTTTGGTCCGGTAGGCGGTCACGGCGGTGTTTTTGTCCATGGTGAGCAGCAGCCCGCCGTTGTCCGTCAGGACGGTGAGGCTGCCGTCGGCGCCGCCGGTGACGCTCTCCGCCGTCAGCAGGTGAGCGGGGGAGTGAGCGCTGTCCAGATGCACGACCAGCGCCTCGCAGGCGGTCTGGGCCGGGATGCTGCGGGTCATGGCGGGGCTGTACCAGGCATAGAGCGTGTCGCCGGTCCTGATGCCGGACAGGGCCGCGGCTGCGCCGGTCCGGGTGTCCAGCACGGCGGTCTGATCGCTGAGATTGAGCTGAAGGGTCTGGCCGTCGGCGGTGCGCACCGTCACGGACGGCTGCTCCGCCGTCAGGTTCAGGGCCGTCACGGTGGCCTGCGCCCCCAGCCGATAGGGCTGAGAGACGGGAGCGGAGACGGCGGTGTCCGCGGCGAAGGCGGACAGCCCCGCGGTCATCATCAGGGCGCTGAGGATTCCGGCTAACAGTCTTTTTACATTCATTTTGGTTTCTCCTTTTTTCTGATCGGTGTGTGCTGCTTTGACCGTTTGGACGGCGGCGGAACGGAAAAGTTCCCGCTTTTGGAAAAATATCGGGAAAACCCCGGCGGGGCGGCCTCCGGCACGCCGAAAAATCCCCTTGCATTTTTCCCGCGGACGTGCTACAATTCCATATAGTTTATTATTCAACAATCCTTTTTTCAAATTTCCTGTTTTGAACTGTTGAAAGAGAAACGATCCCGCGCCCCGCCGGGGCGGCGGGAAATCCGATGCCTGAGGGGGAGAGGAATGAAACGGTCCGTTCCGGTGAGCAAGCTGCTGTATATCGCCCTGTTCGTGCTGGTGCAGCTGGCTGCCTTTGCGGTGATGCTCCTGTTTTTCCGGGACAGGTTCCACTACTTTTATCTGGTGTGCGAGCTGGCCGCGCTGGCGGCCACGGTCTGCATTCTCAACAGCCCGGACAACCCGGCCTACAAGATCGCGTGGCTGATCCCGCTGCTGGCGGCGCCGGTGTTCGGCGGGCTTCTGTACCTGCTGTTCGGCCGGTACCGCAGGGGGCCGGCCCTCCGCACGCAGGCGGCGGTGCGCCGGCTCCAGCCGGAGGACGCCCCGGAGAGCGGGACGCTGGAGCGGCTGGAGCGCGAGGCGCCGGAGGCCGCGGTGCGTTCCCGCTATCTGCTCCGGTGCGCCGGGGCTGTGCCCTGCGGCCACACGCAGACGGAGTACCTGCCCATGGGCGAGGCGCTGTACGCCTCCATGCTGCGGGAGCTGGAGGGGGCGGAGAAATTCATCTTTCTGGAGTATTTCATCATCCAGCCCGGCGTCATGTGGGACGGTATTCTGGACATCCTGACCCGCAAGGCGGCGGAGGGCGTGGACGTGCGGGTGATGTACGACGATCTGGGCTGCCTGATGACGCTGCCGCGGCACTATGACCGCTGCCTGCGGGAGAGGGGCCTGCGGGTGTGCGTGTTCAACCCCTTCCGCACGCTCCTCTCCCCGCGGTTCAACCACCGGGATCACCGGAAGATCTGCGTGGTGGACGGGCGGGTGGGCTTCACCGGCGGCGTCAATCTGGCGGACGAGTACATCAACGCCGTGGAGAAGTTCGGCCGCTGGAAGGACACCGGCGTCCGGCTGGAGGGGCAGGCGGTGTACGGCCTGACGACCCAGTTTCTGGGCCTGTGGGACTACGCGGCGCGGGAGACGGACCTCTTCTCCGATTACGCCCCCGACCCGGCGTGGGCCGCCTCCGTGCCGGACGACGGCGTGGTGCAGCCCTACACGGACTTCCCGATGGACGAGAATCAGGTGGGGGAGACGGTGTATCTCCAGACCATCAGCCGGGCGCGGGAGTACGTGTACCTCACCACGCCCTACCTGATTCTGGACAACGAGACCGTCACCGCCCTGACCACGGCGGCCCGGTCCGGCGTGGACGTGCGGATCATCACGCCCCACGTCCCGGACAAAAAGGCCGTGCTGTTCCTGACGCGGTCCTACTACGGGCCGCTGCTGCAGGCGGGAGTGCGCATCTTCGAGTACACGCCGGGCTTCATCCATGCGAAAACCATGGTGTCCGACGGGGAGTACGCGGTGGTGGGCACCATCAATCTGGACTACCGCAGCCTCTATCTGCATCTGGAGTGCGCCGCGTGGATGTACCGCAGCCGGGCCGTGACGCAGGTGCGGGAGGACTTTTTAAAGACGCAGGCCGTCAGCGGCGAGGTGACGGAGGCCTCCCTGGGCCGGAGCTCGCCGGTCAGGCGGCTGTGGCTGGGCGTGCTGCGGGCCTTTGCCCCGCTGATGTGAAAGGAGGAGACCCATGAAAGCGCAGACCAGTGAGGCGCCCTGCCGCGTCTGGATCGACCGGAAGGAAAAGCTCGCCTCGTTTCATCCCATCCCCGGCGGAGAGCTGATGGAGTTTCAGGACGCCGGGCGGTATCACGAGTACCTGCTGCAGCTGTCGGACAGCTGGTACGCCTTTCAATGAACCGATCGCCGCGCCGGCGCATGAAACCGCGCTCCGCGGCGCAAAATGAGGAGGATGCCCTATGGATATTCGCAAGGATCTCATCAGCCGGATGGCCAACGTACAGAAGGAGTACTGGAATTACTGCTACAGGGCGGCGGACGACCCCTCGCTGAAGATGGCGGAGGTGGTGTGCGTCATGTTTCTTCTGCGGAAGTTCGGCGACACCGCCGGGGAGATCGCCAAAAAGTACCTGCTCTCCTCCAGCCTCATCAGCAAGAGCGTGGAGAGCCTGCGCCAGAAGGGAATGATCGTCTCGGAGAGGGACCCGGACGACAGCCGGGTGTGGCATCTGCGGCTGACGGAAAAGACCCTGCCCCTGACCCGGCGGCTGAACCGCGCCCACAACGAGTACGTCTCCGCGCTGCTCCGGGGCGTGTCGGAGGAGGAGCTGGACACGCTGGGCCGGGTGGCGGAGCAGCTGCAGGAGAATCTGCGGGAAATTCGGAGCCGCTGAGCGGAGGCGCCGGCGGCGGAACGGAGGTAGGATCATGAAAAAAGCGTATGTCGGCGGAGCCGTGGTCACCATGGAGGACGCCCGCCCCGCGGCGCAGGCGCTGGCGGTGGAGGACGGCCGCATCGCCGCGGTGGGGACGGAGGCGGAGGTGCTGGCCGCCTGCCCCGGCGCGGAGCGGATCGACCTCGGCGGCGCGGCGCTGCTGCCCGCCTTCATCGACGCTCACAGCCATTTTTCCTCGGTGGCCGGCGGATTTTTGCAGGTGTCGCTGGCGGGCTGCGCCGACTTTGCCGCCGTGCAGGCCCGCATCCGGGACTTCCTGCGCTCCGGCGGCGGGGAGAAGGGCGCGTGGGTTCTGGTGAAGGACTACGATCAGGCCGACCTGCGGGAGGGGCGGCTCACCGCCTCCGCGCTGGACGCGGCCGCGCCGGAGAACCCGGTGATGGTCCAGCACCGGTGCGGCCACACCGGCGTGTGCAATTCCGAGGGCCTGCGGCGGCTGGGCGTCACGGCGGAGACGCCGGACCCCGCCGGCGGGCGCTACGGGCGGGACGGGGGCCGTCTCAGCGGGTATCTGGAGGAGAACGCCTTTTTCCAGAACATCCGCCGGGTGCCCGCTCCGGAGGGCCCGGCGCTGCTGAACGCCTACCGTCTGGCACAGGAGGAGTACGCCTCCCGCGGCATCGCCACCGTGCAGGAGGGGATGATGGTGCCCCAGATGGCCCCGCTGCACCGCCTGCTGCTGGACAGCGGCCTGCTGCGGCTGGATCTGGTCAGCTACCCGGAGTTCTCGGCGGCGGAGGAGCTGTACCGGGCCTTTTCCGCCGGTGAGAAGGGGTACCGGGGCCACTACCGGCTGGGCGGCGTGAAAATTTTTCTGGACGGCTCCCCCCAGGAGCATACCGCGTGGATGCGCCCCCAGTCGGCGTATCTGCCCCGGACGCCCGGCGGGCCGGCGGAGCGGAGCCGCGGCGTCATGGAGACGGCGGCGGTGGAGACCGCCATGGAGTGGGCGGCCCGCCGGGGCGTGCAGCTGCTGGCCCACTGCAACGGCGACGCGGCCGCGGAGCAGTACCTGAACGCGGCCGCCGCCGTGGAGCGGCGCTGCCCTGGCTTCGCGGCGCTGCGCCCGGTGATGATCCACGCCCAGCTGCTGGCCCCGGATCAGCTGCCTCAGGTGCGGGCGCTGGGGGTGATCCCGTCCTTCTTCGCCGCCCATGTGTACCATTGGGGCGACGCCCACATCCGCAGCTTCGGCCCCGGGCGGGCCGCGCTGATCTCTCCGGCGGCGGACGCTCTGCGGGCGGGCATCCTCTTTACCTTCCATCAGGACGCGCCGGTGATCGAGCCGGACATGCTGGAGACAGTCTGGTGCGCCGTGAATCGCCTGACCCGCTCCGGCGTTCTGCTGGGGCCGGAGGAGCGCATCCCGGTCTGGGAGGCGCTGAAGGCCGTGACGCGGAACGCCGCCTTCCAGTACGGCGAGGAGGCCGACAAGGGCACCCTGGCGCCGGGCAAGCTGGCGGATCTGACGATTCTGGAGGAAAATCCGCTGACCGTTCCGCCGGAGCGCATCCGGGACATCCGGGTGCTGGAGACCCTAAAGGCCGGCGAGACGGTGTACCGCCGGGCGGACGCCTGAGAAAAAGCAGCACGGCGGGGAAACCGCCGTGCTGTTCAGCTTGTCAAAGAAGTCCAGGGACTTCTTTGACAAGGGGATGCGCTGCGCCCTGCGCCTCGGTTGTCCGCCAAGGGGCGGACAATTCGACGCTCGCTCCGCGAGAAGTGTTTTCGCCCGCGTACACGCCGCGGGCGAAAACAGATTTTGCTTTTTTCGCGCCTGCCAGCGCGAACTCTGCGAGGCTTTTTTGACAGTCTGAGGCAGCACGCCGGGAAATCCGCCGTGCTGCTTCATTTTTGCCGAAAAACCATGGGCCGCAGACGCTGAACAGGGGAACCCCCTGTCAGTCGTTCTGCACCTGCGGAGCCCCGGCGCGCTCCCTGCCGGCCCGGAGCAGCCGCAGCGCCAGCCGGACAAGCTCGGAGAGCAGCACCACGGAGCCCGACAGGACGAACAGCTTTCCCCAGAGCGCCAGACTCAGGGGAACGGTGCCGAAGAACGCCCCCGCGAACTGGATGATGAGGACCTGCAGGACGAAGGTGGCGCCCACCACCGCCAGCATGAGCCTGTTGCTGAGCAGGTGGCGGAAGATGCTGCCGCTGTGCAGCTCCCGGCAGTTGAAGGAGTTGAACAGCTGGAACAGGACGAACAGAGTGAACAGCACGGTGGACTGCTGGCCGGGGGCGACGTGCAGGAAGTTGAACAGATACTGCCCCAGAAAGACCGCGGAGATGTACGTGCCCGTCAGCACGATGCGGGTCAGCATGGAGCGGGAGAGAATGTTCTCGTCCCGGCGGGTGGGCGCGCGGCTCATGAGGTCGCTGTAGTTGGGCTCCAGCCCCAGCGTCAGGGCAGGGGGGCCGTCCATGATCATGTTGATCCACAGCAGCTCCAGCGCCGTGAAGGGCGCCTTCAGCCCCAGCAGAATGGACACCAGCACCACCGCCACGGAGGAGAAGTTCACCGTCAGCTGGAAGCTGATGAACCGCTTGAAGTTTTCGTAGATGTTGCGGCCCCACTCCACCGCCCGGACGATGGTGGCGAAGGAGTCGTCCAGCAGGACGATGTCGCTGGCCTCCTTGGAGACCTCCGTGCCGGAGATGCCCATGGCGATGCCCACGTCGGCGTTTTTCAGGGCGGGGGCGTCGTTGATGCCGTCGCCGGTGACCGCCACCACGCAGCCCTTGGCCTTCAGCAGCTTCACCACGCGCATCTTGATGCCGGGGGTGCTGCGGGCGATGACGCAGATGTCGTCCAGCCGCCGGGACAGCTCCGCGTCGGACAGCTCGGCGATCTCCCGCGCCTCCACGGCGGTGCGGCCCTCGCCCAGCAGATGCAGCTCGCCGGCGATGGCCGCGGCTGTCACCAGATTGTCGCCGGTGAGGATTTTCAGGTCGATGCCGGCGCTGCGGCAGGCCTCCACCGCGCCGTAGACCTCGGCCCGCAGGGGGTCGGAGATGGCGGTGAAGCCGTCAAAGACCATCCCGCTCTCCATCTCGCGGTGATGCTCCTCCAGCGTCCAGTCCGTGCCGGCCGGCAGCTCCCTGTGGGCGAAGCCGATGACGCGCATGGCCTCCCGCTGGGCGGCGGCGATGTGGGCCTCCGCGTCGGCGCGGGATTCCGGCGTCATGGCGCACATGGCGATCACGGCCTCGGGGCTGCCCTTTGTAAAGGCAATCACCTTGCCGCCGATCTCCGTCAGGGTGGTCATGTGCTTGAGCTCGGAGGTGAAGGGGAACACCTGCAGGGCGGGGTGCGCGGCCCGCTCCTCCCGGTAGTCCCGCCCGGCGTCCCGGCCCTCGGATCGCTCGTAAAACGTCAGAAGGGCACATTCGGTGGGGTTGCCGATGAACTGGCCCCCGCTGCCCAGATCGGCGGTGGAGTTGAGGCAGATGTTCCGGATCAGGGGGAGGCTGGTCAGCCCGGCGGGATCGGCGCGGAGGGCGGTGTCGTAGAAGGAGCGGACGGACATCCGGTTCTCCGTCAGGGTGCCGGTCTTGTCCGAGCAGATGACGTTGATGCAGCCCACGGTCTCCGAGGCGATCATCTTTTTCACCAGCGCGTTCTGGCGGGAGAGCTTGATGATGTTGATGGAGAGGGACACGGCCATGATGGTGGGCAGGCCCTCGGGCACGGCGGCCACGATCAGCACGATGCTGGTGAGGAAGGCCTCCAGCACCTCCTCGGCCTCCAGCCCGCCGTGACCGGCGAAGGAGACCAGCTGGGCGGCGAACACCACGGCCGCGGCCGCGACGCCCAGAATGGTGATGATTTTTCCCAGACGGGCCAGCTTTTCCTGCAGGGGCGTCTGCCCCTTGGAGCCGCCGCCCAGCTCGCCGGCGATCCGGCCGAACTCGGTGGCGTCGCCCACGGCGGTGACCAGCAGGCGGCCGGTGCCGCCGGTGACGTAGGTGCCGCCGTAGAGCATGTTGCTCCGCTCCGCCAGCGGCGTCTTTTCGTCGGTGTAGACCTGCGCGGCGTCCTTCTGGGCGGGAACGCTCTCGCCGGTGAGGGCGGATTCGTCGGCGGAGAGCTCCGTGCTCTCCAGCAGGCGGCCGTCGGCGGGCACCTTGTCGCCGGTGCCCAGCAGCAGCACGTCGCCCACGGCCAGCTCCTTCTGGCTGAGCATCACCACCTCGCCGTTCCGGACCGCCCGGATCACGATGTTGTCGCTGATCCTGGAAAGGGCCTCGAAGGCCTTGGCGCTGCGGCCCTCCATGGCCACGCTGATGGCGACGGACAGGCCGATGGCCACGAAGATGCCCGCGCACTCCAGATAGTCGGCCTCGCCGCCGGTGGCGCCGCGGAAGATGTTGACGCCCAGCGCGATGATGCCGGCGGCCACCAGCAGCAGGAGCATGGGCTCGGTGGCGGCGGCCCAGATGCGGCGGAGCAGGGAGTCCGGTTTTTTCCGGGTCAGTGCGTTTTCGCCGTATTTCCGGCGGTTTTCGGCGGCCTGCGCGTCGGTCAGGCCGGCGGCGCCGTCGGAGCCGAAGGCGTTCAGCAGTTCGGATGCGGGGGTGATAAAGTCTTTCATGCGATTCCCTCCAAAATTTCAGCGGACTGCAAACAAATAGACCCACATATGGCCGGTCGGGGCCATACATGGGTCAAAAAAATAAGACCTCGTGTATGGCTTGGATGGATACCATACATGAGTCTCGTTCATTAAGGCAAGCCAGACCTCGCGGTCAGGCTGTTGACTTGCCACACATCTCTGTGCAAACTACTCCCTCAAGTGGGAAAATTCGATTGTTTTGTGATTGTACCCGAAAAGCGGCGCGCTGTCAAGAGGCAACTCTCACGGCGTCCGAAAATTTTGCTGCTGCAATCCGCCGGAAACGGGTATATACTGATTTGGAAAAGCCGGGGGCTCCCCGGCAGAGCGGAAGGCGGATGCGGCATGGCGAAGGAGAACGGCGCATGGATCATGCGGGGGCTGGACTGGGACGATCCCAGCCGCGTCCGCTCGTGGCAGGAGCTGGCGGACTGGATCGACGAGATCGGCTTCCTGCCCCTGTTCAAAAACGAGGCCTACGGCTTCTCCGCGGAGGAGAACACCTCCGACCTGTTCTGGTGGACGGGGGACCCGGCGCAGGACCCGTGGGAGTGGCGGGAGCTGCTGGCCCGCAGCGGGCGGTGCGCCTACGGAAAGTTTTTCGGCGGAAAGGCCGGCTTTCTCTCCCGGGAGTGGTTCCCGGACTTCGCCAACTGGCGGCGGGACGGGTACGATTTCGACAGCCGCTGGGACGAGGGACTGGCCGGCCGGCGGGCCAAGCGCATCATGGACCGGTTCGCGGAGGGGGACGAGTGGCTTTCCTCTGCGCTCCGGCAGGACGCGGGCTTCGGCAGGGGCGGCGAGAAGAATTTCGAGGGCACGGTGGCGGAGCTGGAGCATCAGACCTATCTCATCACGCGGGACTTCCGCCGGCGCCTGAACAGGCAGGGCCAGCCCTACGGCTGGCCCATCTCGGTCTACACCACGCCGGAGCGGCTCTGGGGGTACGAGTACGTGACCTCCGCTTACGGCAGGCCGCCGGAGGAATCCCGGCAGCGCATCCTCGCCCGTGCGGCCCACTGCTTCCCGGAGGCCGCGGAGCAGGACTTCCGGAAGGTTCTGGGCTGACGGCCGCGGAAGGGGGAATTTTTATGGCAGACGCGCGCACCCGCCGGATACGCCGGCGGACGGTTCTCATCGCACTGGCGCTGCTGGCGGCCCTTGCCGCCGGCTTCCTCCTGTGGGCAGGGGACTACTACCGCGCCGACGACACGGCGCTGGCCGTCCTGCGCACCGACACGTCCATCCGGACGGAGGACAACCTCACCATTCTCACGCCGGAGGAGCCCGGCGGCACCGGCATCATCTTCTATCCCGGCGCCAAGGTGGAGGCCGCCGCCTACCTTCCGCTGCTGGAGCGGCTGAAGGACCGCGGCTTCACCTGCGTGCTGGTGCGGATGCCGCTGAATCTGGCCATCTTTGACGCCAATGCGGCGGACGGCGTGTTCGGCCGCGTCCCCGGCGTGGAGCACTGGTTCATCGCCGGACACTCCATGGGCGGCGCCATGGCCAGCGACTACGCCTCCAGACACCCGGACCGGGTGGAGGGGCTGATCCTGCTGGGCGCTTATCTCTACGGCGACTACCCGGCGGCGAAGGCCCTCACCGTCTACGGGACGCTGAACGACGATCTGGAGAAGCACATCGACTACACGGAGAACATCGTGAAGATCGAGGGGGGCAACCACGCCCAGTTCGGCAATTACGGACGCCAGAAGGGCGACCCCGACGCAGCCATCCCGGCGGAGGTGCAGCAGAGCATCGCCGCGGACGCCATCGGGAGCTTTATTGCAAAACAGGAGGAATCGTCATGATCTTTTACTTTTCCGGAACCGGCAATTCCCGCTGGGCCGCCCGGCAGCTGGCGGAGCGCACGGGGGACGAGGCGCTGGACATCATCGGCCTGAAGGACGTCCCCGACCTGACGGGACAGGAACGGGTGGGGCTGGTGTTTCCCATCTATGCGTGGGGCGCCGCCCAGCCCATGCGCGACTTTGCGGCGCGGCTGCCCAAAACGGAGGCCTTCACTTACGGCGTGTGCACCTGCGGGGCCAACGCCGGCGCGGCCATGAAAAAGCTGTCCGCCCTCTGGCGGCTGGACAGCTGCTACAGCGTGGTGATGCCCAGCAACTACATTCTGGGCGAAGACGTGGAGCCGGAGGACGTCATCCGCCGCAAGCTGGCGGACGCACGGACGGAGCTGGAGCGCATCGCGGAGGAGACAGCCCGCCGTCAGCGGGTGTACCGCGTGACGGAGGGCCCGGCGCCGGGCCTGCGGTCCGGCCTGATCTGCGGGGCCTTCAACCGTTTCGCCCGAAGCACCAGGCCCTTCCATGTGACGGCGGAGTGCGTGGGCTGCGGCCAGTGCGCGCGGGAGTGCCCCGCCGGCACCATCCGCATGGAGGACGGCAGACCCGTCTGGGGCGAGAAGTGCTGGCAGTGCATGCGCTGCATCCACGGCTGCCCGCAGCGGGCCATTCAGTACGGCGAAAAGACGGAGAGCCGGAGCCGCTACGTGCTGGAGAAGTACCTGTGAGCCCGTCGGCCCCCTGCGGCGGCCCGTGCCGCAAAACCCTCTGACGCACCGGCGCCCCGGCGGCGCTCCGCACGCGCGGAACGCCGCCGGGGCGTCTTTTTCGCTCAGGGCCGGGCGCCGAGAATGGCGGTCTCCAGCGTCTGATACAGCTTGTGGGGGTCTATGGGCTTGGGGACGTGGCCGTTCATTCCGGCGTCCAGACACCGCTGCACGTCGTCGGAGAAGGCGTCGGCGGTCATGGCGATGATGGGCACCGCTGCGGCGTCCGGCCGGTCGGAGGCCCGGATGGCCCTGGCGGCGGCGCAGCCGTCCATCACCGGCATCCGGATGTCCATCAGCACGGCGTCGTAATAGCCGCTGGGGGACTGGCGGAACAGCTCCGCGCCCCGCTGGCCGTCCTCCGCCATATCCACGGTCATGCCCACGTTTTCCAGCAGCGTCCGGGCAATCTCCCGGTTCAGCGGGTGATCCTCGCAGACGAGCACGTGCTTTCCGGCCAGCGCGGCGAAGCCGTCGCCGGCGGCGGGGGCCGGCCCGGCGGGAGGCCTGGACGCGGGGACGAAGTCCGTCTCCGCCCGGACGGTGAAGGTGGTGCCGTGAAGCGTGCGGCTCTCCACCTCGATGGTGCCGCCCATGGCGTCCACGATTTTTTTCACGATGGCGAGGCCCAGCCCGGTGCCTCTGGTCTCCGAGTTGTCCCGCCGGTTCTCCTGGGTGAAGGGCTCAAAGAGGACGCGCTGAAACTCCTCGCTCATGCCGATGCCGGTGTCGATCACCTGCCCGGTGATGGCCATTCGGCGCTCGCCCACTGCCTTCTCCCGCAGCCGGTAGGTGATGGTGCCGCCCTCCGACGTGAATTTGACGGCGTTGGAGAGCAGATTGAAGAAAATCTGGTTGACCCGCAGGGGGTCCAGCAGCGGCTCCACGTCCGGCAGGGACTGGGCGTCGATGACAAAGCGGATGTTCTTTTCCCGGCACAGGGGGGAGATGACGGAGTCCAGATAGTTGAAGAAATCCTCCGGGCGATAGGGCTCCGGGCGCAGCTCCATCTTTCCGCTCTCGGCCTTGGACATATCCAGAATGTCGTTGACCAGCCCCAGCAGAAACTGGGAGGAGGTGTCGATTTTTCCCAGATAGTCTGCCAGCCTGGCGCGGTCCCGCTGGCTTTTGGCCAGATAGGTCATGCCGATGATGCCGTTGAGGGGCGTGCGGATGTCGTGGCTCATGCGGCTGAGGAACTCGCTCTTGGCCTGATTGGCCGCCATGGCCTGACGGCGCAGATCCTGCTCATCCCGGAGCTGCCGCTTCAGCGTTTCCTGCAGCTGCACCTCAAGATCCACAACGCGGTAGCTGGCGTACAGGATGCGGCAGCCGTTCCGCACCTCCCGCAGGGTGACGTCCTGATTGACCCAGACGGTGGTGCCGTCCCGCCGCAGAAGCCGGTAGCTGCCGGCGTTGAAGCGGGAGGAGGCGAACTGCTCCCGGTACGCCTGCCGGATTCGCTCCCGGTCCGCCGGATACACGGCGGAGAAGGCGTCCTTCAGATAGGCGGCGATCACGGGATCGGCCATGATGGCGGCCCGGTCCGCCGGGGAGGCGGGGGAGAAGCCGAGGAAGCGGAGCATCTGCAGATTCACGAACTCCCCCTGCAGGTGATCGGGGTCGGGCATCCGCAGCACGCAGATGCCGGAGGACACGGAGTCGAGGATGTCCGTGACCCGCTCGGCCTCCGCCCGGATGCTCTCGGCCTCCTTTTGCTGGCGGCGGAAGGTCTCCGTCACGTCGGTCTGGATGATGAGCACGGTGTCCCGATCACCGTCCAGATAGTAGTGCTGGATCTTCCGGCACATCAGTGTTTCGGGGCTGCTGTCCAGATGGCCGCGGATGCTCATTTCATAGTTGCCGCTGCGATCCAGATGGCGGCGGATCACCGGCACGGGGCTGCAGGCCAGATAGAAGTCCCGATCCTCCTCCGCCACCCACGTGGAGGCGGTGAACGTCCGGATGGCCTCGAAGCCGTACTGCTTTCCGGGGTGGGCGATGGCCTCCTGATACCGGGGGGAGAGGCGGGGATTTACGTTCAGAAACTCGATGGTGTCCGTGGGCATGTGCAGAAGCGCCACGTAGTCGTATTCCTGATTCGTGATGATGCTGAAAATTTCGTCCCGCTGTTTCTCACTGGTGATGTCCAGCGAATAAAAGACGGCGATGACGTCCTGCGTTCCGGGGTCCTTCAGCATATTGACGAAGGTGCGGACCCACAGCAGCGTCCCGTCTCCGCCGGCCCGCCGATAGTCCAGATGCAGCGTTTTGGCGCCCTCGGCAAAGGCCCGGAGCAGGCGCGCCCGGTCGAAGAAGGCCGCGGCCCGCTGGCGCTGGGCCGGGTCGGGAATGATGGACAGCAGGTTCTGGAAAAGCTGATCCGCGGTGTCGGAGCGGAGGATCTCCCGGATGTACCGGGAGACGCCGTGGCCCTCGCTGCACTGGTTGGCGGACAGGTTCAGCCGGTAGGAGCACAGCGCGCTGGGGTTGGCGGCCAGCAGCGCCTGGAGGGATTCCCCGAACTCCGCCTCCGCCCGCTTCCGGGCGGTGATGTCCTCCGCCACGGCGTAGGCCCGCACCGGCGCGCCGTCGTCGTCGAACACGGTGGTGAAGGTGTAGCGCAGGAAGGCGGCATACCCGTTTACCTCCTGCATCTGAAACTCGTCCGTCACCCGCTTTTCGCCCTGGGCCACCCGCTGGAAGAAGCGGCGGGCCCGGTCCCGGTCCTCCGGCCGGAACTCCGGCAGAATGGAATCCGGCACGTTTTCGATCACTGTGGATGGGGAGCCGAACAGGGCTCTGGCGTGCTCGGAGAGCAGGATGCGCCGGCCGGGGATGTCGTATTCGTACACCCGGAGGTTGGCGCCCTCCGTGGCGGCGCGGTATTTCTCCTGCTCCCGCCGCAGCTTTTCCTCCAGCGAGATGTGCTCCGACAGGTCGTCGATGAAAAAGGCGCAGGCGGACTTCTCAAAGAAGGTCAGCGGCACCGCCTTGACGCCGTAATATTTACCGCGGGCCGCGTCCCGCCAGACCGTGTCCAGCACCCGGTCCCCCCGCAGCTGCCGGGCCACGCAGTTGGGGCAGGACTCGTCCAGCCCACGGATGTAGGCGTGGCAGGTCTGGCCCATCACCGGCGGAGCGGGCTTGTCGGCCTGCGCCGCGGCGTTGGCGTACAGCAGCTCGTGGGTGGCCCGGTCGATGACGTAGATTTTCTGGCTGGAGTGGTTCAGCAGGATGCCCGGCCCCTCGGCGGTGTCCATGGCGTTGGAGAGGGCGGCGGCCAGCACGGGCTCACCCCCGCAGACGCCCAGCAGATGCAGCCGCACTCTGGCCCAGACGAAGCCTCTGGTCCTGTGCCGGACGCGGCACTTGACCTCCTGATCGCCCCCGCCGTCCAGCGTCCGCCGGGTGGCCGCCCACAGCGCGGGCTTTTCGGCTTCGGCGGCGGCGGAGAGCACGTCCCCGCCGTACAGGGCCAGATATTCCGCCTCTGTCAGTCCGGAAAAGGCCGGAACGCCGGGCGTATGGAGCAGCGGCACCATCCGTCCGTCCCTCTCGGCGCAGACGATCGCGCAGCCGGTCATGCCGGCCAGCAGCGTCTGCAGCTGCGTCAGGGTATATTCCATGATCCATCCCTCCCGGTATCCAATACGCGGACAGGTATGAAGCCCGTTTGCGCTTAGTATAAAAATTATCATACCAGTCTCAGTTTGGGAATACAATCATTTTGCGACATTCTCCCGGAAATTTGGACGGGATTGTTCTGAAAAACGATTTTCTGCGGACGGTTTGTGCGCAATGTGCGCACAGGAGGGCCTTCCGTCCGATTGTTTTGAAAATTGCTGCGATTTTTGTTGACATTTCTTTTGATGTAAGATATAGTGAATAAATCGCCGAATAAATGGCGAACTAATAATTAAAGAGGTATCTCATGTATCAGGACAAAACTCTCGTCTGCAAAGATTGCGGTCAGGAATTCACTTTCACGGCCAGCGAGCAGGAATTTTACGCCGAAAAGGGCTTCACCAATGAGCCGCAGCGCTGCAAGCCCTGCCGCGATGCGCGCAAGCAGAATTCCCGCGGTGGCGACCGCGGCGCTCGTCAGATGTACGACGCCGTCTGCGCCGAATGCGGAAGACCCTGCAAGGTTCCCTTCCAGCCCCGCGAGGATCGCCCCGTCTATTGCAGCGATTGTTTCAATAACCGGTAAGCTACCATCTGGCCGCTCCGTAAGGAGCGGCCTTTTTTTGCGCCGCAGCGGGGGAGCGCGGGCATCTCGGGCCCTGCCGCCGGTGACGCGCAGGCCCCGCTCCCTCCGGACGCGCGGGCCCCGCTCCCACCGGACGCGCGGGCCCCGCTCCCTGAGACGGCTGCGCTCCGGCAGAATGGGCCCGCGTTTCGGCCGGAGCCCGCCCCTTCGCCGGGGCCGCCGGGATTTTCCGGGAGGCGGGGGAGAGGCGGCCCACCGTAAAACGGGCGCGTCCGGTCAGGCGCGGACATTGCCGGAGCGGCGCAGGAACGAACCACGCGGGATTCAGGGGTTTTCCCCTGAATCCCGCGTGGTTTTTGTCCGCAGCCCTGACGAAGAGATGGATTTTAAAATTCGTTAGTACCCTTGTAATTATCGGAGAAGCGTGCTATGATCAATCTATCGGGTACTATCGATTGGAGGGGAACTTATGGACAATTCAGCAAATTTGAAGCTGCTTGGATTATTTCTGCAATGCTCCTACAAATTAAAGACCAGAGAAAAAAAGCGCGGGCAGGGGCGCTTGCTCGTTCTGCTGCAGAACAATGGCCCGCTGACGTAGAAGGATTTGATCCTCCGTACCGGCAGAAAGTCGGCCACCTTGAGCGAGCAGCTGGAAAGCATGGAGAGGGCGGGGCTGGTTTTGCGGAAAAAAGATCCGGATGACAGACGGAACATCTGCGTTGAACTGACCGAACCCGGCCAGGAGGCTGCCCTGCGCACAAAAAGCGGACGCAGCGATTATGCGGATGAACTGTTTGACATGCTGACAGATGAACAGAAACAGACTCTGATCACTGCGCTTGAGCAGCTTGTTCAGGAATGGGGCGTTCCTCTGGACGAGCGCGAATATGAAGGAGACGAACTGAAGTGATACCGAATAAAATGGGCGTTATGCCAATTCCCAAGCTGCTGCTGAACATGGGGCTGCCAATGATGATCTCCATGCTGGGACAGGCCCTGTACAATGTCGTGGACACGTTTTTCGTGTCCCACATGGCTGATACGGCGGGCATAGCGCATATCGGGGACAAGGCGATCAACGCCCTGACGCTGGCGTATCCCGTTCAGATGCTTATCATAGCTTTTGGGGTGGGCATCGGTGTCGGAATCAACGCCCTGCTGTCCCGCACTCTGGGAGAGGGCAATCAGGAAAAGGCCGACAGAATTGCCGGAAATGCCATGGCCATCAGCCTGATCTATTTTGCCGTGACGGCTCTGTTTGGACTTCTCGGCGCAAGGGCCTTCATACTCAGCCAGACAAAGGACCCGGTCATCGTGCAGATGGGAACCACGTACCTGCGGATCGTTTCCATTTTTTCTCTGGGTACCATAGGCTACATGTGCATTGAAAAAATCGTAATGGCGACAGGCAATACCGTGGCAACCATGATCGGACAGCTGTCAGGCGCGGTCGCCAACATCGTCCTTGACCCGATCATGATCTACGGATTGCTCGGCTGTCCTGCCCTGGGAGTTGCCGGCGCAGCCTGGGCCACGATCATCGGACAGTTCATTTCTCTCGTTGTCATCCTTGTATTTCTTGCTCATGACAATAAAGAGCTCCGTCTCGGACTCCGGTTTCTGCGCCTGAATCAGCATATTGTGAGCAACATATTTTCAGTCGGACTGCCGGCGATCATCATGCAGATTCTTGTGCCCATAATGTCCTATGCCATGAATCTGATCCTGGGCACGATCTCCGTGTCCGCAGTGACAGCCTACGGCGTTTATTACAAGCTGCAGAATTTCATTTTTATGCCGGCTTACGGGCTGAACAACGCCTCCATACCGATCATATCCTTTAATTTCGGCGCTCAGATGAAAAAGCGGATTTCCGATGCGATCCGATATGGCCTGTGCTACGTCACGGCAATCATGCTTCTCGGCTTTCTGCTCCTTCAGATTTTCGCAAGGCAGATCGTTGGCGTATTTTCCATTTCAGATGAATCCGCGCAGCTCTGTATTCTGTCCCTGCACATCATTACCTGCGGCTTCTTCTTCGCGGGGATCAACATTATCCTGCAGGGGGTCTGTCAGGCAATGGGAAAGGGAACATACTCTCTCATCATCTCGCTTCTCCGCTTCCTGATCATTGCGCTGCCGCTTGCCTGTGTTTTTTCACAGCTGAGCTCCGGCAGCACCTGCGTCTGGGCGGCCCTCCCGATTGCGGAGGGAATCGCATGCATGGCGGCGGTCGCGCTTTCGAAAAAAGCCTACAGACTGCAAAATGCGCAATGCGCGGCCTGACCTCCCGCAAATTTTTCAGATGTGGGGCCGATGCAAAAGGAACCATTGTGACAGAGAAATAAAGCTGGCAGTCATGTTTGGACTGGGGCAGGGGCGCATGGAATGCCGGGCGTGACCACCCATGTGGCGATCGGCCGCGGCAGCGTGGCCAAAGACCTTCCGGATCATTCCGGCACCAGCCCCGCCAGATCGGGATTTTGATATCTATACTTAAAATATTTTCAAACCAGCAATACCGCATACAATCAACACAATGCAGATTGTCTGTGCTGCATTTAGAGTTTCCTTAAAAAGAAATATTCCCAACACCGATGTCCCAACAATCCCAAAACCGGTCCACATTGCATAGGCTGTTCCCAGCGGCAGCTTTTTTAGTGCCTGTGATAAAAAAACTGCGCTGAGGACATAAAAAATAAGAGTTGTAATACTGGGGACGACCTTTGTGAAGCCGTTTGATAACTTCATGAAATACGCCCAGGTGATCTCCGATATACCAGCCAGAAGTAACATAATCCACTGCATACGTTTCCCTCCGCAAATAAAAAGAGCTTTGGATAGCCATACCTTCAAAGGCCTGCTGGTATGGTTCCAAAGCTCAATTTTTCTCTGCCCGGCAGCAGAAATTACAGTATTTATTATATATACCATTTACGGAGAAGGCAACAGATAAATTCCAGTTAGTAATATAAAAGCGAAGGCTGTTTCACCTTCGCTTTTATATTACTAATCGGAATTTGTATATTTATTTGATAATATATGCCGCCACAATCTCACCAATGTACGCCGTATGAGCATCTTGATTTGACATGAAGTATGTTCCCGGAACATCTTGTGGATATATTTGTTCTCTAATGTCTGCTGGAATTTCATCCGGATTTTGTTTTTGAGAATAGCTCATTCAACAAAATCAAAAACAAGCAGCAGCAAGCTCGACTCTAAATTGACAACGCCCATGTTCTTATCGAGAGTAACAGGTTCAGATTTATCTGTTATATCTGTTCTTTCGTCTGTCTGAATGTCATATAGACCCCATTGCGCGTGCGGTTTCCCATCCGCAGTATATGTCGAATCGCTCATATCCGCATTTACCACCGAAAGCGTTGCCCCGGGGTAACAAGTAAATATGGTTTGTTCATACTGCGCTAATCCGTCATCCGATTTGTATTCTGTGCGTTTGTCCTTGACATTTGAAATCTCTAAAATGAGGTTTCCATACGAAAATGTTTCTGTAGAGCCCATGACGGACGGAGCGTTATTTTCAGAATTGGAATTGGTATCTGGCAAAGATTGCGACGAAGTTGCTTGGTCATTATTTGAAGCCGTGGGAGATATACTACCTTCGTGGTTTTCCTCAGCAATCTTGCTTGTTGAGCCAAGTATAACAACCGTGCAAATAATCACGGCCAGAAGTACACATGAAAGCGCAATTGCTTTTTTGCTTATCTTTTTACTTTTCATAATTGCCTCCAATCTTTCTTTTAAGGTTTTTTTCTCTTCACATCTTGTTTGAGAACTTCCAGTTAGTAATATATAAGCGAGGGTGTAACAGCCTTCGCTTTTCCTTTATGATGAAGGTGATTGGCTGACGAAATTTTCAGTTGGGACACCACGCCCGTCGATAAACGTGTCAGCCAGCC
>Ga0160425_1000590_pt1 | contig 47033 bp, 44 predicted proteins | sample BioMet8_FD_108193 | JGI IMG/M metagenome (GOLD analysis project Ga0160425, IMG submission 108193) | Microbial communities from bioreactor (seeded with sewage sludge) at Lawrence Berkeley National Lab, California, USA - Biofuel... | ecosystem: Engineered > Bioreactor > Anaerobic > Unclassified ...
GCGTTTTTGGCCGCCGTGGGGCTCACGGCGCTGGTGTGGCTGCTCGTGGGGCTGCTGCCCCGGCTGAAGCATCCGCAGGTGAATGCGCTGCTGGTGGTGCCGGCCAAAGAGGCCGGGGCGCTGGAATACACCGTGCGTGAACTGGAAGAACTGCGCACGCAGCTGGGCCGTGATACCCCCATTATTATGGTGGACTGCGGTCTGGACGGGGAGGGACGCTCCATGGCGTCGTTCCTCATCGGGGAGGAACGGAACGTGATGCTCTGCACCCCGGAGGAACTTCAAAATTATCTGACGTAAGGAGCAAACGATGGGTGAACGCTGCACAATCGAAGGAACGGTCCTACAGCTGATTTTCCAGAACGAGGAAAACGGCTATACCGTGCTGCGCCTTGTGACGGGAGAAGGGGAAGTGGTGACCGTGGTGGGCTGCATCCCCTGTGCCGCTCCCGGTGAGGACATGACCGTCACCGGCGTGTGGGTGAATCACCCGACCTACGGCCAGCAGCTCACCGCCGAGCAGGTGGAGCGGCGGATGCCTCAGGAGGAAACGGAGATCCTCAACTATCTGGCCTCCGGCATCATCAAGGGCGTGGGCCCCGCCACCGCCAAAGCGCTGGTGGAGCGCTTCGGCACCTCCACGCTGGAGGTGCTGGAGAACGCGCCCGAGAAGCTCTCGGCCATCAGGGGCATTACCGCCAAGCGGGCCATGGAGATCGGCAATTCCTTCCGCACCCTCACCGGGATGCGGCGGGTGATGGAGTTTCTGGCCCGGTACGATCTGCCGGTGCCCCTTGCCATGCAGCTTTACCGGGCCTACGGCACGGAGGCGCTGGAAAAGGTGCGGGAGGACCCGTATCTGCTCTCCGGCGAGCGTTACGGCGTGGACTTCGGCGTGACCGACGAGATCGCCCTGAGCATGGGTATCGCCGGCGACAGCCCCTGCCGCCGGGGTGCGGCGCTGACGTTTGAACTGACTTACAATCTGGGCAACGGTCACGTTTTTCTTCCCCGGGAGAAGCTGGTGGCTGCCACGGCCCAGCTCATCGGCTGCGGCAGCGATGCCGTGGAGGAAACACTGGACGATCTGCTGGAAAAGCACGTTCTGGTGCAGGAGCATATCGCCGGGGTGGACGCCTGCTATCTGTGGAAAATGCACGAGGCGGAAACCTATGTGGCCCGGAAGCTGCGCGCGCTGACCCAGGCGGACGCCGACAGGGGCCGGGGCGCGGAAAAGATCATCACGGAGATCGAAAAGACACAGGGCATCACCTACGCCCCCCAGCAGCGCAAGGCGGTGCTGCTGGCGGCGCAGCAGGGCGTGCTGCTGCTCACCGGCGGCCCCGGCACCGGCAAGACCACCTCCGTGCGGGGCATTGTGACGCTGTTTGAACGCATGGGGCTGGACGTGACGCTTCTGGCGCCCACGGGCCGGGCGGCTCAGCGCATGAGCGAGCTGTGCGGCCGGGAGGCCCAGACGGTGCACCGGGGTCTGGGCATGACGCTCAACGACCAGACCGGCGAGGTGAATTTTACCAAAAACGAGAAGGACCCGCTCTCGGCCGACGCGGTGATCGTGGACGAGATGAGCATGGTGGATCTCCTTTTGATGCGGGCGCTGCTGGCGGCGCTGCGGCCGGGCTGCCGCCTTGTGATGGTGGGCGACCCGGATCAGCTGCCCTCCGTGGGCGCGGGCAACGTGTTTGCCGACCTCATCCGCAGCGGCGCGGTGGAAACGGTGGCGCTGACGGAGATCTTTCGCCAGGCCCAGGAATCGGCCATCATCCGCAACGCCCACGCTGTCAATCTGGGACAGGCTCCTCAGCTGGAGAACAAACAAAAAGACTTTTTCTTCCTCTGCCGCCGGACGCCCGACCGTCTGGTGGACACCGTGGTGGAGCTGTGCCGGGACCGCCTGCCGGGAAACATGGGCATTCCCGCCGATCAGATCCAGGTGCTCTCACCCACCCGCAAGGGCGCGGCCGGCACGGGAAATCTGAACCGCGCCCTGCAGGCGGCGCTGAACCCTCCCGCTCCCGGCAAACGCCAGAAGGAGTGGGGCGACCTCATTTTCCGGGAGGGCGACCGGGTGATGCAGACCAAAAACAATTATGACGTGGCGTGGGAAAAGACCGACGGCACCGTGGGTACCGGTATTTTTAACGGCGACGTGGGTACAATCACTGAGGTGGACCCTTCCGGCGAGCTGCTGACCATCCAGTTTGACGACCGGACGGTGACCTATACCACCGACCTTCTCGCCCAGCTGGACATGGCCTACGCCATCACCGTACATAAGGCCCAGGGCAGCGAGTACCGGGCGGTGGTGATGGTCACGGCGCCTGCCGCGCCGTCGCTGATGGTGCGGGGCGTGCTGTATACCGCCATCACCCGGGCCCGTGACCTGCTGATCCTGGTGGGGGACGACACGGTGCCGGCCAGAATGGCGGAAAACGACCGACAGCAGCGCCGTTACAGCGGTCTGCGCCGCCGCTTGAAAGAGGGAGGGCGTGAAACGTGCTGAGGGACGTGAACGAGGGCCTGAATCAGGCCGGCCGCTCCGTGATGGACTTCTTTTTCCCGCGGCGCTGCCCGTTTTGCGGCAAGCCGGTGGGGAAGGAGCTGCTGTGCGCCGCCTGCGCCAAAACGCTGCCCTTTACGGGGGAGGCCGCTGTGCGAAAAGGCGGCGGCTACGGCCGCTGCGCCGCGCCTCTTTATTATGAGGGAGTCGTGCGGGAGGCCATTTTGCGCTATAAATTCAAGGGGAAACTGGGAAGTCTTTCCTGCTTTGGGGCCCTCATGGCCCAGTGCGCCGCCGAGGAGTACAGCGGCGCGTTCGACGCCGTTACCTGGGTGCCGGTGAGCAAAAAGCGGCTGCGCCAGCGGGGCTTCGATCAGGCCCGGTATCTGGCGGCTTCTCTTTGCGTGGACTGGCATACGGCACCGCAGACGTGCCTGCGGAAAACGGTGGACAACCCGGCGCAGTCGGGACTGGAGAGCGCCGACGCCAGACGGGCCAATGTGCTGGGCGTCTATGAGGCGGTGGAGCCGGAGAAGATCGCCGGAAAGCGTTTTTTGTTGGTGGACGACATTCTGACCACCGGCGCAACGCTGGGCGAATGCGTTCGCGTTTTGAAGGAAGCCGGCGCCGCCGACGTCGTATGCCTGACGCTGGCCATGACGCGCTGAAGCGTCAACCGCATTTTTTGGAGCGGAATGGCGCACAATGAGGAAGGCAGTGCCTGAAAGCCGAAAACGCGGTATCCCGCAGGTGAACGGCACAGGAGAACGGAACGGAGAAAAAAGCGTGAAAAGCGCCGAAATCCCCTTGCAAAAAGTTCTGATGCAACGTATAATACAAATATTATGGAAACTATCGGCCACCGCGCCGCCTGTCATAACATGTAAAAAGGAGAACAACTATGTGTGCATTTGCAAAAGATATCGGTATTGATCTGGGTACCGCTTCCGTATTGATCTATGTAAAGGGCCACGGGGTCGTTTTGAATGAGCCCTCCGTGGTGGCCATCGACAAGGATACAGGCCGTCTGCTCCAGGTGGGCGCGGACGCCCAGGCCATGCTGGGCCGTACCCCCGGCAACATCGTGGCCATCCGTCCTCTGCGGGAGGGCGTGATCTCCGACTACGACATGACGGAGCGGATGCTCAAGGAATTCCTCCATAAGGTTTCCAGCGGCTTCCCCAAGCCCCGCGTCATTATCTGCGTGCCTTCCGGCATTACCGAGGTGGAAGAGCGCGCCGTGGTGGATGCCGGCCATCAGGCGGGCGCCCGCAAGGTGTGCCTCATTGAAGAGCCTGTGGCCGCGGCCCTGGGCGCCGGGATCGACATCTCCAAGCCCGACGGCCATATGGTGGTGGATATCGGCGGCGGTACCTCGGATATCGCTGTGATCTCGCTGGACGGTCCTGTGGAGTCTACCTCCATCAAGGTGGCCGGCGACCAGTTCAACGAAGCGGTAGTCAAGTATATGCGCCGCAAGCACAACATCCTCATCGGCGAGCGTACGGCGGAACTGATGAAGATGGAGATCGGCTGTGTCTTCCCCAAGGAAGAGGAACAGACCATCGACATCAAGGGCCGCTGCCTGATGACCGGCCTACCCAAGGGCGTTACCGTCAGCTCCACGGAGATGATGGAAGCGTTTGAAGAGCCGGTGGAGCGCATTCTGGAGGCTGTCCACGGCGTTCTGGAGCGTACGCCCCCGGAGCTGGTAGCGGATATTTCCAACAACGGCATCGTCATGACCGGCGGCGGCAGTCTGGTGGACGGCTTTGACAAGCTCATCACGGCCCGCACCGGTATTCAAACGGTGGTGGCGGAGAACGCCATCTCCTGCGTGGCGGAAGGCACCGGCAAGAGTCTGGAATGGATCGGCTCCATGCCCGACGGTACCGTGAACCTGTCCCGCAGAAAGCAGATGAACTGACCGTATAGGATTAAATCCGGCAGCCGCCCAAAGGCGGCTGCCGGATTTGTTGTGCCGCGGAGAAACGGCGGTAAGCCATATAAAAGCGGAGGGACAAACAGTGAGAAGAGCCGTGCGACTGGCAAAACGTGAACCGGTGCTGACAGCTTCACTGCTGCTGGCGGCGGCCTCGGCGTGTCTGGTGCCGCCGGACAGCGGGTATCTGACCTATGCAAATCTGCCGGTGCTGTGTCTGCTGTTCTGCCTGATGGTGATTGTGGCCGGACTGCGGCAGGCGGGGCTTTTCGGAGAGATCGCGCAGCGGCTCACGCGGCGGGTACATACAGAAAAAGGCCTGCTGGCGGTGCTGTGCGGCTTGTGCTTTTTCCTGTCCGCCCTCATCACCAACGATGTTTCGCTCATCACCTTTGTGCCCTTCACCCTTTTGCTGCTGCGGGGCCAGACGGAGAAAACCGTCATCTTTGCCGTGACGATGGAAACGGCGTGCGCCAATCTGGGCAGCCTGCTGACGCCTATCGGCAATCCGCAGAATCTCTACTTGTATACCCGCTATCAGATGACGCCGAGGGCGTTCTTCGGCGTCACGCTGCCGCTGGGCGGCCTGTGTCTGTGCCTGATCGCCGCCATACTGCTGCTGCGTCCCGGCCGGGCGCTGCTTCCCTTTGAGGTGCCGGCGGCGTCACCGCTCCAGACACGGGCGCTGATGATTTACGGCGCGCTGTTTGTGCTGTGCCTGCTGTCCGTCATGAAGCTCCTCCCGTACTGGGCTGTTCTGGCGGTGGTGGTGCTGGCGGTATGGCGTATGGACCGGCGCCTGTTTGCGGCCGCGGACTATGTGCTTCTTGGCACCTTTGTGTGCTTTTTCGTGTTCGTGGGAAACGCGGCCCGCATCCCCTGGATCCACCGGACGGTGTCGCAGTGGATGGACGGGCGTGAGGTCCTCGCCGCGGCGCTTCTCAGCCAGTGCATCAGCAATGTGCCTGCCGCCGCCATGCTTTCGGCGTTCACAGACCGAGGCACGGCGCTGGTGGTGGGTACCAATATAGGAGGTCTTGGCACGTTGATTGCCTCCATGGCCAGCCTCATCTCCTACCGTCAGATTAAAAACGACGGTTCAGTCCGGCCCGGCCGGTATGTCCTGACCTTCAGCGCCGTGAATCTGCTGTTGCTGGCGGTTTTGCTGGCGGTTTATGCCCGATAAAAAACGGCCCGGCATTTGCCGGGCCGTTTTACAGCCGTTACGCATTCTCACGGGCGTTGACATATGTCACATAAACGTGCGACACGCCGAACACTACGGCGCTGCCCACCAAAAGCCAGTGCCGCAGCGTAATGCCGCTGAGCAGAAAAATGACAGTGGGCGCGATGGCCAGCGCCATGGCGGAAACAAACGTCGGCGTTTTAAAATAGCGGACCCATATAATCAGATACAGGGCCAGGCAAAACCCGTTTCCCAGCATATAGACCAGAAACCCTGTGTCAGAGGCGAAGCCGAATTCGGCGATGCCGATGTTAAAGACCATCAGAAAGAGGCACCCGTAGCGCCCCACCTGCTCCAGCAGATTTGCGGTCAGGCTGCGGCACTTATTCTGAAGGCCCTTGTTTTGCAGCATATAAAGGATATTGGGCAGCATCAGAAGAAACATGATGCCAAGACCGAACAGATTGATCCAGCTGGCGGAAAACCGCATATGCAGCACCCCCTTTTCTGTCTGATACAAGAATATCATAAATCCGTCTGTTTGTCTTGCTTTTTGCCGGAAAAAACGAGGCGGGACGGAACTTTTTTGAGGGACGCTGCCCGCTGCAGCTTTGTGCTGCAGGCGGTCAGGTCGGGTCTGCTTTTTCTCAATGCCGTTTCCGCCGCGGCAGCCGGCGATCTCTCCGCCGGGCGCATGGCGAAGGGGGAACGGGACGTTGACTTCCCCCGGAAAATCAGATAGTATAAACTAAATCGGCTGCGCAGTTGTTTCCTGATGCGTCGGAATGTCGGGAACAGACCAGATCCTGCCGCCGGTTCATTTTAAAAATGGGAGGGTTTACATGAAGGTAAAACTGATATCGGACAGCACTTGCGACCTTTCTCCGGCTTTGCTGGAAAAATATAATATTGCCGTTACGCCGCTGGCAGTTCTCCTGGGTGGGAGCAGCCTGCGGGACGGTGTGGACATAAAACCCGATGATATCTACGATTTTGTGGCGCAGCACGGCACGCTGCCCAAGACAAGCGCCGTCAACGTGACGGAGTACGCAGAGGTATTTCAGTACTGGCATGATCGGGGCTATGCCGTTGTGCAGTTCAACATCAGCAGCGATTTTTCCAGTTCCTATCAGAACGCCTGCATAGCCGCCGGGAAATGGGACGATGTCTATGTGGTGGATTCCCGCAACTTATCCACAGGGCAGGGGCTGCTCGTCCTTCACGGAGCGGAGATGGTACAGCGCGGCTGCAGCGCCAGAGAGATCTATGAGGCATGCACGGCGCTTGCCACGCGGGTGGAGGCCAGCTTTGTGATCGACAGCGTGGACTATCTTTACAAGGGCGGGCGCTGTTCCGCCCTGGCGGCGCTGGGCGCCAATATTTTCAATCTGAAGCCATGCATCGAGGTGAGAAACGGCCTCATGGAACCGGGAAAAAAATACCGCGGCAAGATTGAGAAGGTGGTGCTGGACTATGTGACGGATCGGCTGTCCGGCCGCCGGGATATTGACCCGCACCGTATATTTATAACGCATACCAAGTGTGACCCTGCCATGGTGCTGGCCGTGGAGGCCCTGATCCGGGAACAGATTCCCGATGCGGAAGAGGTGCTGGAAACCATGGCTGGCTGTACGGTCACCACACACTGCGGCGCCAATACGCTGGGCGTGCTTTTTATCAGGAAGCCATAAAAGAAGAAAGCCTGCAGCCGCGTGCCGGGAATACAGGCTTTTTTCTTTTTCGGCACAGGCTTTCCCGGACGCCGGAACGCTGTCTGGGGGAAGATAGGAAGCTGAACGCGGGCCGCGACGGACTTTCTTCATTCATTATAGCATTGATGATGTTGATAGATATGATCTGAAACGTATATGGCGTTCATCGGTCCGGAGGGGCCGCAGCTCCTCATTGATGCCAGAGGATGAATACTTTGTACCGATTATAGCGGAATATGAAAACAACAGGAAGCAGAACGGCTTCAATCAATAAGCAACAGTCCCGTGGAAAGCGAACGCTACCGCGGGACTATTGTTGTTAACCACTTTGTTAACCACAGAACGCTATTTGCTAATTTTTATCAAATCAAAACAGGCAAATTTGCAGTATAGAACAAATAGGAAATGGTAATAAAACAACAAAAAAGTACCGGAAAACGGTTAAAATCGTTTTCCGGTACTTTGGCGCAGAAGGAGGGATTTGAACCCTCGCGCGGGTTTTTAAGCCGCCTACTCCCTTAGCAGGGGAGCCCCTTCGGCCACTTGGGTACTTCTGCATGGTCGAAGCAGTTGATAAAATGGCGGAGAGAGTGGGATTCGAACCCACGGATGCTTTCACATCGCCGGTTTTCAAGACCGGTGCTTTCGACCACTCAGCCATCTCTCCGTGTGTAAAAGCGCACTCTTTCCAGACGCAGATAATATGTTAACATAGGGAAAGCTTTTTGTCAACAAAATTCCGTGCAGGCCGTCTGCAGGGCAAAAAGCGAAATTTTAAAATTAGGGCTTGCAAAATAGGGAGAACTGTGGTATCTTATTAGAGCTGACTTGTGCAGTAAGTGAATATCCGGGTGTGGCGAAGTTTGGTATCGCGCTTGAATGGGGTTCAAGAGGCCTCGAGTTCGAATCTCGACACTCGGACCAGTAAAAAGTCCTGTAACCGTAAGGGTTGCAGGGCTTTTTCTTTTGCTCTGGCCCCATTGTTTTTGATGAATTTCTACCACTTTTCTACCGTGGGGCAAACAGGCTGCCGGATAATTGAGCCGCCATGCCCTGGCTTCTTGCCACGTCCAGATGACCGTAAAGATTGGCAGTCATTTTAATGTCGGCATGGCCCATCCATTCCTGCACGTCTTTGAGCGTAAAACCAGCGTTCAGCAAAAGGCTGGCGCACCTACATCACCCATCTGCAAGCGCAGGGTGTTTCCGTTGATCTGATCGCCCGTCTGGCCGGACACCCGGAAATCACCACCACAGACGGATATATTCACACGTCGCAGGCACCTTGACAGACGCGGTTTCTGTCCTCAGCAGCCAGCAATCGCTAGGCTGACAAGCAGTTAATCAACACCATCTGCACGCCGGTATATCCGGTGCGTATGGACAGCAAGAGAGGAGTTATCGTCAATGAACGTATATGAAAGCGACGGAAACACTGCCTTGGCTACCGAGGAAGTCCGTTTTCAGTTTTCGGAACTGACCAGCAACTGTCGCTGCTATGCAGCCCAAATTACAGGGACGGACCCTATCTTTCAATATCGCCGCACTTTTTTGAACAGCTGTGTAAGAAATAAAAATATATGACGAAGGGACTCAACGAACAGGTCTGTGAATTCCGCAGCCGCTCTTTGTCCCAAGCGGTGTATCCGGTGCTCTGAGTGAATGCCTTATATGAAAAAGTACGTGTAAACGGCAGAGTTGTGAGCATGGCGGTTCTGGTGGTTTGTGGCATAGACGAGCATGGGCGTCGTGAAGTTCTGGCGGTAGAACCAATGCCAGAGGAGTCCCGGGGCTTTTATCTGACACTCTTCAAAAACTTGAAAGCGCGTGGCCTGACTACGCCGCAGCTCATTATTTCTGACATTTCTGACGCCAACGCGGGATTATTGCTGCCATTCGGGAAGGGTTTCCCGGTGCCGCCTGGCAGCGGTGCAAGGTGCACTTTATGCGGAACATTCTCGCGCATGTTCCGCAGCGGGGCAAGAAAGCCTTCGCTGCGAGCTGAAAGAAATTTGGTTGGCCCCCTGTGTTGAAATTGCGCGCAAACGTGCAGCCGAGCTGGTCGACAAATATGAGCACCGTTTTTCAAAAGCGATTGGATGCCTGAAGAACGGGCTGGAAGATTTGCTGGCCTTCTATGCTTCTCCGCAGTTGGATTCCCGGAAGATTTCTTCTTCCAATATGTTGGAACGGCTGAATCGCGAAATTCGCCGCCGCACCGGTGTGCTTGGTATCTTCCCAAACGAAGATGCGTATGTCCGGCTGGTTACTTCTTATCTCATGGAGTATGCAGAGAACTGGTCGGTTTCCAGAGCTTATCTCAACGAGAACTCTATCCAAGTGTTACTTCAGGCTGTGACCTGATTCATTTTACAGGAACCCTTTTTGCGAACATCTCTTGACGCGGGCGCCGTATCCTCAAAAAAGGGTGACTTTAATACCCCCGTGTTCCCGTTTTTCAAAAAGAAAACGGCGGTTTTGATTATTTAATCATAACCGTCGCCGTTCATTTAGAAGTTAGGCCGGGTGATTGGCGACGGCCTATTTGATACGAAAATATTACTTAATTCCCATCGCGGAGGAAATCACCATGCGCTGAACTTCGCTAGTACCCTCATAAATCTCGGTAATCTTGGAATCACGCATAAACCGCTCAAAGGGATAGTCACTGGATACACCGTCAATCCCTACCAGATCAATACAGCGCCGTGTTACATCAACCGCAGTTTCGGACGCAAACAGCTTACCCATAGCAGCATACTGCGCATAGGGTTCACCATCTTGTTTTGCTTGCGCGGCACGCTGGACAAGCAACCGGGCCGCATCCACCTTGGTCTGCATATCAGCAAGTTGGAATTGCGTGTATTGGTATTTAGAAATCAACTGGCCACCGACACTGTGCTCATTCACATATTTTTTACAGCAGTCAATCGCCCCTTGTGCGATACCAACAGCCTGAGCACCGACGCTAATGCGTCCGCCGTCCAAAGTGGTGAGGGCAGTTATGAAGCCTTTGCCCCGTTCACCCAGCAAGTTATCTTTAGGAATCTTACAGTCCTGGAATACCAGCTCATAAGTGGCAGAGCCACGAATACCCATTTTCTTTTCCTTTTTGCCAAAGGTAAAGCCAGGAGTTCCTTTCTCCACAATGAAAGCGGAAATACCACGACTTTTCTGTTCGGGATCTGTCACTGCACTGACAAAATAAATATCAGCATAAGAGCCATTTGTAATAAAAATTTTGGAGCCGTTGAGCAGCCAGTAAGCTCCCATATCTTCGGCACGCGTCTGTTGGCCACCCAAATCTGTGCCCGCACCGGGCTCTGTTGCGCCAAAAGCTCCCAGTTTTTTTCCCTTCATCAGCGGGACGAGGTATTTTTCTTTCTGTTCCGGTGTGCCAAGGACGGAAAGAGCGTAGGCTCCCAGAGAATGGTGTGCAGCAAACATGATGGAAGTCGTAGCACAGTATTTTGCCAGTTCCTCCACCATAGCGATATAGGTCAAATAGGAGTGACCACCACCGCCGACCTCTTTGGGGTAGCAAACACCCATCATATTCATCTCACGCAAACGAGCAAGCGCCTCGGATGGAAATCGCTCCTGTTCGTCTAATTCGGCAGCTAACGGCGCTACCTCGTTGACTGCGAACTCGTGAATTTGGTTAATCAGCTTTTCTTCATCTTCCGTGAAATGGAAATTCATACTTGATCACTCCCTAATGTCTTGAAAATATAACACTCTCGATACTTGTCATATCTTGGCTCCAAGATTATAATAGCATTAAACAATGTTCAAAAAAGCGAACAATTCGAAATATATAATTCGATTTTTTTGAGCTATTTGGAGGGCATAATGGATACAAAAAATTTGGTCACTTTTATGACCATTCTGGAGACAGGGAGTTTTCAAAAGGCTGCCACACAACTTAACTTTGCTCCATCTACGGTAACATCACAAATTAGGCAATTAGAGGACGAATTTTCCGTTCAACTATTTGAAAAGGTTGGGCGCAAAATGGAACTGACGCAAGCCGGAAAAGACATCCTTTCTTATGTTGAGAAAATCCTGCAAAATGTAGAGCAGATTATTAACTACAAAAAGGACTCATCAGAACTCACCGGAACTTTACGACTAGTAGCGCCGGACTCTATTTTTATCTATGTCATGCAACCAGTTATCAAGGCTATTTTGCATGATGCCCCCCACATACAGCTAATCATCAACTCGTGCCCATCCGATGACATCAATGATGCTATTGTGAACGGTTCTGCGGACATAGGGATTGACTGCGACAAAGGAAACTTTCCTGACTCTGTTCTTCATCCGGCATCTGGGCCTTTTCAAGCCTGCTTAATCGGATCACCTTTCTTAAATCCCAGTGAACTGGATTTTGTAACCCCCCATCAGAGAAAGCAAACAGGCATGATTTTTAATGAGCCGAATGCCAATTATCAAAAAAGAATAGAGAAGTATCTGGACGAAAAGGATATTGTTTTGCGGCCTTCTATGAAACTTCAAAGTATTGAAGCGGTAAAGCGAAGTGTAATGAATAATCTCGGAATTGCCTATGTTCCAAAATTTTCAGTAGAAGAAGAATTGAAATCAGGAGCTTTGTTACAACTCGACACAGATTTAGATGATTATTTTTATCCAGCCGTTTGCGTATATCATCGAAATAAGTGGATTAGCCCACAAATGGAAGTCGCTTTCAAAATTCTAAGTGAACAAATGGGAATTGATTTTAAGCAGCCAAGCATGACTTAACATTGAACCACCCTACGTGCCGATAACATCGGCGCGCAGGGTGGTCTTGTGATTGATATTTGCTTATGCTATACTGAACCTATAAGGGAAGCGGCCATTATACGCAAAAAAGAATACGCGTTTTTGTGTAATACATTGATTCCCACCCAAACGGAAGGCTTTCCTGTGACTAAGCAGACCAAACCGGGCTGCATGCGGCTGCTCAATGGGGAGATCAGCAAAGCCGCATTGGTGCAAGAGATCATAGATCGCAGGCACGGCAATATCCTGCAGCATTGAGCCAATACAGAACAGCTGCTATCCCGGCGCAGCGGTTTTGAGAAACAAATGCAATACTTGTGATGATATGTTGCTGAACGTGGTGGAATCGGTACTCGTGTCTGGCCGCAGCGCAGAATGAGCAGTCAATACGGCTGTATTGTCATTTGATCCTACACTCTGTTTGGCTGTCCATCCCTTTTTAGTCTTTGTCATACATGATTGTGCAGGCCAAATCCACACAGTGAGTATTGGTAAGCAGGGCATCAACTTCTGCTCTGCGAATATTGAACCGTTAATGATGACGAATTGCTGTTTGCACAGTACAAGTAAAATGCGATCTGAAAGAGCCCTGCCGGCGCAGGGTATCATCTCCATGGGAGGCAGATGAGAATGACACTGAATCAACTGCAATATTATGCACATGTCGTGCGTGAGCGCAGCTTCACCAAGGCCGCCCAGCAGCTTCATGTGAGTCAGCCGGCCTTGAGCACGAGCGTGCGCCTTCTGGAGCAGGAGTTTGAGGCCGAATTCATTGCCCGCACAGCCAAGGATTTTGCGCTCACAGAGGCTGGAGAATTGTTTTATGAGTATGCAGTACGGATACTCTCTTTCACAGACAGCCAGACCCGTGAGGCGCGTCAGCGGCTGCACAGCGCCGCAAGCGCCCTGCGCATTGGCATTCCTCCCACCTCCGGTTCGATTTATTATCACAGCCTCATCACGCAGTTTCGGGCGGCATATCCCTGTATCGATCTGCAGATTATGGAGGTGCCCTCGCGGCAAATCCTGTCCCTGCTGGACAGTGGCGAGCTGGATCTGGGCGTCATACTGGAGCCGGTGAGCCGGGAAGAATATGTGGCGCAGCCCGCTGTGCAGTCGGAAATCGTGGCGGTGGTAAGCCGTGACCATCCTTTGGCACAATATGGGACGGTTTCCTTTTCTCGCCTTCAAAACGAGCCTCTTCTAATGATCTCCCAGGACTTCATGTTCAGCGGCGTGGTGGAGGGGCTGTGCCGGGAGGCTGGCTTTGCACCCCAAGTGGCCTTTGAAAGTTCCCAGTGGGATCTGCTCTATGAAATGGCCATTGACGGACAGGGTGTGGCATTCTTTCCCAAAGCACTTATGGAAAAACATCCCCGGTCCGAGGCCGTGTGCTTGCACCTGCGGGAACCGGAGGCGCCGTGGACGCTGTCTGTGGCATTCCGTAAAGGGCGATTTGTCACGGCTCCCATGCAGCATTTTCTTGCCATGTGTCGGAAATAAGCAAAAGGCGACTTCGGAAGAAGCCGCCTTTTTTGCAGCATAAATTTAAATTATGGCGGATAAAAAACCGATATTTTACATTCACTGAAAAAGGACTTATGCTGAAATCATTGGAAATGTATGAAAAACTACTTTTGCTAAGCAGGGAAAGGATTGCCTATGAACAGATATCAGGAAGAATACAACCGCAAGAAGATGTCCGCCCAGCAGGTGCTGGATCATATTCAGAGCAATGACTTTGTTTTCACCCCCATGGCCGCCTCCTGTCCCGATGCGCTGATGTCGGAATTACAACATCTGAAGGCTACCGGCGTTAAAAATGTGATCCTGCAAAGCTGCATTCCCTCCGTGGACTACCCCGTATTCCATGATCCGGAAATGAAAAATGTTATGAGCCACCACGGCTGGTTCTTTACCGCCGGATTGCGCAAGGCCTACGATCAACGGTTGGTCAGTGCCGTTCCCCAGCACTCCACCAGCATTCTGCGCAAGACTCTTGACCGGATTCACTGCGAAAATCGCCGCCCGGTGCTGTTGACCACAGTGTCCCCCATGGACGCAAGAGGCTATATGTCCCTGTCCATCAGTTCCATTTATGAAATGGACGTGGTGCGGGCAGGGGCTATGCTGCTGGTGGAGGTGAATCCCAACTATCCCCGCACCTTCGGCGATACCATGGTGCATATCTCTCAGGTCACTGCTCTGGTGGAGTCGGATCGGCCTATTCTCTGTGTGGATCCCGCACCCTATACGGAGGTGGATGCCACCATTGGCAAGTATGTGGCCTCGCTGGTAGAAGATGGGTCTACCATTCAGCTGGGCATCGGCAACATTCCCAACGCTGTGGCCAATGAGCTGAAATCCAAGAAGCATCTGGGTATCCACACGGAGATGTTCACGGAAACGATGGTGGATCTCATTGAGTATGGTGCTGTGGACAACACCCAGAAGGGCTTCAACGATGGGGTGAGCATCTGCTCCTTCACCATGGGCAGCCGCCGACTGTATGATTTTTTGGATGACAACCCCATGGTGCTCTTCAAGTCCAGCACCTATTCCAACGATCCCTACACCATCGGCCGCAACAACAAATTTGTGTCCATCAACGCAACTTTGGAGATGGATCTCACCGGTCAGGCGGCCAGCGAATCCATTGGGCCGGTGCAGTTTTCCGGCTCCGGTGGTCAGGCGGAGACCATCCAGGGCGCTCAGATGTCTCCCGGCGGCAAATCTATTTTGGCTATGCACGCCACCTATACCGACGGCGATGGCAACCTCCGCTCCAAGATCGTACCCACCCTGACGCCCGGCGCTGCTGTGACCACCTCCCGCAACGATGTGGACTATGTAGTCACCGAGTACGGCATCGCATGGCTCCGTGGGCTGACCGTTTCCGAGCGAGTACAGGCTCTTGCGAAGATTGCCCACCCCGATTTTCGGGAATGGCTGCTGGAAGAGGCGGAAAAAAATCACATTTGGTAAGCATCCCCAAAATACAGGAACGGCCCGGTGCATTGCACCGGGCCGTTCCTGTATTCTCGAAAGGACTGCTGTTTTCCGCATCAGTTGGCCGTCCAGCCACCGTCAATGGGCAGCGCAATGCCCGTGATAGCGTCAGCGGCATCGGAGCAAAGGAACTTCACGATAGCACCCACATTCTCTGCGGGAACCATCTTTTTGATGGCGGCCTTGGAGAGCATGATGTCGGTGATGACCTTGTCCTCGGAGATGCCGTGGGTCTGCGCCTGGGCAGCGATCTGCTTTTCTACCAGCGGAGTCATGACATAGGCGGGGCAGATGGCGTTACAAGTGATGCCCAAAGGCCCGCCCTCCATGGCTGCGGTCTTGGTAAAGCCGATGAGTCCGTGCTTGGCGGAGACATAGGCGCTCTTATACTCCGAGGCCACCAGCCCGTGGATGGAGCTCATGTTGATGATGCGGCCCCAGCCGCTCTTCTTCATATAGGGCCAGCAATATCGGGTCAGCAGGAAAGGCGCGGTGAGCATGAGACTGATGATGAAGTCCCACTTGTCCTCCGGAAACTCCTCGATCGGGCACACATGCTGCACACCGGCCACATTGGCCAAAATGTCCACCCGACCGAAGTTTTCCACAGTGAAGTCCACCAAACGGCGGCAGTCCTCCCGCTTGGTCAGATTTCCCACGAAGGCAACGCCGCCTAACTTCCCGGCGGACTCGGACAGCAAGGCCTCGTTAATGTCTGCCATGACCACCTGCGCACCCTCCTGACGCAGAGCCTGCGCCACAGCATAACCAATCCCGCTGGCAGCGCCGGTGACAATGGCGATCTTATCGTTTAACATGGATGAAATCCCTCCTTGTAAGGCTTAAAGCTTAGTGAATAAACTGCCGCAGCAGCGTTACCACCTCGTCTTCGTGATCCAGCATACAGCCGTGGCCGCTGCCGGAAATAAGGTGTTCCTCGTAATATCCGCCCTTGGCGCGGTACCGCTCCAGCACATAGCGCATCTGTCCCACCATGGGCTGGGACGGAAAATCATCTTCCCCCGGATAGCCGGGGAGAACGCCCATCTGTCCCAGCACCGCCACATCGCAGGCGCTGCGGTCAGACACCATGACATCCTTGTCGCCCCGCAGCCATAAGATGGGCATTTGCGGCTGCACATCCGCCAGGGCGGACAGATCGCAATAACGCACGGACATGGTGTTGGACACGCCTTTGTCGCCGCACATGGCATAGGGCCATTGGGCGCAGGGTATCATATTGCCCTGACACATATCGTCTCCCAGCTTGCATTGGAGAACGGAATCGATGTACTTCTCACGCTGCTCCGCTGGAATTTGATAGCCGACAGCCACATACACGCTGTCAATAACCTGGCCCGGAAGAACGCGGTCGCCGGTACGGATGGAGTTTAGCAGAGCCTGATTGGTGCAGGCGGCGCCACTTCCCAATCCTGCCGGTTCCACGGGGATACCCGTTTCACCGTAGCTGCCGCCGAAACCGAAAGGCGGCAGCGGTGCCTGCAGGATCAGCTTTTCCAATTTTTCCGGATGGTCGATGGCGTACTGTATCGCCACACCGCCGCCCATGGACCAGCCCATGATGCTGAAGCGATCCCATCCCACGGCAGTCACAAAATCCTCTACATCGTCGGAAAAGTCCCGCATACCCCGCGTTGCATCAATGGGCAGGGCCGAGGAATGGCCAAAGCACCGAAAATCGGGAGCCAGCAATTCAAAATCGGGAGCCAAACGCTCCATGAGATGCTCATAGAAAACAGCCGAAGCTACATTGCCATGGAGCAGCAACAGCCGCGGCTTGCCTGGAGTGCCCGCCGCCAAATAGGCGGTCGTGAGTCGGGATGAAGTAATTGTTTGATAGGATAAGCTCATAGTTTGCTCCTCAAATGTCAAATTTAGCGGTTTGGAGTCCTGCGAAACCCGCAATGAGTGTCGCAAACAGGGCGGGCTGCTCATACATGGAGGCGTGGCCGCAGTTGGGCAAGATCACGTGGTGGCAGTCCTTTATATGGGCGGCCAGATACTCCTGCTCCTTCAAGGGGGTCAGGTAGTCCTCCTGGCTGGATATCACAAGGGTGGGACACGCCACGTCTTCCAGCCAATCACGCAGATCATAATTTTCGGAGCTGTCCGTCAAACGGCGCATAGCACCGATAAAATCGGGATCCTCAAATAGGGGAATCAGCAGCTGTTTGCGCTTTTCCATCCAGTCATGGCGCTTGGTATAAAACGCCGGGGAGTAGATCACGGGAATGGCGGTGTGGTAGTACGCCTCGCCGCTGACGGAGGCCAGATTCCACGCCCGGCCAATGTCTCCCAACCACCAGCCGGTGGCAGCGGTAGCATTGAGCAGAATCAGGCGCTCTGTCATTTCCGGGTGAGTGATGGCAAATTCCAGCGCCACCTCGCTGCCGTAGGAGATGCCCGCCACGCAGGCGCTTTGCAGGTTCAAATGTTCCAACAGCCGCCGCACCACCTGTACCTGAATTCCGTGGTCATAGAGCTGCCCCACCATCTTTGCGCTTTGCCCCTGATCCAGAAAATCCACCAATAGCAGGCGATTGTTGGCGGACAGCGTTTCAACGAATGGCTTCCAGCTGGCGCAGGACATCATGATACCGTTGAGTAGCACCAGCGGTCTGCCCTGGCCGTAGGATTCATAATAGATTTGTTTGCCATTCATTTCAAAGGTCGCCATATTTGACACGATCCTTTCTCTCTGTTTCTGCGGCTGCCCGAAGGCAGCCGCAGAGAGATTTGTTGAGTGAAATTACTTGATGGAAGATACTACATTCTCCAGCGACATGATGGGGCTGACAGGGACCAGGGCGTATACACCAGTATCTCCTTTGGTGAGGCTGACGCTATTCAGAGCCAGAGCGGTGACACCAAGACGGTCGCCGTTGGCATAGCTGATGGTGCCGCCCATGGGAATGGCAAAAGTGGTTTCTTCCATGATCTTGGCAAAGTTGGCATAGTTCAGTTCCTGACCAGTCTTGTCAACAGCCTGCAGAGCCTGCACAAAAATGCTGCCAGCAATGTAGCCTGCCATGGCATAGGAGTTCAAGGCGTAGGTGTTGCCGGATTCACCATTGGCCAGCTCCCAGGCATTCATGGCGGTATAGAAGGCGGTATAACCGGCCAGGCCGGCTTCGGTGGTCACATCCAGCCACGCGGTGCAGTAGACCATGCGGCTGTTGGTGATGGCACCGGAATCCACAAAGGCTCCCAGCGTGGTGGCAGAAGCGTTGACATAGGAGGTGACAACATTGACATCATAATTCACATCACGCATGGTGTTCATCAAAGTGGCCAGAGGATTCTGGTTCATGCAGGCGATGACCACATTGCAGCCGGCATTCTTCAGCACGTTCACAGCGGCAGAAAAATCGGTAGCGGAGGCCTCCACTTCCTGCAAGGTGAGCTCAACTTTCAAATCCTCGTTTTCGCGCTTTACACCTGCCAGAAGCCCGGCGCCTGCATCATCGGTGGTGGCAATGACACCCACCTTGGTGCCGCCGAGGCCCATACCGCCGGCTTTTGGAGCAATGGCCCGGGCCAGCAGCACACGACCCTCGGCGCTGTAAATGGGCTGTACGGGGTAGATAACGGCATCGTTGCCCTTGGCGCCTTCTTGATACAGATCGTCAATACCGGTGGCGGCATAGACCATAGGCACGCCCTTTCCTTTCAGATAATCCAGCGTTGCACCCACGGTATTTGTGCCGAAGTGGCCAACCACAGCAAAGACCTTGTCCGTTTCCACCAACTGCTTGGTGTAGGTCATGCCCTGTGCGCCATCAAAACCATCGTCATAGTGCTTGAGGACAATGTTTTTGCCCTTGAATCCGCCGGCATCATTATAGGCCTTGAAAGCGGCTTCCATGCCGGCATTGAAAGGCACACCCACAGTGGCGTAGGCGCCGGTGGTGGCGGCGGTGTTACCCACCAGGATGGTGTCGTTGGTGACACCTTGGACCGCTACGAAGGGCTTGTAATCGCTGCCTGAACCGTTGTTTGTGTTTCCACAGCCCACCAACAGAGCGCAGAACATCGCTGCAGCCAGCAGCAAGGAAAGAGACCTTTTCATAATTCATTCTCCTTTTACTGTTTTTTAGTAGGTTATATATGGTTGAGTTCCCGTATGGGAGCCCCAAACCAATTACTTTTTGTTGCCCAGATAGGCCTCGATGAGTCGGTTGTCCCGAATGAGTTGGTCGGCGGGGCCGTGAATGCTGATCTTTCCCAACTCCAGCACATAGCCGTAATCTGCGATCTTCAAAGTTGCCAGAGCGTTCTGCTCCACCATGAGGATGGTGGTTCCATCGGCGCGGATAGCCTGAAGGGTTTTGAAAATCTCCTGAATAACCAGCGGTGCCAGACCCAAAGATGGCTCATCCAGCAGCAGGATCTTGGGATCCGCCATCAGCGCCCGTCCGATGGCCAGCATCTGCTGCTCACCGCCGGAGAGAGTCCCTGCTTGCTGGCGACGGCGCTCCTTCAAAATGGGAAACAGTTCCTGCACCCGATCCAGATTTTTCTGATACTGTTTGGCGCTCTTGAGACAGTATGCTCCGGCCTTGAGATTCTCCTCCACAGTGAGTGCTGAGAAAACCAAACGCCCCTCCGGAGACATATTCACGCCCATGCGGGCGGTCTTATAGCCCCGCTGCCCAAGAATTTCGGTCTCGCCCAAGCGGACGGAACCATACGCCTTCACCATGCCGGTAATGGCCCGGAGAGTGGTGGTTTTGCCTGCGCCGTTGGCGCCCAGCAGCGCTACAAGGGTGCCTTTTTCCACATCCAGTTCAATGCCCTTTACGGCCTGAATGGGGCCGTAATTTACCTGCAGATTTCTCACTTCCAGCAAAGCCATTACTGCCCCACCTCCTCGTTATTTTCGCCCAAGTAGGCCTTTTGAACCTGAGGATCCTTTTGGATCTGCTCCGGCGTACCGATGGCTAAGAGCTTGCCGAAGGAGATGGCGCAGATGGTCTGACAAATGTTCATCACCAGACCCATGTCGTGTTCCACCAGCAGTATGGTGCAGCCCAAAGTGTCCCGTATACGGCGGATCAGCTCCGCCAGTTCCACGGTCTCCGTATCGTTGAGCCCCGCGGCCGGTTCATCCAAAATAATAAGTTGGGGATCACACATGAGGGTGCGGGCAATCTCTATCTTCTTGAGTATACCGTAGGGCAGACCTGCGGCGTACCAGTCTTTATATGCGGTTAGCCCCATGAACTCCAACACCCGCAGCGCCTTTTCCCGGATGATGCGCTCCTGCTTTTTTAATGCCGGCAGATGCAGTGCTTGTGTGATAAGTCGGGCGGTAAACTGCCGATGGCCGGCGATGAGCAGATTATCCAGCACCGATACCTCCCGGATGACCTCTACATTCTGGAAGGTGCGAGCGATACCCTGCTGCACCACATCGTGAACCTTTTCCTCCGGCAGAGAGATGATTTCGCCCGCCTTATTCTCAAACAGGAGCGTACCGGCGGTGGGTTTGTAGAACTGTGTGATGCAGTTGAAGACGGTGGTCTTGCCTGCGCCGTTGGGGCCGATGAGACCGAAGATCTCTCCCTTTTTAACATCGAAGGACAGCCCGTCCACCGCGCGGACGCCGCCAAAGTACATACACAGATCCTGTACCCGCAGCACCACGCCCTCCGGCAGAGTCAGCTTGCCCGCGGGGGCTGTCTGGACTCTGGATAGCGCGGCGGTAAGCTTGGCGATCTTGGCATCCTCCGTTTGACGGATCTTCTCCGCCTGCATTTCGGCGGTCTTTGCCTGTTGCGCCCGGTAGGCGCCTACCTTTTGCTCAATTTCTGCCAGAGCCGCTTCTTTTGCGGAACCACCGTCCCTGCAGGCGGTCAGCTGAGCGTCAATTTCCTGCGCCAAACGGTTGCTGTAGTCTTCCCGCAACAGAGCCTGCTGCTTTTGAAGCTCTGAGAGACGCTGCTCCTCACTCTCCCGACAGCCGGGATCTTTGACGATGGCCTTAGCCGCCCGATCCGACGCCTGCTTCATGGTGAAGGCTATGTCGGTGTCAAACTGGTTCATGCGGTTTTCATACACGGTTCTTTTTGCTTCCTCCTTCGGAATCCAGTCGGGATGGGCCGTATACAGATCCTGCATAAGCTGGACACGGAAGACCTCGGTTTTCTGCAGCAGCTGATTTTCGCAATCACGCAGCAGGATGCCTTTGTACTCTTTTTCGGCGGAAAGCATGGTTTTTTTGCGCACCAGCTTTCGATAAGCGCGATCACTTCCGGCCATAGCTGTCCACCCTCCTTTGCACCTGCGCGTTGATTGTGCCGTTTTTCCTTTTTTGCACCAGATTTCCCGCCATTTGGGCGACACCGCCGGGGAAGAACATTACGATGAGAATGATCAGCAGACCGGTCATCATGGTGATGAAGGCGGGGTTCTCTACAAAGAAGGGAACCTTACTGAGCAGCGTGGACTGCAGCCCGTAAATGATAAATACGCCGAAGGTGGTGCCCCAAAGGGATTTTGCTCCGCCGATCACCACTGCACCCAGAATATTCAGAGATGTTGCCAGGCTCAGCAGCGTGGAAGTGGATGTGGTCATGTTTCGCAGGAGCATCATATACATGAGACCTGCGATGGCTGCGTATACCGTGGAGATGACAAAGGCCAGCACCCTGTACTTCATGAGATTGATGCCCATGGCCTGCGCGGCAGAGGTGCTGTTTTTCACCGACAGCAGCGCCCGGCCAATGGGACTGCGAATGAGGTTCGAGGTAATCCACAGCAGCAGCACAAACAGTGCCAAAATCAGCAGATACACCTGCTCCTCGCCGATCTTCACGCCGAAGAGCCGTACCTTTGACATATCCAGCTTAATGGTAGATTTCAGAGAAATGAAGGTGTTGCGCAGGATCTCCGACAGGCCCAGCGTTAAGATGGCCAGATAGATGCCCTCGATGCGCAAGGAGATGAAGCCCACCAGTACGCCGCTCAACAGGCTCACCATGACCGTGACGATAAAGGCAATGCCAAAGGGGGCACCATAGATCTGCATCAAATAGTAGGCAATATAGGCACCAATACCCACAAAGCCTGCCGTGCCCAAGGAAGCAAGGCCGGAGTAGCCCATGAGAAGGCAGAAACCGATGGCCATGATGGCATAGATCATGGTGTTGCCGATGGCAAACACGAAGGAACTTGTTAGAACCCCCATCTGCGCCAGCAGCGGAAATATGCCCAGAATCACAGTAAAGATCAGGTACTGCGTCAGAGGAATGCACAGCAGCTTCTTCACCTTTTCATCGGCGCTTGCTTTGTGATGGTCGGAGTATGTAAGGCGCAGATACTCCTGCTTAACATTTAGATCTGTCATCATTACACCTTCTTTACCACTTTCTTCCCAAACAGACCTTGGGGCTTGATGAGGATAATGACCAGCAGCAGGATGTACACAATCACCATCTGCCAGCGGCTGATGTCTGAAAAGGCAGGGAAATTGGCCAAAAAGCCCACGCAGTTGGACAGAACCGGAATCAGCACAGCGCCCACAATAGGCCCGTAGAAGGTGGAAAAGCCGCCCAGAATGCAGGCCAGGAAAGCGTTGACCTGAATGGTGCCCATAAAAGAGGTGTTGATCATAGCCCCTCCGCCGGCGTACATTACCGCAGCCAGAACACCCAGCGCGCAGGCCAACGCCCAGGAAATGGCAGTGATGACATGGGTGTTGATGCCTACAAGTTCAGCGGTGAATTCGCTGGAGGCAGTGGTGCGGACACCTAACCCCCACTTGCTGTATTTCAGCAGCAGGAACAGTGCCGCCAGTACCACGGCAGTAATTGCAGCGCTGATGAGGGCGTGCTTGGTGAGCACAATTTCGCCCCCGAAGGCATTTAACACCACATTGGAATCAACACTCGCCTTGGTGGTATTGTAAAATGGCTCGAAGGGGATGAACTCGGGGTTTCCGAACAGCAGTGGAATGCCGCCATAGAACAGGGAGACAAAACCCATTGTGATGATCTGCTTGCCCAGCTCGCCTACATGACGGCCCTTGCGGAATACCACCAGATCAATAAACAGTCCGATGAGCACACCCGCGATCATTCCGGGAAGTACACCCAGATATACGGGGATCCCCCACTGATTCAGATACGTTGCCACTACATAGCAGCCGAAGGCTGCCACAGAGCCTTGGGCGAAGTTTGCAGTGGTAGAGGTTCGAAAGATAATGGTGACTGAGAACGCTGATAGCGCTGTCACACATATGCTCAGCAGCGATCCGCAGACCGTGGATAAAAATGCAGCAAACACAAATGCATCCCTCCTTTGTGATCTTTAAACAAGTGAACGTACATTCACCTAATGTGGTATTATAATATAATGATGCTGTTGAATTTGTCAATATAATCCTTTGTATGCAATTGCAATTTAACGTTTTTAACAAAAAAGCAAAAAATAATTGACTTATTTAACAAACGTGCACATGAGCGATTATTTATCTATTTGGGGGAGAAGACAGGGATTTTCATTGACATGTAGGAGAAAGAACGCTATTCTATATACAGCTTTTTGCAGCGGAGAAGAGGTGTAGCGCCAATGAAAGACAATAAACTGGAGCTGGTAGTGGTAATTCCCGAGAGCGATGAAGGCCGCCGCAGCTTTGACCGGCTGGCAAAGTCGGCGGAAGCCTGCTTCAGCCAGCAGGGCTACCGCAACACCACCATCAAGGACATTGCTCAAAGTGCCGGCCTGTCCGTTGGGGCATTTTACATCTATTTCCGCAGCAAGTACCAAATCTATGTCTACATCATGCAGAGCTTCGCCCGTCGGCTGCAGAGCCATCTGGATTCCCGCGCCGGCAAGATCACTGGAGATGCCATCGAGCGTCAGGTACAATACATCATGGAGTTCATTCGCTTTGCCTATGATAACCCCGCTTGCTATAAACTGATTTTTGAATCTCTGTATATCGACCGGGATCTGTTTTTGCAGTATTACTATCAGTACGCCCAGCGGTATGTGCCAAACCTCATCAAGAGCCACGCACTGCCGGAGGGAATAGACCCTGTGATCTGGGCTTTCATCAATATGGGCATTGGCAATTTCATTGGCCTAAAGGTATTGGCAGAGGATGACGCCAGCGAGGAGCAGATGCAAAAGATCCAGCAAACATTGCGTATTTTGCTGAGATCCGGGCTGCAAAAAGAAACCGCTGAATAAAACGCTGTATCTGCAGCAGGTTGTATCGCGTATCCTTTTGTGGTCATGGGACAGCTGCGGCTTGAGTTGCCCATCAAAGCAGGGCCCGCACCAGATGATCTGCCTATTAATTTTGAGATCGCAAGGCTTATCGTAAGCGTAAAATAAACCAATGCCTTGCCCCTTACCCGAACGTATAAGAGAACTCTGCGGGACTCTAATAGAGTTTCGCAGAGTTCTGTTTATTTCTGGCGGCAGTCTATGTCGGCCACACAGAGTCTGCGGAATTCCCGGTAATTATGATAGGCAGGAGGCAAAAACCATGGATGAAGAATTAACAATGCAAAAGGCAACAAAGCGATGGCAGCTCTTTGTGTGGAGCGCGCAGTTGAGTGCCGCCAAAGTGGAGTCTCAGTAAGTCGCTGGTGCAGTTGTGGCGAAGTCCATGGAAACGGGGGCGGGGGAGGCCGCGTTTTGTCAGAAGGGCAGAAAAGAACTGCGAAATATAATCTGGCGAGCAGAGATGTCCGCCCTCCTGCGTCAGGATATCATTGCTTTTCTGACGAGTTTTGGAAAAGCTATCCAACCTGCAAACCCTGCGGACAAGCCTTGACCACATCACCGTGAACAAGAGCATTGCCGGGCGCTGGTATCAGGAAGCCGCCATCAAGGCGGTCTGTGACAGCTTTGGCGCGCGCAATCGCCACAAGGCGCTTGCTGGTCATGGCAACCGGAAGCGGCAAGACGAGAACCGTCATGGCCCTGTGCGATGTGCTGCTGCAGCACGGCTGGGTCAAAAACATTCTGTTTCTCGCTGACCGCCACGCCCAAGGACGAGATTGACAAGAACACCTATGAGATTTTTGAGTTGGAGAGCGGCGTTCCCACCTACGGCTTCGAGCTTGCTCAAATTCCATGGCTTTTTCAAATGGCGAAAACCCATAAATCAGCTGATTGAAGCACAGCACAGAAATGCACCGTGTCTGCTTCACTTCCTATATCGTTCAATGCGCCTTGAAAATAGTGGCGATTCTTGTCCGAGGTGTTTATCGCAGAAGTCGCTCTCCGACATAAAAAGCGGTATTTCGTTTACAAATTCATTTTCACTTGTTATGATGTTCGCGGGTTCAAAATATTCTTAAAATGCAATGTGTGAAAGAACAGACCGGATTTAGGGACTGCAAAAAGCGCAGAATGAACGCAACATAAGAGAAAGGGCAGGCGCGGCGTATGTCGGACGATTTTGACTTTGACTCGGCTTTTGATTTTGACGGAAGCGGTCATCTGAATTCTTTTGAGCGGACAGAGCAATTTAATGAGGAGTGTCGGGATTTTCAGCACATTTACGGCGGGAGAAAAGGATCCCTCCCCCTCTTTAAAACACATGGCACACTCCCCCGGGCGGATGAACCGGTCACTAAAATAGAGTCGCCTCCGTTTTTGACAGAGCATAATATGGATACTGGCTGTGTTGAGTTGCGTTATTCAGACGGTACAAAAGTTGCTATCAACTGTACCGCTGGGGAAAATGAAGTCGCAGACAACCGCTTTCAGCGGTCTGGGCTGGACTGACTGGTTTACAATGATCCGATTTCTTATGCTGGCCTGGTTCTAAATGGTGATCCAGAAAAGTACCTGAATGCCGTGACGACTTATCAATCACCAGGGCAATAAGTTCCAAGGTGCCTGATGTCTGCGCGTTAGCGGACGTCTGGCACCTTTTGGGCTAAAAAGCTAATCATGTGTTGGATGGAGCAGTTACCAATAATATCCGGCGTGTTTTGGCTTTTTAGATTCGTCGTCCGCCGAATGGTTCCTTTCACCAAGTAATTCATCTTTACGGGAGATGGTCGGATCATACCAATCTGCTTTTGCGTTTGCCCAGGTAACCCATCCATCAATGTCTTCATTTGAATGTGCTGATTTATAAGCTGCTATATATGCGCGGATTTGACAAGCGATGTCATAATCCTTTGCCTCATTTGCCAAAGCAACGGTGCGGTCAATTTCCTTATTATACCGCTCTCTGCGCTCTTCTTTCCGTTTTTCCTCTTCTCTGCGTTTGCGTTCCGCTTCTTCCCGTGCAAGGCGTTGCTGCTTAAGGTTTTCAGCCGCAATATACAATTCTATGAGTACATCTCCAAGGCGTTCTTCCAACCGGTAAGACTTACAATCTCGAAAAGTTTTCTCCCCATTAACAGTTAAACTTAATCGACCGTTGAATTTGTAATCATATTTCCGAATTTGCGGCTTGCTCGCATAACTGTACTTCTTGCGCCGTTCTTCATACTCTAGAAGCTGGCGGTTCTCATCTTTGGTAGGTACATGATCTAATTTGTCTTGCGATTCAGAAAATGAGATGCTGACGGTTTCTCCACTTACTATAAACGAAAGAGAATCTGTCAATTTACATCCGAGCGGTTCCATCGCCTTTATTAAGGCATCAATGATATGACATGCCCTGGGAATGGATTCGTCAGCAATAGACCCGACTAGATATGGAGGCTGAGGCGCATTCCTCGCTTGCCACCGGTTTCCATCGCTTTTCGATTCGCTTTTCTTCCATTCAGCAATTGCTTTTCTATGCGCAATAATTGCTGAATGCATGCGCTCATTTTCATCGGGTATCAGGACTTGGGAGGCGATAGCAAGAACTATTTTTTGAGTTTCCTCATCCAAAAAATCGAGTGCGCCTTGTGAACTTTCAGAAGCGGATGCGGTATATCCTGTTTGAATGCCGGTTTTCTGAGATTTGTCATCGCCCTGCGGCAAAGGTGTTTTTTCAACCTGCTGCCCTGCACGGAGTTTAGCCCAATACCCTGGCGGTGGAGTCGGAATATTTAATGACTTACAGACCTTATGAATAGCGACATCAGATACTTTGTACTTCTTGGCAACTTCCGTCACTGGTGAAGCCCACACTTCATGGTAGAGAGTTCTTCTGTCATAAACAGAATGTGCAATAATACTATTGGGGTCACAGTTAGTGTGGGGTCGTTATCTAGATAGGGAGTTATCTTATTAAATCAATCGGTGTTTCCTCACACGGTGTACAACTACACACCCAGCCGGTATCCGTGTTTCCATCCGGTGGCACAAATTCGGTATGATTTTCCAAAGCATCGCACAAATGAGTGAAAGATGTCGAAAAGAAATTCACAATTCCTTTTGTTCGTGTTATAATGAAATTCCAGCAAAAGAAGCGTTTCTTTAGAAAGAAAGCAATTTTACAATGAAAAAGTACATCAGTTTGGTGCTGGTTTTGATTCTGACACTGAGGGGCTGCGGAAAGAAAAAGGCATCCACCGCTTCCCGGAAACGGCAATTGCGGAAGCGGGATTCTATACAGTGGCCGCCGATCAGGATGGTTCCAAAAAAGTGGTAGTGGACAAGACCGGGAAGCTGGCAGATAAATATAACGTCGATAAGGACGGAAATATCTGTGATTTAATCGGCACGGTTAATCGGCACGGTGATTGTGGCTGCGGCCAATGTGGAGGACTTCATCTATGTGGATTCCCTTGAGGTATCTGCCGGTGAAGCTGTCACTGGCAATGCTGTGGAGCTGACAGCTGTTCTTCTTCCAGCCAACGCCACTTGCAAAGACTACACCGTAACATCCAGCGATGAATCCATCATTCAAGTGACGGATAATGTGACCACAGCAGTGGCCGCTGGCAGTGCCGATCTCACCGTGATAGCGGTGGGCAGCAAGGACGAAAGCGTGTCGCCCACTGTGACAGTTACCGTGACAGACGCAGCAACCGGCGATGAAAGTGGTACACCCGACACACCGGCAGCGCCCAGCGGACCGATTCCAATTCTTCCAGTTCGAGTTCTTCTGATTCTTCCGTCAATACCACAAACACCGGCAGTTCCAGCGACTCTGGTGGTTCCAGCAGCGGCTCTGGCTCCTCTGGTGGGTCGTCCAGCGGAAGCGGTTCTGGTTCAAATATTATTTTTGATATGAATATCCAAACCTTCCCGATGTACCGGAAATTGAGAAATTAGATACAGCAGCAGAAGCATATGGTTATCAATATGCGGCGAACAAATATGGTTATGGTAGTTTGACAGACGGATGTGATTGCCGTGGCTACCGTGGCGGAACGCTTTTTGTGGCTACAAGTATGGATGATTTATGTGAACGGGTTCGTTCAGTAGTAGACCAAATTTACAGTGAAGGGCTAATTTCGGGAAGCAGAGCAGCTATAACAATGCATGTTACTTGTGCTGGAAATTCACAAACCAATCCAAATGTCAATGAATATGAAGCGGATGCTTATTTTGGTTACAACCGATAACAACAGAAGCTAGAGACCAAACAAAATGAGGACTACCATTTTAGCGGTAGCCCTCATTTTATCAATATCCGCAAAGATAAAGGAAGGAAGGATTTTATGCAAAAAAAGGATTTGCACAAGAAACAACGGGGAGTTATGGCCAGCTTGTGGTATTTTAATACTGTTATCATGGGACATTACCTTTTGTCAGGAAATATTTACTGCACATTTTTGACAGAAAGTGTGCATGTTTAACCGCTGCCCTGACCGCTGACAACGTTTTAAAAGTGTCCATAAGCTGACAAAATTACTGACAAAAGGCAGTCTGTCGAAGAATCCAGTTGCGGTTAAACCGCAACTCAGCCTGTCCTGCAAAATGCAGGATGGCTTTTGTGTTGAATTCCTAAATTTTTATGCAGCTTTAAAAGTACCAGATGTACAGCAATCATTTGCTGTTTTATGCGGGTAGAATGGATTGTAGCAGAAACGCAATGCCGGAAATCCCTACAAATAAGTAAACAATCTTACAAAATCGGTCAATATCCACATGAGAAACCATTTTCCCACCTAACCACCCGCCTGAGAGAATGAAAATGGTACCTACAGCGGCGGAGGGCAGGATGGAAGGATGCAGCAGATGGTTTATAACGCGCCCGGACAGGTTGGCAATACCTGTGACGGTAAAGAGCAGTTGCATGCAGGCAAGATAACTGGGACGGCCCTCTGTGGCAGAGAGAAAATAGAGCGCCATGGGAGGACCGCCAACGGCAAACAGTCCCGCGCTGAAACCGGATAAAACACCGCATGCCACGCCAATAACGGGTTTAGGCTTTACATGCAGCCTCTTTTGGACAAAGAGAAAATATAAAGAGAGGACCATAAGAAAAATCGAAAAAGCGATGGCCAGCACAGTATCGTGCAAAACAGCTGGTTAATCGTCAAAGCCAGGGCCGGCGCATCTATCATATCAAAACAGAGCGGAAAGATCATCATAAGTACGACCGAACCAAACCCCGTAACAGCTTGAATCAGACCGGCTAAAAGGCAGCCCAGTGTTACCACGATCCAAACCATATGTAGATCACCTGCCCATACGAACAAAATCTTCCGCAACCATAAGCCAGTTAAATCTGAGCGACTCCTGTTTTTCTGGCAGCTTCCCCTACCGCTTTGGCAACGGCCGGTCCTACACGGGGATCAAATGCCTTGGGAATAATGTATGCAGGGGATAACTCCTCATCGGAAATCAGTCCGGCCAGCGCTTCTGCGGCGGCCAACTTCATTGCTTCATTGATTTCCTTGGCCCGTACATCAAAGGTTCCGCGGAAAATCCCGGGGAAGGCCAACACGTTATTGATCTGATTGGGATAGTCGCTGCGGCCGGTGGAAACGACTTTTGCTCCCCCGGCTTTGGCATCGTCAGGAAAAATTTCCGGCGTGGGGTTGGCGCAGGCGAAAATAATGGCATCTTTATTCATGGTCTGTACCATCTCTTTCGTCACCATACCGGGTGCGCTGACGCCGATAAATACATCGGCATCAACCAGCATATCTGCCAGCGTACCAGATTGGCAGGACAGATTCGTCACTTCTGCCATTTCCTCTTTGATCCAGTTCAGCCCTTCACGCCCTTTGTAGATGGCACCCCTCCGGTCACACATGGTAATGTGACGGTAACCGGCCATGAGAAGCAGCTTAACAATGGAAATGGCTGCGGCGCCTGCACCCGATGTGACAATCTTCACATCCTCCTTTTTCTTGTCCACCACTTTTAATGCGTTTGTAAGGCCTGCCAGCGTAATGACCGCTGTGCCGTGCTGATCATCATGAAAGACAGGGATGTCACACTTTTCCTTAAGCTTGCGCTCAATTTCAAAGCAGCGGGGGGCAGAAATGTCCTCCAGATTAATGCCGCCAAAGCTGCCTGAAATCAAATAAACCGCATTAACGAATTCATCCACATCTTTGCTCTTTACACAAAGAGGAAATGCATCAACGCCGCCAAAAGCTTTGAATAAGACACATTTTCCCTCCATAACGGGCATACCGGCCTCTGGGCCAATATCTCCAAGGCCCAGAACTGCCGTGCCGTCTGTAATCACAGCACACAAGTTGTGGCGACGCGTCAGAGTAAAACTCTTGCTGAGATCTTTTTGAATTTCCAGACATGGTTGCGCCACACCCGGCGTATAGGCCAGAGACAAATCGTCCTTGTTGGCAACACTGACCGTTGAAACAACCTCAATTTTTCCCTGCCACTGCTCATGCAGACGTAATGATTCTTTTGCATAATCCATGATTTGTAATCCTCCTGTTATTATTTGCAGACTTACCGCTGCTTTACAGCAGTTTTCTTCTGCAGTGCCATGTCTTCCGGATGAAATACTTTGTCAAACTCATCTCCCGTCAGAAAACCCAGCTTTACACAGGCATCCCGCAGAGAAATATTTTCCCGATGGGCCAATTTTGCCGTCTTGGCAGCATTATCATAACCAATGTAAGGATTCAAGGCTGTTACCAACATCAGCGAGTGGTACAGATTGTGGCGGCAGCGCTCCCGGTCTGCCGTCAACCCCTCCAGACAGTTTATCCGGAAGGAGATCATGCAATCCGACAAAAGACGTGCCGATTGTAGAAAATTATAAATGCAAACAGGCATAAATACATTGAGTTCGAAGTTGCCCTGGCTAGCTGCCATGCCGACCGTTACATCGTTGCCCATAACCTGCACTGCCACCATGGTAACCGCTTCACATTGCGTGGGATTTACCTTGCCGGGCATAATAGAAGATCCCGGTTCATTTTCCGGTATATGGATTTCACCCAAACCGCAGCGAGGGCCGGATGCCAGCCATCGCACATCATTTGCAATTTTCAGCAAATCTGCCGCCAGTGCCTTAAGAGCACCATGGGCGAAGACCAACTCATCCTTGCTGGTAAGCGCATGAAATTTGTTCGGTGCGGTGACGAACTGTTTCCCGGTTAATTTGCCCACAGCAGCGGCTACCGCTTCGGCAAAACCAGAGGGGGCATTGAGACCGGTACCCACAGCCGTGCCTCCCAGTGCCAACTCATGAAGCCCCGGCAGTGCCGTTAAAATCATATCCCGATCCCGCTCCAGCGAAGCACGCCAGCCGCTGATCTCCTGTCCTAATGTAATCGGAACGGCATCCTGCAGATGCGTGCGCCCGGATTTGACCACATCTGCATTTTCACCTTCCAGACGGAGCATGGTTTTAATGAGCGATTCCAGAGAGGGCAACAGATGCATCTCCAGAGATAAGGCGGCAGCAATATGCATGGCAGTCGGGAATGTATCATTGGAACTTTGCGACATGTTGACATGGTCATTGGGATGCAGAAGCTTCTTGCCACAGAGGGCGTTACCCTGACCGGCAATTACTTCGTTTACATTCATATTGCTTTGCGTTCCGGACCCGGTTTGCCAAACCACCAGTGGGAAATGGTCGTTCAATTCTCCAGCAATAATGCGGTCACAAACGGTGCAGATGCATGTATATTTTTCTTCCTCTAATTTCCCTAATTGATAGTTGGCCTGCGCTGCTGCCTTTTTCAAAATACCAAAGGCATGAATGATCTCCTGCGGCATCCGTTCTGTACCGATCTTAAAATTCTGGAAGCTGCGCTGTGTCTGCGCGCCCCAGTATTTATCGGCCGGTACACGCATTTCGCCCATGCTGTCTTTTTCAATGCGATACTCCATATACAATCCCCTTATTCCTGCGGATACAGCGCATCAATTTTTTTAATGGCCTGTTTCTTTAAATTGGCATAAATACTGCTGCCATGCGTGTCCATTCCCACCACAAGCGGACCGAATTCTTTGGTCTGTAAGTCCCATACCGTTTCTGGCATACCAAGCTCAAACCAGGTGACATCATGAATCCTTTCAACGCCTTGAGCCAGTTTGGCAGCGCAGCCGGGAGCAGCCTGCAAATAAACATATCCATATCGTTCACAGGCGCGAATAGTGGACTCCGCCATACCGCCTTTTCCGATGACGGCTTTCACGCCAAGCTGACCAACCATTTCCGCGTAGGGTTCCATCCGAATAGAGGTGGTTGGTCCGATTACATTCAAGCGCCAGGAACCATCCTCGTTTTTCAATGCGACAGGCCCTGCATGAAACACAGCTGCCCCCTGAAAGTCCTTTGGCAGCGGTTGGCAGCTTTCCAGCAAGCCACGAATTTTTAGGTGAGCCATGTCACGTGCTGTGAAAATATGACCCGACAGATATACAACATCCCCCACGACCAATTTGCGCATCTCACTTTCTGGCAGCGGAGTTGACAGATGATAAGTCGTCATTATGTTTCTCCTTTCCATATTATAGCAGTTTTTCAACGCGTCCGCTATCATAGATGCGAATTCCTGCCCGACGGGCGACCCAGCAGTGAAAATTGATGCACACAGGGGCAATAGCGGTATGGGTGTGGACACGTTCTATTTTTAAAGCAAGACAAACCGTGTCACCGCCGGTACCGGCTGCACCCAAACCCAAGCTGTTAATTTCACCCTTTAATTCCTTTTCAAGACCGGCCAGTTCCTCATCAGAATTGACGTCGTCCCAGCGGCGGGTGGAAATCGCTTTGCGGCTCAGCTTGGCAGCAACATCCATTTGCCCACCAATTCCAATCCCGATCCCGTAGGGCGGACAGGGCTTTCCACCCGCATTCATGGCAGTTTCCAAAATAAACCGCTTTAAGCCGGATAGGTTTTTTCCCAGTTTGGCCGTAGTCATAATCTGCATTGCATCGCCTGTTTGCTCCCTATCCGCATCATATTATTGAAAAATGTGAGTTGGTGCAAAAATATCATGTCCATCCTCAACTGGCTGTGTTTACTGACGGTGATGTGGACAATGCCTATCGCTATCTGATTGCACCGGGTCTGCTTGAAAAGTCCTATACATGGTGTGTTGTTCCAGGACTTCCCGGATGTAGTCCGACCAGCAGCCCTGACGTCATGATTGAGAGCGTTATGCATATTGTGCATCGAATTCGCGAAATCTCCGATCAGCGTATCATGGTTTGTTCTGGTGGCCGCGGCAGCAGCTATATGGTGACGCTGGCACTCATTTTGGGCCTTGATATTCGTGTTGGAATGGAGGATACCATTTGGAAATGGCCTCACAAGGATGATTTGATTGATGCCAACGTGGAGTGTTTCCAATCCTTTAAGACCATTTCTCATCTGCTGGGCCGTGAAGTATACACAGCAAAGGAACTGCGAGAAGCCCTTGATTTGCCCGTTAAGTAAAGCTGAATTGCGTGAAGGGCATGTTAACAGGTTGGGCTTGCTAAGAAACGGCAGTTTGGGTCTTCCTCCGAGAAGATGCAGGAAGACAGTGTGGATCAGATGGGTCTGACCTTTAACGGGGCAAAAGCATATGCGTTTGGAACCAAAGCAGCCACCCGGGAACAGGTGGCTGCGAAGGTGTATGCCCGCAAGCGTAACTTAGGCAGCAGGTTCTCCATGGGAATTGATACCGGGGTTACCACAAGATCCCTGACTGCATCCATGTTGTGGGTTGTTGGTCTCATGCCCGCCGGAAATTCGACGAGGCTCTGCAGACGCTTCCCAAGGAAGACCGGAAGAATTCCCTTGCCGCGACTGGTGAATGTTACTGCACGAGGCTATTCCAACTGGAGAATGGCCTGAACCCTTACCGCTATCTGCTGAGGGTGCTGGAAAACGCTCTGCGAGTGGAACAGGACGATGATCTATGTGTCACACATCTTACGCTGGCCAACGCTCCAGATGAATGCAAAACTCCATCATGTGAAGATGTCCGCCTGAATATTTCGTTGACGTTGCGCAGCGTGAACCGCAAAGACTGAGCAGGATCACCGCGCAAATTGAGTAGGGCGGCCGGCGGCGCTGCACACAGTCGCCCTGCCATATGGTCAGTCGGTCACTGCGGCGAGCTTTCTCATGGATCCCCCCCTTAATCGTGACCGTATGAGAGTTGTAGACGATACGGTCGCAGATGGCGTCGGCCAGAGTCGGATCTGCAAGCGACTCGTGCCAGCCGGGAACGTCGAACTGTGAGCAGAAGACCGTGGAGGCGGTCTGGCTTCTCGCTTCGACCAGTTCCAGCAGATCCCTCGCCTCGCTCTCCTTCAGGGGACACAGCAGCCACTCATCCAGAATGAGCAGCTTTATCTTTTTGTACTTCCGCATAAGCTCCCGGTAGCTCCCGTCGACTCGAGCCAGCGCAATCTCTACGAGCAAGTTTGGCGGGCGAATATATTTGGAAGCATAGAAACTGCGGTTAGCCGCGACATCGATCGCACAGGCTAAATAGGTTTTGCCGGTTCCGGTTGCGCAGAGAATGATGACGTTGTGTGCTTTTTTAATGTAGGAGCAGGACAAGCCGCAGCAGCTGTGGCTTGTCCTGCTGCCGTTCGGGACTGTAGGCGATGTCCTCCATTCTCGCGCCGGAAATGGAGGAACCGGCGTTGTGGATGAGGCGCTACAGGCGATTGCTCTTCCGCGACGACCACTCAGCGTCAACTAGCATGGGCGTTCCTCAAACGACAGTTTACCGAAATTCGAATCCGTAAGCTGCGCGGAGAAGGCACCGACCATGGTGCCCATGTGCATCTCATAGAGTTTGGATACCGTTTCATTTGTAAACATCACGTGGACCTCCTATAGTACGGCGCACCGCTATCTCCAGCGCAGAGACGGTCAGCGCTGTGTCGATGCGGTCGGAAAAGGCGTATCCGACAACCTTTTTGGTACAGAGATCCTTGACGACGGCGACGTAGAGCCAGCTCTCGCCGGTCGGAATGTAGGTAATGTCGCCGACCCAGACGGTGTTCGGTTCTGCAGCGTTAAAATGACGCTGCAGCAGGTTCGGCGCGGGCGCGTAGCCGTGGTTTGAGTTGGTCGTAACGCGGTAGGCCCGGCGGCGCGCGGAGCTGATGCCGGCCCGACGCATCAGACGGTGGACGCGCTTGCGGCTGCAGCCGAAATCCGGGCGCAGAAGGCGGTGGAGACTGTCGAGCCCGAGTGCCGGATACTTCGTGTGAAGCTCGACCAGGCGGCGGGAAATAGCCTGGTTTTCAAGGGCTCGCGGGCCGGGACGGTGTATCCTCCAGGCGTAGTAACCGCTGCGGGAGACTTCGAGCGCGCGGCATAGCAGGTCCACAGAGACTCCCGAGCGGTTGGCATCGATGTACCGAAATTTGTCCTCTATGGTTTCGAAAGTATGCCGACGGATTTTTTTAAGACGTCGATGACCTCGTCTTTCTCAGCGAGCTTTTTGCGCAGATCGCGGACTTCGGTTTCGAGGTCGCGGACGCGGCGGGCGTCGCGGTTTTGGCGGTCGGCCTGGCCGGGTGACGGTGCGCCGGCGGTTTTGAGCCAGCTCCTGAGTGTGTCTATGCAGATGCCGAGTTCGGATGCAACCTCGCGGCAGGGCCGACCCTGTTCTGTGACCATACGCACCGCCCCATCCTTGAACGCCTCGTCGTACCGAGGCGGCGCTTCGTGTTTGCGTTGCTTTTCTGACATTGTGAATGCCCCCTTTGCCTTTCCATTATAACGATTGTTTTTGTGTCCAGCAAATCGGGTATGGGGGCAAATGTATTATATACGAATATCGGCAGATATTCAAGAATCGGCGAAAAGAATGCGGTATTCAGAAGAAAACCCCTGAATACCGCATGTTTCTGTGCCGGTAAATTCAAACTTCGGTTGGGCGGGCTTGTAGACCGCGAGTGAAGCGGAGGCGTATATGTCCGCATTGACAGGGGATATCGCGCTGCCGCCGCTTTCCACGGCAACGACTGCCCAACTGTAATAATCGGCCTTGTCCTGCTGTGCGTCTGCCCACGCGTTCAGCTATATTGGTTTGCAGACAATTCCGCAGACAACTGCTGCATGGCATCCTGAATGGCCAGACTCTGCAATTGCTTTACCGCCAGCTGTTTTCGGCCAGAAGCCTGCGATCCGGTAACGGCCCAAAAACAAATGGAATATACGTGTTCGGCGCTGAAAGGCATCCCGGCGGCTGCGCCGCTGCTAACCAGAGAAGGATTTCTCAGCGCTTCTTCCAAACGGGTATCTGCGCCGGGATACGCCTCGCGGACGGCTTGTATGACGTCTGTCTGTACGGCAGAGAAGAGAAGCTGATTTAGGCCCCGAAATGTCTGCTCCGCCTGCGCCTGATCACCGGTATCCAGTCTGGGCAGCTGTTCACGGGCGGCCGACAGAAAAGCATCGCGGTGCGCAATGAGCGCTGCCGTGATCCGATCCATTAAAAAGCGACTGACTTTACCCTTTAGCATCATAATTCCTCCATCATTTTTTTATTCACCTAACAAAAAGTGGGGGGAAGCGTCATCATTAAGTAATACACCTCGGCATCCGATATGGATAGACGCATGTTCTTCCCGCAGGCACTGAGGCTCTCGCGCAGCAGAGTGAACATTTCTATGTTGTGCTCCACAGCGGCATATCCGTCCAATGGCATGGGAACCGGCTCGGTGGTGTTTACCCGCTCGAACATGGTGGCGCAGTGAATGTAGATACGGACAACAAAATCCGGCTGCAAGGGAGAGCGGTACATGGCGCTGATCTTCTGAATGATCTGCTGCGCCGCCTGATCCACTGTGTTGGCATCCAAAGACGGTGCAAAATAATCCAGATGTTCACGGCAATGGTTCAGCCGTGCCTCCAGAGGCATCTGGCTGATTTCCTGCGCCTCCAGATCCATATCCGTGGGAATATTAATCCCTTTGCATCGCAGCAATTCATTACAATTGTCGGAGTAGAGAATCTGCTCAATGCTGACAAAGGGAATCCCCGGAATGTTGGGGTTCAAAATACCGATAATCAGCTTGAGCCGTTTTCCCAGACGGGAGGCAATGGAAAAAATATCGTCCATGATGCCCAGCGGCAATACATCGGTGGTGGAGGAAATCGAAAGATTGTGCAGCAGTATCTCCCGGGCGCTGCGGGCGCTGCCGGTGCCGGTTATGCAGTAAGTGATGATGACATCCCGCATATCCGCAGGCGCCGCCGTGGATTCCCTTTCCGCCGCGGCTGCTGCGGCAGACGCGGCATTTGGCGCAGCAGCCGGCATACCGCTGAAATAATCCTTGTAGTCGGCGAGAATGCTCTCCGCGATTTCATCAATCCCATTGTCTGTGGTCAGGATCATGCGCCCGCACTCCATGGCAATGGCCGGATCTAAAGCGGAGATAATCTGATAATGAAACAGAGCAATTTGTCCAAAGGCACGCTCCATCAGAGGTGAAATACCAAGGCCGGAGAGAACCAGCGTGTCGTGCTGGTCGTTTTCAAATATGCGGGACAGGCGCAGACTCACGGTTTCAAGATCGGTGTCGTTGGTGATGTTAAAGGCCTTAATAAAATTTGTGTTCAGCAATTCGTTGGACAGGGCAGCTGTCTGGGAGGCAATATTGCCGTAGCCTACCAACAGCAAATTCCGGTTGGGCTTGGCATAGACGGTATCCCCGTGGGCCAGCAGCATAGCCAACAATACCAACTCGCCGTCCATCATATCAATGCTCAGCCGTTTGCGCAGAAAGTGAACCATTTTTTTGACAAACGTATATTCTTTGGAATAAAATTTGGCGCTGTCAAAGTTGGTGGGGCTGAAAATGATCCGGCCGGCATCGGCATATGCCTTGAGTTGCTGAAGATAGTAGGCGATGGAATTGATCTTGCTTTGCTCATAGCTTCTGCCGAATTCTTCGGCGGCAAAATGAATCAGCTCACTGGTGGTGGACCATACAGTGGGTGTAATGGAACCGTACAGAAAGCCGGCGGGATGCATCCGGTACTGATGCTCGAAATCGGAGACCAGACGGCGCCCTGTTTCCACAGGGTCCTGATCGGTTTCCTGCAACGCCCATATTTGACCGTCCGGAAAGGACATGGAATCCGGAGCGGCATCGCTGCTGGCACAGGGAGAGAAGATAATTTCTTGATCGGGAGAAATTTCCAACCCGTTTTCCAGTCCTGCCGAAGAAAAGAAACGGTCCACACGGTCGTCGGCAATGTAATTGACGCTCAGCTTGCGGGAGAGATTGTAGATGTCAATGTTGAGGCAGGAACGGGGCGTCTGCGCCTTCCGCAGACGCTCGTGCTCAAGAAAACCGCGCGCACAGGCAATCTGCACTTCGTTTTTCAAATCACCAATATTGTTTTCGCCCCGAAAAGAAGAAAGAATCTTCAAAGCCAGAAAGGAAATGCGGATGGGCAGATTCAGCTGACAGGATTCCTTGCGCAAAAAAAGACAGATAATATCCAGACGCTCATTGATGGGACGGTCACTGAGCAAAGGGATCTGAATGATGAGCGGCATCCGCCGTTTGAAGGTGTTGAGAAGAAAGTTCGAGGGGTTTTCGGTGGTTGCACCCACAATCATAAAGCGGGCTGTGCGCTCCACCGTGTCGCCCAGACGGCGATAAAGGCCCTTGTCCACTACGGTGAAAAGCATTTCCTGACCGGTAGCCGGTAAGCGGTGAATCTCATCTAAAAAAAGAATACCGCCGTCAGCCTTTTCGATAAGCCCGGCCTTGTCATGATCGGCACCGGTGAAGGAGCCTTTGACATATCCAAAGAGCTGGGAGAGAAGCAGCTGCGGGTTGTCCGCATATTCGGCGCAGTTAAAGGTGACAAAGGGAATTTCCCCCTCAGCCTTGCCTTTGGTCTGACAGAGATAACGGGCCATCTCGGAAGCCATCAGTGATTTTCCTACACCGGTTTCCCCTACGATCAGCGTATGAACCCCGTGGGGCGGATAGGATACGGCGGCGCTGGCAAGCTGAATCTGAAATTTCAGGCTGCCATTATAGCCTACCACGCGGGAAAAAGGCGGCGGATCCGCTTTTTCACAGAGGGACCCTTCCTTTTTTTCGGAGGAACAGGGTCGGTATAAAATCGGTTTGCTGCCGGATTTGACGGCCTGCCCACTGTGAACAAGCGCGCTGAGTCCGGCGACAGCTTCATTTCGCCATACGCCAAAAAATTCGGCAACCGTATTGGCATCCACACCGTCTGCATGATTGTTTTGCATATAATCCGCCAGATAATTCATCAGTTCTTTTTGCTCCAACATCTCCAACGCCTCCTTTACTCACAGATAATGACGCCGCTGGCGCCGATTGCCAAAATCCAGCTGCTCCCGGTATTTGGTGACCGTCCGGCGGGAAATATGAATCCCACAGAGAAAGAGCCGCTCAACCAGCGATTCATCACTGATGGGATTTGTTTTATCTTCTCCTTCGATCAGTCGGGCAATCTCCTGCTTTGCCGTTTCATCGGAAAGCTGATCGCCGAGCACCGCCACCGGGAAGAAATAATGCATGGGGTAAATTCCCCAGGGGGTTTGCAGGTATTTGCCGCTGACACAGCGGCTGACAGTAGAGGGATGTATGCCTATGGAGGCAGCCGCCTCACGCATGGTCACGGGTTTTAAATGGGACGGCCCCGCTAAAAAGAAATCCCGCTGCTGTAAAATCACAAATTCCAGCAGCTTTGACATGGCATGATATCGCATATCAAGACTATTCAGGAGGCTGACGGCCTCCTCTTTTTTTCCCCGCAGAAAGCGGACGGCCTCCGGATCTGTGACCCCCTTCATATAATTCCTGTCAAAACGGATCAGGCTGGCGGCACTGCCGGTTATTTGCAGCTCCAGTTCCTGACCGTGGAGAGAAACGCTCGCGTCTGGATATACATACGGGATGACTCGCTCTCCGCCATACGCGGACCCCGGCTTTGGCTGCAGGGAGCGAATAAAGCCGCAGATATCCCATAAACATTGGGCGTCCACATGATACTTCTTCTTCAAGCTGTCATAACGGTGTCCGGCGACCAGCGGCAGCGATTCGGCAATGACGCGGCGGATCAAATCCACGTTTCTGACCTGGGCCGGTACCTGTAAAAGCAGGCATTCCTCCAGTGATCTGGCGCCTACGCCTGAGGGAGAGAAGCCCTGCAGAACCGTAAGAAGATTTTCCACTTTCTCAACGGAACAGTTTACAGCAGCGGCAATATCGCTTAACGCCTCCCGCAGATAGCCCGATGAATCCGTACAACTGATGAGATAGTCCAGAATCAGCTGCTCATCCGGAAACAGATCCAGCAGGCTCGCCTGAAACCGGAGGGCATCCTGCAGGGAGGTTGTTTCAAATCCGCAGAGTTCCTCCCGCAGTGTCAAAGCGGTCCCGCTGTCAGTGCCGTCCCTGTCAAACAGATCCTCACTGAGCAGATCTCCGCACAAGACCGCGCCGTGCTCGGTTTCATAACAGACCTCCAGATAAGGATTATCAACAACCGCTCTGGATAGAAAGGACTCCAGCATGGCAATGGGCAGCAACAGCAGCTGACGGCATTGTACCGTCTGCGGCATAATAGCGGAAATTTGCTTGTTGGCTTGCGAAATACGCATGAAACAATGCCTCCCGATATATCTTCCGAAGCAAGGGTGAGTTGCGGCACAGAAATTGCAATGTATAAGGGCAGGGTGCAGCTTACGCGTGCCGCACACGATGAAGCAAGACCGCGGATGGCACAGCCTGCTGACAAAAAATGACAGCCGCCATCAATAGGCAAAATACATAGTTTTTAAACAATATAACATCAATATTTGAAAAATGCAACAAATATTTTCTAATTTTGAAAAATTAAAAGTTACGGCACGAAAAATGCATAATACAGAAGTGAGAGCAATTTTAAGGAAAAGAGGCGTTCAGAATGTTGGAAAAGGAACTGTCAGTTCCCTATGATCTCAATATGAAGCTTGACGTGATTGGCGCATTCTCTATGGAAGCAGGACACTTTTCCGGAAAAGTAAAGATCCAATGCGGAGAAAAAGAAGCAAACGCCAAATCTGTTCTGGGCATTATTAATTTGGAAATCGCCGCCAACAAACCGTTTAGGCTCAGTGTCGAGGGAGATGATGAGGAAAGCGTGTTTGCCAAGCTTGAAAAGATACTCAACAGTGCTTGTGAAAAAAGTAAGAGATGATGAGGTAAGTTAAGATGTATGAGAAAAGAGTAACGATCATCAATAAAACGGGCCTGCACGCAAGACCGGCGGTTGTTTTCGTCAAGACGGCGGCTCAGTACAAGGCATCCATTCTGGTGAGCCGTGCGGATAAGCCTGGCACAAAAGTCAATGCAAAATCAATGGTTTTTGTTCTGTCGCTTTCCGCATCTCAGGGAACGGAGATCTGTATCACAGCTGAAGGAGCGGATGAACAGGCTGCAGTAGAAGCGCTGGCTGCACTTACTGAAACGGGATTTGATGAGGGATGACGCTGCTATGAAATTAAAAGGACTTCCCGCCTATAAGGGCGTGGTTTTTGGAAAAGCTTCCCTTTATTTGCCTCGCGAAGCGGCACCGGAACCATCTTGCAACAGCCAAACGGAATCGACAGAGGAGAAGGTTCTGCGCTATGAAACGGCTTTGCGGCGCGCTGATACGGAGATAGAGAAAATCGTCTGTGCAGCCGGCAAGGATGACACCGAACAAAAGAAGATTATGTGCGCTCACCGGATGATCCTGGAAGACGTGGCCATGGATGAAATGATACGAAACGCCATAACCCGAGGAAAATCCGCCGCAAATGCAATCTGCGAAACCTATGAAACATTTATTGCGCTTTTGCAGGATGCCGAAAATCAATTTACCCAGGAGCGTGTTTCGGATATGCGGGACGTTCGTAGTCGATTGCTGCGCTGTCTGTCGGGAGAAGAGGAGCAAAGCCTGTCCCATCTCCCGGAACCGGTGATCATTGTGACCAAGGAACTTTATCCTTCAGATACCGTGACGATCGACAGAGAAAACGTTCTTGCCATTGTAACGGAAACCGGCGGTATTACCTCCCACACGGCGATCCTGGCTCGTAGCTATGGAATCCCTACCGTGCTGAGCGTTCCGCATATAACGGAGTATCTGTCCGAAGGGGATGAGCTCATTGTGGATGCTGTAACGGGATGCCTGTATCTTGACCCTACTCAGGAGGAAATAACCGCGTGCCGGAAACAGCAGGCTGCCTATCAAAAAGAAAAGAACGTGATAAACACCTACGCAGCGGCTGAAGGTAAAACGCCGGATGGAATTCGGATACAGATTGAAATGAATATTTCCAACGCTGACACGGTGCGGGAAGAGGACGCCGCTCACAGCGACGGTGTAGGGCTGATGCGGAGCGAGTTTCTTTTCATGGATCGCGAGCAGCTGCCGGATGAAGAAACACAGCTGGCCCATTACCGGGCGGCTCTTGAGAAATGGAGGGGAAAGCCGGTCATTTTACGCACGGTTGATATCGGTGGTGATAAGCAGCTGCCCTGCCTTCCGTTGAAGAAAGAGGAAAACCCGTTTTTGGGAAAAAGAGCCCTGCGCCTGTGTTTTGACCGCACCGATATTTTTCGAACACAGCTTCGGGCGGCCTTGCGTGCTTCGGTTTATGGAGAGCTGTGGCTGATGTTCCCTATGGTGAGCAGCATGGATGACTGGCACCGCGCCAAAGGTTTTGTACAAACCGTCATGGAGGAACTGGCAGAGGAGCATATTCACTTCAACCCCGCCATCAAACTGGGCATCATGATCGAGGTGCCATCCATTGCAATTATGGCGGATCAAGCGGCCCGGGAAGTGGATTTTGCCAGCGTCGGAACCAATGATCTGTGCCAGTATCTTATGGCAGCCGATCGGATGAACCCGGAGGTTTCCGCCTACTATCAGACGTTTAACCCGGCTATGTTTCGGATTTTACGGTATTTGGCCCAATGCTTTACACGGGAGAAAAAACCGTTGGGGGTTTGCGGGGAAATGGGAGGCGATCCCCGTACGGCCCTGGCTCTGGTCGGCATGGGCATTCACATGCTGAGTATGAATGCCTCCGCCATGCCGGGCGTGAAAAGAGTGATCAACAATATTACCGCAGAGGAAGCAAGACAAATTACTGACGCCATTTGCGAGGCGCGCACGGCGGAGGAGGCGGAAGCTGTCCTGACAGTCCGATTAGCGGCGCTGTCCGAAGCGGAGCTTGCGGAAAGGAGGAGCGATGAAGAAGTTTTTTAATGAAGCGGAGATACAAAAGGAAATACCCGGCATCGTGCTGCTCAGCCACGGGGCGCTCGCCCTGGGAATGCTGGACACAGCCAGAGTGGTCCTCGGCAACGCATACAACATAGCTGCCTTCGCACTGGAAGCGGCAGACGATCCGGAAGTGTACAGAGAAACATTTATGCGGGCCGTGGAGGCTTTCCCGGCCGGTGCGATCATTCTGGTGGATATGTTTGGCGGATCGCCCTGCAATCAGCTGTTTTTGGCGTCCAGCCAAATCAAAACCCCGTATTGTGCCTTCAGCGGGATGAGCCTGCCGCTGGTGGTGGAAGCCGCCACCATGCGGGAGCTTTATACCGGAAACGAGCTGAAGGAGGCGATCCAGGCAACCGTTTCCAGCGCTATTGTGGATTTAGACGCCGCTATTGTGGAATTGACAGCAGACTGACAAAGAAAGGACGGGACCATCAAAATGATGAAGGATCAAAAAGCGAAGATGCAAAAAAGAACCGGCTGGGTCTTACTGGCGGCAATCATTGTGTTTCTTGTATACTTCCTGTTTTTTACGCCTGTTTCGCCGCTGGGACAGAATCTGCGTGCGGGGGTCTCTCCCACTCCTCTGCCTGCCGTGGGCCTGTGGGGAAAGATCGGATTTTATGAAAGAGCGGCGGATAACAACATAACCTATTGCCTGATGACCATGTTCTTTGGCACCGCCATCTATAAATCGCTGCGAATGATTTTCCCGTCCGCACAAAAAAAGTCCGGAGGCCGGTTGGGCAAGATGCTCAACCAAAAGGGATGTCTTTAATTTCCCTGACAAAGCAAGCGGACACAGACATTATTTTTGGATAGATTCGGACAAAGCAGTATCAGCGGAAAAAGAAGAATGACGGACTTCCGCCGGCTGCGGTCTGAAGAAATCAATATGAACCAACACAAAAGAGAAAGAGAGGTAATCTGTATGACCCTTATTCAAGCAATTCTTCTTGGCGGGTGTTACTGGATGTATGTCAACGAAATCGGCAGCGGTTTTAACTATGCCGTATTCTGCTATCCCTCTACTGCCTGCCTCTGGTACGGCCTGATTCTTGGTGATATTCCCACGGCACTCCTTTGCGGTGGTACTATTGCACCGTTGTTCCTTGGTTACGCGGCCGTAGGCGCCATTGTTTCCACGGACAAGGCTGCCGCTTGCCTGATCCCCACAGCAGCCGTCATCTGCTTCAAAATGGATCTGAATGTGGCGCTGGCGCTGTCTGTACCTGTAGGCCTGCTGTTCTCCCAGATGCACATTCTCAAAAGAACCATCGGCAGCTGGTATATCCGGCGCGCTGAAAAAATCATTGAGAAGGATTGCACCAACGGGAAAAAACTCTTTATCAACGGCATTGTGCTGCCCTCCCTCGTGAAGGTACTGCTTTTCTGGGTTCCCATGACGCTGATCTGCTATTTTGCCCTGCAAACCTTCAGCGACGTCATGGACAAGATCCCCAGCTGGCTTCAGTCCGGTCTGTCCGCGGTGGGCAGTGTGCTTCCTGCACTGGGCATGGGCCTGCTGCTCAACGGCATGGGCGAAAAGAAACTGTTTCCCTTCTTCCTGGCCGGTTATTTCCTGGCGCTGTTCACAGGACTTAACAGCATTGCCATGATTATGATCGCCCTCTTTATTGCCTGGCTCTATATGAATACCAGCAAGAGTTCCACAACCGAGGAAGAATTTGAAGAGGACGAGGACGAAGAGTATGTCCGTGCAGAGCCTATCCTCAAGAAAAAAGATATCGTGTGCGCCTATCTGCGCTGGATGGCCTTCAACGAAGTTCCCAGCAGCTACGAGCGCCACATGGGCTACGGTATTCTGATGTCCTTCTATCCGTGCTTGAAAAAGCTCTATAAGGGCCGCCCCGATGAACTGAAGGACGCTTGCCAGCGCCATCTTTCCTATTTTAATACGGAACAGTTCTGGGGCGCCTGTGTTCCCGGCGCGGCTCTCGCCATGGAAGAGCAGAAGGCTTTGGGAGCGCCTATCAGCGGTGAAATGATCGAAAGTGTCAAGGTAGGCTTGATGGGTCCCTTTGCCGGTATTGGCGACACCATCAACTGGGTGGCCATTTGCCCCATCTATCTGGGCATCTTCATCCCCTATTGCGTACAGGGACACATCTGGGCCGCCATTGCCCCCATGTTCATTGAGATCATCATGGTCAATACAGAAGGCCTGCTGCTGTTCCCCTTCGGCTATAAGCTGGGCGTCAAGGCCGCCTCTACCATCCTTTCTTCCGGAAAACTGAAGAAATTCTTTAAGTTCCTTGGTGTTCTGGGCATGTTCATGATCGGTTCGCTGTCCGCCTCTCTGGTGAAGGTCACGACACCGCTGGAGTATGTGACTTCCGGCAACGTGCAGACCATTCAGAGCCTGATCGATTCCTTTGTCCCCGGTATTCTTTCCCTGCTGGTCATTTTGTTTGTGTATTGGTTCCTTGAAAAGTTTGGAAGAAAGTCCGTCAACCGCTGCATGCTTATTTTGCTGGTGGGTGCCATTATCCTGGGCAGCTTTGGCATTTTGGCATAGCAGCTCATCGCAATCGGTTCTGCCTGTTCAGGCAAAAAAGAAAGGAGCTCGTTTCATATGGCAACAATTCCGCTGTTAAGAGTCGACAACCGGCTGATCCATGGACAAGTTGCTGCCTTCTGGGTAAGATCGCTGTCCTGTAACCGCGTCATCATTATCGATGACGTGACCTGCGCCGATAAGTTCATGAAGAAGATCCTGATGATGGCCACACCTGCAGCCACAAAGCTGAGCATTTTCACGTCAGAAGAAGCCGCGCGGGAATGGAAGGAACATCAGCTGGGTGATGGTCGCGCCATGGTAATTTTCAAGGATATCAAGGGCGCCCAAAAGGCGTATCAGGCAGGCTTCGACTTCCCTACACTCCAGATCGGGGGCAGCGCTCATACCACCGGACAAAAGCAGGTGCTCGGTCCCATCTATATGAATGAAGACGAAGCGCGGATTTTGAACGAGCTGGAGCAATGCGGTGTGGAGATCACGTTTCAGGTTCTGTCCGAACAGAAGTCCACGCCCTGGAGCAGCGTCAGGAACAAAGCGTTTCCCAAGCTGTGACATGAACGGCTGCCGACATCGATTCCGGTGTCGGCAGCCTATCGAAAAGGAAGTTCCTCGCCGCGGCAAATGTCCGGCAGCGAGAGGTATAAATGCATGCTGACGTACTTAAGAAAGGAAGTAAAAAGATGACTATTTTCCATGACAAGATTACCTGCACCACCGGTGTTCATCACCCGACCTTTGTAGACGTGA
>Ga0160425_1000614_pt1 | contig 44885 bp, 51 predicted proteins | sample BioMet8_FD_108193 | JGI IMG/M metagenome (GOLD analysis project Ga0160425, IMG submission 108193) | Microbial communities from bioreactor (seeded with sewage sludge) at Lawrence Berkeley National Lab, California, USA - Biofuel... | ecosystem: Engineered > Bioreactor > Anaerobic > Unclassified ...
GGCCGGGGGAAGGGAAACACCCCCGGCCTTCGATTGCCCCCATGGCAGTTGTTCTGTTCAGCGGCTATCCACCGGCCTTAACGGTGTGCCTCACTGCTACAGAGCCATGGGAGGATTGTTCCCCCGATTGCCGAGGGTTGACGCTGATGATCATTGATTCCTCCCTGACTGGTTCACCAGGTATGTGCATATGTGAAATGCCTGAGCGGTTTTGCTCGGGCTAGATGTCGTCTTTGAAAGAAGAAATAGTTACTGCTTGCTCAACGTTACATTTGCGCATTCCTCTTTGGAAAAGAAAATAATGCCAATGCCAATGCTGGCCGCGCAAATTTCACGGTTGTCGGCGTCTTTGTCCCAGTACCAGCCTTCAGCGGACGTGCAATGATCTTCCCACCCGACAAAGACAATGGCTACGGGCTTTCCGTCCTCACCCGGCGCATAGAACACATCACCGGGCTTGAGCATTGCGAGTTTCTTCGCGTGTGCAAGGAACGCCTCTTCCGTTTCAAATTGAATAGTCGCCTCGGAGGCATGGCTCATGGTAATCATCCTTTTTTTGTAATAAAAAAGGCCGTCCCCCGATGGAACGGCCCTCCCGCGCGTAGCCTGTACAGCGCGGCAATTTTTAAAGGCCGCAAACCCGATGCTCACGGCCTAAGCGCCAGCGACAGAAGCCATCCCAACGCGGCGCAAATTTGTTGAAGTTCCTTCAGCCCTCCCCGGACAATGCCCAGAGAGGTATGAAAGAAATTCCGCTGCTATGGTCGGTCAACAGCTACCTTGCGCCCTACGGCGGGCTATGTGCCCCGCATCGGGTAACGCCGCTCCGCGTTAACGGTGTGCGACGATATCTTTTCACCCCTGCCCCTTCCGCACCGGGCCAGTCCCAGCTTGAAACCCTTGACAACTTTTGAATGGCCTCTATCGCGCTTACGGCTGGGCCTCTTGCTCCCAGCACCCGACTTGTGGCCGGGCCTCCATGCCGCCAAGTTGCTGCCGATTGAGAATTCAGTTCGCTACTCTGTGCCGAAACACGCGTTCGCAACCTCTTCCTCGTTGGCAAGTACACACTACGAGTTTTTCTCGTACTGCGCAAGAACTAATTACGGGTTTTTCTCGTAGACGAATTAAGAAACTTAATTCAAAATATGCCAACAGAGGCCACTAGGCACAAAAAAGCCCCCAGGCGGGGGCAAGGAGGACGAAAGGTATGAGCGGAATTGACAGAGCTAATGAGATCGAGGGCGGGATTGGATCTGAAGGAGCGCAGGAGGGAAATATGAGGAGGGTGGAGTCTGCTATCAAGGAAGCCGTGATCTCCGCATACTGCAAGGAGAATGAGCTTCCTATCCAATTATTTGATGGGATAGAAACAGCCGAGAGTATTCAATTAAAAAGCTACGCACGGCGCATGGCTGAAGTCCTGAATGGAATCATCATGAAGAAAATGGGGCCAAAATTGATCAGTTTTTGGTCTCGTCAAGGATGCCCCGAACTGTCTGAATAAAGCATGCACGAGAAAATCAAAAAGCCCCTCGGTTGAGGGGCGGGGAGGAGCATTGGAATGGGGGAGAAAAAATTGGATTGCTCATTGGATGGAAAAGACGTGGTCCAACCACTTCTTTCTGAAGATAGTGAATACGTCACGATGACGGCAAAACTGGCCGCACAATGGAGTACATCTGTAGGGCTTGGTAGAACAGAAGAAATACTTAAGTACTCAAAGGAATGGGCTGAATTTTCTGGGAAACTCTATGAATATTGGGTGAGCATGGGCTGCCCGAAGCTGCCAGATAGAAGCGTGCGGGGAAATTCTCGACTAAGCTTGCAGAATTACCTGGTGAAGATTCTTGCAGAAGTTGGCAGCTTTAATCCTGACTGTGTTACAAGCGTAGAGGCTACCATTGCCTTGGACGCCTTTGGGAATCCGGCCACCGCAAAGGACAAGGCTATTGCTGAAGTTTCGGCGAAGGTTACGTCGCACCCTGAAGACACGCGGGCTCTGCATGAAAGATACAGGCGAACATTCGGTAAGCCGGTACGCCCGGTAAAGTGGGAAGCGAATTCCAGTAATCAAAACGGGGCGCAAGGGACTTCTGAATAATACTCCAACAGATCGCCGACAATTTCACGTCGGCGATTTTCATTTTTTTCCCACATGATGGCAATGCTGTCTGCGCCGTGTTCCTTAAGGCAATCCCAGTTAGTTACGCCAGCAATCGCATTGCAAAGATCCTCTGCTTCTCCGATGCAAATGGGATCACATGGAATATAATTAGAGCTTCCAGTCAAACTCTTTTCGCAAAAAACGATATAAACAGCGCCGCTATGATCGAAATTTGATCCAAGTGTATAAAGGCGCATACTATGGGGATTCCCGCGGAACATTGTGAATCCGAATTCAGGCATAATTGACTCCTATAGTATAAAAATTCACCCCAGCAGCGCCAGCACAGAGTTCTCATACTCTTGGATTCTGTCTGGCTTGGGAATTTTTGATGGGGCTGAATGAATCTTCTGTTTGCTTTTTATAGCGCCAGTTGTGTTTTGTATGTAAACTCCGTACACATCCGCAATGCCAGATAATGGGTCTTTCTCAGTAAATCTACCAGAGTCTGCTTTATTTTTTGGACTAACATCATACATATATTTGAAACAAATCTTGTCTATTTTTACAACGACACCTTTGGGAAGTTGGTATTCAAATCGTTTTAATAAGGATGACACATTTTCAATATCTGAAAGCAGTTGCTGTCTGCGTTTTACATCTGGAGCAATATACGCCTTATTGTCATATTCAAATCTATCATGCCCGCGAAGTTGCGCCTCAAAATCCATGAGCACAAGCTTTCCCCAAAAATATCCGTATGCAATACCCTCGATGGTCCCTCTGCTCCCATATAAGTCCGCGAGAAAGCCATACGCGCCAATATACCTGTTATTGGCTAGTTCGAGTGCAAACTGCTCGTAATTCCTAGGATCTTCACCATAAAATGAATACAAATTAAAGAGAGCTATTTTGCAAGTGTAGCTTCGCTTTGAGCATGAGGTGAGTAGTCGCTCGGCTTCCAATAGATCCTGCTTAAAGCAGTCACCATTAGCCAAAGCGCACCCCTTTAAAAAGGAATATTTTACATCGTCATATTTTTTTACTTTCTCTAATTCATTTTTTGCAATTGAACATTGGTTTGCTCGTACGCACTGTGGGAATGCTAAAACAGACACCTCAGGTGCACTTTTATCCATGTAACCCAACATGCCATCATCAAGGCAGGATGCTAAAGAAATCTTTGAAAGCAACATAAAACAAATTGCTGCTGCAATTATCGTTTTCATGACCACCCCAAAGGCTGCCCAACATCACTATTCTTGACTATTGGGATTAAAACCATTTTTCAGTTTCGGGAGAAAAGATTCCAAGCGCGCCTTAAGAATGAAGAATTCTGCTTTATCAAGGGCCATTAGATGGCCGTATTCTTCTAATCTAACGCGAATAGCTTTACCCTCTGGGGTATTTTGAGTAGCCATCTCAGCGGCTTCAGCTGAAGATGATTTCAGTAGAACCCATTCATCAAAAATTTCATCGCCTATGAAGACGTGCTCAATATCATTAGATTTATTACACTCTTTGCTTTCAGACACATCTTGAGAATTTCCATACTCTACTGCATCACTGCAACTGCTTTTATTGAATAAAATCTTCCAAATTTTTGCAGATAAATAATAATATGATGCCAGCAAAAAAGGAATCGCTAATGGATGAAATATCGCTGCATACTTATTGTAATTTCCTACTGTAAATCCAAATTTAAAGCAAAGTATGCTTCCTACTATTGTTATTATGAAAAGAAGTATCGCTATTAAAATAGCGACAATAATTTTTTTCATCCAATAATATCCCCATTTCTTTTAGTTACTGTTTAATTCTTGTAGATGGGATCACGCTCCATAAGCTCAGCTGGCGGACATCCACAGGTTTTGCCTTCTTCTTCCTGCTTCTTTTTTTCCTGACAGGCTGCCTGGACGGCTGCCTGTTGTTGTATCGCTCTTCCTTCTACGATCCCGCATATAGCTGACATACTCAAATTCAAAACCCTTGCAAGCCCATATGCATCTCTCATGGTCAGTTTTTGCGGTGGGACTTTGTTCCTTATGTCCTGCCAAGTCCTGCCTGCATCCTTTTTATCCGGCCAAGCCTCTTCTGCCAAGGGTTCGTGCTTTAACCCTCGGCTATCAATTATTTCAGCGATTACGCTGACTATGGATCGTTCAAAGTCATAGTTGTTCATAAAATTACCTTAGTTGAGAAGCGACTAAAATCAATGCGGGCATTTCGTATTGATTCCTACGAGTTTTTCTCGTAGCATTAAGGCAAAGGAGATCACCATGGATGAGAAACTTATGGAGGCCTTTGAGGCCCTCAAGTTGCGATATGGAACTCACAGCACCGCTGCAATGCACCTTGGGATTACCATTGATCATTACTGCGCCCTGAGGAACGGCCGGGCAAACATTCCCCAGCGCACCGCCGACTACATTCTGCTCAAGGCGAAAGAGGCTGTGGAGGATATGCCCGATATCAGTTCAACAGCGCCTGCCATACCGCACGAATCTGCACGGGCTGCCCACCCGTAAGCTGATTAGCAGCATGTCCCACCGCCCTTTCGACGGCGGCATCCTGCGGCATATCGCCGGGGTAGCTTCGGTACAGAGGTGTGGGCATGAGCGGCGAGACAACGGTGACAAGCAGGCGGCCCCGTTTTGGTGTGATGTGGGCTCGGAAAGAAAGTTTGGATTCTGCCATGTCCCATAATGTCATGGCTTGAATGGGAAATAACTATGTAAATACCGAGGGTAAATACACAATGAGCAAGCTTCCTCCTCCCCCATTGTGCCCACATTGCGGCGATCAAATGATTCGTCAATTTACCGCTGATGATTCTTCGGCGCGGGTCTTTTATTGCCAGAAATGCAAAAAGACCATGCCCCGCGATGGCGAGGCATGGCATGGCCGCGACATACTCTGCGGCTGTTATATTGAACTGAAAAAGATCCGTACGCTGATGGAGAAGGCTAGCTTAAATCCATCCCGGCAGACAAAAGAGAAGTCCCCTTATCCTTCAATTCAAGAAGAAGAGAGTAATAGCGTTCAAGGTTACGCCATGCCTGCTCTCTTGCCTTCTGCTCACTTTCGAGCCGTGGGGAAGCGGAGGCCGTTGCTGCGGAAAGCTGCGAAGCGACAATCAAAAGTTGCTCGTTCGACAGGCCAGACAGATTAACCTTTGAAATTTCCATGATGTTCCTCCCAGTATCAGGGTTTGAGTTGTGGTGACTGAACCCTACAGGAAGAACGCTGCCGGGGGCAAATTACTCCCGGCAGCACAATAAAAAATTAAGGGACAGACCAATGCCAGATTACGAAACAATGAGCGCCACAGAAGCCATGCGGCTTGCCAAGAACGTGTCTGGCATGACCGTGGAAGAAATTTCCAAGGCGTCGAAAATCCCTGCTGGCATCATACGCCAGTATTTAGAGCGCGATGGTGGCTATAATCCAGCTATCGACAAAATCCCCACCCTGTGCCGCGTCATGGGCAACAACATCCTCATTCAATGGATCATGGCCCAGGCCGACACCCGCGCCCTCTGCGATATTCCCCATGCTACCTCCCGCGCTGAGGTGCTGACTGCCGTTGCCCGCGTGTCTGCCACTCTGGGAGATGCGCAGCGCAGGCTTGCAGACTCTGAACTCAGCGGCATTGACCCTGAGTGCGCCCGCGACGTGCGCGGCCTCATGAACGATTTGATCGAAGACTGCCGTGTCGTTATGGCGAAGCTCCTGCCCATTGCCCAGTTCAGGGACAGGACACGTTGTTATCCGCTTCTGAGCAAGGCGCAATGCTGTTCTGGAAACAATAACCGCAAGCCATGGTGGAGGTTCTGGTGATGTTTCTGCCTGATAAAGGCCACACAAATTTCGTTGTCGAGGCGCGCGAGTACACACGCAGCGCCCGCAGAAAGGAGGCCAAATAACTATGGACACCCGCACAAAACAAAAACACCTGCGCGCCGTACGCCTGCTTGTGCATGCTTTGGAGGGACACCGCTCCAGCTTGCCAGCCGGAAAGCCGATCTGCTCCGTGTTGTCTGAGGGCATGGCCGCAGCTCAGGCATTGGGATTTGACCTCATGGCCGGTGAGGCGCGGGCAATATCTGGCCGCACTGTAGCCGTAGGCCGTGGCATTGATGCACTGTTCTGCCCTCCTGCATCTGCCTGCGGGATTGAACGCAGCTTGCCCAGGGGAGACGCATAATGTGTGGCCGCCCATGGACAGACGCCGAGCTGCAGTTCCTGCGGGAACATTACCCGGAGCACACAGCAACATGGTGCGCAAAAAAACTCGGCCGTGGACGCAGCAGCGTGTCGCTCAAGGTCAAGAGCTGGTTTGTGGTAGCAGAGAATCGCCTTGCGAAGGAAAAGCTCGAAGACCCCGACCTTGGCCCGGTAGATCCGCCGCTTGCTAACCGCTGCGTGGACTGCGGCAGAGTGTCGAGCACCCGGCGTTGCCCTGAATGTCAGAAGAAGCACCTGGCGGGGTATCACGGGGCATGCTGGGGGCCGACGTACGATGAAGCGTATGGAATGGCATAGGAGATTCCATGGATATAACAAAATTCAATCCTCGCACCGTCGTCCGCGCAATAACCCTTTGCCGCCCGTATGTCGTCGCATACTGCGTCAAAGACCGCGACGGGTGGCTTGTGCAGTACCCAAACAAGGCCGAGCCGGAACTGATGGAGAAAAAGGCGTTTGAGCGCAAGTTTTGCCTTGAGCCATCCTGCCCTCCCAAAGTTAAGGAACTCTTCGATGGCGTTCCGTCATTCAACCAGTGGCGGCAGATACGCGGGGGGAGCTATGCGTGATTTTGCGATGATTGCCCCCCAGTTCTGGACAGGAGACACCGGGCGAACCCTTCGCAAGGCTGGCCCTGACGGAATGCTTGTGGCCATGTATCTGCTTACATCGCCGCACAGCAATGTGTTCGGACTGTACTACATGCCAATCATGTACGTCGCCCACGATCTGAATTTACCCGTAGAACGCGCTCAGGCAGCCATGCATCAGTGCATAGATGCAAAATTCTGCACCTACGACGAAGAGGCTGAAGTTGTGTGGGTGTTCAACATGGCAAAGTTTCAGATCGGTGAAACTGTCAAGCCTACCGACAATCGCGCCAAGTGGATTGCCTCAGAATGGCAACGACTTCCAAAGTGCTCATTACTATCTGCTTTTATTGAAAAATATGGTCATGCTTTCGGAATGACGGAAGCCCCTTGCAAAGGGGGTTCAGAAGCCCCTTCAAAGCCCCTTCAAAGTCCCTCCCAAGGTGCTACCGAAGCCCCTACGCCTGATAAGGATAAGGAGAAGGATAAGAATAAGAATATATATCTTACTGCGGGCGCGGACGCGCGCGTAGCAGATACCGTGCCAAACGATGCAGGGGATCAAACGCAAGACGACGACACCCCAGACATCACCTTTGTCCAGTTCATGGACGCATATCCTGACACTCACAGGGACGACGATGCAGCGTGGGTTGCATGGAAGACGCAACGCAAAAAGCGCGCCTTGCCTGGCCTGTGTGACCTTTTTGCAGCACTGGAAGTGTGGGGGAAGTCCGAACAGTGGAATACCGACAACGGGGCATTCATCCCCCTCGCAAGCAACTTCCTAGGCAAAGGGTACTGGAAAAGGACTCCCCCTCCTCCGAAGCAGCGCACCCAGGGTGGACGTGATTCGCCAGGGCAAGAATCTCAAGCAGACAGGGCTGCCAGGCTAACCTTCGAGGCCGGACAGCGGATTTTGGCAAGACGCGAAGGCGCAACTGAGGGAGCACAACAATGAGACAGCAGACAGAAGATGAAAGAAAACTTGCAGCCCTAATGGCCCTTGCTGCCAATTTTGGGAAAGAGTTTTCAGAAAGCTTGCTTGGAATTTGGCTTAATCTGCTTTCGCATTATTCAGCCGACGCTGTGGAAGCTGGAGTCAGCAGGGTCATAGAAAAGTATGTGTATAAAACACTGCCGCCCTATGCAGTGCTGCGCATAAGCATTGATGAAGCCATTGGACTTGTTCAGCCTGAACATGCGCTGGACATGGCAGCGGCAGCAGAATGGAATAAGCTCATTGCCGACATCGGAAAATATGGCCGATACAACTGCCCTCAGTTCTGCGTGACAACGGCATATGTGCTGCGGGGCATGGGCGGTTGGGATGCAGCCTGTTCATGGGAAACTGAGAAACTTGAATGGCGCCGCCGCGAGTTTGTAGAATCGTGGAAGCTGGCGCACGGCAAAGAGCATGTCATGGAGCTTGGATCTCAGGGAATTGCTGCGCTGGTTTCATCCAAACCCGAATCCTCTCGCGCCATACTTGGCCGCGTCCTCGAAATAACCCAGTAGAGGTGTGCTCCATGATTAAATTTATCATCCCCATCAAGCCCACCGCGCAAATGCGAACAGCTGTTGGTGCGATCAAGCTCGGCAACGGCAAGGTGCGCGGCAATGCCCACAAGAAGAAAGAGCAGGTAAGCAACGAGGAGACCATCAAGGCGTTCTTGGCCCAGCATAAGCCAGAACGCCAGATAAACTGCGCAGTCATGCTTGGGGTTAAAGTTTTTCTCCAAGTGCAAAAGACTGCGCCGGATTGGTTCAATGGCAGCACCAAAGAATTCCACGCTGCGGCCCTGAAACACATTGTTCGACCCATCACCAAGCCCGACGCTGACAATTTTTTGAAGCAAATTCAGGATTGCATAACCCAGATGGAGATCTGGCGGGACGACTCCCTAGTTGTGGGATACCTCAGCGGAACGGGCAAATACTACACCGACGGCACGCCGCGCTGGGAGATTGAGATTCAGGAATTGAGCCCTGACAGCTATTGCATCCCCGGTACAAAAGCCAAAGCCTCCCGAAAAAAATCGGCCGGCGCGCCAGGGCAGGGGGCGTTGTTATGCTGAAAGAATCAATTTTTGTCGTATTCTTTGCCCTGTGCATCATTGTTGCCAGCCTATTTGCCGCCGAGCTTTGGACGGGCCATGTGTCCAATGTGCACCAGGAGGCACAGTATGATCGCTGAAACAGAGCACATACCATGGAAAACCATACGGCTCATATTCGGCAACGGGGATCTGACCCAGGGCCGCAAATGCCTTGAGGCCATAGCGCGCAGGCTGGTCCACGCCCGCACCAAACACCCGGCCAGTGAATGGGCAGGCAGGGGCGACGAATACGGGTTGGAGGTGATCGAGGGCGAGGTCAGGGAGCTGCGGATTGCGGTCAAACTGGAGGGGCCGCAGCGGGTCGAGGACGAAACGCTGGACGTGATTGCTCCCGCAGTACGCAAATACAACCGAGAGGATGCGTGATGGAAGGCGAGTGCAAGGTAGAACATTTTAAAGCTTCTGGCGGGCTTGATGTTCATTGGAAAGTTTTTCTCTGGCCCAGCAGAGAAATGTTTCATGAAAAAATTACTGATTCTGCTCCGGCGGATGGCATGCATTGTGCGCACCCATATTTCAGACACATGATTACGCGCAAGCGTCGGCCAATGCGGGTTGTTGGTTCAATCCATTTCGTCAGGGACAAATGGGACATGGAGGTTGTAGCTCACGAATGTTTGCACGCCATCGCCCATTACATAAGGGCAACGGGCTCAAAAGCTATCGGGCACTGGACGGATAACATGGAGAAGGAAGAGGCCATTTGCTATCCATTCGGAAAGCTCGTGGATGAAATATACAGCAAATTGTGGGAGTTGGACAATGCCGCATGAGCGCACATTCGGCCGGGGCGTGGGGTTTGAGCGCACACGCAGGATAACCGGTTTTCTCGTGGGGACGCTGGACAGGTTCAACAACGCCAAGCGGTCAGAGGAACGTGACCGCGTAAAACATGGACTGGAGCAAAAATGAGCTATGCGCAAATACTCAACGGCTGGCAACAAATTGAGAATTATTTAAAAATGAACCGGAAAACCATAATTGCGCGTGGTTTTCCGGTCAGGAAATGGGGGGGCGTCTACGCAATGCAGGCAGAGCTAGACGCACATATCGCTACTCGCCAGGTTCTGGCGTATCCCGCGGGAAAAAACCATAACGACGCAGGCATCGTTCAACCATCTCAGTAGCGGCTTTCCCTGGCGTTTGCCCTTTTTCTTGTGCAAACGCAGATAGGGCATCGAACGCGGTATCGTTCAGGTATATTCCGACCGCTTTTTTCCTGCCTGTACGCGTTCGCCCTGCCCCAGGCCGAGCCCCGCCGCGTTTGGGTTTTTCTGCCTGATCGTTATTCATCGTCTCCTCCTACGCCAACAGCAATTGGCGGAATCCATTTATACCCGAACCTGCGTGGCGGTAGTTCAACGCCCTCGCGCTGTTTGATTGGCCCAGACCAGAACCCATGCCAGTGCGCGCGTCTGATATGGGGGCGCGGGCCCTTGTGATCGTGGGCGTGTGCCGGACCGGAAAAACGTTCAATCTCAGACCCGGTCTGATCGCCAATGCGCCATACCCTCGGTTTGTCCGGCGGGTATAGCAGCCAGCCGCGTTTTGTTCGTTTGGGCGTGGGGTAATGAGGTTTACTGCCAGCAATATAACCGTCAATCTCAGGCTCGTCGGCACACAGGTACAAGGCCAGAGATACAGCAGCATTGGCCGTTGCCGTGGCCTGGCTGATAAATTCTGCATCCAGATCAGCGGCGGTGTGGGGATGCTCAGCAACAATTGCCACCCTGGTGCGCTCAATGCCGTCGGCAACAGTCCACGGCCCGACAGCCATGTTTATCGGCTGGCCGAGCCTGTCGCCAAAATCCAGCACAACGCGGAAAGCTGGCGCGTCGGCATCATCGCCGTGATCCAGATGGATGAACATGCCACAGATGCCGGGGAATGTTCCGGGTATGCCGCCGGGCGTTTCAATATACACGCACCATTCCGGCAGTCGCAGCAGCACGTCACATGGCAGGTCGCCAGACGGTGGCGTGGCCAGCAGGGCCGCATATACTGCAGCGTTGAACTGGTAAATACCCTGCGTATATCGCCATCCAGCCAGAGCAGCCAGAGCCGTGCCGTCTGTGATCAAATCCGGCGATGTCTCCGGCGTCATATCACCATGCCGATTCTCAACAATGGCTATCCATGCGGAAACTGGCAGGTAACACCATGGTGAGATTTTAATGCCGATCTCATCCTGATTGGCCCGCAGTTTTTCAGCCATTCGCCAGGCCTCAGGATATGCCCGGCTGTAGAGGGCCAGATAGTCAATCAGCCGTTTTTGTGTGGTTACGTCAGGCATATGAACTCCAGGCGGTCATTATTCGGCATTCTGCTCATGCAGAATTTTTTCAATATCCTCAGCTTTGAACATGGCCACCGGGGGGAGATCAGTGCCGTTGGATCGGTCGCCGGGAACGTCCTGAACAAAAATCGTCTGAACGGTTTTTGCAACATCATTGTCACCGTCAACCAGCCGGTACTGACGGTAATTTGCCGCGCGAATAAGATACGAGGTGTCATCGAGCTTGAGACCGGTAATTTGTGCAGCATCGTGAGGACGGATGTAGCGGATACCATCGGGGGCGGTGAGGATGATGTCAGAAATGTTGGTGCCCATGTTGTTCTCCTGCTGTCTTTGTTTTGGTTAATCCCCACAGGTGTGGGGAAATAAAATGCTAGCTGTCAATTTCAATAGACACATATTCCCCAAAACTGCTGAAATTACCGAGGTATACGGCCTCTCCGTTTGCGTCATCATGCTCATACATGGCCACGCTGTACAAATCGACGTACAACCCCTGAACCCTATTGTATGAGCCATAGTTGATGCGGTCCAGTGCATAAATATTTTTGCCGCCGTATACCCCAACAAAACGGATTTCATTAACCTCCTCGCCTCCCTCCTCAGCCTCTGACGACTCGTCAGACGAAACCGTAACAAATGAACCATTGGAATTTTCAATCAAATACAACATGTCAGGGGCAATGTTGTCTATTTTCTCGTAGTCGCGGCCCTCAACCAATCCGTCCTCGGGGAGGTCATACTCACACTCGGTAATCAGGTTTTTAAGTTCGTCAACATCGGCGACGATGATACCGGAACCGTAATTTTCATTAATATTGCGAATCATTTTCGTGCTCCGTCGTTGAAATTTTTGTTCGTTGCCCTTTCCCGCTCTCGTTGATTTATTTATGCGCGCTTCAATTTGATTTGTCAACATAATAAATCAAAATTAATAAATTAAAAAATGTTTTATTTAAATATGTTATTATAATTAATTTCTTGTAGTATTTTTATATACTATTTATCTCCATTTTTTACCTGAATTTTGATGCCACCACTCGTCCTGCGATAATATGCCACCTGATACGCGGGGAATGGGAGGCAAATTATGGCGAGACTTTCAGATGACCAGTGGCAGGCCGCCAGGGCCGAATATGAGGTTCGGGGGATCAGCCTTGGCGATGTAGCCAAAAAATTCGGCGTAAACGTCAGCAGCGTGTCCAGACGGGCAAAATCTGAGAGCTGGATACAGGGGCAAATGCAAGAGCTCGCCGCCAGAAAAGTTGCGGCAGTCAAAGAAATGGCCGCCGTAGAAATGCAAACGCAAGAGCTCCCCTTGCGTACCAGGCACACCTTGCAAACCGTCGTGCAGGAGCGGTTACAGGCTGAGGGAATGCTGGCTTCACTGGACATAGCCCTGGCAGACCGGGCCATTGCCCTAGCCATGGAGGCAACGAGCCCAGACGACATTGAGACGCTCTCACGCGCGCGTAAGAACCTTGCACCATCTGTGCATGCTCCTGCCCCACAGACGAATGTCACTGTCACCCAGCAGACTGAGGCCAAGGCAGGCGCAGCTGCTGATGCAGTTGCGGCACCCGTTGCTGCCCCCACGCCCGACCGCGTTGTGCGCGCTGTGCTGGCCGGTGATCTTTCAGGGGATGATGACTGATGCTGTTTGCCAAGGCGTCAGAGTCCGAACTAGCCGCCATCCGGCAGGCTTGCGAAGCTGATCTGCTGACATTCACGGCGGTCATGTTCCAGGCGCGCATGTGCCAACCGTTTTTGGTCAACTGGCACCATGCCAAAATGGCTGACGAGCTGATGGCTGTGTACCGGGGCGAAACAAAAAATCTGCTTATAACCATGCCCCCAGGCGGCACAAAAACAGAGCTGGCCGTGATCCATTTCATGGCCTGGTGCTTCGCGCGCAGCCAGAGCTGCCGTTTCCTGCACCTTTCAGGGTCTAAAGAGCTTGCCCTGCTCAACTCCGAAACCGTGCGCGAGATCGTCACTCTGGAGGAGTTTCAGGCGCTGTGGCCACGGCAGATTAAAAACGACAGCCGAGCCAAAAACCGTTGGAACTTGGAGATGATGGGACGCACAACCGGCGGCCTGTACGCAACAAGCTCAGGCGGCCAGGTGACGGGCTTCCGTGCCGGTTACATCCGGCCAGGGTTCAGCGGTGCCATCATCATCGACGATCCGCTCAAAGCCGACGACATCTGGAGCAAGGCCAAGAGGCAGGCCGTTAACCGTAAGCTGACAGGCACAATCCGCAGCCGCCGAGCCAGCTCTGAGCATACGCCAATAATCATGGTAATGCAGCGCCTGCATGAGGATGACCCGGCAGCCCATGCCCTTTCAGGGGATTTTGCAGCAGAGTTCAAGCATCTGGAGATTCAAGCGATCATTGACGAGGACACTGAAAACGAACGCAGCTATTGGCAAGAAAAAGAGAGCCTTGAGTCCCTTAATGACTTGAAGCAGAAGGACCCGTACACGCTGAGTGCCCAGTACCAGCAACGCCCCACACCTGCCGGTGGTGCCATGATCAAGACGTCGTGGCTGCAGCAATACTCTACGCCGCCAGATGTGCACACTGTTCTGTTCGTCTTCGATACCGCCATGAAGACGGCAGAGATAAACGATTTTTCAGTTATGAGCTTTTGGGGGCTGGCCGGAATCAACGTGTACCTGCTCGATTTGTTGCGCGGCAAATGGGAGGTTCCTGACCTTGAGCAGGAAGCTATCGGATTCCTTGAAAGCCACAGGACCAAAGGGCCAAAGCGCCCACGCATTCGCGGTGCCGTTATCGAAGACAAGGCCAGCGGAACAGGCCTGATTCAAGGGCTCAGACGCAAATCAGCCCTGCGGGACATCCCGATCATTGCCAAGCAGCGCAGCACTGACAAGGTAAGCAGGGTCAACAACGTCCTGTCATTCATCCGCGCAGGACAACTGTGGGTACCGGAATCGGCAGAAAATGCGCCATGGCTTTCACCATACCTTGGAGAGATTGCCGCGTTTTCGCCCGGCATGACTCACCAGCACGATGACCAAGTAGACGTTACCGTTGATGCTCTGGACGAGCTGCTACAGTCTGGTGGCGGCGTAAGCCAAGGCATGGACCTCTCATAGGAGGAATTGGATATGGCATGGTTGAAATGTCTCACAGACGTTGTCACTCGCGAAAGATACATATGCGATACGGAAACTGGCATATCTTACCGCAGAACCGTTGGGAGCCTTGTATGGCCGTGCGGGGAGCGAAACGGCTGTGTTACCGTTCTGGGGGAATCTCGCTCGCGTCAGAACGTTCTTGGTGGGCGTCATGACGTGCGCCTGTTGGCAGAAAAGTGCAGCGCGGACGTGAGCGAACTTGTGGAGTACATTGAGCTTTACACTATGGCTTTTGTGTTGCGCTCATGGGCCACACCTCTTTCAGACACGCGCGCATTCATGCTTGATGACAAAAACGATGAGCGACGCAGGGAGCGCAAGCCAATAATCCGCTTTGACGATCCGCAGGGATGGCATGGCAAGGGTGAAGGACTGATGGCGTTTTACCACGCCATGGTGCAGCGCCGGACGCTGTCAGAAAAGACTCTCTTCCTTGGTGATGAGTGTGAAGGGGCGAATGCCATCGGTAAACTGCAAGCTGAAGATATGACGGGCAAGCCCACAGATTACCCTGCTGCTGCCGCGCTGTTCTTTGCCCTGGCTGAGATTGACGTAAACCCTATGGCCGATTGGGTTGATCGTGGAAGCATGTCGTCATATGGCGGCCCTGCTGACCTCATAGGGGGATATTAATATGGAAGCTGGGATTGTGCAGATAAGCTACGTGCCAAAGATATTGCGAAATATGACTGAAATTTGCGAGGAAATGGGCGTGGGCAAGACGACTGTGAGGGCTTGGGTAAAGGCTGGAGCACCAATAACTGTAGAAGGTTCTGCTAAAAAAATAAGATATAGTACTGAAGCATTACAGCTTCAGATATGGCGTCATTTAAAACGCTCAAAATAGGGTAAAATATCTAATGGAATATTTTTTCTACCTGTTTTTATGGCATCAAAAACCATTTTTGTTTGCTTTATTGCTTCAATCATAGGGCCGGTGCTGCCTGAAAAATACGAATTATCAAGAATATTTTCGTCAAAATTTTCCTCCATTTCAAACAAATTACGGCGCAAATCAATAAATTTACGAACACGATCAAATAGCTCTGAATCAGGGCAATTACGGTCATTGACTAACTTACATAAATTATTAGCCTCTTCAGCCATTTTAACTGAGTCTGCCACATTGTTCCGCATAATAAGCCCCACATGTCAAGTATTCACCAGATAGTCACCAGATGCCGTCAGATTATCTCCTGATAATGCCCCTGTAAACCCCATGCTACGCTTCCCCGCAAACAGGAGCGTAGCCCGATGCCCAGAATACCGTACAAAAAACCCCCCGCCGTTGCTGCAAGTCTGGCCCTGATTGCCATGCTCATTGGTTACGGCGTTAGCACCGATACTGCGCAGGAAACCGCCCAGCAGACAATCAACACCGTTGAGCAGTTTGAGGGCTACGTTCCTGAGGCCTACCAAGACCCGGTGGGGATCTGGACAAAATGTTACGGCGACACGACAAACGTGACCCCAGGCGCAAAGTACAGCGCCGAGGAATGCGCCCGCTCCCTGAACAACCACCTGGTCGAAACATCATCTCCCGTCATGCGCTGCGTGCCTGATCTGGCCAAGCAGCACCCCAAGGTCATCGTGGCCATGCTCGACATGGCTTACAACATCGGCCCCACCGCTTTCTGTAAGTCCAGCGTGGCCCGCTATGCCAACCAGGGCGACTGGACTGCGGCCTGTAAACGGATCTCTGAAATCTACACCACCGCCCAGGGCGTTAAGCTCAAGGGTCTTGTCGTGCGCCGCACGGCTGAATCTGAAATGTGCCTGCAAGGGCTCAAGGAGGCGCGCTGATGTTCGGCTTGTTCGGAATTCTCACGACGCTCATTGGCAAGCTGCCTGTGCTGGGGCCCTGGATTGCCAAGCTTTGGACGGACAACAGCAAGGTGGCTGAAATTGAGGCTGAAACGAACCTCGAAGAAACAAAGGCGTTTGCGCGTGGTCGCATCAGCCCAAAGTTCCTCCTTCGCTATGTTGTTGTTGTCGCTTTCGCCCTCTTTGTGCTGTTTTTCCTGGCCCGCATGATCTGGCCAAACTTTGCCCCCGGCATGACCATGGACAACTTCGAACGGTTGATGGTCGTTGCTGGAAACGTCCTGAAATCGACGTTTTAGTGGCGCGTTATGACCGTTGACCTTCTGGACATTCTGCAAATCGTCACCCCTGTAGCGGTCGCCATCGTTGGCTGGGGAGTGAAACTCATTTGGAGCGAAATCAAAAGTTGGAGAGCCGAACTGCGCGAATACGTTCGTCAAGAGACCTGCAAGGCGCACAGAGAGCACTTCCAACGACAATTTGATGCGTTGCGAAAGGAAAGCTAAATGGACGCAGCACAACAACAGCAAGCCACGAACATCTCTGCCCTCGCTACCCAGCTCATGTCTGAGTTTAGCGAGGCGCAGCGTGCGCGCACCATGGTGAACGAGCGCTGGCTTGAGGATTTGCGGCAGTATCGCGGCATCTATCCTGCCGAAGTGTCCAGACGGCTCAAAAAGAACAAATCCTCCCGCGCGTACTACCGCCTGACGACGGCCAAGGTTAATACCATGACGGCCCGGCTCATGGATTTGCTGTTCCCGCAGCGCACCAAGAATTGGTCCATATCCCCGACTCCCGACCCAATGCTTCCTGATGATGTGGTCATGGAGGCTCTCAAAGACGAGATTGATCCCGTCGCCCAGCAAATCATGGGTGACATGATGCAAAAGCTGCAGGCGCAAAACATTATCCCTGACGCCTGGGCCGTTCAGAAGATACAGGCACAGGCATACAATCAGGCTTTTGCGCAGGCAGACACAGAGGCAGCAAGGATCAGAATTGCCCAGGATCGCGCCAAAGCTATGGAAAATGTGATCGACGACCAGCTGAAGGAGTGCAACTCCAACGGCCAACGCCGCCCAAGCTGGCGGCAGAATTGCCGCACGATAGTCAAGAGCGCGTGCACATACGGCATGGGCGTGCTTAAAGGCCCTCTGGTTGAGCGAGTCGTTACAAAACGGTTTGTCCCTACCAAAGACGCATCCGGCAATGTGTCGTGGCAGGAACGGGCATTCTCGACAGATTTGCGCCCATACCACGAGGCTGTGAGCATTTGGGAAATCTACCCTGACCCAGGTGCGCGCGTGCCTGCCGAACTGAGATACGTTTGGCAGATCCACACCATGACCGACAAGGATCTGGCAGACCTGATCAATTTCCCAGGGTTTGATGCCAAGTTGATCAAGGATCATATGGCAGCCAACGAGGATGGCGACGCGCAGCTTTCTGATTGGGAAGTGCAGGTGCGCGAACTAAACGACGACAACATTTCAAATGGTCAGCCACTTAAAAAGCGTTTTCGCGTTTACGAGCGGTGGGGATTCCTTTCAGGCAAAGACCTCGCGTCAGCCGGTGTCGAGATTGCCGAAGAGGACATGACAAAGATTTATTCCTCATGCGTCTGGATTCTTGGGGATTCCATCATCAAGGCCTCGGTTAACCCGCTTGAAGGCGTTGATATCCCCTACCACTTTTACCCATATCAGGACGACGATTCGTCTTTCTGGCCAGAGGGTATCGCATACCAACTGCGCACGCCGCAGTCTGGCATTAATGCCGCCGTCAGGGCTATGCAGGATAACGCCGGGGCTTCTTCCGGCCCCATCTATGGGATCAACACCCAAGCTCTCGACAGCTCTCAATCAGTCGATGAGATGCGCGCCAATAAGCTGTTTTTGTTCTGCAAATCTGGGATAAACCTGTCCCAAGCCTTTCAGGCCGTTACCGTGCCTTCAGCGATTGAGCACAACATGGCCCTGCAAAACTTTTGGCAGCAGGTTGGCGACGAGGTTTCCACGCCGCGCTTCAATCAGGGCGACGGAAATATTGCAGGCGCAGGCAAGACGGCCAGCGGCCTTTCAATGCTCATGGGCGCGTCCAACATCCTGCTCAAGGATCACGTTAAGGACTTTGACGACTTCGTGGTGGCCCCATTCATTCGGGCCATGTTCCGCTGGAACATGCAGTGGTCCCCGCGTGAGGACATCAAGGGTGATTTTGAAGTGGTCGCCTCTGGCAGCCAATCCCTCATCGCCAAAGAAGTGCGCGCACAGCAGGTTCCTGCGCTCATCGGCTATCTCGGAATCCCTGCCTTTCAACCATTTCTCAAAGCTAAGGAACTGCTGGAAGTTGCCCTTGAGCAGACCGACTTGCCGTCTGAACGCATCATGAGGACAGACGACGAGGCAGAGCAATATCAGCAGCAAATGATGCTCGACCAGGCCAAGGCTCAAGCTCAGGCCCAAGCATCGGCTCTTGTCGAGCAACTTGAACGCCAAGGCCTGCCCCCTGAGCAGATCCAGCAGCAGCTCTTGCTTCTCTTGTCAAAAGCAGTCCACGCAACAATGGGCCCAGGGGGTCAGCCGGGAGGCCAACCAGACCCAGGCATGTTGCCGCAAGGAGGGATGCAATGATTGGTCCCGTATCTAGAGATTCGGCAGTGGCAACCCTGCGGTCATTCTATGGGCAAGGCTCATATCAAGCGGTCATCGACCTATTTGAAGCCGTGATTGCCGAGGCCCAGGACGAAATGGAATCAGCCAATGACACCATCACAATTTGGCGTGCGCAGGGTAAGGCGACGTCTGCCAGAGACCTGATAGCCGCCATAAAGCCGCGTGATGCGGAATAATGAGGAAATCATGAGTCAGGTAAACGAAGACAATCCGCAGGGCACATCCGCAGTTGAAGACGATGAGGCCCTGTTTGCCGAGGGTTTTAACCTCGGTGATGACGATGGCGAATCCACGGAAGATCGCCAAGGTAACGATCAGCAGCAGACTGATGACAGCAGCGAAAAAGCTCCTGCTGAAAATCAGGATCAGCAAAGTGACGCTGACAACACCGCTGCCAAGGAAGAAGTGCAGCATGAGCAACCGGCACAACCTGCACCGCCCATGCCTGCCCAGCAACCATACCAGCAAATTGAGCGGCCACAGGCAAGTGAACCTGCGAAGCCTGAACCGCCAAAGCTCATTGAGGTTCCTGAGCATCTTGCAGATGAGCTGGCAACTCTCAAAAAGCTGAACCCTGCTGCGGCAGAACTGGCCCTTGAAGACTCTCCCGAAGGTGAACGCCTCCGTAGCCGCATGGAAGAATACGGGGCCGAGATGGCCCTTGATCGCGCTGAAATAGTTCTGGACAAGCGGAACCGGGAAACTGCTGCGCATCAGGCTGAGGTTGCTCGCCAGCAGCAGACCATTGCTGAGCACAACAATCGCTTCATGGCCACGCTTCAGCGCGAGCACCCTGAATATGCGGCCATGATAACAGATCCGGCCAGGCGCGAAGAAGCCGTCAAAAAGCAGAATGAAATCATGGGCTGGATCAGTGCGAAGCCCTACGCAGAAGGTGCGCGGCTCATGAAGATTGCCCAGGAAGCGCGCGACCCGAACGAAGTATGCGCTCTGATCACGCAATTTGAGAGTGAACGTCAGGCGAAGCCGAAGCAGGCTGATCCAACGGGCGCCCTCGCAGTACCGGGAAGGGGCGCTCCAACCGCGCCCGCAGGCATCGGAGATAAGGACGACTTTGATGCTGGCTGGAACGCGAACCCGTCCAAATAAGGAAAAGGAAGGGATGAATCATGCCCATGACAACCACTGGTGACATTAGTTACCGCACTGCAGGTTATTTCAGCAAAGAGCTACTCAAGCGAGCCCAGCCCTTGCTGGTTGTGTCGCGCCTTGGCACGCCCAAGCCGTTGCCGAAAAATGCTGGCAAGACCATCAAATTTCGCGGCTACCTGCATCTGCCCAATCAGCCCAAACCGCTGACCGAAGGCGTTACCCCGGCTGCCTCGAAGCCTGAATTCCGCGACGTAGAGGCCATGATCAATCAGTACGGCGACTACGTCGAGCTCACGGACGTCATTACGGATACCCATGAAGATCCGCTGATCGCCGAGTTTAGCGACATCCTGGGCGAGCAGTCTGCTATCATGCTGGAGCGTATCACCATCGGTGCGCTTCAGGCTGGCACGAATGTGCACTACTCCGGTGAAACCGGCGGCGTTCTGGCCACCTCCCGAGCCGGTGTGAACTTGCCCCTGTCTCTTTCCGTTCAGCGCCGTGTGCTGCGTGGACTGAAGCGGCAGGACTCACAGCCAATTACCAGCGTCGTCAACGCTTCTCCCAATTTCGGCACCTCGCCAATCCCCCCGGCGTATATCGCTGTCGCTCATACTGACCTCGAGGCCGACATTCGGGACATGCCTGGGTTTGTCCCCGTTGAAAAATACGGCACCTACAAGCCCATGGACGGTGAAATCGGCAGTGTTGAAGGTGTGCGCTACCTCACAACCACCGTTATGAATCCGTGGCTTGATGCTGGTGCGGCGCCCACCGCAGGGCATAGTGTGGAAAGCCACACTGGCGCATGCGCTGACGTGTATCCCATCTTCTACTTCGCCAAAAATGCCTTTGGCACGATTCCCTTTGCCCGTAGCAAGCAGGGTGATGCCCCCATTACGCCTACTGTGCTTAATCCCAATACCCCGCGCGGTGGCGACCCGTTGGGTCAGCGCGGCACTGTTGGCTGGAAGGCGTACCACTCGGCTGTAATCCTTTACGATTTCTACATGGCTCGCGTTGAAGTGGCCGTGACCAAAATTTAAGGGACAAACTCATGGATATTAAGAACAAAACCGCCACAACTGAAACTACCCCCAGCGCTGAAGATCAGCTGAAAGCCCTGCAGGCTGAAGTCGATAAGGCTAAGGCTGAAGCCGCTGCCGCAACTGCAAGGGCCGAAAAGGCTGAAGCGGATGCCGAAGCCGCCGAGCGTGAGAAGGCGGCGATTAACGCCAATGCTGATGCCGAAGTTGCCCGGCAGGAGGCCCAGAACAAGAATCTTCTTGCCGCGCAGCGAAAGGTACGCATCGTCATTCCGAGTGGTCGTGGGCTGCATGAACGTTGCCCTGTGCCTGTTGGCGTAAACGGCCGGGAATATCTCATCGTGCGCGACAAGGAAGTTGATGTGCCCCAGGCCGTTGTCAGCGTCTTGAACGACGCGGTTGAAAGCGTCCCTGTGACCATTGGCGAAGGCGAGATGAAGCGCACTGAATTCCAGCAAGCACAGCGTATTTCCTACAAAGTAGTGGGCTACATCAACCCCGAAACGGGCGACCTGGAAAAACTCTAATGCGCGCCGCCGAGGTATTGCGCTTGGTATCTGGCGCGCTGCAAGACTTGGAGCCTGGCCTGGAATCTCGCTGGCCTTGGGAGGGGGGCGACGACGGGCGTATTGGGCTGCTCGACTTCCTGAACGACGCACTTCGCGCCGTCGGCATGCAGCGGCCAGATGCTTTTGCAGTCACTGAGCCTATCAGGCTTGAGCCAGGCATGCGCCAACGCTTGCCACGGCGGCGCATTCATTCTGCTTCTCACGACGCGGTAGCCCTGATCGAACTTGTCAGAAATCTTGGCGAGGACGGAGAAACCCCCGGCCCTATCATTGTATCTGTGCAGCCTACATTGCTTCTGGCATGGACGGATGCGGCTCGCAGTGCCCGTATTGTGGAAAACTTCGCATACGACCGCACGACCAACCCAGATGTGTACTACGTCTGCCCAGCGGTCTGTGACCATGCAGATGTGTGGGTGGAAGCAACATACAGCGCAGCACCGACAGTCATTACTGACCCTGATCAAGACCTTGGATTGCCTGACAGCTACACAGCGGCCCTGAAGCACTATGTGCTGGCCAGCGTGCTCGACGGCGATAACGAGAGCAGCAACACCAATAAAGCTAGCTACCACATGCAGTTATACGCTCAGGCAATGGGCATTAAGCTGCAAGTGGATGGGTCTTGGCCCAAAGCCAAAAGCAGTGTGCAGGGAGGTGCCTGATGCAGCGTATGGACGATCTTGACGTGCTTGTGCGGCATGTACTGCCCCAAGTCCTCCCATGCCCCAAGAGTATGGTGCTGGATGCCTTGCAGGCCATTAGCGTTGATTTCTGCCGTCAGTCTGAAGTGTGGAGCGAACAGATCCAAGAGCTTGGCGTGTCAGGCGACTCCGCAATCTCTTTGGCCCTGCCGAGTGGCATTGAAGTTGTTCGAGTGCGGACAACTTGGATCGACGGGATTGAACAGGATGGATGGCGGTCAGAAGGCCAGACAGTGCTGCTGGGCTTTACGCTTGCTCGTGACTGCGCGGTGACGGCTGAAGCAATCCTACGCCCGTCCAGGTTCTCTCAGAAAGTACCCCACGACCTCATTGAAGAGTGGGGAGACATTCTGGCTTACGGCGCACTGGCAAAGATTAAGGCCATGTCAGGTAAAGGGATTGAATGGTCAGACCAGCAAGGGGCTGGCGTTGCCCTGCAACTTTACAACGAAGGTACAGCCCGCGCGAAAGGTCGCGTGATCCGCTCCCGCATTGGAAGCGGCGAGCTATTTGCGCGTGGCTAAAGGAGATAATCGACATGAGTCTGCCGCTTGTAAACGTAACGGCCCGCATCAATGACCAGCAGGGCCGCCCGGTGGGCGGAGCCGTGGTTCGCATGCGGCTGACAACGCCTGAAAAATACCAGGGGCTTATTGTGCCCCGAGAAACAACCGGCATCACAGATGCCAATGGCTCTGCAATCCTCCGCGTCTTCCCGAATGCCTTGGGCTACGAAGGCAGCGAATATGACGTTCATGTGAGCTTTCCCGGCTCTAATGCCGGGGTTTGCGGTTCCGCTACATCAATCACTGCCGTCCGAACCATTCGGGCGCATGCCGTTGTGCCCAATGCTGACTGCAACCTCATGGATATCATCAACCTGCCGCCGTATGAGCAGCGTGGTGCCGGTGCCGTCCTTGCTACTGAGGTCGCGGGGTATGCCGGGGAAGCCGCAAGCTATGCCGACGCAGCCAAAAGCGAGGCCGATTCTGCTGCAGCAGTCAAAGGTGAGATACTGGCGCTGGAACAGTCTGCCGGTGCAGCTAAAACTGCTGCCCAGGCAAGTGCCAGCGAAGCCTCCGAGTATGCACGGCAAGCAGGCCTAAGCGTCGGTGAGGTGCGTGACGCCTCTGCGCATTTTCAGTCCACCGTCACTGCGCAGGTGGACACAACTGCAAAACGGCTGACTGCAGATGCCGTCACATGCATCACGGAACGGCAGGCCGTGGCCCTGGGCGCAATCGAAGAACGGTCTGGCGATGCCTTGCAAGACTTTACTACCGCAGCGACCCAGGCCCAGACCCTCGCTGTAAGCACTGTGGCAACTGCGCGTGAAAATGCGCTGCATGACGTTCAGGACGCAAGCGACACGGCAACGGATTCTCTGCGGGAAATGGCCGTCGAATACGAAGAAGACTTCCTCGCTCTCACAGAGCGGTCTGAGACTGCGGCAAAGAAAGCAGGCTGCTCGGCTGCGGCTGCGGCTGCGGCAGAAAGCAAGGCCACCGCTGCTGCTGATCGCTCGCAATCTGCGGCGCAAGGCCTTGAACGTCATCGTGATGATGCCCTTGCTGCGGCAAACAGAGCTGAAGCGGCAGAGGCCTGCGTAAAGGCCGATGCCGATCGGGCTGAAACCGCTGCAAACAGATGCCAACTCAATGTTGACGTTGTCACCAGTTCTGCCCAATCGGCTCAAAAATCGGCGCAGGCTGCCGATGCAAGTGCTGATCTTGCAAAAGCCAGCGCAGACATTGCCCTATCTGCAAAGATCCAAACAACCGAGGACAGAGCCTATGTTGAAGGGGTGGCCACCAGCACGAAACAAGCTGTCGTGGACGCTGCCGCCACCGTAATCAACGATGATGTCATAGCAGCCGCCACGGCTCAGGCAACCGCCGAAGTCAACCAGGCTCGGGACGCTGCCCAGCAGGCCTTGGCGGACACGCAAACCGTCAAGGGTGACGCTGTAGCCGCAAAGGTTGCAGCTGAAAATGCTCGTACTGGGGCAGAGGCCGCGCGCGACGAAGCCAACCAATATGCCCTCAACGCCAAAGCCAAGGCAGATTCTGCTGCCGAGACCGTGGCCAATCTTGATACTGAGCTTCTTGCCGCTGTCCCCAAGCCAATCTGGAATGGTACGAGCCTCGGGTTCAAAAATGACAGTGGCACCGTTGACGTTCCGGCTGTTGATGTACGCGGCCCAACGGGGGCAGAAGGCCTGGCAGCCACAATTGCCGTGGGCACTGTAGCCGCACTGGAACCGACCGAAGCCCCCCTCGTTACGAATACTGGGACTGCAAATGCCGCCGTGCTTAATTTCAGCATCCCTAAAGGCGTTAAGGGGGACAAAGGCGATACTGGGGATAAGGGCGACAAGGGTGATACCGGGGCAACTCCCCCGCTCTCAAACGACTATACTGCGCAATCCCAGACAGATGCTCTTTCCGTTTTTGGCGCAAATGCAATGTACGCAGAGCTGTCTGCAAAAATTGGCGCAAAAATAGATTCTACTGAGGCAAGTGCAGCAATATCAGAAAAGGTTTCTACTACTGATATTCGCATTTCCAGAGCCAGAACATTCTTCATGACTCAGTTTTGAGGTGCATTATGGCAATAGGATATCTTGGAAAAACAAAATTGGCGGCAAACATGAATACTGCCGTGTATTCTGTCCCGGCAGGTAAATTCACAACTGCGAATGTTGCTATGTGCAACATTGGTGATGCCTCTGCAAAAATCAGGCTCGCCATCGTTGACGGTGCAGCCGCAGACCTCGCAGATGAGGACTACATCGAATATGGCACTTCAATCCCGGCTGGCGGCATTTTTGAGCGCTCTGCCCTGACGCTCAGTGCTGGCGAAACTGTTGTGGTGTGGGCTGATAAAGGCACTATAGCCGTGCGCGTGCACGGATACGAGGAGGCATAATTATGGGCCGGATATTGAGTGATTCTAGCATACCCAGTAGCAACAATGCCGGTAACACTGGGACAAATCTCGTTTCTGCTACAAAGGTAGCCCCAGCAGGATATATGGGCGAATTTGGCACTGGCTTGTGGCGAGTGTTTCAATCTAACGAAATATTTACTGTTCCCTCTGGCATATCAACAATCAGAGTTCGCGTTGTTGGTGCTGGGGGCGGCGGTGCGAATGCCCTTGGCAGTGCCAACGGCGGGCCACGTGCGGGGTCAGGCGGTGGCGGGGGTGGCTATGCCCACGGCATATTTGATGTGATTCCTGGTGATACACTTGCAGTAACTGTCGGTTTGGGAGGAGCCGTTGAAACGGCAGGCGGCAGTAGCAGCTGTGGATCTCTGATCAGCGCAACCGGTGGCGGCGCAGGTTCAAATGCCATAAGCCATGCTGGCGGTGCTGGTGGCGTTGGGACTGGCGGCGATTTTGTAGCCAGAGGTGGCACGGGAGGCGGAACCCCTAATTATTCTAGCAATGCATCAGGTGGGGGTGGTGGCGGAGCTGGTTCACAACTTGGGAATGGCGGGAATGGTGGAAAATCCACAGCTGGGGATGCTCTAAATGGCGGGGGTGGCGGGGGCATTGTAGGTCATGGGAGCAACGGGGGTGGGGGCGGCAGTCCCTTTGGCGCTGCTTCAAACTCAAGCGGGTCACCAGATATTTTAGGATTAATTGCTGTAAAAGATTCCGCGATAAATCCGGTTAACGCATTCATCCGATTCCCTTTTGAAGGCTTTACAGGTGGCGGAGGTGCAGCCAATGGATCTGCAGGCATCGGAGGAGGCGGAGGAGGAGCCTCGTCCGGAAGCGCAGCTGGCAAAGCGGGATGTGGAGGAGGTGGCGGCGGTGGGGCACAAGGAACAAGTGGTACAACGTATAATGGCGCACCTGGTGGCATCGGTGGGGGGGGCGGCGGAGGAGCCGTCTATGGCAATAGTGCTGTGGGTGGAGGAACAGGCGGAAACGGTCTGGTAATAGTAGAGTGGTAGGAGTTCGTTATGCAAAAATTCGCTCGCATCATCGACAACATCGCCGTTGAGACCTGGACCCCGCACGCCCTGGGGCTTACCCCGGCGGAGGCCTTCCATCCCTCTTTGGCCGGGCAGTTTTCGTCCGTTCCGGCAGACGTGACCCCCGGCAGCACCTATGACCCGGAGCTGGAGACCTGGACCATTGCACCCACCCCGGAGCCCGCGCTCGCGCCCGCGCCGCAAACCCCGGCAGCCATCCGCATTGCGGAGATCGAGGCCGAACTGACCGCCATCGACGCTGCAAGCGCACGGCCTTTACGAGCAATTCTGGTGGCAACAACGAGCGGTGGCACTGCTGACGCGGCTGACACCGCAAAACTGGCTGAGCTTGAAGCGCAGGCAAAGGCGTTGCGCACCGAGCTAGCCTCACTTGAGGCATAGTCTTTCATGACTTCCACACCGGGCTGTCGGGAAACTCTCCCGGCAGCCTGATCCCAAGGTGCCCACCATGCAATATTATGGCCTCCATTTTGTCGGCGCTGACAATGTGCCGGTGCAGGTGCGGATCAATACTCGCGACCTGCAGATATGGGCAAGATCAGCTCCAAACGGCTCATGGAATGAGTGGCGCCGCCTTGATGTGACACGCAATGCGGATGGCACCCTCACTGCTGGCGTATCTGAGGCTACGCAGGCGCAAAGCTCTGACAGTGCTGGCAGGCTCAAGTATCCGTTCAAAGTCACTTTTACTGGCGATGCCACCGGCTCGTTTAGCACTGACGGGTCAAGGGATGCTTCCTGCGCCCTATCAATTTCTGCCTTGAGCAGCCTTTCGAGTTTGAGCAGTAGGGTTTCAGCCCTCGAAGAACGCATCAATAGTTTAAGTAACACCAATCTATATTCTGGATCAGGGGGATAAGATGGGATCGATCATTATCCCCACATTCGGTGGAGAGGTACCAAGGACTACCGCGCGCCTCTTGGGAGATACGCAAGCCGCAAAGGCCGTAAACTGCCAGCTTCAGCGTGGCGCCCTTGAACCTCTCCTTGGTCCCCTGCAGATTGCCTCTCTTCCTTCCAGCGCATCGACAATTTTCAAGCACCCCACTGACGGTTGGCTTTCGTGGTCAAAGTCTGTGGATGTGGTGAAGTCTGCTGTGCTTGACATCGCAGGGGAAACACCGCTTGGCCACCTATTTATTACCGGCGACAAAGACTACCCGACACAGTATCTGAAGGGCGGAATTGTGCGCAGGCTTGGCATCCCTCGTCCTGGTAAGGCTCCGACGATTGGAGGGGCTACCGGGGCCGTTGCTGGCACGGCAGCTTGCTATGCCTGGGGCGCTGACGCAGATACGGAGTTTCCTGCTCGTTACGGTTCTGAAGCAACGCTGTCCACTATTCAGGAAGACAACGTGACCACCTCAGTTATTGCCGAAAGCGATTCTTCTGGGGAAACGACGTCTTCAACTGACAGCGGCATAAACCGCTCATCGGCATATTGCTATACCGTGGTCCAATCCCTTGCCGATGGTATTTTTCAGCAAGAATCTGCCCCATCCCCTGCTTCTGATGTTGTCGATGTCAAAGACGGTGATGGCGTTACTATCAGCGGGTTTGACATTCCCCAGCTTCAAGACCTGCAAATAACTCATATCCGTATCTATCGTACGGTTTCAGGCACGAAGACGTCTGATTTCCATTTTCTCGTTGAAATTCCTGCATCAACAGCAAGTTACGTTGATACAATCTCTGATTTGAATATCTCCTCGAGCCTACTTGAAACGACAACTTGGGATGCAATACCGGGGGACGCCCGCGGCCTGATCAAAACTGACAACGGCATATATGCGGCCTTTCGCGGGAATGAGCTTCTTATCTCGGAACCATTTTATTCCTACGTTTTCCCTGCGAGTTACCGCCTGACGACGGAAGACCCAATTGTGGCCCTGGGCCATGTTGATAGCACCATTGTCGTGCTTACCACAGGGCGGCCTTATTTGGCCTCAGGCTCGGAGCCGGAAAGCTTACAATTTGCGCACCTCCCAATTGAGCAGAGCTGCGTATCCGCGCGCAGCGTGGGCAGCCTGCCCGGTGGCGTGGTCTATGCGAGTCCTGACGGCCTCATGCTGTTCTCAAGCAGCGACCAAAGCCTTCTGACGGAACAAACATTCACGCGCGAACAGTGGCAGGCACTTCATCCTGAAAACATTTTGGGCGCAGTGCACGATGGCCGCTATGTCGCGTTCTTTGCCGGGACAGGCGAGGGCCTGATTTTCAGTCTGGGGGCCAAGGATATTGTTCGCATATCCCTGCCGGATGGTTGGAAAGTCCAAGGCATGTACAACCACTCGGAAGACGATGCGCTATACCTGTCTGTGGACAATCAGGATGGCAGCTGTGTCTATAAATTTGAAGCCGGTGAACCCCTTGAGTTTACCTGGAAATCAAAGCCGTTCTTTACGTCCGCACTGTCCACGATGACGGCTGTTCGCATTGAGGGCGAGGTGTCTTCCTCATCCACTGTTATCGCCAAGGTCTATGGCGGAAATGACGCTGGCAGCCGTCCAAGGGCAAAACTCAAAATTACAAATAACCGGGCAAAGCGCTTGCCAACTACGCGTGCTGAAAAACTATGGAGTCTGGAATTATCTGGCAAATCCACAGTGTACGAGGCGCGCTTGGGCGGCAGTGTTGAAGGGGTTGAGTATGGCAACTGATCGTGGTCTTCCGGCTGTTCCTCGCGGCCTTGATCGTTCGCTCACTACACATCTACAGGCTATGCAAAACCTACTTCTGCGTATTGCAGGCATGGTGCGCGGGTCTGAAGAGTCGAGGGCTGTGCGCGTTTCTGATGGCTCTATCAGCACTGGAGCAACCACCGTAACGTCAATCCAGCAAGCATCTGTTCTCAGCCAGCACCTCGCTGATTATGCGGTCACAACCAGCAAGATTTCTACAGAAGCCGTAACGCAGGAGAAGATTGCTGCGAGCGCCGTCAGCACTGCAAAGATTGTTGACTATGCGGTAACGACAGAAAAATTAGCTGATCTCGCTGTGTCTACGGGGAAGGTTGCTGATGGTGCCATCAATAATGAAAAACTGGCCGACTTGGCTGTTTCTGAAAGCAAACTGGTTGATTACGCGGTAACGGCAGACAAACTGGCTGACCTCGCTGTTTCTGAAAGCAAAATAGCTGATGGGGCAGTCAGTAATGAAAAGCTGGCCAATGATGCTGTGGAAGAAGCCAGCCTTGCCAGCGGATCAGTGACGAGCCGAGCCATTGCCACAAATGCCATTGAAACAGTGGCAATCAGCGACAATGCCGTAACCAAAGAAAAAATTGCTACTGGCGTGCTGCCCAAGTTTTTCACAGGCTCAGCCGTTGACGGCGTAGAGGTGCAGCTGCCCGGCAAATGGCTTTCCAAGCCAAACGTAATGCTCTCTTTCGTAAGTTCTGTGCAGGCGGATACCGGGGCGTTTGGGGCAACCGATCTTCAAGAGATTTTGGACACTGACGGAAAGGGAACAGGCGCGTGGAAATTCACAGCCGCTGGCAACTTCACCTGGCTGGCAGTGGGGAATGAGCAATGAACAATACGTTTTTCATGCACTACCTGAACTACCTCGACCATGAGAGTGAACAGATCGTGCGTCATGTGCATGGGCGGTTGGCAGAAGAAGGACTGCTTAAATCCACGCTTTACGGAATGCACGACAAGGATGCGGAATCTTTTGTGGCCCTTGTCCTCAGGAGCGGCACCCTCCCATACCTGCTCATGAACGGTAAGCATCTCGTCGGCTTCGCTTGGTATGACGCTTTCGCTGCCAAATCATGCTTCGGGCATGTGGTGTTCTTTAAAGATGCCTGGGGCCGCGCCAGACAATACGGCAAGCAGGTGTACAGGCAACTTCTATCCTACAGCGACGGCATGGGCTTCCTCTTTGACTGCGTGATGGGCCTGACGCCCGTAAATAACCCGCTTGCATGGAAGGGAGCTGTTGCCTGTGGGGCTTCAAAGATTGGCGTGATCCCAAAGGCGCTATTCGACGCCGAGAGCGGTGAAAGCATGGACGCAGTGCTCACCGTGGCCACGCGAAAAATCATCGGTGCAGAGGCATAAATCATGAAGATATACACCAGAATCGAAATCAACATGGAAACAATGGCGGTCATGCACGAAGAGTCTTTCGAGTATGACGGAATCGTTTCTCAGTGCGGCGGCGGCAGCGGTGGTGGCAGTTCCACAACCAACACCGTGGACTACGCATATAACGCCCGCATGGCCACGCTTTCGGAAGAACAGCAAGGCTGGGCCCGCAGTTATTACGACATGTGGAACACATACACAAAGCCGTATGAGATTGCACAGGCTCAGGCAAACCTTGAAATGCTCCCGTACGAAACAAATCTCTACAAACAGACTTTGCAATCAGCGACAAGTCTGCTTCCACAGCAAACAGAAGCCGCCCAGAAATACTTGGACGCCTCGACGAAGGGCGTCGACGTGAATGAACGCATGGCCCTGGCCACAGCCGACACCGCGAACGCTTTTAAAGACACAACGGCTGCGAATACTCGGGCTGCCGCACGGTTGGGCGTAAATCCCAATTCTGGACGGTATCAGGGTATTGCCGCTGCGCAGCAGACGACGCAGGCTGCCCAGCTTGCCGGTGCACGCACTCAAGCTCGCGTTGGGGCTGAAGCTGAAAACTATGACCGTTTGAAGAATGCAGCCTCGTATAACGGCGGCAGTATTCTTCAGGGCCTCAACATGCTCAAGAGCTAGGAGATAGCTATGCCATTATATAGACCTGAAAATCCATACGATATGGGCCAAAAGGCCATGGGCCAAGCGAGCAACACTATGGCCTCGCAAACTAAAGAAGGACCCCGCACGGAAATCGAGGCTGCCTCGCCGTCAGCCGGACAGATGGGCATGACAGGCCTGTCTTTGCTTGGTGCCGGTGAACAAGCATGGAAGTACGGCAGCAAAGGATACGAATTCCTGAAATCAAAATGGGGCACCCCTGACACTGCGGCACAGGCCGCACAGGCGGGCTCTGGCGCTGCACCGGCAGGGGGAGCCGTTCAAGCTCAGCAGGCGGCAGACCTGGCAGCACCTAGCGTACAGCTTCAGACAGGCGCACCTGCTGCGGCTACGGACGCAACATCGGCAGCAACCGGGGCAACGGCCCAGGAGGGCATAAATGCCGGGTCACAGCAGGCAATGCAGGGCATTGGCGGCACTGCTCCCGCTGGCACTACCGCTACTGCCACAGAAGGCGGGGCATCATCTGGCGCATCTGCAGCGTCAAGCAGCGCGGCGTACCCCTGGGCGTCTACAGCTGGCTCTCTCGCTGGCGGTGTTGGCGGCGGTCTTGCTGGGCGTGAGCTTGGTAAAGCCATCGGTGGCGACACTGGCGGGAAGATTGGCGGTATTGCTGGCAGCCTCGGCGGCAGCTATCTCGGCGGCCTAGCTGGGTCTGCGGTAAGCAGCGGCCTCGGCGCGGCTGCTGGCGCAACGGCGGGTTCGGTGGTTCCAGGCGTCGGAACGCTTATTGGCTCTGGCGTCGGCGTCCTTGCGTCTTTTTTCCTCTAGGAGATTGTCATGCCTCTTTATAAGCAAAACAATGCAGCTGAACTTGCCCAATCTGCAATGAGCGGCGCCACGCAGGCCATGGCCGCGCAGACCAAAGAAACAGGCACGCGAACTGAGAAAGAAAGCAACTTTTGGGACGATCTCAATAAGGGTGCAGCCGCCGTTGCCTATGTTGGGCGTGGCCTTGATGGTCTCACAAAGGCCGCCGATGGCGCCTGGAATATGTACGACAAGTACAAGCTTCGTGACGCCTACGACAGCGTCGACAAGGCCTACAGCGAAGGTGGCATAGACGCCATTCAAAATAATCCCAACATGCAGGACTATTGGCATTCAAAGGCCTTTGGCCAGTTCATGCTTGACCGGGCCAGCAACGAAAAGGGCCGCCTGGAAATGATGCAGAACATGGATGCTGCAGCTGACAAAATGTACCAGGACTGGCGTATACAGGCCATGGGAGTTCGTCAGGCGTACACATCTGGCGACACGCAAAAATTCATGCCGATGATGCAGCAGCTTTCAACCAATTCTCCCCTGCCCTACAAGCTTGAGCCCTCAGATAACGGCAATTTCAAAGTGCTGTTCCGCTCCGACGAAAAAGGCGGCTGGGCAGATACTGGCAGAACGATGACCCCACAAGAAGCCATGGGCGAGGTCGACAATGTGCTACGCGGCGAGCAGTCAATGCTCCGTGGCGTAGACGGCAAAACCGTGCCTGTTAACCTCGCCTTCAACAAGGCTGCCGTCAAATCATACTGGATGACGCAAATAGGGAACGCAGAAAACAGGACTGACCCAAAGCGACAGATCCCACTCTACAACTCTGAAGGCAAGCCAACCGGCATCGGCATTGTCCAGAATCCCCTCGATGACTACAGCGTAGGGCCAAAGCTTCTTGTGTATGGGAATGGTGGTCGGCAGATCGGAACATTTGACGGGTATGATGGGGCAATGAAGGCTGGATATATCCCCTTTGCGCCCCCAAAGGGTAAGGGTGGTGCAAAAGGCGGGGCCGCCGGTGAGGGCGGCGGTTATTCTCTGACGCAGGGCGACATCCACATGCTGCAAGGATATGCCACGACAAAAAACGAAATGGGCGAAAAGGAAGTTGACCATGGGACGGCCGCCTTCCTTGAGCAATTCGTTCGCGATAAAGGATTGTCTCCACTCCAAGCGATTTCAGTTTTCGATGAAAATGTGAAACGCGCTGTTGCTGCTGGGGCACCGCCAGAGCAAGCAAGACGGATCGTAATGACAGAGATGGCTAAAGGCATGCGTGTTGGGCAACGGGGGCAATCTCCGCAACATGGTCAATCAGAGCAATCTCCGCAGCAGTCACCTTCGCAGCCACAACAACAGAACCCAAAGGCCCAAGGGAGAATACAGGAAGCTCTCGGACTTGGGCTGCAGGGAAACGCGCAGGATGCGCGAAACGGCGGTTCAGGCGGCGCGTCTGCAACGCTTAGCGGAAATTACCGCGATAACTTAGCGCGTCAGGCAAATACCCGACAGGCACTCGCAGAGAGCGGCGATTACCCAACGGAAATTGTTGGACTGCCGGTGCTGGGCATTAACAGCGGCGCTCTTGTTGAGGGCGACAATGTTCGCGGCCAAGGCATGCTGAGTGGCATTGGCCTCAGGCCGTCACCGTTTGGGCAGACTGTCAGCCAGCAGTGGCGTGACCATTACCGCCGGTAATTTTATGATGAAGGAGATATGACATGCCCACACAAAAGGCTCCACGGCCCACAAAAACGAACACCGGCGATTACCTGATTGATTTTTCAGGAATGGACTTTTCGCAGTACGGCGGCCAGCAGGCGCAGCAGCAGGAAGAAGAACCTGGCTTTTTGAGCAAGGTCGGAAGTTCTGCGCAGGCCATTGCCGAAGGTGCAACCATGCTGCCGGGCCAGATCGCTGATACGCTCAGGGATGCCTACCATGGCGGCGATGTGGATGTTACCGATACTGATGCCATCCGCGCGCGCCAGGCACGCGAGCAAGAGCGTGCAGACTACGGTAAAAAGTATGATGGCAAGGCCTTTGAGGGCGTAACCGATGCCATGAATTCCATGGGCTATTCCATGGGAACAATGGGTGCAAGCCTCGGCGCTGCGGCCCTGGCCTCCCCTGCCGGGCCGGTTGCCGCTGGCGCAGCAGGCATGGCCGCCTCTGGCGCCATGGCATACAGGGCAACCAAGCAGCAGTTCTTGCAGCAAATGCTTGGCGAGACTGAAAAGGTTCTTGGCCGCCTGCCAACACAGGACGAGTGGGACAAGATCGCCACAGAGTTTGACGGCGAGGCAACGCGCTACGGTGCATGGGAAGCAGGCCCGGAAGCCCTGAGCAACCTCATTATGGCAAAAATTCTCGGCCCGCTTGGAAAGGGCCTGTTGCGCGGCAGCGTGGGCCAGGGCATCAAGAGGATTGGCGGCCTGTATGGTGAAGAGCTTGCCACAGAAACAGCAACCCAGATGGGACAAGGCCAAGAAGAGGCCAATGTGGGCTTGCGCGACACAGCGCCGGGCGTCTGGGATGCGTTCAAGGAAATCGGCCCTGCTACGTTCTGGCAGACCACGCTCATGGCTGGCGGCAAGAAAGGTGCAGACATGCTTGCCAACCGCATGCGCGCACGTTCGCAACAGGTTGAAAATAATGTCGACCAGACGCAGCAACAGGGGCAAGGCACAACGGGACTGACGAACCAAGCCGCATTGCCAATGGCGCAGGGGATATTTGCCTTGCCGCAGGGCGACGGCTCAATTCCCATGGGCAGCACAGATACGGGCCGGGGCCCCATTGCCGCAGGCGTTGTAGCTGGCCAGCAGCCAAAGCCTTTTCTCAGCGACGCTGACCATGCCGATACTGAGGCCTTTGTGCGTGCCTTTGAAGAGCGCGAGCGAAACAGGGATGACGAGGAAGCCCTTATCGAGTACGGCCAGCGTCAGGCCCGCTCGCCTGCTCAGCTTGCACTTGACCAGGGCGAAAACGTCGACCTGCTATCGCTTCCGCAGGGTAATGCGGCCATGGCCATGGGGACCGAAGACACCGGGCGCGGCCCGATTGCCCCGCCAACTGACTATGCAGGTCAGCCCATTGCGACCCCATATACGCCACGCCCCGCCCTTCCTGAACAGACTTCGCAATCTGCGGGCATGGGCCAGTGGGCTGGCGGGCGCTCGCAGCTTGCCTACGGGCCGAAGTCTGAACCGCAGATGATGCAGGGCTTGGGCATCATGTCGCAGCAGGGAGCACCAGTTCAGCCCCAGGCAATGCCCACCTCGGCACAAATCAACAATACACAGGCCGCGCCCCGTTCGGACACAACAGCCGCAGCTAATGCCCTTGGCATGCCCTCGCCGCAGGCTGTTCCACAGGAGGCCATGGCCCCGCAGAGGGCACAGGCTTTGCCCCCAATAATGCAGGGCATAGGCGCTGCGCCTGCGCAGCCAACACCCGCCCCACAGCAAGCGTTTACCAGCCAGCCGCAGCCAGAACAAAATTCAAGAGGTCCGTGGCTTGAGGTGGTTCATATTGGCGATTCTGCCCCTAAAGCAAAGCCTCGGCCGCAACAGAGTCAGCCTGCAGGGCGTGCAGATGACTCGCGCCCAATTGGAAAGAACAGCCGCGGGCAGCAAGTGTTCGAGGACAAAAATGGAGTGCGCTCTTATGCTGACGGCGGCGTGCGAGTTTCGCAGAGCGTTGGTGTTATCCCCGGCCATGGCATAACGTTTGATGGCCCTGACGCGCTGTATAAGAGCGGAAAGCAGGAGTACCTGACCAACGACGAGGTTAAAAGCCTTTCTGGTGGCACAAGTGAGCCTGAGAGCAAAAAGCCAAGCCGCATAGAGCTCATTCGCCAACTCCCCAAAGAAGAGCAGGCTGATGCCCGCAAGCTTCCAAACTCAAAGCTGTTGGAGCGAGTTCGCCAGCTTTCAGAGGTCAATACTGCTTCCGAAGATCAGCCGGGCGTGGTAGAATCTAACCATGCCAAGGAGGGCGAACATGCAGAAGCAAACGAAGGAAGAACGCGCGGAAATGAAGGAAAAGCTGAACCAGGTGTACGCAACCCTGACGAAGCCGTTGGAAACCCAGCTGATGGATCACATGAAGAAGTACACGCCGAACCAGGTGAAGGAATGGCTGACGGACGACGGGCCGAAGGCGCTCGCGGACTTCATTCAGGAACAGGTAGCGAGCGCGGAAAGCACGCGGGACGATACGGCGAAGAAGCTGATCGAAAAGGGGATGAGCGAGGGCGAAGCGTGGCCGATGGCGCGCGAAGTGGCGATGCAGGACTTTTGGCCACAAGCGGAACCCGGGCGCGAGGGGTAAAAGACTTTCGCATTTCCCCCGATGACCACATCGGAGAAGGTGGAAAGGTCGCCAAATTCAACGACAACCTTTCTGCCATTCGCACGCTCAAGGAAATTGAGCAGTCTGGCCGCCCAGCTACCGAAGACGAACAGAGAACCCTTGCCCGGTATGTTGGCTGGGGTGGCCTTCCAGAAGTGTTTGCCGAAGGCGGCAAGGCCGACCCTGCGCTGACCCGCAGGCGCGCCGAATTGCGCGAACTTCTTTCGCCAAAAGAATTTGAAGAAGCGCGCAGATCCACAACGAACGCTCACTACACTTCGCCTGAAATCATCATGGCAATGTGGGATGCCATTAAGCGTATGGGCTTTAAGGGCGGCAAAGTTCTTGAGCCTTCTATGGGCGTTGGCAACTTCATTGGCTTGATGCCTAATGACGTATACAAAAAGTCCCACGTCACCGGCATTGAGCTTGATGGCATTACTGCGCGGATCGCAAAGCTGCTGTATCCGAAACAGACCATTCTTTCGCAGGGATTTGAAACTGCCAAACTGCGTGACGGCAGCTTTGACCTGGCCATATCCAACGTGCCATTCGGCGACTACAAGCTGCACGACACCCGCTACGCGAAGCACAATCTCTTCATCCACGACTATTTCATCACTCGCGCGCTCGACCTTGTGCGCCCGGGCGGCGTGGTAGCCTTTATCACCACTTCCGGCTCACTGAACAGCGGGCGCTCAATGAATATGCGCCAGTTGGCCGCCGACAAGGCGCGCCTGCTCGGTGCTATTCGCCTGCCAGGCACATCATTCAGCAAGAATGCCCTCACGGACGTGACAACGGACATTCTGTTTTTGCAACGCCTTGGTGAGGGTGAAACCAACACCAGCCCCGCATGGAAGGATGTGGTTGATACCGACGTTGTTTCGGAGAAGACGGGCAAGCCGTTGCGGAACAACGAATACTATTCTGCGCACCCAGAAATGATGCTGGGGCAGCTGGCAGACGATAAGCTCTACCCTGGCAGGACGGCGCTTAAGGATGACGGCAGGGACATGCCGGCCGCTTTGGGTGACGCGCTGAAAACGCTCCCAGAAGGAGTGTTTTCTGGTGAAGGTCTGCGCCATGAGGATCAGAAAGCAACTGCCAATGTGCAGATGCAGGACGCCAAAGAGGGCCAGCTGCTGCTGGATGGCAAAGGCAATATCGTTCAGGTGTCTGACGGGGAACTGAAAAACTATCCGGCTGACGGAAAGAAAGCTGCGCGCATTGCCGGGATGATCGGGGTTCGTGATGCCCTGCGTTCAAACCTGCGGGCGCAGATGAACGGAGACGAAGACAGCATTGCGCACTCCCGCACGGCTCTCAACGACGCTTACGACGCATTTGTGAAGCAGCACGGCTTCTTAAATGACAATGCCAACCGCCTGGCCATGTCAGAAGACCCCGACTTTCCCCTTTTGCAAGCCCTGGAAAACAACTACACCAAGGGAAAAAACGGTGCGCCTTCCAAGGCTGAGAAGGCCGACATCTTCACCCGCCGGACAATCGCTGAACCCAAGATTATTGAGCACGCAGAGACGCCGCAGGATGCCCTGCACGCACAGCTTGCGGATATAGGCCGGGTTGATATTCCAGGCATTGCGAAAATGACCGGCCTTTCTGAGCAGGCCGTTATTGACGATTTACACGGAACCATCTTTCAAAACCCCAAGGGAACCCGGTGGGAAACCGCTGACGACTATCTCTCTGGGAACGTCCGCAAAAAACTTGCTGAGGCAAAGAAGGCCGCCGAAAAGGACGTGAAGTTCAAGGAGAACGTTAAGGCTCTAGAAGCCGTGCAGCCGCAGGATGTGCCGCCACAAGACATCCGCGTTGACCTGGGCGCCGGGTGGGTTCCCTCGGCGCGCGTTGAAGAATTTGCGGCAAAAGTCCTTGGCATATCGCCTTCAGACGTATCGGCACGCTATTCAAAAGAACTGGCGCAATGGTCGCTGAACGTCAAAAAAAGCGGCCTAAGCAATGAGTACGGGACGCCAGAGCGTAGCGCACTGGAACTGCTCAATGATTCGCTCAATCTGAAACAGGCAAAAATTCAGATCGACACGCCGGAAGGTGTGATCGTGAACAAGGAAGCCACCATTGCCGCCCGCGAGGCGCAACGCAAGTTGCATGAAGAATTCTCGCGCTGGATTCTGGAGGATGAAAAGCGCGCCGCTGAATTGGCCCGCATCTACAACGACACTTACAATGCCATGCGCCTTTATGAGGCTGATGGCTCGCACCTTGTGTTGCCCGGCATTGCCGATACCATAGAGGGGAAACCCTTTGCCCTGCGCCCGCACCAGAAAAGCGCCGTGTGGAGGATTATCCAGAAGGGCAACACGCTGGTTGCCCATGCTGTTGGTGCTGGCAAAACGTATGAAATGATTGCCGCAGGCATGGAAATGAAGCGTCTTGGAATGATCAACAAGCCGCTTTACGTCGTTCCCAACCATATGCTTGAGCAGTGGTCGCGCGAGTTTTTGCAGGCCTACCCTGCCGCCAATATCCTCGTTGCATCCAAGGCTGACCTTCAAAAGGAGAAGCGCCGCAAGTTTGTGAGCCGCATTGCCACTGGCAACTGGGATGCCGTGGTCATGACCCACTCTTCTTTTGGCCGCATTCCTATTTCAGTGGAGCGGAAAGAAAAACATATCCGCGATCAGATTGAGCAGTATGAATCTGCCCTGCGCGCCGAGAACGAAGAAAAGAAGGCTGGGCGCGGGCGTTCTGAAAACAGGCTTGTTAAGCAACTTGAAAAGCAGAAAATGCGCCTTGAAGAAAAACTTCGCACGCTGCTTGAAGACGGAAAAAATGCCAAAGATAACCAGGTGAATTTTGAAGAACTTGGCGTGGACTTCATGTTTGTCGATGAGGCCCATAACTTCAAGAATCTGAGCTACGTCACGCGGATGCAGCGCATTGCCGGTCTGCCCAATAGTCATTCCCAGCGCGCTGAGGACATGCTTCTGAAGACGCAGTACCTCGACGAATTGCACCCTGGCAGGAGCCTTGTGTTTGCCACCGGCACGCCAATCTCCAATACCGTGGCCGAAATGTACACCATGACCAGGTATGTAGCTCCGCATCTGCTGCGCGAATCCGGCCTTGAAATGTGTGATTCTTGGGCGCGCCAGTTTGGCCGCACTGTCACCGGCATGGAAATATCGCCGGATGGCCGGAACTTCCGCGAAAATACCCGCTTCTCGCGTTTCACAAACGTGCCGGAACTTTTGACCATGTTCCGCAGCTTTGCCGACGTGAAGACCAAGGAAGACCTCGACCTGCCGCTTCCTGACCTCAAGGGCGGCAAGCCTGAAGTTGTGTCTGTAAAGCCGTCCGAATCCCTCACGAATTATGTCGATGAACTTGTGGCCAGGGCTGAGAAGATACGTGGCGGTTCCGTTGATCCGCGCAAAGACAACATGCTCAAGGTGACAAGCGAGGGTCGCCTTGCTGCCCTGGACATGCGCCTGATTGACGACACGCTCCCTGCTGACCCCAATGGCAAGGTAGCGCGCGCGACTGACAACATCTACGACATCTGGAAATCCACATCGAAGGACAGACTCGCCCAGATGGTTTTCTGCGACCTCTCTGTGCCATCAAAGCAGAGGGCCAAAGGCCTGAAGGAGGCAGAAAACCAAGATCAGGACGGCGAAGCCGCCAAGCCTGAGGCAAGTCCTGATGATTTGCTGGCTGCCGCATCTCGCGGGTCATTCAGCGTCTACGACGAGATCAAGAACAACCTCGTCGACATGGGTGTTCCAGCAGACGAAATTGCCTTTATCCATGACTTCAACGGCGATAAGGCAAAGGCCCAGCTTTTTAAAGACGTGCGGGCGGGCAAGGTGCGGGTGCTCCTTGGTTCGACCGCTAAGATGGGAGAAGGAACGAACGTGCAGGAGCGACTTGTGGCTCTGCACCATCTGGACGCGCCCTGGAAGCCATCAGCCGTCGAACAGCGTGAAGGGCGAATTCTGCGCCAAGGCAACAAGAACAAAGAGGTGCAGATATACACCTATGTGACCGAGAACAGCTTTGATGCCTATATGTGGCAATTGCTGGAATCGAAGGCGCGCTTTGTGGCCACATCCATGCGCAGCGGTGTCACCGAGCGAGACATGGACGATATCAGCGTTACCGAACTTTCCGCTGCAGAAGCCAAGGCCGCCGCAACTGGAGATAAGCGCATCCTTGAAAAAGTTGGCCTGGACAACACCATATCTCGGTTGACCGTTCTGAAGCGTGAATTTGATCGCAACCAGTGGGCCAAGGGGCGCGAGGTAGCCGAATCTAAATCCCGCCTCGCCACGCTTACAGACATACTTGCTGCCGAAAAGAAAGATTTATCCCTGGCGGCAACGCTGACCGGGAAGAACTTTGCGCTCACCCTGCGCGGCAAAGAATACACGAAGTCCACGGATGCAGCCGCGGCTATAATCAGCATTGTTTCTGACAAAAGCATCCCCAGCGGCGCAGTCATCGGCAAGGCTGGCGGCTTTGATATTACCATGTGGCGCAAGGCAACGGGCTATGAGTTTTCCCTGTCTGGGGAATCCTCGTTCAGTACCGGCGACACAACATCATCCGAAGGAGCCGTGACGCGCATCGTCAAGGGAGCCTCGCCAGAGAACAGCGCCAGCAGGATTGCGGCAACCGAAGAGGCCATTGCCAAAACAAACCGTAGACTTGATGGGGCAACGAAGTGGCTTACGAACAACAAGTCTTTCGACAGGCAAGAAGAACTGGAAACGGCCTTGGCCAGAAGCCAGGAGCTCGATGACGAGCTTGGTCTGTCTGCATCCAAGGATGCCAGCGTGATCAGCAATGAAGCTGACAGCGACAATGATCTTATGGCCTCAAAGGTGAACCCTGGCGAATACCTCCCCCCCGTTGACGGGAAAAAGGGCATGCGCCTTGAAGACGTACAGACCGTTGCTGACAAGATCGGGAAGCTGGCAAAAAATGCGGCAGCGTCGCGTGTCGTGCAAGGTTTTGACGAACTGCCATATTCGATCAGGGAGCGTTATTCGGACGCTAAAAACAGCGTCGAGGGCGTTTTTGACCCGCGTTCTGGCGTGGTCTGGATGGTGGCCGACAACCTCAGTGATCCAACGCGCGCGGCCGAGGTGTGGGCCCATGAACAGATTGTTCACCATGGCCTGCGCGGGCTGCTTCCGGCTGATGCCAGAAGGCGTGTGCTTAACCAGCTTTGGCTTGGTGCTGGCGGCATGAAGAACGGCATGGTGAAGGACATTGCCAGCCGTTACGGCTTGGCCCCCACCAGAAGCTTGCAAGACCGTCAAACGGTTATGGAAGAAGTCATTGCTGCCCTGGCAGAAAAGAAGGGGCAGGGGCTTCTTGAGCGCGCCGAAGGCAACCTATGGCGCAGGGTTGTTTCTGCCCTGTACCGTGCATGGAACAGCCTCGTTCGCGCCGTTTCTGGGCGAGAAGGGGCTATGAACATGGACAACATTGATGCCTTGCTCTCCGCACTCGGAAGACATGTGATTGATGGGGAATCTTCCGGCATCACCCAGAAGGCCGGGCCGTTTGAACAGGCGGTTGCGCCAGCGTCGATGTCAACTGAGGGTGACGGCGGCGTTGAATTGGCTTCCCTTTCACCGAAAGACATTCTCGGCCTTACTGGCATAAAGGCCGCAAAGATTGCTGACGCACCAGAGATTCACCATATGTTCAAGAAGGATGACTTGAGCTTGATGCAGAGCATTTTTAATCTGCCGCATTGGATTGCCAAAAAAGCGCCGGCCTTTGCCAAAGTCTATGAACGGCAGTTGCAACGCTTGGATGATCGGTCATCCGCGCTCAAGGAAAGCCTTGAAACCGCGCCGAGCATTTTCGGCAAGGACAGACTCAAGCCTGCCGACATGGACAGCCTGAAAAAGCTGCTTTGGGAGCATGAGGGCCGGGACGCATGGCAGATTGACGCTTCCGGCGTTGACAAGTTTGTCACCAAGGAAACTCTGGCCAACGGGCGAGAATTAATTTCTGTGAACCCTGAATTTTATCGGGAGTACAAGAAATGGCTCGGCGGCCTGGAAGGCACAAAGGCTGCCAAGGACGCAATGCTTGAAATTCGCAAGAGCCTTGATGAGGACTTGGTGCGGGCTCATAACCGCATGGCTGCAATGTCTGAAATGAGCGACGACGCGATCAGGGAGTTCCGGCAAAGCATTGGCCATGTGCCGAACTACTTTCCTCACCACCGATATGGGAACTACTTTATTCAAGCGAAGATCGGTGATGAGGTTGTTTTTAGGCAGCACTTTGATGCACTGAACACCCAAGCGGCAAAACAGCGCGCCGCCATGATCGCTGCTGAGCAAAAAGAAAACTACCCTGGCGCAAGCTGGACGGATGGAAAGAATGACCGTCTGCCAGATGAAATTCTTGGCGCACCGATTGACACCGAGGCAATGGAGCAAATCATCCGTGCGGCAACATCGAAGATTGCGGACAAGGAACGTGCCGCCGAAATCAATGAACTGCTCACGTCTGGCGTTGCCGATGTGCTTAAGGCGCGTGGCTGGGGCGCGCACGGCATACAACGTAAAGGCATTCCAGGCTTTGAGCGTGAGGACATCACGCGGGTGCTCTACGACTACAAATCCGGCCTGAATGGCTGGCTTACCAAGATGGAGGCCGCAAAGGATTTCAGCGAGGCGTTGTCGGGCATTGATGCACGGCGCACTCCGAACCTTTGGAAGTACACGGCCCAATACGTCAAAGACATGCTGCGCAACTCTGATCGCGTGGACAGGATCACCGGCAATATCAAGTCTGTTGCCTTTGCCTGGTATCTTGGCGGCTCAATCAAAACTGCGTTTGTGAACGCCACCCAGAACCTTGTAGTGGGTGTGCCGCGCTTGCAGATGGATGTAACCGGCGGCGGCCGCCTCTGGCTCGATGGTGCGCAAAAAGCAATCATTGACCGGGTGACAGGCAGCAAGGGCAAAGGCCTTTCGGACGAAGAGGCAAAGCTCGTACATGAACTTTACGGCGAGAGCGTGATCACTGACGCTTTCATGGAAGAAGTGCGCGGGCATTTGCAGGGCTTCACCGGCGCTACGCTCTGGAACAAGTTCACTAAGGCATTGGGCCTGCCCATGAGCGAAGTTGAACGATTCAACCGGGCCAGTTTGGCCCTGGCCGCATTCCGCGCTGCGCGCAGCGGCAAGCTCAAGCAGCAGGCAAAAGAGAAGTATGGTGTCAGGGGCGAACAGGCGAATTATGACCAGGCGAAAGAATTTGCCACGGATGTAGTGCGAGATGCCCACTTTGTGTACGGCAAGTCCAACCTGCCAGAGTTCATGCGCAGCAATACTGCCGGGCGGTCAATGGCTTCGCTCTATACGTTCCGCACGTTCACACACAACATGATTTCCATGTGGGCATGGGCGCTGGAATCGCAAGGCAAAGAAGGCGCTGCGTTTGTGGCGAAAAGCATAGGGGCCACAATGGCCCTTGGCGGCGTTACCGCCCTGCCCTTCTACGCAACCATTATGGCCTTGTGCCAGGCTGCCACCGGAGACGATGACGATTGGACAGAAAAACTCCGCTCCTGGCTGCCCAAGAACAACTTGCTGCGGGATGCTGTGTGCTACGGCACGCCAGCCATGGCCGGGGTAAACATTGGCGGCTCGCTCAAGATGGAGACGCCTATTACTGGCGGCCTTGCCAAGGGTAAGACGCCCAAAGAAATACTTACCCAGAGCATTGGGGATATAATCGGCGTTCCATACGATTTGCTGATCGAAAAGCCCTCCAAGATGATTGAGGCTCACCGCAAGGGGAATACGTGGAGAATGATCGAAGAGGCCATGCCGGTTGCATTCAAGAGCGGCATGCAGGCTTGGCGGCTGTACACCCATGGGCAAACAACCATGTCTGGACGGCCAATAAATGACCCTGGAACGCCAGGTGCGCGCAAGCTTTCGTCAAGTGAGGCCATAGGCAAGGCTCTTGGATTCCAGCCAGTCAGTAGCACAAAGAGCTATGATGCGTATGCCGCATCGCAGCATTCGAAACAGGTGCGCGACGACAAGCTTGATGACCTTACGGCCATGGCGCTGAAAACAGTCGATACTGGGGACCCGGCGGGCAGAAAGGAAATGCTCAAGGACCTCAAAAATTGGAACAGTCGCATGAAGGAAGAGGGCAAGCCCAATATGCTCATTGCACCCAAAGAAGTTATTCGCAGGGTGAAGGCACGCAGGCGCGAGAACAGGCCGACGCCAAAGAACCTGCGCGAAAAGGCACGGCTGCAGGCGTCTTGGAACTAAACGCAACATTGCCAAATTGCGAAATCTGTCAATTTTGGGCCGGGGGACACAACGCCTCCGGCCTTTGCTTTTTTTGCCGGATCATTTAGATTTTGCTTCATGGCAACAATGATTGACCCTCTCGTGAAGCTCGCAGCGCTTGGGGCATACCCCCATCTTGAGGTGAGTACAGACGGTTCAAAAAATGTCACACTGACCTTTGCGAGATCATCA
>Ga0160425_1000616_pt1 | contig 44715 bp, 39 predicted proteins | sample BioMet8_FD_108193 | JGI IMG/M metagenome (GOLD analysis project Ga0160425, IMG submission 108193) | Microbial communities from bioreactor (seeded with sewage sludge) at Lawrence Berkeley National Lab, California, USA - Biofuel... | ecosystem: Engineered > Bioreactor > Anaerobic > Unclassified ...
CCGCTGAATGAAGTCATTCTTTAGGAGGAAAATCATGAACTATGAAAAATTGACGCCTTCTGTACTGGAGAAGCTCAGACTCATTGCGCCCGGACGCGTTTTTACCGGCAGCGAAATGAGCGAGGATTACAGCCACGATGAGATGCCGATCTACGGCAAGGCCGCGCCGGAAGCGATCGTAGAGGTGCTGACGACGGAGGAAACAGCCGCCGTCATGAAGCTATGCAACGACAACCATATCCCGGTGACGCCTCGCGGCGCAGGAACCGGTCTTGTGGGCGGCGCTGTGCCTGTCTTTGGCGGCGTATTGCTGGTTACCACCAGAATGAATCGAATTCTTGCCTATGATGAGGATAATTTTACTGTTACCGTACAGCCGGGCGTACTGCTCAACACACTGGCCGAAGACGCCGCTGCAAAGGGGCTGCTGTATCCGCCTGACCCGGGCGAGAAATTTGCCACTCTGGGCGGGAATGTTTCTACCAATGCAGGGGGCATGAGAGCCGTGAAATACGGCTGTACCCGTGACTATGTAAAAGCAATGACGGTGGTGATCCCCTCCGGCGAGATCATTAAGCTGGGCAGCGCCGTATCCAAGACAAGCTCCGGATACAGTCTTTTGCATTTGATGATCGGGTCTGAAGGAACTCTCGGCATTATAACGGAACTGACGCTTAAGCTGATCGCGCAGCCCAAGGAAACGGTCAGCCTTATCATCCCATATCCCGACATGGAATCCTGCATCGCGACTGTTCCCATGTTCTTTAAAAACCATCTTCTGCCGCAGGCGCTGGAATTTATGGGGCGCGAGATCGTGGCTTCCTCCGAAGCGTATGTGGGCAAACAGGTATTTCCCCGCAGACTGAACGGAGTGGATGCCGAGGCATATCTGCTGGTCACTTTTGACGGCGATTCCGCCGATGAGCTTGACGCGGTGATCGAGCGTGCCTCCGAGGTGGTGCTGGAGGCCGGCGCTATTGACGTGCTGGTGGCGGATACACCCGCTCTGAAACGCGATGCATGGTCGGCGAGAAGCAGCTTTTTGGAGGCGATCATGGCGGATACCAAACTGCTTGACGAGTGCGACGTGGTGGTGCCCGTGACACAGATCGCGCCGTTTCTTGTGTACGTAAAGGGCTTGGAGGCCGAGGCGGGCCTGAGCGTCAAGAGCTTTGGCCATGCCGGCGACGGCAACCTTCATATTTATTGCTGCAGCAATGACCTTGAAAAAGAGGAGTTTCTCAGGAGAGCAGAGCAGTTTATGGCGTCTGTCTACAGCAAGGCCACGGAGCTGGGCGGACAAGTTTCCGGGGAACACGGGATTGGATGCGGAAAAATTATGTATCTGGCGCAGTCTGTGGGTGCAGTCAACATGCGCCTGATGGAGGACATAAAAAAAGCCTTTGATCCCAATATGATCCTGAATCCCGGCAAGGTGTGCTGCGCACGCTGAAGATTATAAAGAACGGAGAAAATACAAATGGCCTATTTAATCAACGAAGAAGATCGTGATCTGGTAGAGGCAGTACGCAAGTTTTGCGACAATGAGGTCAAGGAACAGTGCAAACCATATGACGTATCCGGCGAATGGCCCAGGGAAATTTATGACAAAGCGGCAGAGATGGGACTCTTCGCACTGGAGATCCCGGAGAAATATGGCGGTCCCGGCCTGGAGAGGATGACGGTGGCGGCTTTGATGGAGGAAATGGCCAAGGCGGATGCCGGACTTGCCACCACCATTACCGCCAGCAACCTGGCACTGAAGGCCGTTATGATCGGCGGCTCCGAGGAGCAGAAACAGCGCTGCTGCGATCTCCTGATGGACGGGAAGTACGGCGCGTTTTGCCTGACGGAGCCGATGGCCGGCTCCGATGCCGGCAACAGCAAAACGACCGCTGTGCGCGACGGCGGCACGTATGTCCTCAACGGCCGCAAATGCTTTATTACCAACGGAGGCGTGGCTTCGTTCTATGTGGTGACGGCCATGACGGATAAAGCACAGGGGGTCAAGGGCATGACCGCCTTTCTGGCAGAGGCCGGCACGGCAGGCCTGTCTGCCGGCAGCCATGAAAACAAGATGGGGATTCGCACCTCCAATACCTGCGATGTGGTGCTGGAGGACTGCCGCCTTCCTGCTTCGGCCCGCATGGGGGAGGAAGGCAAGGGATACGGCATTGCCATGCAGACTTTGGATATGTCCCGCGCATGGGTGGGCTGCGGAGCGGTCGGCGTTGCACAACGCGCCATTGACGAGGCGGTCGCCTATGGAAAACAGAGGGTCACATTCGGAAAGCCCATCGTCAAAAATCAGGCCATGCAGTTTAAAATTGCCAACATGGAGATACGCGCGGAAACGGCCCGCCAGATGGTGGCCCACGCCCTGAAGCTCATGGACGCGGGAAAACCCTACGGCAAGGAGTCCGCTATTGCCAAATGTTATGCGGGCGATGTCGCTGTGCAAAATGCGGTGGAAGCCATTCAAATCATGGGAGGCTACGGCTACAGCCGGGAGTACCCGGTGGAAAAACTGCTGCGCGACGCAAAAATTTTCCAGATCTATGAGGGAACAAATGAAATTCAGCGTATCGTGATCGCAAAAAACGTCATTGGCAAAATATAACACCTGAAAAGCCGGCGTCCGCCAAAGCGCAGGACGCCGCTTTTCCTGGGGGGGAAGGAGTATATGATGGAGATTTTAGTCTGCATAAAGCAGGTACCGGATGATTCCGTCACCGTCAGATTGAGTGAAGAGGGAGAGCCTGCGCTGGAGGGTATCACCCAGGTGGTGAACGCGTTTGATACCTATGCATTGGAAATGGCGGCGCGGTTCAAGGAAGCCGGTGAAGGCAGCATCACGGTGCTGACTGCCGGCGATACGGAAGCGTCCGCCGCCGCCCTGCGCAGCTGCCTGTCCGTGGGCGCGGACCACGCCGCAGCGGTATCCTGCGGGGCGAAAACCGACACGGCAGGCAGGGCGCGTCTGCTGGCAAAAAGCGCCGAACGACTGTCCTCAAAGCCCTTCGACCTTATTTTCTGCGGCAGTGAGTCTACCGATTTGGCAAATGGTCAGCTGGCGTTCTATTTGGCACAGGAGCTGGGTATTCCCGTGGTAAGCAATGTGCTGGCCCTTGAAATGAACGGCGCCGTCCTGCGGATCCGGCAGGAAACAGAAGAGGGATACCGAACAGTGGAAACCACCTGCCCCTGCGTGCTGTCGGTGGTAAAGCCGGCGTACGAACCGCGCTATCCTTCCATCAAAAGCAAGATGGCGGCGCGCAGGATGCCGATTACCGCACTGCAATGGGAAGAACCGGGGACGGACGCGGACTGTCTGCCGCCGAAGGGAAAGCGTGTCCGCATCAGTGCGCCTGCGGTACGGCAGGGCGGCGTCAAAATTGAGGAAAAAGACACCGCCGCGGTTGCCCGCCGTGTTGTGGCTCTGCTGGTCGAGCAGAAGCTGCTGTAAGGAGGAACGGGCATGAAAAAGCAGATTTTGGTTTATCTGGAAAGTGAAAACGGGCGCCTTGCCAAGGCCTCGCTGGAAGCGCTGCACGCTGCGGAGCTGCTGCGGGATCAGACCGGATATCAGGTGAGCGCGGTCATCACCGACGATGCAGCCGCAGAAACCGCGGGCGCTTACGGCGCAGACGGGGTGATCGCAGTATCTCCCGCGGAGTACCAGCCGGAGCGCTGCGCCCGGACGCTGGCGGCACTTTTTGAGAAATACGGAGCTGTGACTCTGGTGTTGGGCGCCACCCGCGACGGCAAGGAACTGGCGGCCCGCACAGCGGCGCAGTTACATATCGGCTGTATCAGTGATGCGATCGATCTGACGGACGAAGGCTGGCAGCGAGCCGTCTACGGCGGGGCGCTGCGGGAAACGGTATCGTATGAGGACAGGTATGTTGTATCTGTGCGGGCCGGCACCTTTGGCAGACCTGCCATGAGGCCCGATCCCTCTGCAGTGCCCGTCACAGCCGAGCAAGTGAGCGATACGCCTCTGCGCGTCGTGATTCGTGAGGCGGTGCGCGAGATGACAGAGGAGGTGAACCTGGAGGATGCCGAGATAATTGTAGCAGGCGGGCGCGGTATGGGAAACGCGGAAAATTTTAAACTGGTCGAGGAATTGGCGCAGGCGCTGGACGGCGTCGTAGGCGCCAGCCGTCCTGCCATTGAGGAAGGCTGGGCATCCCGCAACCGCCAGGTGGGGCAGTCGGGCAAAATGGTGGCCCCCAAACTGTATATCGCCTGCGGCATTTCCGGAGCCATGCAGCACGTTTCCGGCATGGCCGGCTCCGGCTGCATCGTCGCCATCAACAAAGATGAGGACGCTCCCATCTTTGATATAGCAGATGTGGGCATTGTAGGCAATGTAACGGAGGTTTTGCCCTTGCTGATCGAGGAAGTCAGGGCAAGAAAAAGCTGAAACAAAACAGCAGACGGAGGGGGCAGCAAAAAAGCGATCCGGTGAATGCTGCCGTGCAGCCGTAAATTGCCGAAGCGGGACCCCGGCGGCCGCTTCACGTCAGATCGATCGGTCAGCCGGACGATAATGCAAAAAAACGGTGAGGATGCTCCTCACCGTTTTTTTTTGGACCCATGGGACAGGCAAGATCCGCAAACCGCCCGCATACCCTTGATTGATCGGGGGGAAAGGGGGGCTGGGTATGGCGAAAGAGCCGCCGCGCGTGATCTGCACCTACGGGACAGAGGATGCCGCCGAAATTCTGATGCGTTCCTTTCAGCTGTTTTTGCAAAGAGAGCGGGAAGAAGCGGCGGAGAAATTCACGGAAGGCAGTACGGAAACGGTATCACGGTCACGATGAACGGCCGCTTATCTCAGGGGGGATCATATGTTTTCGGAGATAAGCAATCCCATGGATTACCATGCGGCATTATATATCAGATTATCAAAGGAGGATGAGAGCGAAGGCCCGTCCCAAAGCGTGACCAACCAGCAGTCGCTGCTGGGCGAGTTTGTCCGGCAGCACCGGCTGTGCGTCTATGACACGTACATCGACGACGGGTGGAGCGGCACCAATTTCGACCGGCCCGGTTTTCAGCGGATGGTGAGCGACATCGAGGCCAAAAAGGTGAACATGGTCATCACCAAGGATCTAAGCCGGCTGGGCCGCGACTACATCATGACGGGGCACTACCTGGAGCGCTATTTCCCCGAGCATCAGGTGCGGTATATTTCCCTGCTGGATGGCATCGACACCGGCGTGGATTCCTCGGCCAACGACATCACGCCGTTTCGGGCCATCATGAACGATCTGTACGCCAAGGACATTTCCAAGAAGATCAAAAGCGTGAAGCGTGACAAACAGCGCAAGGGGCAGTTCATCGGCGGCAAGCCGGTGTACGGCTATCGGATGCACCCCACCGAGAAAAACAAGATCGCGGTGGATGAGAGGGCGGCCGCCACAGTGCGCCGCATGTTCGCCATGGCGCTCTCCGGCCGGTCCTGCCGTCAGATCGCGGTCCGGCTCAACGAGGAGAAGGTGCCGCCGCCCGCCGTTTACGCCCATCTGCCCACCGGGCGGCAGGGCCCCTATGCGGGCCTCTGGAGCAGCGAGCGCGTTGCCGAGCTGCTGAAAAACGAAACCTACCTGGGGAACATGGTGCAGGGACGCAGCGTAAAAATCAGCTATAAATCCAGGAAATGTCTGAAGCAGCCGCCGGAAAAGTGGGTGGTGGTGGAGGGTACCCATGAGCCGCTGGTGGATGCGGAAACCTTCCGGAAGGTGCAGATGCTCATGGGCAGCCGCAGACATACCCGCAGCCGCACCTATGATTTTTTGCTCAAGGGTCTGATTTTCTGCCGCGAGTGCGGCTACCCGCTGGCGGTTCTCAACCGAAAGAATGCAAAAGGCGAGGATGTGCTGTACTTTGTCTGCCGCACGTACCAGCGATTCACCAAAGCAGGCGCCTGCACCTGCCACTCCATCAAGGAAAAAACGGTAACAGAGGCGGTGCTGGCCAAGGTGCAGGAGGTCTGCCGGCGCTGCCTGCATCCGGAGGAGCTGCTGAGGGCCGCAAAAGACGCGGCGGAAAAGGCGGAGCAGACAGACGCTCGTTCCGCGGCGCTTTCCGCCGCGCAGAGCAGGATCGACGCGCTGACCGCCCACCTCGACCGGATGTATACGGACCGGCTGGAAGGACTGCTGACAGAGGAGGATTTTCGGCGTGTCTACGACCGGGCAAAGCTGGAGCGGACGCTTCTGGAAGAAAAGCGGCTTTCCCTGCGGCAAACGCGCCCCGTCAAAAAGGAGGACAGAGCCAAAGAACTGGTGCAGCGGTTCCTGGAGGAGATCCCGTCCAACCGGGAGCTGCTGGTGAGCCTGATCGAGCGCGTGGAACTGACGGAGGACAGAGAGATCCTCGTCAGGTTTCGCTTTTCTCAGCCGGAGGATATTCAACAGACGTAGATATACCCATGGTTCCCGCCGTTTTTGCGGCGTTATTTTTGCGGCTGGATCGCTTACATTAGTTTGGGCGGGATGTATCGCGGATCGAGAAGCGCGCGCTGGAGAAATTGGAGAAAGAACTGCAGGCCGACTGACGGCAGGCTCAGAGAAAACCGGCCGGCGGCGGGGAAAACGGCCGCGAAAGAGCAAAAAAAGCCGATCACAGGAAAGATCCTGTGATCGGCGGTGAGCCTGAAAGGCGGGGAAGAGAACCCGGCCGCAGGCGGTGTCCGCGCCGGTTTGAGGCGCACGGCCCGGCCTGCACGGCGTTTCGCGGCCGGCGGGGGACAAAAACGCCTTTGCCCTGCGCGTTCTTTTCCGGACGGCCCCATACGGCGGAAAGACGCCGCGGTCAGTCGGAAGCCGTGCCCGTCTGCGGGGCGTACAACCCGGTCAGAATGTCGATGCACCGGTCGATCCCCAGCGCACCGCTGTCCAGCGCGATCTGATAATTCTGCGCGTAGCCCCACTTCATGTCGGTGTAAAAGCGGTGGTAGGCCGCGCGCCGCTTGTCCTTGTCCCGAATGCGCTGCTCGGGCGAGGCATCGCGTTCCCCGTACACACGGACGATCCGCTCGGCGCGGAACCTGAGGTCGGCGTGGATGAATACCGTCAGGCAGTCCGCCTTGTCCCGCAGAATATAATCGGCACACCGGCCCACGATGACGCAGGGGCCTTTTTCCGCCAGATCCCGGATCACCCGCGTCTGTGCCTCCCAGATATAGTCGTCGTTGGTCATGCCGAAAGCCCGGGAGGACAGGGCAAAGCCCATCATGCTCGAACGCGCGTCCTCGCCGACTTCTGCCACATAGTTTTTCGCAAAGCCGCTCTCTGCGGCGATCTGATCGATCAGCTCGCCGTCGTAGCAGGGAATGCCCAGCTTCTCGGCGGTTTTTCTGCCGATGGTGCGGCCGCCGCTGCCGAATTCCCGGCTGATGGTTATAATACGGTTTTTCATCATGCTTTACCCTCTTTCAATTCCTGATAGATGCTGCGGATGAGAAATGCCGCCGCGACAAAGGTCAGAAGATCCGACAGCGGCATGGAGTACAGGACGCCGTCCAGCCCGAAAAAGAGCGGGAGCAGCAGCGCAAAGCCGACCCCGAAAACCACCTCGCGCGTCACCGACAGAAGTGTGGATTCCAGCGCCTTGCCCATGGCCTGCAGAAAAATGAAGCAGGCCTTGTTGACGCAGGCAAAGACCATCATGCACAGGTAGATGCGGAAAGCTTTCACGGCGAAGTCCGTATAGTACGCGCTCTCGTTGGCCGCGCCGAAGATGGCAATGAGCGGCCGGGGAAAAAGCTCCACCAGCCCCAGCGCGACGGCGCCCACCAGCGCTTCACACCGCAGCAGCTTTGAGAACATCGCCCTGACGCGCTCCGTCAGGCCGGCCCCCATGTTGAAGCCCACAAGGGGAATGCAGCCCGCCGCCATGCCGATGACCACCGAAATGACGATCTGAAAGAACTTCATGACGATGCCCACCACCGCCATGGGGATCTGCGCGTACGCTTCCTGCCCGAAAACAGCGTCCTGCGCGCCGTACTTCCGGATCATGTTATTGATGGCGGCCATGGCGGCCACCAGACTGATCTGTGTCAGGAGGCTGGTCAGGCCCAGCGCCAGCGTCCGCCCGCAGACGGACCGCTCCGGACGGAAATCCGCCGCGCCCGGCTTGACGACCTTCATGTGCAGCAGATACCAGATCGCCAGAAGCGCCGTGACGGCCTGCCCGATGACCGTGGCTACCGCTGCTCCCATCATACCCCAATGAAAGCCAAAAATAAAGAGGGGATCGAGAATGGTATTGAGGATGGCGCCCGCCAGCGTGGAAACCATGGCGAATTTCGGGCTGCCGTCGGCGCGGATGATGGGATTCATGGCCTGTCCGAACATATAGAAGGGGATCCCCAGCGTGATATAGAAAAAGTATTCCTGCGAGTGGCGGTAGGTATCGACGTTTACCGTGCCGCCGAACATGGCGATCAGATCATCGGCGAAGAGCAGATAGACCGCGGTCAGCACCGCGCTGGCCGCCGCTACCATGACCACGGCGTTGCCGACGCTTTTTCTGGCAATGGCCGTGTTGCCCTGTCCCAGCTGGATGCTGACAAAGGCGCAGCAGCCGTCGCCGGCCATCACGGCCAGCGCCAGCGCCGCCACGGTCATGGGGAAAACGACGGTGTTGGCCGCGTTGCCGGCTGACCCCAGATAGCTGGCGTTGGCGATGAAGATCTGATCGACGATGTTGTACAGCGCGCCGACCAGAAGCGAGATGATGCAGGGAACGGCGTATTTTCGCATCAGACGCCCCACAGGCTCCAGGCCCAGAAACTGATTGGATTGGGAATTCATTGGTATTTCTCTCCTTTTTTACGCAAAAAAACGTGCAGCCCCGCCAACGCTGGATTTACGCCGGAGGGCTACACGCTTTTGATGAAATTGACGCCGGTCAGTCCAGATAGGTTCCTACCGGCGCGACATTGTACTGCTTGATGACCTTGACCACAATGGAACCGTCCGGCTGTGCGGTCTGCTCCACCACTTTGTACCGCGTATGATGGCGGTCCATCGTTTTCTGATACTGCTCCACCTCTTCTTTTACCAGCCTGACGGCGCTGCTGTGGTCGAGATCCTCTTTGAGCGTAAAATGAAGTGTCTGACAAATACAAGCCGACTGTACCCGTTTCATAGATGTTTCTCCATTCTTAAAAAATAACGGGCGGTACATGCAACCGGATTTACGCGCATGTGCCACTCGTTGTAAGTTTTATTATATGCGCGGGTTTTTCCGTTTTCAAAGGGAATTTTAAACAAAATTTCCCGGAAAAGCGGACAAAAGAGGGGATCTTTTGCGCATAAAAGGATCAAACACCCCATGTCGGCCCGGTGTCCGGCGATGCCGGAGCACGCCCGCCGGGCTGCTCACGGCCGCGCCTGCGGACAAGCGAAGGGCCCGGAACAACAGCTCCGGGCCCCTCGCCTAAAAAGGGAGAGAGAACAGCAGATTCAACGCCTGGCAGGCGGCATATGGATCGAACGGCCCTCCGCGCTGAGCACTGCTTCGCGCAGCGCTTCCGTCACGGTGGGGTGCGAGTGGATCGTGGCGATGATTTCGTCGGACGTCGCCTCCATGCCGATGGCCAGAGCACCTTCGGCAATCAGATCTGTGGCCCGGGGCCCGATGATGTGCAGACCCAGGATCTCACGGTACTGTTTGCCGACGATTACCTTTACCAGTCCTTCGCCGCCGTTGAGGATCAGCGCTTTGCCGTTGGCGCTCATAGGAAAGACGCCCACGTCGTAAGCAATGCCGCGGGCCTTGCACTGTTCTTCCGTCAGCCCCACGGAGGCCGCCTCCGGCTCTATATAGACGCAGGTGGGATTGGTGGATTCGTCGTAATGGGATTCGATGCCCATGCAGTTTTGCGCGGCCACCTCGCCCATGGCAGAGGCCGTATGCGCCAGCTGGGCATACCCCAGCACGCAGTCGCCCACGGCATAGACGCCGGGAACACAGGTTTCCATTTTGTCATTGACCTTAATGTGACCGCGCTGTGCGTCCAGATGCCCTGCTTCCAGGCCCAGTCCGGCGGTATTGGCCTTGCGGCCCACGGCCACGAGGACCTTCTCCGCTTCAAAGACGACCGTCTGGCCCGTTTTGTCACGGCAGACGACCCGGGCGCCGGCCGGCCCGTTTTCCACGCGCTGCACAGGGCACTCCAGGTGAAACTCCATGCCCATCTTCTTCATATGCGCCACGCCGACCTTTGTCAGATCCCCGTCCAGCATGGGCAGCATGTGATCCATAGCTTCCACCACGGTGATCTTCGTGCCGAAGGCCGCGTAAGCGCAGGCCAGCTCCAGCCCTATCACACCGCCGCCGATGACCACCATGGATTTGGGCAGCTCCGACAGGCTCAGGGCGCCGGTGGAGTCGATACAGCGGGGGTTGCCCTCCAGCCCGGGAATAGGCGGCTGCGCATTGACCGACCCGACCGCCACGATGACCGCGTCCGCACTGAGCGGCCGCACGGCGCCGTCCGCCGTTTTGACCTGCAGTCTGCCCGGTGCGCTGAAGGATGCGGTGCCGTCGATCCGGTCGATGTGATTGGCCTTCAGGAGCACGCCGATACCGCCGGTCAGCTTTTTGGAAATTTCGTTTTTGTGGGCCATGACGGCGGAGAAGTCCACCCGCGCGTTATCCGCGCAAATGCCGATCGCCGGTCCCTGATGCTGAATGTCCCACAGCAGCTCGGCGCTGTGCAGCAGACATTTGGTGGGGATGCACCCGATGTTCAGACAGGTGCCGCCCAGGTACTGTTTTTCCACGACCGTGACCTGAGCGCCCAGCTGTGCGGCCCGGATGGCCGCCACATAGCCGCCGGGACCGCCGCCGACCACAACAATTTTTTTCATCGCTTTACTCCCTTACAGCACGATCTCCATGGGATGCTCCAGCAGATCGCGGAGGCACACCTCAAATTTGGCCGCCTGCGCGCCGTCCAGCAGGCGGTGGTCATAGGTCAGCGAGATCCGCATGACCTGACGGGCACTGACCGATCCGTCTTCCGCCAGAGCCAGCTCGTTCTGGATGCAGTTCACGCCCAGAATGGCGGCGTTCGGCTGATTGATGATCGGTGTGAAGCCTTCCACGCCGAACATGCCCAGGTTGGACACGGTGAAGGTGGAGCCCTTGTATTCCTCCGCTGTCAGCTGACCGTCGCGGGCCCTGGCTGCCAGATCCTTTGCCTTGTCGGAAAGCTCCTGGAGCCCCATTCGGTCTGCGTCGGAAATGACGGGCACGATCAGACCGGCATCCAGCGCCACTGCCATCCCCAGATGGACGTGAGCGCGGCGGATGATCGTGTCGCCGTCCAGGCTGACCAGCATCCAGGGGCAGGCGCGCAGCGCCTTGGCCGTCGCCTTGAGTACGAAATCGTTGACGGACAGACGGGATTCCCGCTTTGCGTTCAGTTCCCTGCGGAAGTTCATCAGCTCCGTCATATCCACTTTGACCGTCTGCGTAACAGGCGGGATCTCCGCGCTGGAGGTGTACATCCGCTGCGCCACGACCTTGCGCATGGTGGTCATGCGCTCCGTGACGTCGCCTTCCATCAGCGGCAGGTGACTGACAGGGAACGCGTCTGCCGCCGCCGGCACGGGTGCGGGTGCGGCAGGAACGGATGCCTCCGCCTTCTTTGCCGCCTCATACACATCAGCCGCCTTGATCCGGGCGCCGGCGCGGCCGGGTGCGACCTTTGAAAGGTCGACATGCAGTGCGGCGGCTATCTTTCTGGCATAGGGGGAGGCCTTGATCCGCCCGCCCGCCGCCGGTGCGGCTTCGGCAGGCGCTTCGGCGGGCGCTTCGGCAGGTTTGGCTGCGGGTGCTTCGGCAGACGCGGCCTTCGCGTCCGCTGCACCGCCGTTCCAGACCTCGCCGGGGGCGCCGACCACGGCCATCAGGCCCTGTACCGGGACCTCGTCGCCTTCCTGTGCGGTCAGCGCCAGAACGGTGCCGTCCACCTCACAGATCACGTCGTTGGTCAGCTTTTCTGTTTCGATACTGGCAATGGCTTCGCCGGCCTTGATTTCATCGCCTACCGCTTTGAGCCATTTGGCAATGGTGCCCGACACCATCGACACGCCGAATTGGGGCATTCTAATTTCAGTTGCCATGCTGTCCTCCTTATTCCTTTACCAGATTGCGCGCGCATGCTGCGATCTGCTCGGGATGCGGATAAATGGCATCTTCCAGCACGGCGCTGAAGGGAATGCTGGAGTTCAGGGCGGCCACGCGCGATACGGGGGCGTCCAGCTCGTCGAACAATTCCTCGCCGATCTGCGCGGCCAGCTCGGCGCCGAAGCCGCAGCGTCTGACGTCTTCTTCCGCGATCATCACGCGGTGCGTTTTACTCACCGTGCGCCGAATGCTCTCCCAGTCCAGAGGCACCAGCGTGCGCAGGTCCAGCACTTCGGCGCTGATACCCTCCGCCGCCAGCGTTTCAGCGGCCTCCAGAGAGAAACTGACCTGACGGCTCCAGCTGATGATGGACACGTCCGTCCCTTCGCGGCGCACAGAGGCGACGCCCAAGGGAATGCTGTCGATGGAATCGTCCACCTCGCCCTTCTGGGGATACAGGTTCTTATGCTCCAGGAACACCACAGGGTCGTTGTCGCGGATCGCGGACTTCAGGAGGCCCTTGGCATCCTGCGGCGTAGAGGGGCAGACCAGCTTCAGGCCGGGAATATGGGCAAACAGGGACTCCAGATTCTGGGAGTGCTGTGCCGCGCCGCGGCGGCCGGTGCCCATAGGAGCGCGCAGCACCATGGGGACGGAAACCTGTCCGCCGGTCATATAGTGCATTTTGGCGGCCTGATTCATGATGGAATCAAGGCACACGGAGATAAAGTCGTTGTACATCAGCTCCGCGATGGGACGCTTGCCGCGCATGGCGGCACCCACGGCGATGCCGGTGAAGCCCCATTCGCTGATAGGCGTTGAATAAATGCGGTTTTTCCCGTACTTCGCCTGCAGACCGCGGACGGAACCCCAGGGGCCGCCCATTTCGCCCACATCTTCACCCAATACGATGACATTTTCATCACGGCCCATTTCTTCGTCAATGGCTTCGCAGATGGCGCCGATCATTGTTACCTGGCGGCTCATCGAATCACACACCTTTCATTGTCGCACGCATAGTTGTAATCCAGCACGCGGGTCTTGTCAGGCTCAGTACCCGCGGCGGCAAACTGCCGGGCTTTTTCAATTCTGTCTGCCACGGTTTTTTCCAGCGCGTCCATTTCCTCGTCTGTCGCGACCTGATTTGCCAGCAGATAGGCCTTGAACTTTTTGATGGCATCCTGTTCATGGGCTTCCTGAGTATAATCCGGGTTGATATATTTGGCGGGATCGCCCACGAAGTGACCGGTGAATTTATAGACGTGGCAGTCCAGCAGCGTGGGGCCCTCGCCCCGGCGCGCCGCCTCCACCGCCTGCCGCGTCGCTTCATAAACGGCCAGCACATCCGTACCGTCAATCACCGCCCCCGGGATTCCGTAGGCAGCCGCGCGTTTGGCGAGATCGGGGGTATTGGTCACCGATCCGATCTTCGTGGAAACGGCAAAGCCGTTGTTTTCAACAAAATAAATGATGGGCAGCTTCCAGGCGGCCGCCATATTGATCGATTCGTGGAAAACGCCCTGGTTGCTGGCGCCGTCGCCAAAGAAGGAAATGGTGACGTGACCGTCGCCGTTGGTCTGAGAGGCCAGCGCGGAACCGGTGGCCAGAGCGATGCCGCCGCCCACGATGCCGTTGGCGCCCAGCAGGCCGCTTTCAATTTTGGTCACGTGCATGGAGCCGCCGCGGCCGTGGCAGAGCCCCTCTTCTTTCCCGTACAGTTCCGCCATGGCGTGATCCACGTCGCCGCATTTCATAACGCAGTGGCCGTGACCGCGGTGGCTGGCCGTGATGAAGTCGGTGGGCTCCAAAGCCATATTGGCGCCGACGACCTCTCCCTCCTGACCCAGGCAGACATGGACATTGCCCTTGATCTCGCCTTTGAGGGAGGCGTCCATTGCGGACTCTTCAAATTTTCGTACCATCCACAGATTTTCCAACATCTTCATCAGAAAATCCTTTGTGTAACTTGCCATGGAAATTCCTCCTGTTTTATTGGATTTTGTCTGTTCCGCCGCCGGAAAGCGGTTCGAACAGATCAATCACACAGGCAGCGTCCCTGCTGCCGTATCCCCGCTTTTCCATTTGATCCATACAGTCCGTGGCCGCCGTGCACATGGGCATGAAGGCGGACAACCGGGCGCCGCAGGCCAGAGCGTTGTGCTGGTCTTTCAGGTGGATGTTCAGCCGGGAGGTCACTGCCTGGTCGGGATGGAGCATCTGCGCTCCCTTCAGTTCCAGCACAGGTCCGCCGGCGGCACCGCCCCGGACGGCGTCAAAAAAGAGCTGAGGTTCGATGCCGCCTCTCTGGGCGAAGGCCATCGCCTCGGCAATGGCCACAATCTCGGCGCCCACGATCATATTGTTGGCCAGCTTCGCCACATAGCCGCAGCCAAGCCCGCCCACGCGCGTCACTGTGCCCGCAAAGGACTGGATCACCGGCCGCACGCTTTCCAGCGCCGCCGCGCTGCCGCCGCACATGACGCTCAGCGTTCCCTTTTCGGCGCCCTGCGGTCCGCCGCTGACGGGACAGTCAAGAAGAGAAATATCCTTCGCATTGGCGGCCGGCTCCGCCGCGCGGATGATCTCCGGCAGGGAAGAACTCAGATCCGCCACGATGGTCCCGGGCGCGCAGATCTCAATGGCTTGTTTGAAATAGGCCGCCACCAGTTCGTTGGTCGGCAGGCTGAAAAAAACGACGCTGCAGGACCGCAGCAAGTCCTCCGGACTTGCTGCGATGCTGCAATTCATCTGACGCAGGGCCTGCCGCGGGGCTTCCATGACGTCGTATCCCCATATGGAGTGGTGTGTGTGCTCAATAAGCCTGCGGGTGATGGCCATTCCCATCGTCCCTAAGCCAATGATGCCAATGTTCATGACAGGCTCCTTCTGATTCAATTTACTTTGTACCGCGCATGATGGAGATCAGCTCGCTGTAATCGGAATACTGATCGTAAATGGAGGCGGACAGATCGGCAAACAACTTGGCGTTTTCGGTGGTCATCTGGTACACCTGGATGTTGTATTTGCTCTGCCAATCCTTCAGATAAGAATCGCACTGCTGACGGGTCAGCGTGACCTGATAGGCGCAGGCTTCCTTGCCGCACTCGTCCACAATGGCCTTGAGCTCGTCGCTCAGACTGTTGTACAGTGTGCCGTTCATGGTCATGAACATGCAGCTGTAGTTGGCCGTCCAGGCGGTGACATAGCTCTGGACTTCCTGAATGGAGGAGGCGTTGGCGACGGCGATGGGGTTCTCCTGGCCGTCGTACAGATGGGTCTGCAGACCGGTATAAACTTCAGCCCAGGGAGCGGTGGTGTAGTCGGCGCCCCACAGACCGTAGCAGCCGGTCAGAATGGGGCTGCCGCCCACGCGCAGCTTCAGGCCCTTGAGATCGTCGGGCGTCTGAACGGCGTGCTTGCTGTTGGTGATGTAACGGAAGCCGTTGTCGCCGATACCGATGCACTTGACGCCGAATTTGGTGTCAAGCAGGTTGGAAAGATACTCGCCGCCGGCACCGTTGATAAGGCGGGAGTCCACATCATCGTAGGAGTAGAACATGAAGGGCAGGTTGGGGATGCCGAAGTTGCCGTCGAAGTTGCTCCATACGCCGTCGGCTTCGAAGCACAGGTCGATGGTGCCATCTCTGGTACCCTGAACGCTGTCGGCCTGATTGCCGTTGGTCAGCTGATCGGAGGTGTAAATGTTAATGGTGATGGCGCCGTTGGTCTTTTCAGAGATCAGTTCCTTGAATTTTTCAAGGCCGGCGGCAAAGTTGGAACCGTCGCTGCCGGCGGTGGAGGCGGACCAGGTCATCTTTTTGAAGCTGGTGGTGCCAGAGGATGAGGTGCCGGAAGATGAACTCCCGGAACTGCTGCTCTTTGCGCCGCAGGCCGCCAGGGAGAGAGCCAGAGCCAAAGAGAGAAGCAGTGCGAAGATACGTTTTGCTGTTTTCATGTTTTTTCCTCCCGATTTAAATTTTGTATCCGTTTATGCAGAACAGAAAATACGCTGAGGGTTTACCGAATGAGGAACAGGGTGAGCTGCGGGATAAAGGTCACCAGGACCAAAACCACCAGAGAGGCGAGGATCATGGGGACAACCGCCTTGGCCAAACGCTGGACAGTCACCTCGTGGCCGGGCAGACGCATGCCGGAAGCCACGAACAGGTTCATGCCCACAGGAGGCGTGACCTGACCGATGGCCAGGTTGACCGTGCAGATCATGCCGAAATGGATCAGATCCACGCCCAGCGCCTGCGCCACAGGCGCCATAATGGGAACGAAGATGTACATGGCGGAGTTGGCATCCACAAAGCAGCCTGCGATCAGGAAGATCAGGTTGGAGATCAGCAGGAAAGAGATCTTGCTGCCCGAGGACAGAAGGCCCTGCACGGTGGAGGAAACACCGAATCTGGTGCAGGCGTAAGAGAAGATGGTGGCAGCGCCGATGATCAGCATCAGGCCGCCCACGCTCTTGGCGCTGTCGTACAGGATATCGACCAGATCGCGCCATTTCAGCGAGCGGTAAACGACCATGCCCACGAAAATACCGTACACAGCGGCCACTGCGGCAGCCTCGGTAGCACTGAAGATGCCGCCGTAGATACCGCCGAGGATGATCACGGGCATCAGAAGGCCCCAGAAGGCGCTCTTGAAGGTCCGCCATACCTCGTGCCAGCCCAGCCATTTGTGGGAGGGTACCAGTTTTTCCTTGCGCGCGGTCATCTGCGCCACCAGAATCAGGGCCACGCCCATGATGATACCGGGTATGATGCCGCCCATGAAGATGTCGCCCACGGAAACGCCGGTCAGCGAGGCGTAGACCACGAAGGAGATGCTGGGGGGAATGATGATGGCGATGGAGGACGCCGACGCCACAAGGCCGGTGGCAAAAGGCGTGCTGAAATGCTCGCGGTCCACCATGGCGGGGATGAGGATCACGCCCAGAGCCGCCACGGTGGCGGCGCCGGAACCGGAGATGGCGCCGAAGAAGCAGGCCACAACCACGCAGACGGTGGCGATGCCGCCCCGCATATGGCCCACCAGCGCGTCAACGAAAGCGATCAGCCGTTCGGAAATGCCGGCCTTTGCCATAATGTTGCCGGAGAGAACAAAGAAAGGAACAGCCAGCAGCAGGTACTTTCCAATACCGCCGGAGATGCTGGCAGCCACCACCGTCAGACTGACGTGGTTGTAGAGCACCGCCAGGAGAGAGGACAGCCCCAGTGACAGGGCAATAGGCGCGCCTAAGAGCAGAAGCACGAAGAACACGCCGATCATAATCACATATGTCATTGCTTCTGGTCACTTCCTTTCTTCTTTTCATCGATCATATCAAATATAACGTCGGTGATGTGTTCGGCGGAGTGCAGGATCAGGAGCGCGCCGCCCAGCGGAACAAAGGTGCTGTAATGCCACTCCGGGATCTGGAGGGAAGTGGTCATCTGGTGGGCGGCCGCCTGTGCCACGCACCGCGCGATGCCGTACTTGACCATGACCGCACCGAAGAAAATGAGCAGGACGGTCGTCAGGATATCAAGAATGTTCTGAACCTTGCCGGGCAGAATGTCCGTGATCAGCGTCAGGTTGATCAGGCCGCCCCTTGTCCGGGCGCACAAGGCCGCGCCGATCAGGGACATCAGGATCAAAATGGCCACGACGATTTCCTCTGTGAACGACCAGCCCTTGTGGATCACATAGCGTGAAAACACATTGGCCGCGGTAAGCCCGACGTCGAACACAAGCAGAAAGGCAATGAGCCATTTCTCAACAGACGCAAGCACGTCAAAAACGCGCTTGTATCCTCGCTTTTTCATGTGTATTACCACCTTTCTTCTCCCTTTTTTTGAAGCAGTTGTTTTTTTGAAATTGTTTGTCTGCCTCCAACACCATTGACCATAAAAAATTTACCCGGTGTTTGCAATGAACAATTTTAAAACACCTCTGCGGATTTGGGAGTTTTGAGCCGAAAAACGCGTTTTTGTTCATCACCGCAAAAATGGTTCTGGTAAAAATAACAAAAAATAAAACTAAAAAAGATAAAAAACGACGAATATGACCAAAAACACGGAAGACAGCGCCTTGAAAACCCATTATGCGAGTGTTATAATGTGCGAAATCTGTTATGACTTGTCATAGGGACAGGAAAGGAGCCGTATATGCAGTTTCGCACATTTCTTTCCCTGCTGAAACAGGATCTGCGAAAGCCGCATAGCGTTTTGCGGCGGAGCTTTTTGCTGCTTCTGACTCTTTTCCTGGCGGTGACGCTGGTTTTGCAGGCACTGCTGTTCAGAACCACCAGAAAGAGTCTGCAGCAGCGGGTCTGGGATGCCGGCAGCGCCGTTCTCACATCCACCGTCGCTCTGTCCGACGCATCACTCACCACCCTGTCCGAAGGGGTTTCTCAGCTGTCGTGGGATAAGGATGTGCTGTCGCTGGTGGTGTTTCCCGGTCGGATGGCCGGCCATCAGGTGCTGGACATCATTGAGGCGCTGAAATCGTTCAGCGACAGAAACTCCTATGTGCAGAGCGTGTCGCTCCTGTGCGAGAGCAACGACACCGTCTATACCTCTTCCGGAGAGATTTCCCCGCTGAGCGCCACGGACGCCGCGCGCAGTCTGAACGCACCCGCCGTGGCCAGGATCGATGGCTCCGAGTGCGAATTGGTGCAGACGCAGGACAATCAGCTGTGCCTCCGCTACCGCTTTATCGCGGGCTCCTACGGATATCTGGGAACACTGCTGGTCTATCTCAATGCCGGCCAATTCTTTTCCGGGATCTACAGCGGCACCGACCGGCTCCTGGTGGAGTCCGAAACAGGGACGGTCCTTTATGACAGCACGGACAGCATTCCCTGCGGACGGAGCTATACGCCTCCGGATACCGGCGAGTTTCTCACGGAAACGTCCCCGCTCACCAGCCTGGTTTTCTATCATGACTGCGCGCCGGTGCAGTTCCATATCGGCAGCTATCTGAAGTCCTTCAACGGTGTGTTCCTCCTGGCGGCCATCCTGCCGCTGATCTGTCTGCTGTCGCTGGTGGCGGCGTGGATCTTCTACCGCCCGCTGTACGATCTGCTGCACTCTTTGGACGAAGGCACGCAGAGCGAAAAACAGCTGACGGACACCTCGCCGGACGAATGGTCGCGCCTGAACAGCGCCATCAGTCAGATGAGCCGAAAAACCGCGCAGTACGACGGCATCATCCAGTCCGCCTCCCCCTACATACAAAGCGAACTGCTCTGCCGTCTGCTGGACGGCGCGTCTATCAGCCCGGAGGACATTCGCCAGACGCTTTCCAATATCCAGTCGCCGCTGCCCTTTGAGGGCACTTTCGTCCTCTTTGTGGTGCGCAACCAGCAGTCCGGCGTGATGAACGAGGCTGTCGTGCAGCACACCATTCACAGACTGCAAAACCTGCAGCATCCCGGCTGCCGATTCTTCTCCTTTGACTACCACTATGCGGTCCTGACGGTGGCCGCGGCCGAAACGGCGCCCGAGGACCCCGACCGCCTTCTTGAAGACGTGCTGCACACCATGACGGTCTATACAGGCAGCCTGCTGAATGTTGCCGTGCTGCACAGCGCGCCTTTCTATCAGCTCTCCCGTATCGGCGCGGCATATAAAAACGCGCTGATGCAGACGCCGCAGGCCTCGTCGGAAGGCTACGGCGGCGCCGCGCTGATGGCGCAGATCTGTCAGTCCGTCGGCGCGATTCCCGACCAGCCGGAGGAGGCGGGCGTCCTTGTGGTGAAGCATCTGCTCTTTACGGTGGAGCGTTCGGGACTCCCCGACGACGAAAAGTCGCATTGTTACCGCGTGTTCTTCAGGGAGATCGGGAAGCTTGCCCACCTGTACCGCGTGGAGCCCAGTCCGCCGCCCGTGATAGAACCGGGCGACCCGGAAAACGTTTCCCGCGCCGCTGCCTACGCCTGCCAGATTCTGCACCAGGTATTCGTCAATCTGGACAACCGGCAGCACAAATATCTGATGGCGGCCATGCGCTATATGGATCAGCACTATATGGACAGCGGACTTTCCCTTAACTCCGTCGCCGCCGAGATCGGCATCAGCCCCTCCTATCTCAGCCGCATTTTTACCGACGCGTATCATGTGCGGTTTACAAAAAAGCTCAACGATCTGCGGATCGAGAAATCCAAGGAACTTCTGGCCGATCAGAGCATTCTGATCCGGGACATCAGCACGGCCGTGGGTTTTTTGACGATTCAGAACTTCATGCGTGTGTTCAAGCAGACCACAGGCGTGACCCCCAGCGAGTACAGAGCCGTGCAGGCCGTTATCGGCGGCGGCGCCAAAGCCGCGGAGAGCGGGACAGACCGGACGCGGTCCGCCGACCCGGCGCCGGACGGCGAAAACACCGACCGCCGCTCTTCCGGAACGACGTGACCTCCGGCGCGGCGGCGGACGGCGAAAAAGCAAAGAACAGACTGTGCGGGCAGCAAAAAACATCCTTCCGCCCCGCTGCGGGGCGGAAGGATATCTGCCGCGCGGCGAAAGAGAAATCGGGCGGGAGCGCACGGCATATGCCGTACACTCCCGCCCGATTCTTTTTTTAATTTCAGAACGCTTTACAGCAGACTGTCCAGTGCCTTTTCCACATCGGGATATTTTTTCACATGGGGATTTTCAATGAGATGGCCGCGGGCCATCACCAGATACGGCACGCGCAGGGCGGTGAGATCGTCCAGAGGATTGCGGTCGGTCACCAGCAGGTCGGCGCACTTGCCGACCTCCACGGTGCCCACGTCGGAAAGCCCGGCGATCTCTGCGTTGCGGCAGGTGGCGGTGTACAGGGCAAAGGCGCTGGATACGCCCAGATATTTCCGGAAGTAGCAGACTTCGCGCCACATATCGTAATGCGTAATGTAGGGGCAGCCGGTGTCGGTGCCCATACCCACGGGAATCTGCTTTTCCAGCGCGGTTTTGGCGCAGGCGATGATGCCGTCCATCACCACGCGGCCGTTATACTGATCGTCCTCGGTGACGTGCATCATTTCGGGAGAAAAGAGGGCGAAGGGCAGGGCGGGGGAGATGGTGCAGATCACCTTGGAGCCCTTCTCCAGAAAGAGCGCCGCGGTGTCGTCGTCCAGCACGGCGCCGTGCTCAATGGTGTCCACACCGCCGGCAAGCGCCACGCGGACGCCTTCGGAACTTTCCACATGGGCCGCCACGGGCAGGCCCAGACGATGGGCTTCGTCGCAGCAGGCCTTCACATACTCGGGAGGCATCTTCAGCGCGCCGGGTTCGCCGCGCACCTTGGCATCCAGCACGCCGCCCGTAATCATCAGCTTGATGAGATCCACCTTTTCATCCGCGGCGCGGCGGACACAGGCCACGGCCTCTTCCAGACTTTCCGCCGCACAGGCCACGGAACCGGCCATGTGACCGCCGGGTACGGACACGGCCGTGTTGGCCGCCAGGATCCGGGGCCCCACCGCCTTGCCGGAGAGAATACGGTCGCGCAAAGCCGTATCCACGCTGCCGACACCGCCTACGGTGCGGATGGTGGTAACGCCGGAATTGAGCTGCGTCTGGGCATAGCTCAGGCACAGCCGGCGCGTCATGGCGCGGGTAGGCGCGGTGCTCATCAGAAATTTGACCAGCTTGACAGGGTCCGTCGCTTTCTTCTTGGGTTTTCCGCTGGCGGGCAGGTGGACGTGCAGGTTGATCAGACCCGGCATCAGGCACCGGTTCTCCAGATCGATCACGCGGCAGTCCGCCGTGGGAATGCCCCCCTTGACGATGGATGTGATCGTCCCGTCCGTGACAATCACCGTCATGCCAGGCATAGGCTCCATATCGGCCTTTCCTGTCAGAACCGTACTGTTTATAAAGGCTGTTTTCAAAACCGCCATCCCCTTTCTTTCTGTCTGTTGACTGTTATTTTAGTCATTTGCGCTTTGGAAGTCAACTGCTGTTTTGAACTGCCGATATGCGCAGGAACCTGTATGCCCTGTGAAAGCCCCGTCGGTAGGTACCGCACCATACAGAAAAAGGGGGGACGACAGTGTCGAAACTGGAAAAAAATTCAGGTATTTTGTTGTAAAACAAGAAGGGAAATGCTATGATGAAGCATGAGTATCTTCTGCCGGAAGAACGGCGCACATCAGGAAACGGGCCGGGAACGCGCCGGCAGACAGCGCGGCGGCCGATCAGCCGCCGCAGGGGAAAACAGCGGGCAGGGAGCGGGCAATGAAGCAGATACAAAAACATCAGAATAAGGGCTTCACACTGACGGAGATACTGGTGGCAACGGCCATCACCGTCATCCTGGCGGCCATTGCCATCCCGCTGGTGGTCAGGCTCAGCCGCCAGATAAAGATGACGGAAGCGGACGCCATGGCAAGGGAGATCTTTATTACGGCGCAGAACCGTCTGTCGGCCGCCCGCGCCTCCGGGGATCTGGAGGACTTCAACGCCCAAGTGCAAAGCGATTACAGCGGCCGCGCGCTGACGGTGAAGCCGGGCGACTGCACGGACGATGCCGCCTGGCAGGGCCTGTATTATCTGACGGGCGACGATGCGGTCACGCAGACGTATCTTTTCTCCGACGACGACGTGATCAGCAAAACGCTCAAGGGCGGCTTCCTTGTGGAGCTGGACCCCGCCAGCGGCAATGTTTACAGTGTGTTTTACCGCGCCGGCGCCCTGTCGGAGCTGGAAACCCTTTATCTGGATACGTCGGACTTCTCCCTTTATCAGTACCGCGCCAGAGCGGACCGGAGCACCACGCTCACCGGGTACTACGCCGGTGCGGACGCCAGCGCGGAGCCTGCCCTGACCAGCTTCGCGCCGCAGGTGGCCGTGGTGAACAAGGAAGAGCTGTATCTGGACATTACCTGCAACGGCCTCAAGAGCATCCTGACCACGCAGCAGGATCTGACGCTGACGGTAACGCTGACGGATGCGCACGGCGGCAGCTGGACAAAGAACTATACGGCGGCTTCTCTGGGAGCGGACTGGAGCTTTACCTACGATCAGCTGTCGGCCCAGATCCGGCTCGACAGCATGAGCACGGGCAGGACCTTTGCCGACGTGACGGGCGGGAAACTGACGCCGGGCGACAATATCACGGCGGAAGTGTCCATGCTGTATGAAAACGGCAGCAGAGTCATCTCCACGCCCTCTCCGGTGAAAACGGCGTCCTTCAGCAGCCTGTTTGCCTTCCGGAGCGACAAGGGCGTGGTGCAGATCGGGTATCTGCGCCAGCTCAACAACCTGCGCGCGTCCCTGCTCAGCGCGGACAGCACCGCCGGCATCACCGCGGTGCAGCAGACGCGGACCATCGACTTCAGCGCGGAGGCCTGGGAGGAGAACGCGGTCTGTCCGTCCGCCAGGGTGGACAAGAAACCGGTCAATCCGCTGCAGAGCTTTACACCTCTTGAAAACGGAACCCTGTTCGGGATCAATTCCCTGACGGCGGGGCAGGCGTCCTTTACGGGCGGGGAGCTGCGGAACTTCGTTATCGCAGGCTCTCCGGCCATCGGCACCGACAACCCCGGCACGGGCCTTTTCTCCCGGGCCAACTGCACCATCAGCAGCGTGCGCCTCGTGGACCCCGCGGTCACCGGCGGCAGCAATACAGGCGCCCTGGTCGGCAGCCTGCTGGGCGGCCGCGTGGAAAACTGCGGCGTCTATCTCGCCACCGTCACCGACGACGGCGTGTTCCTGGATCAGACGGCCGTGGACGCGAGCATGGCCGCTCACACAGTCACCGCCGCGGCAGGCAGCCAGCGGGTGGGCGGCCTGGTGGGACAGGCCCTGGGTCAGTCCGAGCTGTCCAACAGCTTCGCCGCCGTCAATGTGCAGGGCACCGATACAGGCGCCTGCGCCGGCGGTCTGGTGGGCTGGTTCAGCGGCAGGACGGCCGCCAACTGCTATGCCTCCGGCGGCGTGACGGCCGGCAGCTACGCCGGCGGTCTGGCGGGGCGCGTCCTGACGGGCAGCGTGACGGAATGCTACAGCACCTCCAACGTGACGGCGGGGAGCATCGGCGGCGGCTTTACGGCCCGGCTGGAGGCCGACGCGCAGATCACGGAAAGCGCGGCCTACGGGCTCACGGCCAGATCCGCCGGCACCGACCTGACGGGGCTGGGCGCCTTTCTCCCGTCTGAACAGCTTGACGGCACCGTCAGCGGCTGCGTCTATCTGCGCCAGAACGGTTACAACGATCACTTCACCGCCGTCGCGGGCGTGACGGCGGAGGGTTATGCGGCGCTGCAGAAGGCGGCCGTGGACGCGGGGCTTACCATCAGCTCCGATCAGTCCTATCCTTACGCCACCAAGCTCCTGGGCACGGCGTTCCCGTTTGCCAGGACCGGCACGCAGTCGGCGTTTTACGGCCCCTGGCCGGAGGAATACACCATCGACACCTCGCTGGTGTATTATGAAGTCTATACCGATGCCGGCGGCAGCACCTCCCTGGGGTATTATGCCGAGGGCTACACGGCCGCGGCTTCGCAGGCCTGGACGCTGAACACGCTGAAATCACAGACCGAGCTGACCGCGGCGGGCCTTGTGCTCAAAGAGGACGGCTATGCCGTTTTGTCCGTGTACAATCTGTCCAGAATGGTGTATTCTCTCAACGACGAAACGCAGCAGACCCTGACGAAAGCCGATACGGCCCAGAGCGGCGCCTTTACGCTTCTGAGCACCGAGCGCCGGCTGAGCTTTACGGACAAGAACTCGGGCGCCGCCTTCGATGTGGAATATGTGTATCTCTATCAGCTGCCTCTGGAGCTGCAGGAAACCTCCCGCGACAAGACGGCGGCCTTCTACGATACGCTGAATCTCTCCTGCTACGCCAAGGGCGCCGGAGGCGCCGGCGTGCTGGTGACGGATCAGTATACCTTCTACTATTGCCCGCATTTTGCCAAGAACGCCATCAATCCGGACGTTCACAACCCGCTGCCGGGCCGTCCCAAGGACCCCTCCGTGATCTATGTGCGTTCGGCACGGCAGCTCAACGCGCTGGGCCGGTTCTATTATTACTGGAACACCACCAACAACGGCGCCGGCAACAAATTCGACTTCCGGCAGGAGATCAACATCAGCTTCAGCGACTATACCGCGCAATACTGCGGCGCCGTGTTCAACCTGATGGACACCAGCCAGACGAATACATACCGCAACCGCCCCATCGGCGAGTCGGCCAGCACCTCGTCCTACAACGTCAGACCCAGCCAGTTCCGGAACACTTACGACGGCGGCGGCTATGAGATCAAAAACTACTGCCTGCAGTGTTACGGAGCCGACAAGATCCGTTTTGCCGGCCTGTTCGGCGAGGCGCTGAGCGCCACGCTCAGGAACATCCACATGGTGTCGGACGGCAGCGCCTATGTGCGCTCCACCTTCGCCGATGCGGACAACTCCGCCGTGGGCGGCCTCCTCGGCCTGAGCTATGTGGAGGGAACCTCGAGCAATACTGTTCAGAACTGCAGCATTTCCGGCTATACGATACAGTACACAGGCTCTTCCGCCAAGGGCAACATCGCCGCGGGCGGCCTGATGGGCATCAATATGGGCACGCTGACCGGCTGCAGCGCGGTGAGCAAGCTGGTCACCGTCCAGATGGCCGACGGCGGCAGCAAGACCATCTCCGTGGGCGGCCTGGTGGGCAGCAACAACACCACCACCCTGTCCGGCTGCTACGCGGGCGGGCTTCTGAGCATGCAGGTGACGAAAAACGGCGTCAACAGCCTCGGCGGCATCGCCGGCGGGTACTGCTACACCTATTCCGGCAATTCGGGAAAGACCGGTACCAGCGCCATTGCCAACTGTTACTCCGTCTGCGCGTTTTCCACGGCGGCGCCCACGGGCTACGCCTCCTACACGTCTTACGGCGTGGCGGGCGCAGGCCCGGCGGTTCCCAACAGGACGTACACCCTGACCAACTGCTACTATCTCTCCAACACCGTCACGGGTACGCCCTCGGCGTGGACCAACGCCGCCGCGCGCAGCTACACCGCGTTGACGCAGCAGACCATCGCGGGCTTTGCCGCGGCGCAGAAGAGCTATCCCAGCACCGCCTCCCTCACGGGCAGCTATCCCTTCCCCACGTCGGTGGTGCGCAGCACCGCAGACACCACGCCGGTGTATGTGCATTACGGCGACTGGCCGGCCTACACGCCCGCCGCGCCCGCCGGAAAGCTGGGGATTGTAAGCCGGTCGCGGACATGGTATTATTTCACCTGGAGTTACAGCACGGGGGCCCAGTTCGTGTATGACGCGGGCAGCGGACAAACCTCCGCCAGCGGGGCGCCCGCCGTGCTGTGGGCGGATAACGACCTGGATACGGAAACCCGATACTATCTCTTTGTGTCCGCCGATCTCGTTCCGTCCTATGCCGCCGGCGGCACGGACGCCTGGACGGTGACCAGCAGCAATTCGACAAAAATCCAGGTGTCCTCCACGGCGGACAGCGGCGCCAGCCCCAGCGGCTACACCTATTATCAGCTGAATGTTTCCGCAGCCGGGACGGCGAACAGCACGCTCACCTTCTCCTGCCGCGGCATGGTGAAGCTGAAGCTGAACGTGAAGATCAGCAGTTCGGGAACCATGACAGTCACACAGGTCACTTAAAAAACGGTAAGAAGGGGGGCGGCGTATGAAACCGTCACAGAGCGTCCGGCAAAAACTGCACAGCCAGCGCGGCGCCTCCCTGCTCATTACGCTGCTCTTTTTTATGGTATGTCTGCTGGTGGCGTCGGTGACGCTGACGGCGGCCTCGGCCGGCTTCAGCCGGACGGTGAAGCAGCGCACGGAACAAAAACTCTATCTCTCCGTCAGCTCCGCGGCGCAGCTGCTGCAAAACGAGCTGGAAACCATGCCTGATTTTGAAGCGCGCAAGGAGGTTTTGTCCCACCAGTGCGGACAGAGCCTCAGCATCCACCTGACCGGCGGCGATTTTCAGACCAAAGAGGGGGAGTGGACGCTGACGGGCGATGCCGGGGCGGCCGTGCTGCAGACGTACCTGTGGCAGGACGCGCTGGCGCTTTGCAAGGCGCCCGACACCGCGCCCGAGGCGCACACGTTCACCATTGAACCGGACGACGAAAGTATGTCGGCGGTCAGAGTGAAGATGACCGCCGGGACGGTAAAAACCGACGCGGCGGGGCAGAACAGCTATCAGATCGTGTTCACGCTTTCCGCGGTGGACCCGGACGACAAAAGCAAAACGCTCTCCACCTACGCCATGACGCTGAGTGCGGAGGCTTCGGTGAGCAGTGCGTCGGACGGCGGAAAAGACGACCCCCAGGGGCGGTACTGCACCTACGAGAGCACGGGTAAGTACTGGGATCCGGTGCTGGGTGAGTGGCGGTCCCTGACGGGACAGAAGGTATACAAGCTGACCACGTATACCTGCACCGTCCGGTGGGGCGGTGTCAAGCTGACCAAGGAGGCGTAAGAGGTGAAGCGTTTACGGAAAAAACTGCACAGCTGCAGCGGCGAGAGCCTGGTGGAAACGCTGACGGCCATCGTGGTGATCGTGTTTTCCTCTTTGCTTTTGCTGATGTCGGTGGTGGTGGCCTCCCGCTTTAATCAGAACGCCGGACGCCTTTCCGACGCCTATCAGACGGCGCTTGCTCAGGCGGAGCTGCACACGGCCGAGCCCCGCCAGGGGACCGTGACGGTCGTGGGCCAGGACGGCGGCAGACAGGAGATCACCGTGAACTACTACAGCGGCGACGGAACGCTGACCTCTTACGCGAAGGAGGGCGGCTGAGATGAAAAAAAAGCTCGCCTCCCGCGCCGGACTGACATTGGTGGAGCTTCTGGTGTCCATCCTGCTGCTGGCGCTTATAGGCGTCGGAATGTCCGCCGGCATGACGGCGGCCATCCGGACCTACGACCGCTCGGTCTTTTCTTCGGAAACACTGATGCTGCAGGATACCATCAACACAACGCTGAGCGATTATCTGCGGTATGCCGTCGGCGTCACGGGAGCGGACGGCTCCGTGACGGTGACGTCCGGACAGTACGGCACGGGCACGTTTGTCACCGGCCGGGGAAATGCCTCCGCCTTTACGCAGGGCGACGGCTATCTGTATTTCAGCGCGAACGGAAAGAACAGCCTGGTGGTGAACAGCGGCGCGTATACCACCCTTTCCGTCACGGACTTTTCCATCGCCTATACGGCGGCGACGGGTGTGTTCCATGTGAGCTATGAGCTTCAAAGCACGGGGAAAACGACCAATCCACGGCACTGCGAGGCGGATTTCCGCTCTCTTGCCGCATCATAAGCGCAGATTTGAGGAAGAATGAACCGATGGAAGGGGTTTGAACATGGCATATAAAAGACTGGGCGACCTGCTGTTGTCGGTGGGACTGATTACCGAGGAGCAGCTGGACGAGGCGCTGAAGATCAGCAAAAGCGAGGGCAAGCGGCTGGGCGCCGTCCTCATCGAAACCCATGTCATCACGGAAATGCAGCTCATCGACGTGCTGAAGATCCAGCTGGGCGTCGAATTCGTGGATCTGACGAAGGTGGAGATCCCGGTGGCGCTGGCGAACCTGGTGCCCAAGAACATCGCCCGCAAGTATACGGTGGTACCTGTGCGGGCGGTGGGCAGCGAGCTGTATCTGGCCATGGTGGATCCGCTGAACTTCGTGGCCATCGAAGAGGTCAAATCGGTGACCAAACGGCGCGTGATCCCCATGATCGCCACCGCCTTCGCCACTGAGCGGGCCATCACCGCCCTGTATGGGGCGGAGGGCGTGTCCCGCGCCATCGACGAGCTGCAGCGCGACCTGGTCAACGAGGAAAACGCCGCGGGCGTGCAGGATTCGACGGCCACGCTGGATCTGGAGGACAGGGAGTCGGCGCCCACCATCCGCCTCGTGAACTCCATCATCGAGCGCGCCGTGTCCGAAAATGCCAGCGACATCCATCTGGAACCGCAGGAGGACGGCATGTCCGTCCGCATCCGCGTGGACGGACTGCTCCGCCAGATCATTACGGTGCCCAAGAATCTGCAGCCCTCCATTACCTCCCGCATCAAGATCATGGGCGGCATCAACATCGCCGAGCGCCGCGTGCCGCAGGACGGCCGCGCCAATCTGCGGGTGCGCCAGAAGGACGTGGATCTGCGTATCTCCACACTGCCCACCATCTACGGGGAGAAGATCGTATTGCGGCTTCTGATGAAGTCGGAGCAGCTGCTCACCAGCGCGGGTATCGGTCTTGCGGGGAAAAATCTGGAAAAATATCAGGATCTGCTGCGCAACAGCAACGGCGTGATCCTGATCGTGGGCCCCACCGGCTCCGGCAAATCCTCCAGTATGTACACCATGATCCAGGAGCTGAACCGGGACGAGGTGAATCTGGTGACGCTGGAGGACCCGGTGGAATACAATCTGGACAAGATCAATCAGGTCCAGATCAACGAAAAGGTGGGCATGACCTTCGCCGCGGGCCTCCGGGCCATTCTGCGGCAGGACCCCGACATTATCGCCGTGGGCGAGATCCGGGACGGCGAAACGGCGGAGATCGCCATGCGCGCCGCCATTACCGGCCATCTGGTGCTCTCCACGCTGCACACCGGCGACGCCGTGTCCACCCTGGACCGGCTGGTGGACATCGGCGTGGAGCCCTATCTCATCACCAGCGCCCTCAAGGGCGTGGTGGCTCAGCGGCTGGTGCGGAAGATCTGTCCCCACTGCCGCACGGCCTATACCCCCACGGAGGAGGAGCTGGAGAGCCTGCACCTGCCGACTCAGGACCCGGGCCGGTACAAGTTCTACCGCGGCAAGGGCTGCTCGGAGTGCATGGACACCGGCTACCGCGGGCGGACGGCCACCTTCGAGATCCTGGAGATGAATGCGGCCTTGCGGCATCGCTTCCGCGAGGGCGCTACCCGCGAGGAGCTGCTGGCCGAAGCGCAGAAGGGCGGCTTCCAGACCATGCTGGAGGACTGCCGCCGTCTGGTGCTCGACGGCGTCACCACGGTGGACGAGGCCAATCGCATTTTGCATACCACAGACGAATAAAGGAACGCGGAGGAATCAGATGAACAGATCCATTGAGGAAATCGTTGCGCTTTCCCGGCGGCAGAATGCCTCGGACGTGCATCTCGTGTGCGGTATCCCGGTGCGGCTGCGCGTCAACGGCGCGTTGACCGATCTGGACGGGGAGGTGCTGACGGATGACGACTGCATCCGCCTGGCCAACGAACTGACGGACGGACAGTACGCGCGCGTGGCCGAGCAGGGGGAGCTGGACATGGCGTCCACCATCGCGGGCGTGCGGTGCCGACTGAATCTGTTTATGCAGCAAAGACACGTTTCGGCGGCCATACGACTGCTGCAGGACCGGATTCCCGCGGTGGAGGAGCTGCAGCTGCCGCCGGTGGTGGAAACCTTCGCCTCGTTTCCGCGGGGCATCGTCATCGTGACGGGCGAAACCGGCTCCGGCAAATCCACCACGCTGGCCGCTCTGCTCAACGCGATCAACCACACCCGGCCGGCGCACATCATTACGCTGGAGGACCCCATTGAGTATATCTATACGCCCGACAGGTGCACGGTGAACCAGCGGGAGATCGGCACGGACACCGCCAGCTATGCTTCGGGACTGAAGGCCGTTTTGCGGGAGGACCCGGACATCATCCTGGTGGGCGAAATGCGGACGCTGGACACCATTGAAACGGCGCTGACGGCGGCGGAAACGGGACACCTGGTTTTTACCACGCTGCACACCAATTCCGCTCCCAACACCATCGACCGCATCGTGGCTGTTTTCCCGGCGGAGAAGCAGCAGCAGATCCGTCTGCAGCTGTCCATGACCCTGCGGGGCGTTCTGGCCCAGCAGCTTTTGCCCAGGAAGGACGGCAGCGGCCGCGTGGCGGCCTGTGAGGTGATGATCCCCAACGACGCCATCCGCAGCCTGATCCGGGACGCCAAAACGCCCCAGATCGTCAACGCCCTGGCCACCTCGGCGGCGGAGGGCAATATCACCATGGACAGCAGCCTGCTGCGCCTGGCGCGGGAGAATGTGATCGCGCCGGACACGGCTCTTTCCGCCGCGCAGGATGCGGCGTATATGAAGCGGGCGCTGGGCACGCCCGGCATGAGGACGGTGATGAGATGACAACCTACAAGTACGAGGCCATATCGTTCAGCGGCGCCGCCGTGACAGGCGTGGTGGAGGCGCACGATAAAAACGACGCCATTTTGCAGATCAAGGCGAACTGCGCCGTGATCAACGAGCTGACGGAGGTGAAGGAAAATCCCCTTCAGGCCAGGCTGCGGGCGCGAAAGATCAATGAAAAAACGCTGTCGCTGATGTGCCGTCAGTTTGCCATCATTCTCTCCGCCGGCCTGCCCATCGTGAAGGCCGTGGAGCTGGTGGGCCGTCAGGTGGACGACCGCACGCTGAAAAATCTCATGTCGCAGGTGGCGGGCGACGTGGCGGCAGGCTACCGCCTGGCGGACAGCTTTGAGCTGCGCGGTCCCAGCCTGCCATCCACCTTTGTGGAAACCGTGCGGGCCGGCGAGGAATCCGGGTCGCTGGAGGACTCGTTCGGAAAGCTGGCCGAGTTCTATAAAAAGAAGACCACGCTGCACAGCAAGGTGGTCACGGCGCTGACCTATCCGGCCTTTGTGCTGGGGGTGGCGATCGTGGTGATCATCATTATCATGACGTTTGCGGTGCCGGCGTTCACCACGTCGTTCGTGGGCCTCGGGACCTCGCTTCCCTGGGCCACGAAGGCCCTGATCGCCATTTCCCATTTCTTCTCCCGCTACATACTGGTGATCCTGTGCGTTCTGATCATCCTGGTGGTGGCCTGGCGGACTTACTGCTCCACCGAACGGGGCCGTCTGACGCAGGGGCGGGTGCGGCTGAAGCTGCCGGTGCTGGGCCGGGTCAACCGCATGAACGTGGCCAGCCAGTTTGCCAATACGCTCTCGGCCATGCTGTCCTCCGGCCTTCCGGTGATGAAGGCGCTGACCATCACGGCCGGTACGGTGAGCAATTATCTGGTGGCCTCCGCCCTCATGAACGTGGTGGCGGGCGTGGAGTCCGGCGGCACCATCGGCGAGGGCCTGCGCAGCACCGAGGTGCTGCCGGAGCTGCTGTGCGAGATGACCGCCATGGGCGAACAGTCCGGTTCGCTGGAGGACACCCTTCTGGTGATCGGCGCCTATTACGACAACGAAGTGGAACAGGCCACCAACCGCGCCGTTTCGCTTCTGGAACCCATTATTATCTGCGTGCTGGCCGTGTTCGTGGTATTTGTACTCCTGGCGGTGTACCTGCCCATGTTCTCCCTGTACAACGCCATCGGCTGAACGCGCCTGTTTTCAACGGTTTCACCGGGGATTTCAACCCATCCCCGTGGAAATAAGCAACCCAAAAGAAAAAGACAGAGAAGACTTTATGAGGTGAATAACATGAAAGAAAAATGCACCGCTCTGGTCAAAGCCCGGGATAAGAAAGGCTTTACCCTGATGGAGATGCTGATCGTCGTGGCCATTATCGCCATTCTGATCGCCATTGCCATCCCCACCTTCACCAGCCAGCTGAACAAGGCGAAAGCCGCCACCGACCAGGCCAACGTCCGTTCCGCTTACGCGGTGATGCAGACCTGCAAGCTGCTGGAAGAAGACCCCACCGGAACTGCTCTGAGCACAACGACCACCTGGTATATGCAGAAGGACGGCACCTTTGCCACGAGCACGGACAATGCGTACAAGCTGCAGACCACCGGAACCAAGGTCGAAACCACGAATCCTGTTTTCACGACGACCAAGGACAGCTATATTGCCATTACCTACACGGCCGCTTCCGGCAATACCGCCGCTTCTTTTTCGCTGACAGCTTCTGCCGGCCAGTAATCTTCTGATCGTACATCGGCTCTTCCTATGCTAGCGGGAAGGGTTCCTGACAGGCTCTGTCGGAGCGCCGGTGGGTTGCGGCGCTCCGGCAGAGGAATGATCGGGAAAAAATCCCTCATGCGGGAGGAGAAACATGGAATTTCCAAGTACGTTTACCGCGGCCTACGCCGCGGCGGTGGCCGCGCTGCTCGGGCTGGCTATGGGCAGCTTTCTCAACTGCGCAGCCTGGCGCATGACACACGGCGAATCGGTGGCCCGCGGCCGGTCGCACTGCGCGGCCTGCGGCCACACCCTCTCGGCTCTGGATCTGGTGCCGGTGGTGAGCTGGCTGGCGCTGAAAGGGCGCTGCCGCTATTGCGGGGAGAAGATCTCCGCCGTTCATCCGGCGGGCGAACTGATCTGCGGCGCGTGCTATGCGGCCGTGACGCTGCATTTTGCCCTGTCCTGGGAAACGGTGGAATACCTGATCCTGGTATCGCTGCTGTTTTGCATTTCCTGCGCGGATCTGTACGATTACATCATTCCCGACCGGCTGATCGCGGCGGGGATCGTGTGCCGCGCGGTGTTTGTGCTGCTGGGCGGAAACGCCGGCACGACGGCGCTGCGGGCGCTGGTGGGCGGACTGTCCGTTTCACTGCCGGTGCTGCTGCTGGTGCTGGCGGCGGAGAAATGGATGAAGAAGGAAGCCATGGGCGGCGGCGACATCAAGCTGCTGTTTATGGCGGGCCTCTATTTTGACTGGAAAATAAATCTCGTCGGTCTGCTTTACGCCTGCGGCGTGGGGATCGCGGCGGGCCTGATCGGCCGGCGCGTCCATCCGCGGGAGGACGGCCACATCCCCTTCGGCCCCGCCGTCGCGGCGGGCTGCGTGGGGGCCATGCTGACGGGCGAGAGTCTGATACATTGGTACATGAGCCTCTTTTTCTGAAAAAGGGGGAGAAAGAGCCGCCCGTTTTGCGCGGCGGCGGCAAGAAAGGGTTGTGGCTATGGAAAAAGCGACGAAGGGGAATCTGCTCAAGGGATCATCGCTGCTCGGCGTGGACATCGGAGGCGCGGAGCTGAAGATGGCGCTGGTCAAAAACGGAAGCTATCAGCTCGTCTGCGAGCGCATGCCGGAGAATCTGGTCAAAGGCGGCCATGTCCAGGCGCCCGAGCAGCTGGCGCGTCTGATCCGCTCGGTGCGCACCAGGTACCGGCTGGGTTCGGCGGCCTGCGCGGTGATGCTCCCGGATTTTACCACCTATTTCCGGCGCATCACGCTGCCGCCCATGACGGTGGAACAACTGAAGATCAACCTGCCCTATGAGTTCCGGGACTATATCGGCGGCGACACGGACAAGTACTTTTTCGACTATGCCATGGAGCGCACGGTGACGGACGACAACGGGACCGTCACAGGCCTGGAGATGGCGGCCGCGGCCGTGCAGAAAACCACGATCGAGGAGTATATACAGCTCTTCCGGCGCGCCGGATTGCGGCTTTCCCTGGCCCTGCCCTACGAAATGGTGTATACCAACATCATGAAGGACTATCTGCGGCGGTATCCGGAGGATGCCCTGCGGGAATTCTGCCTGGTGGAGCTGGGTTACGACAGCTCGCGGGTGGTCATCATGCAGGGCGCGGCGGTGGTGGCCTCCAAGGTCATCGAGATCGGCTGCCATCAGGTGGACGCGGCGATCGCGGACGCCTTCCATATCGACGAATTCGTGGCGGCGGAATATCGCCGCGCCGACCATGACAACGCGCTTTCCGCCCCCGCGTGCATGAATGTGTACGACCAGCTGTCCGTCGAGGTGATGAAGGTCATCAACTTCCATGCCTACAACAACCGGGACAGCCGCCTTTCGGACGTCTATTTCTGCGGAACGGGCGCCGGGATCGATCTGCTGAAAAAGACGGTGACGGACGCCGTGCAGTTTGCGCAGCACTCCATCACGGAGCTGCTGCCCGAGGGGGCCGGAGCGGACGAGTCACTGATGACGACCTGTGCGATGGCCATTGGCGTCGCGCTGAAGACGGAGGGCTGACATGAAATTATCGGATCGGGTTTCTTTGAAGAAAAAGCCGAAGGTGAAGTATCCCACCAAAACCACCATGAATCTGGCGGTGCGGGAAACAACGGACAACAGCCCTTCCCGTGTGGTGCCGGTCTTTGTGGTGCTGGTGCTGGTGGTGGTGCTGTTCGCCAAATTCGGCGTGATCGACCGCTACAGCGCGCTCAACCGCGCGCAAAGCGCACTGGACGCCTCGCAATCCCGCCTGACGGAGATGAACAAGCTCCTGACGGGCTACGATCAGGTGGCGGCGCGGTATCATGCGTACAGCACCGACTATCTGACGGACAGTCAGAAACTTTTGGCGGACCGGCTGGATCTGCTGGATATGCTGGACACGCATCTGAACGGTCTTGCCACGCTGGAAAGCGTTTCCATCGTGGATAACTCCATGGTGGTGAAGCTGTCGGCTGCCGATCTGGCACAGATCAGCGCCCTGCGTCTGGCGCTGCTGCAGGAGTCCTGCGTGCAGAGCGTCAGCGTGTATACGGCGGCCACCGGACAGACCAGCACCAGCGGCAGCGTGGAGGCGTCCATGGTCATCGCGGTGTCGCAGACGGACAGCACGGGAGGGACGGCAAAATGAAAAGAACGATTTCCGTGCGGGAACTGATCCTGCTGGGGATTCTGGTGATCGCGGCGGTGTATTACTTCGCGGTGCACAAGCCCCTCACGGCGCAGCTGAACGAGATCCAGACACAGCAGACACAGGTGGATGCCCGGCTCACCGCGGCGTCGGAAAAGGTGTCCCAGATGAAAACCATGCAGAAGGCTTTGGATACCGTTACCTCCTCCGGCACGGCCAAGGCGCTGCCGCCCTACAACAACCTCAACGCGGTGCTGCTGGAGCTCAACACGATCCTGGAGCCGACGGGGAACTACAACATCCGTTTCGAGGACGAAGTCTTTTTATCGGACGGCTATACCGTCAGCCGCAGCTTCACCTTGAATTTTCAGGCTTCCAGCTATGCCGCGGCCAAGAGCGTGCTGCAGCAGCTCAAGAACAGCAGCTACTGCTATCTGCTGGAGGACATGAACGTGAACAACCGGGGCGGCACCTCCGGCCAGGCGTGTACGGTGACGGTGAATCTGACGTGCTTCGAGTATCGGAAATAACAGCTTTTTCCAAAACGGCGCCTTTTGCCGGCTTTGAGAAAACAACCTTCTGAAAGAAGCGCTCTGTGCCGCCGTGCGGCAGCAGAGGGCGGCCGAACGGGTGCGGCGCGCGGCGACCTGCCGGTGCGCCCGCTGTTTTGCCGGTGCGCCCGCTTTCAGAAGTGAACAGGGAAGCGGCCGGCGGGACCGGCCGCTTTTCAACGGGGAAAAGCCCCTGTCAAAAATGGCCGGCACCAATGCCGGCCGGAAACAAAGGAGTGTGTAAAATGTCCCAATGCAAAATTCTCGCGGATGCCTTCTTTGATGAACTGGTGTCCATTCGCCGCGACATCCACAGCCATCCGGAGCTGGGGATGAAGGAGGTGCGGACCAGTGCCCTGATCCGCGAGGAACTCAAAAAGATGGGCATGGATGAAGTCCTCTCGCCGCTGCCCACCGGGGTGGTGGGGATCCTGCACGGCGGCAGGGGGCCCGGCCGGTGCGTGGCCATGCGGGCCGACATCGACGCGCTGCCCCTGCAGGAGGAAACCGGCCTGCCTTACGCCAGCACGACGCCCGACGTCATGCACGCCTGCGGCCATGATCTGCACACCACCATGCTTCTGGGCGTGGCGAAGGTGCTCTGCCGGATGCGCGACAGCTTTGCCGGCACGGTGAAGTTCATTTTCCAGCCCAGCGAGGACACCATGCCCGGCGGCTCCCGCCCCATGGTGGCGGCCGGCGTGATGGAAAATCCCCATGTGGACGCCATTTACGGCATGCATATTACGCCCTCTGAAAACGATCAGGTGGGCACGCTGAACCTTTACAAGGGCTACTACACCACGGCTGTGGATATCTTCGACATCGACATCAACGGCAAGTCCGGCCACGGCTCCGCGCCTCATACGGCGGACGACGCCATCGTGGCCGCGGGATACCTGATCGCCGCCCTGCAGCAGATCGTGTCCCGGCGGATCGACCCCATGGATATGGCTGTTTTCACCATCGGCACCATGTCCGGCGGCAGCGCGGTGAACATCATTTCCGGTCACGCCAAGATCACCGGCGTTTCCCGGTATTATACGGATACGGCCCGCCAGACCGTCATAGAGCAGGTGGATCGCATCTGCTCGGGGATCGGCACGGCCTTCGGCTGCCGCATCGACGTCAAAAAAACGGAGGGCTACGCCGCCACCTTTAACGACGCCCACCTGGTGGACATCGCGGAGAAGGCTCTGCAGGAGGAGCCGGCCGACGGCAAGTACGCCTACATTGAAAAACCCTTCTCCGGCAGCGAGGATTTCAGCTTTTACAGCCGCCTCACCGGCACGCCCGGCGCGTTTTTCATGATCAACGCGGGCCACGGCGCGGAAATGGTGTCGCTGCACAACGCCAAATGCGCGCCCAACGAGGAGGTCATCCGCTACGGCGTGTCCGGTATGTCCCGCGTGCTGCTGGCCTACCTGGCGGAAAAGTAAAAAAGCGCGTCAGCTGGAAGAAAGAACGGCGGAAAAGCCGTTTCCCCATCACAAAGCGGTATCCGGAGCGTTTGTGCTCCGGATACCGCTTTTTAGACAGACGGACGCATTATGGAGAACCGGGGGCATCGATGGGCAGCTGAAGCGACAGGCCCTTTCTGATGGGGATGCGGCGGCTGACGGACGTCAGCTCGGCCGCATACGCGCCCGCCGCCTCCGTGATCGTCACGGAAACAGCAGCGACGGAGCCGACGCTCTCTTGCGGCGGGTAAAAAGTGAAGCGGTAGGGAGGCTCCCGGTTCAGATCGGGCACATAATAGAGATAGCAGCGGCCTTTTTCCTCCGAAATGCCGGCCACACTCTCCAGGCAGCCGGAAAAATCCGGCCGGTCATACACCACGCCCGTCCAGGCCTGAGCTTCCGGATCGTCCGCCGGGAAGGAGAATACGAACACGGAGTCCCCGCTTTTTGTCTGAAACAGACTGACAGGCACGCGGTTTCCGGCGGTGAGAAGCGTGCAGGCGGCCGCTCCCTGCTCCCCGCCGGCTGCGTAGGCGGTCATGGCGAAGGATGGAAACAGTTGACAGACGGCAAGAACCAGAACGGCGGTCAGGCAAAGACAGGCGGCAGTCAAAACGCGGCGCACGGTCCCCGGCCGGGGGCTGCGCCGGGGGCGCCGGGCATACGCACCGGCGATCAGGGCGTCGTCAATGCCGCCCATGGCCAAAAGAAGATCTTCGCCTTTCAAAATGCGATCCCCTCCTTTTCAAGATCTTTTTTCAGGCATTTTCGCATCCGGAACAGCAGCGACGCGGTTTTGGATGCGCTTATGCCGTAAGCGGCGGCGATATCGCCGACAGAATCCATGAACCAGTAGCGGCGGATAAAAATGTTTCGCCGCATCGGCGGCTGGCCGTACAAAAACTGTTCCAGAACGGCTGTCAGCGCTTTGCTTTCGATCCACTGTTCCATGCCCGCCGCACCGGGAATGCAGTCTTCCAGCTCCGACAAGACCAGTTTGATCTCTCCGGAACCGCGCTTTTCCACGGCTTCGCGCTTACAGCGGTTGAGCGCGGCGTTGCGTGTGATCTTTCCCAGAAAAGCGGATAAACAGGCCGGGCGGTTCGGCGGGATGGATTTCCAGGCGCCCAGGTAGGTGTCGTTCACGCATTCTTCCGCATCCTGGTCATTGCGCAGGATGCGATACGCGATGGAATAGCAGTATCTGCCGTATTTGCCGGAAGTGGCGGCGATGGCAGCTTCCGACCGCTGCCAGTAGAGATTGATGATGGCGCTGTCGTCCATAGACACCTCCCTGCTGTTTTGTGAAGGCCCTTCACTTATATACACAACAAATTTTGCGGTGGATTGCACGCGAAAAAATATTTGATGCCGCCGCAAAAGAAATCTTTTCCCTTCCGGCGCCGCCGCGGAGCGAAACGGGCGCTTCTGCGCCGAAGCAGAAAAAAGGAAAGAGGCAGGTGTCCGTGCCTCTTTCGTTTTTCCTTATCGGCAGCTTTCAAACAGATCCACAGCGGCGGCCGCGTCGGTGCAGCGCAGAAAAACGTAGTTGAACTCCCGGGTGATGTCCCAGGCCTCCACATGGAACCGGGCAAGCCGGGGGTGGCTTTGGGCGATGGCCTCGTAGGCAAAGGAGATGCCCGCCCCCTGCGCCGTCAGATCGCACAAAAGACCAAAGCTGCTCACCGTCACCACCCTGGCAAATTCGAGGAGGGAGCGGTTGGCCTGGGTCAGCACCTGCTCCAGCACGTACCGGGTGCCGGAACCGGGTTCCCGCAGCAGCAGCGTTTCGCCGAACAGCTCCTCCAGCGGCACGGTGCGCCCGGCAAAGGGATGATCGCGGCTGCACAGACCGCCGAACGGCTCCCTGCGGTACAGACGGCAGTCGTACTGCGTCCGGTCGAAGTTGCCCTCCACCAGCGCGAAGTCGATCTGACCCTGCTCCAGCAGGTGCAGCATCTCCTGCGTGTTGCCCACCAGCACGTCCAGACGGTTCCGGGGGTTTTTCAGAAAGCGGGCCGCCTGCCCGGCAATGACACATTCCCCGATGGTCTTGGTGGCGCCGATGGTCAGGTGATTTACCGGCAGGGGGTGCAGCGCCTGCATCAGCTTCTGCTCCTGGTAGACCATGCCCCGGGCATAGACCTCCAGCGTGGCTGCGTCGTCGGTCTTTTGCAGGCGGCGTCCGTCATAGGAGAACAGCCGGCAGCCGTAGTACTGCTCCAGCGCGTGGATGTGCTGCGTCACAGCGGGCTGGGTGATATGCAGACGCTCCGCGGCCAGGCGGTAGTTCATGGTGTCGCAGAGCGTCAGAAACGTGCGGATCTTATCATCTCTCATAGCAGCCTCATAAAATAATGTAATGAATCTATTTAATAGGATAATTGGATTTTATCACTCCGGCGTTTTATAATCAAGAAAGAAACTGACAGATGAAGGAGCGAGAGATGAAATTCATTGAAAAGAATGGAAAAGGGCTGGCGCTGTGCCTGGCCATCGCCCTTCCCAGCTGGCTGCTGGGGCGGGTGTTTCCGGTGATCGGCGGCGCGGTGATCGCCATCCTGGCGGGCATGGGCGTGACGTTGCTGCTGAAAGATAAGAGCGCCGTGGAAAGCGGCGTCAAGTTTACCTCCAAGAAGATCCTGCAGTGGGCGGTGATCCTGCTGGGCTTCGGGCTGAATCTCAACGTGGTGTGGCAGACGGGGAAGGAATCCCTGCCCATCATCGTGTGCACCATCACCACCTCCCTTGTGATCGCCTATGTGCTGCATCGGGCGATGCACATTCCCGGCCGCATTTCCACGCTGGTGGGCGTGGGCTCCTCCATCTGCGGCGGTTCCGCCATCGCGGCCACCGCCCCTGTCATCGGCGCGGACGACGAGGAGGTGGCCCAGGCCATCTCCGTCATCTTCTTTTTCAATGTGCTGGCGGCCGTCCTGTTTCCCACCTTTGGCTACCTGCTGGGCTTCGACACCGCCTCCGGCGGCGCTTTCGGCGTTTTCGCGGGCACGGCCATCAACGATACGTCCTCGGTGACGGCGGCGGCGGCCACCTGGGACAGCATGTGGGGTCTTGGCAGCGCCACGCTGGACAAGGCGGTGACGGTGAAGCTGACCCGCACCATCGCCATCATTCCCATCACGCTGGTGCTGGCCTTTGTGCGGGCGAAGCGGGAGCGCAGCAAGGAAGGCCCGCAGGTGAGCTTCCGGCAGATCTTCCCGTTTTTCATCCTGTATTTTCTGGGGGCCTCGCTGATCACCACCGCGGCGATGCGCTGCGGCGTCAGCGCGGCGGTCTTTCATCCCCTCAAGGAGCTGAGCAAATTTCTCATTGTCATGGCCATGGCGGCCATCGGCCTGAACACCAACATCGTCAAACTGGTAAAGACAGGCGGCAAGCCCATTTTGCTGGGTCTTTGCTGCTGGGCCGGCATCACAGGCGTCAGCCTGCTGATGCAGCACGTGATGCACATCTGGTAAGGGACTTTCAAAAAAGCGGCGAAGGAATTTTCCTTCGCCGCTTTTGGCTTTGGCCGCTTTCGCTGCGGCACGTTTGCTTACGCCTTTGTGAAATCGAACAGGTTCAGGCCCGTTTCTTCGTCGAACCGGCGGCCCACCGCGCCCGGCAGGGCGGTGACCACGATCTCGCACGTGGCGCTGATGACGGCCCGGTTCAGATGCCCGCCGGTGAAAAGCGCCTGCCGGGGATTGCCCAGGGTGATGTGCAGGTGCAGGTAGGGCTTCCCCTCCTGCCGGGTGATGGTGCCCAGAAGGCTGGTGATCTCAAAATCACCGGTGTAGGTGACCTTGTGATACTCCTTGGCGGCGGTTTCAAAGATGCCCACCGTCACCTCGCCCGCGGCGCCGATGCCCCGGACGTCGGCAAAGGAGATGTTCTCCTGCTGCGCCAGTTTTTCCAGCGATGCCGTCACTTCTTCGCCCTTGGCAAGACGCACCACATAGGTGCCGTCCCATTTCCGATATTCCATTTTGTCAGCCTCCTTTTATGTTCAGCGTGCCGTGAGGTCAATGACCTCCAGATCCTCCGGCACAAAAATGCTCCCGTGATACCAGGCCGCCGCCTCCTGCGTATAGCGCGCCTTCCGCGTGGAGAGGGTTTCGTCCTCCGTATGGTACAGCACCAGATGCTTCACCCCCAGCGCCTCCGCCATCTGCGCGGCGTCCCGCACGGTGCTGTGGTGCTTTTCATAGGGCTTGAAAATGTCCCTGTCGGCGTAAAGGCAAAAGGCCTCCGTCAAAAGCCAGTCGCAGCCCAGCACATAGTCCCGGCTGACGGGGGCGTAGGCTTCGTCCCCCAGACAGGTGAGGACCTGCCCGTCCTCCAGCCGCGCCTGAAAGCCGAACTGCCTGGCCTTGGTGGAGCAGATGTCGAACACCGTCCACTCCGACTCCGGCAGAGAAAGGCGGTCGCCGGGGCGGATCTCCCGCAGCACGATGCCCGCGCCCAGATGGCGCAGCAGCTTTGGGGGAAAGAGGGCCTGGCAGAATTGCTCCAGCAGGGCCCGCAGCTCCTCGTGGCAGTAAATGGTAAGGGTGCCGGCGTAGGCGCCCTTGTTCAGCAGCGTGGCCACGGCGCGGATGACCCAGATGACGCCCAGCACATGGTCGGTGTGGGCGTGGGTGACGAACAGGTGGTGCAGATTTTTAAAATCCAGTCCGGCCTTGTCCGCCTGGGCGAGAATGCCGTTGCCGCCGCCCGCGTCCACCAGCGTCCATTCGCCGCTGTCTGCTTGCAGGGCGAAGCAGGTGTTGTAGCATTTTTTCACCATGGCGTTGCCGGTACCCAGTAAGATCAGCTTCATGATCGACGGCTCCTTATTCCTCGCCGCTGCCCCGCACCGTCTTGTCAGCGGCGACGCCGAAGGCAATGGCGTTCTTTCCGAATTTATCCCGGATGGCGTCCATGGCGCCCTCCAGCTTTTCCTGTTTTTCTTTCCTCTGCGGCGCGGGGCCGCTCAAAAGGTCCAGCTGCTCAAAAGCCTCGTCCTCCGGCGCCAGATGGATGGCGGTGACGGTGAGCATCCGGATGGGCGCGGGCGCTTTCCACGCCTTCTGGATGAGGGCCAGCGCCGCTTCATAGATGTCCCGCATGAGATGGGTGGGGGCGGACAGCTGCGCCTGGCGGGAGATGTTCTGAAAATTGGCGTCCCGGATCACCACCTGCACGCCCCGGCAGGTAAGGCCGCCCTGCCGCAGGCGCATGGCCACGCTGTCGCACAGCAGGGCAACGCCGGTCTTCACCTCGTCCCACCGGGTCAGATCGCGGCGGAAGGTGGTGCCGTTGCCCACGGACTTCACGGCTTCCTGCTCATGCTGCGGCCGCACGGGACTGTGCTCCAGCCCGCAGGCGTACTCGTGGAGCTGCAGGCCCATTTTGCCCAGCAGCGACTCCAGCATGGACACCTGACACCCGGCCAGCTGGCCGATGGTGGTGATGCCGTACTGCCCCAGTACGTTTTGGGCGGTCTTCCCCACAAACAGCAGCGCGCCCACCGGCAGGGGATAGACCATCTCCTGCCAGTTGTCGGGGCTGATGACGGTGGTGGCGTCGGGCTTTTTATAGTCGCTGCCCAGCTTGGCGAAGATCTTGTTGAAGGAAACGCCCACCGAGAGGGTCAACCCCAGCTCCCGCTTCACCCGCGCCCGGATCTCATCGGCGATGGCCTTGCCGTCGCCGCCGAAGAGGTGCATGCTGCCGGTGATGTCCAGCCAGCTCTCGTCAATGCTGAAGGGTTCCACCAGATCGGTATACTGCCCGTAGATCTCGTTGACAAGGCGGGAGTAGCGGCGGTAAAGCTGATGGTGGGGCGGCAGCAGCACCAGTCCGGGCGCCTTTTTCCGGGCCTGCCAGATGGTTTCCGCCGTCACCACGCCCAGGCGCTTGGCCGGCTCGTTCTTGGCCAGAATGATGCCGCGGCGCTCCTCCGGATCGCCGCACACCGCCATGGGAACGTCCCGCAGATCGGGGTGGGACAGCAGTTCCACCGAGGCGAAAAAGCAGTTCATGTCGCAGTGCAGAATGACGCGCGCCACAAGATCACCGCCCCTCAATCATTTGTTCCATTATAACATATCTGTTTCCGGATGAAAAGAGGAAAAAGGCGCCGGTAGAAATTTGTGCTTTCCGCTGCCTGCGCCGCCTGCCGTTTGAACGCTGATGCGTGTCGCTTTTCCGGTATTCCCGCCGGCATGGGAAACGCCCCATCCATCAGCGCAAGCATATGCTCGTCTGATAAACGGGGCGGCGTATATGTGCCCTTTGTGCGGAGATCTCCGCACAAAGGGAAGCGGGAGAGAGAAATGGCGGAGAACGGTCGCTTTTCTGCGAACCTGATGGAAATGAGCCAATTCACGGCGCTGTCTGAAACCTGCTTACGCCAGGTTTCCAAATCCGGCCTGAATCGTACCGTTCAAAGCCTGCTCGTGCGTAAATCCGTCCGTTTCCAGCCGCTGGATCAGCTGATCCCGGCTCCAGGTCATTACCACAAGCTGCATATATGCATGGGCGGCTTCCGCGGCTTCCGCGGTCCAGTCGGCGCCGCAGTTGTCCGCGCCGTATTGGGCTTCTTCAATCGTAAAAGAATCGATCCGCCGCAAGCAATCCACCAGCTTTGGGTTGGAGCAGGCGTCGCTGCTGATATATAATTGCGCCCTGCGGATCGCCTGTTGGTTCCAGTCAGCACCGCAGTGATCCGCGCCGAAGACGGCGTCCTCTTCGGAATAGTGACTGATCCTCAGGGATTCCATCACCTTACTGCGGGACATGGGAAAACTCAAAAGAAGCCTTCTCGCGCCGTAGACCGCGTTGAACTGATTGTCTGTCATTTGGGATGTATCACCCACGGGGAAGGTGCCGGGAGGCCCCTTTATTTCATCCGGCGCGGGGATGTTATCCGGCGCGGGGGTGTTATCCGGCGCGGGGGTTTCATCCGGCGCGGGGGTTTCATCCGGCGCGGGGGTTTCATCCGGCGCGGGAGTTTCATCCGGCGCGGGAGTGTTATCCGGCGCGGGAGTGTTATCCGGTGCGGGGGCC
>Ga0160425_1000622_pt1 | contig 44117 bp, 38 predicted proteins | sample BioMet8_FD_108193 | JGI IMG/M metagenome (GOLD analysis project Ga0160425, IMG submission 108193) | Microbial communities from bioreactor (seeded with sewage sludge) at Lawrence Berkeley National Lab, California, USA - Biofuel... | ecosystem: Engineered > Bioreactor > Anaerobic > Unclassified ...
ACCCACTTTTTGATACTTCTATTATACCAAAAAAAAACCTCAGATTCTTATGAATACTGACTCTTTAGCTCCTGTACAAGAAAAATCCAGGGCAAATGCCCTGGACTTTGTCGACAGTCTGAGAGCAGATCATTGAAGATCTGCTCTTTTTGATGCAAATTCTTATTTAAGCTTAAATGAGCTCTTCAGCGGCACTATCCTGTTGAATACGAGTGCGTCAGCCTTTGAGTCACGGCTGTCTATGCAGAAATATCCGTTCCTCACGAACTGATAGCTGTCTCCTCCCTCAGCACCCTCAAAGTTGGGTTCAAGCATGGCGTCATCCAGCACGGTGAGCGAATCAGGATTGATGTTCACGGATCCGTCCTCATTGTAGACACCCTTCGACTCGTCTACGAGATTCTCGTAAAGCCTTACCTGGGCCCTGACCGCTGTCGGGGCATATACCCAGTGTATCGTGCCCTTGACCTTGCGTCCCTCGAATCCCGATCCGCTCTTTGTCTCCGGATCGTATGTGCAGTGGACCTCCGTGACATTGCCGTCCGCGTCCTTGACGATATCTGTGCACTTCACGAAATACGCATTCATGAGACGCACCTCGTTGCCGGGGAAAAGACGGAAATACTTCCTGGGCGGCACTTCCATAAAGTCATCCTGCTCTATGTACAGCTCACGGCCAAACGGTACCTTTCTCACGCCAAGCTCCTCATTCTCCTTATTATTCTCAACGTCCAGGTATTCTACCCTGTCTTCCGGATAATTGTCTATTATAAGTTTCAGCGGTCTGAGCACCGCCATCATCCTGCGGCACTTAAGCTTGAGATCCTCGCGGATGCAGTAGTCAAGCATGGCGTAATCGACCGAACTGTTGCCCTTGGAGACGCCGACAAGATCCATAAACATACGTATGGATTCAGGCGTATAGCCTCTGCGGCGCAGCGCCGCTATCGTGACCAGACGGGGATCATCCCAGCCGTCAACGATGCCCTGCTCCACAAGACGCTTGATATAGCGCTTCCCGGTGACGACATTTGTCAGATAAAGCTTGGCGAATTCGATCTGCCTGGGAGGCGTCTCAAAGCCGACCTCGCGTACCACCCAGTCATAGAGAGGCCTGTGGTCTTCAAATTCCAGCGTGCAGATAGAATACGTGACTCCCTCAATGCCGTCCTCGATAGGGTGCGCGAAATCATACATCGGATAGATGCACCATTTGTCACCTGTATTCTGGTGAGTCATATGGGCGACGCGGTAGATGACCGGATCACGCATGTTGATATTGGGAGAAGACATGTCGATCTTCGCCCTGAGCGTTCTGGATCCGTCGGGATACCTGCCCTCTCTCATCTCGGCGAAGAGCTTCAGGTTCTCCTCGATGCTCCTGTCACGGTAAGGGCTGTTCTTGCCTGGCTCCTTCAGAGTACCTCTGTACTCGTGTATCTCATCTGCCGTGAGGTCACAGACATAGGCCTTGCCCTTTTTGATCAGTCCGACAGCTGCCTTGTACATCTGTTCAAAATAATTGGAGGCAAATCTTACCTCGCCGTCATATTCGGCGCCGAGCCACTGAACATCTTTGATGATGGAATCCACGAATTCGGTCTTCTCCTTCGTTGGATTGGTATCGTCGAATCTGAGCAGGAATCTGCCGCCGTATTCTTTGGCCAGCCCATAATTCAGAAGTATCGACTTCGCATGCCCTACATGAAGATAACCGTTAGGTTCAGGAGGAAAACGAGTGCAGACAGTTGTATTCTTTCCCTCACTTAAATCTTTATCGATCTCAAGCTCAATAAAATTTCTTGAAACCGTTTCCTTATCACTCGTATTCACCGGATCATTAGCCATAATTCCATCCTCCCGCTTAATCAAAAACATAACATATTTAAATATATCCCCACGCAAATAACATGTCAAGCCCTTGACAATTAAGTTTCTCCTATGATATATTAATGAACGGACGTTTACAAGTCCGAGACGCTGATGTGGCTCAGGGGTAGAGCACATCCTTGGTAAGGATGGGGTCGAGGGTTCAAATCCCTCCATCAGCTGTTATTTCCATAAACCTTCATTAACGAAGATCCCGCAGATCAGTTTACAGCCGATCCACGGGATTTTTTAGTGTTGTTATTTTCCTGCCCTGCAGATACGCTGCCGCACGATCTCATAGGCAAGTATCCCTGCCGCCACAGAGGCGTTTAAAGAATCTATGTCGCCGTACATGGGTATGGAGGCGGCATAATCACATTTATCATGTACCAGGCGGCTTACGCCCTCGCCCTCACTTCCGATGACGATCCCTATAGGACCTGTGAGGTCCTGATCGTACATCGCCTTGGCCTTCATGTCGGCGCATACGAACCACAGTCCCTTCTCCTTAAGCTCATCCATCGTCTTGCTCAGATTGGTCACCTTGGCTACAGGTGTGTAATTCAGCGCGCCCGCTGAAGCCCTGGCGACGGCAGCAGTCAGACCGACAGCTCTGTTCTTGGGGATGATCACGCCGTGAGCGCCGGCAAGATTCGCCGTTCGTATGATCGCTCCCAGATTATGCGGATCTTCTATGCCGTCCAGCAGAAAGATAAACGGCTGTTCGCCCTTCTCGGCCGCCCTGGCAAGTATATCATCTACCCCGGCATATTCATAGGCGGCGGCAACCGCAATGACGCCCTGGTGGTGATGAGTCTCGGAAAGCTGATCCAGCCTTTCCTTCTCGACAAAACGCACGATAGTATCATGCTTGCGCGCCTCGCGTATGATAGTCCTGACCGGACCGTCCTGGCAGCCGTCGAGCACATACAGCTTGTCAATGGTCTTGCCTGCGCGGTACGCCTCTATAACAGGGTTTCTCCCCTCTATAGTCAGTTCTGTATATCCCAATTGATTTCACATCCTTATCTTTATTCATCATATCAGTGAGAGTTCGGTCAGCCCCAGGTGTATCAGTTCGACCAGCCTGTCATAGCTGCCGTCAAGATAAAGGTAGCCGACCAGAGCCTCCAGCCCTGTTGCTCTCCTGTAGTCAGACATGCTGGCATTCTTGGCCCTGGTATAGGACCTCGCGTTCCGGCCGCGCTTATAGACGTCAGTTTCTTCAGGCGTAAGGTGATCCGCCAGAGCGCGGGCCATCTCGGACTGCGTATGTGCGTTCACAAGGCTGCTGGCCTTCTGATGAAGCTTCTGCGCCGGCGCATTCCCGGCACAGGTGGTATATGATCTTATGACCAGCTCATACACCGCGTCACCGATGTAGGCAAGCGTAAGCGGCGAGTATCTTTTCAGATCTGGTCTCTCAAGCCCGAAAAGTTTTAAAAACGATCCCGCGAACTCTTCTATTCCCTGCTCCATTTTACGCCTTCTCTGGTGTCCTTAAGCTTTATCCCCATCGACTCCAGCTGATCACGGATCTCATCGGCGCGGGCGAAGTTCTTCGACTTCCTGGCAGCCTGGCGTTCGTCGATAAGCGCCTGGATATCGTCATCAAGCAGCTCCTGCTTCTTCTGTGTGATTATGCCGAGCACATCGCAGAGTCTGATGACAGTATCCAGATACCTGTCACGCAAGGCTGCTGAGCTGCCCTCGTTAACGTTGATGTTGGCTGACTTAACGATCTCAAAGATAACTGAGATCGCGTCAGCGGTATTAAAATCGTCGTCCATATACGCTTCATATCTGGCGACATACTCATCAAGCTCTTTGCTGAGCTTCTGCTCAGCCTCATCCATAACACTGCCGCTGACCGGCAGTGTTCTCAGCCTGTCTACAGCCGTCAGTATGCGGTCGAGCCCGTTAGAGGCGGCATCCATAAGATCCTCGCTGAAATTTAGCGGGCTTCTGTAATGGGCGCTCAGCATAAAGAATCTCAGCACCTGAAGATCATATTTTTCAGAGATCTCCCTCACCGTGAAGAAATTTCCCAGTGATTTTGACATCTTGCTTCCGTTAATATTAAGGAATGCATTATGCATCCAGTAGCGGGAGAAGGTTTTGCCGTTAGCGGACTCGCTCTGGGCTATCTCATTTTCGTGGTGCGGGAATATCAGGTCCTCACCGCCGGCATGGATATCGATCTCCTCGCCGAGGTATTTTTTGGACATGACAGAGCACTCGATATGCCAGCCGGGCCTGCCGTCACCCCACGGCGAAGGCCAGGACGGCTCGCCTTCCTTCTTTGGCTTCCAGAGCACGAAATCAAGAGGATCCTCCTTGCCCTCCTCGCCGCTTACTTTTATGTCGCGGTGTCCGGCCTCAAGGTCATCGATATTCTTCTTGGAGAGCTTGCCGTAGCCCTCAAATGAACGTGTCCTGAAATATACCGTGCCGTCAGCCTCATAGGCATGTCCTGTTTCGATCAGCCTGCTGATCATGTCTATCATGCCGCTTATCTCCTGCGTCGCCCGCGGATGGTGCGTGGCCTCGCGCACATTCATGGCTGCCATATCAGTCTGGGCCTCTTTGATATACCTCTCGGATATCTCAGTCGTGCTGACGCCCTCCTCATTGGCAGCCTTGATGATCTTGTCATCGACATCGGTAAAGTTGGAGACATAATTGACGTCGTAGCCCTTATATTCAAAATATCTGCGCACTGTGTCAAAAACGATCATCGGCCTGGCGTTCCCGATGTGTATATAGTTGTAGACCGTAGGCCCGCATACGTACATACGCACCTTGCCCTCCTCCAGAGGCACAAACTCGTCCTTCTGTCTCGTAAGAGTATTAAATATCTTCATTTCCATCCTCCCCGGAAAACATCATTATGCTGTATGATAAACATCTTTGATCAAATGATCTCATTTATAAATATCCTGTTCAGGCGGGGTATCCTGTCTGCGTTCTTTTCCAGGTCCCCGTGCATCATCAGCAGGCCCTCCGCTGTGAGCTCCTCCGCCGTTTTGTAAGCTGTGAGCCATTGAAAAAGCCCGCCTATATCGACAGTGACGTCAGCCTCGGCGCTGTCCGCTTTTTCCGCCGCCGCGCATCCCGGGCCGAAGCTCCACAGCCAGAGACCGTTGTTGAAGGGTATCCATCTGTCGATTATATACAGGGTGATCTGACCCTGGCCGCGGCTGCAGCGCCCTATCATCTCCAGGAAGCTTCCCGCGTGGATTATCCTGCCCATGATCACCGGACGCCTGCTGCGGGAAAATATCCTGTCCGCGGCTGACAGGTATTTAGACTGCCCCGGAAATGGCAGCACAGACATCTCCACTCCCGGGAAATTTCTGAGCATCCACATCCATACGCTGTCTCCGACGCCTTCTGCGGCATACATCTCGCGTATCTCTGCCTTTTCCTCACAGGCATATGAAACATATGCTATGATACCATCTTCATCCCTGAAAATCAACAGATCCCCGCCGTCAGCCTGGTTCTCCAGCTGCAGTCTCCTGTAGTAGTGAACGTCCCTGACAGTAAATATATCGCAGCAGCCGTCCAGATAAGCCATCGAAATATCCGCGCACGCCTGGAGATCACTGTCTGAGGCTGCCGGGGCTGCTGTGAAAGCGAAGTCTCTGCAGTCCTGCCCGCCGCCGTTCACAGTCTCTGCCGGCAGAACCCGCACCGCTTCCTGGGAATATATATAGGCAAACTGGAAGGGGAGATATATCGACTCATCAGCCGGCATAAGGTAGACAAAGGGCTGCTGATCCTCCAGCTGTTCTGTAAACACCTCCGAGAGCAGCTCTGTCATTGCGCCGCTGTGCCTGTGATCCGCGTCCGTCGACACTCCGACTATATAGATCCCCGGCAGCCGCCTGCCGCCCGCCTGGAGCTCGTAAGGATTCTCGTGCAGCTGGGCGATGATCCTGCCGTCTCTGCAGCATACCCAGACTTTGTTTTCCTTAAAATAGGTATCGAAATAATAGCCGGTAAAACGGTCACTGTCAGCGAAACAATCCTGCCAGAGCTTCATCAGCCGCGGCCTGTCAGCCTCCCCGGCCGTTCTGAGAATATCATTATTATTTCTGTCTGATCTCATATTTCTCTTCCAGGAAGATCGGGTTGTACGACATCTTGGACTTTCTCAGCCCCTCCAGCCCCATATCATCCTCCCTGTTGACATATTCTGCCTCCGGGAACTCGTGGATCAGGAACTGCTGGCTGATAAAAGGATATAAGCCGCGGATGTCAGGATTCGCCTTTTCTACATGTATATAGGCAGTTTTCTCAGCTTTTCCGTATACTCCGAGGCTGAAGGCTTCCATCTCACCGTCAATATATATGCCCCCCATCTTAAAATCGAGGTAATTGCAGTTGGCAAGCAGATAATCTATGCCGTCAAGCTCGTAGTCTACCCTGTTGTATTCGTCCTGGATGTCACGCTTTTCCTCCCACTTGCGCAGGAATGTCATGATCTCAGCGTGATGGCAGCCGCAGTTGAGGCTGCGGTATTCATAGCTGTCGCCGTACTCCTTCAGGAAGGCATTCACATGATTTTTCTTCTTGTGATATGCCTTGCCGCTGTAGCTCATCATTTTCTTTGCGTCGTAGACATAGTCATAATATCTTCTGTCAGCGATGACCTCGTATTTCTCAGGGTCAAGCTCGAATCTGTCCACCGCATCCTTGTCGCAGAGACAGAGCACCATCTTTATGCCCAGCACCTCATTAAAATACTGTTCCGCGACATGAAAATAATGCTTCAGCTCGTCCTCCGCGCACAGCGGCGTGAAAGTCATAAGCTCGCCGCCTATATGCTCCAGCCAGATAAGAGCCTCATCATTGCGCAGATACTCTGTCTTATAATAATTCTTCCACATAAATGCGCTGGTGAGTATGCTCTCGACCGTGTGTGAATATCTCAGCTTAAAATACGGCAGCAGCATCTCATAATCCTGCGGTTTCAACGTGTCCCTGATGTAATTGTCAAAATTCATATTATATATGCACCAAACCTTGTCTTTCTAGTTTTGCTCTTCGCGCTTCATCGCGCATCCCGGGCAGGATATCCGTGTATTGTCTGCCGGATCGTATGACATCTCAAACATGGCGTCATTTCCCGCGGCGTCGCCGATCTCGTCGAGAAGGCATACTGCCTGCGCCGCTATGCCCTGGCCATTTCCGGTAAAGCCGAGTCCCTCCTCGGTAGTTGCCTTGACGTTGATCCTCGACACAGGGACCTTCAGCGCGCCGGCGATATTCTGCCTCATCTGGAAGATATACCCGGCCATCTTCGGTTTCTGGGCAATGATCGTCGCGTCGATATTCCCCGTGATAAACCCATTCGCCTCTATCAGGGCCGAGGTCTTCTCAAGGAGCAATATACTGGAAATGCCCTCATACTGCGGATCCGTGTCGGGAAAATGCTGTCCGATATCCCCGAGGGCCGCGGCTCCCAGCATCGCGTCCATTATCGCGTGCAGCAGCACGTCTGCGTCAGAATGGCCAGCCAGTCCCTTCTCATACGGGATATCCACCCCTCCTATGATAAGCCGGCGGTCGTCTGTCAGCCTGTGAACATCGTATCCTGTTCCTATCCTCATCAGTTTTTCTCCTGTTATCCTGCTCTTTATGATAATTTTATCTGCCCCGACAATAATACCAGTAATTATGCCGGCGGGCAATAGCCACAGCCTAAAGAAATACCCTTAATCTCAAAAGAGTTCACATGTGAAGCTGATCACTCCGTCCTTCCAGTCTGCTCTTATGCTTCCGGAATACAGTCTGCAGATGCTCTCAGCCATAGACAGTCCGACGCCGTATCCGCCCTTGTCGATATTGTGTGACTGATCCTCCCGGTAAAACCTGTCAAAGAATCTCTGATAGTCCACATTGGCGCCCTGCGCGTATGAATTCGAAACTGTGATCTGCACGCCCTTCCCCCGCCGTATGGATGTCAGTCCGACAGTTATCGAGCCCTTGTCATCGCAGTACTTGATGGCGTTATCGATCAGTATCGTGACCAGCTGCCTGATCTTGCTGGAATCTGCCTTCATCTTTATATCGGGGTCAACATTGCGCTGCAGTGTCTTCATCCCCTGCCTGGCAAGAGAATCAAAAGGATCTACAGACTCATTTACAGCGGCTGTGACATCCACCTCACTGAGCTCGCTCTTATCCTCCTGCTCCTGTGCTCTGGCGATCATGACCAGATTCTGTATGAGTCCGTTCATCCGGTCGATCTGGTTTATCGTGGACTGCGTCCACTCATCCTCCCCGTTGAGCATCTCCTCCAGCTCAGTATTCGCCCTGATCACCGCGAGCGGTGTCTTCAGCTCATGACTGGCGTTCGTTATAAACTGCTTCTGGCGGCTGCTGTTCTCTATCTCCGGCTGTATCAGCCGCCACGACAGATGCCGTACAAGGAAAAATGTTATCAGCAGACCCAGGATGCATATGGCGACAGTCGAATACAGAAGCCGGCTCAGGGCACTGATCTCGGTCCGGCAGTCAAGAAATACAACAATTGTAGATCCGTCATCACGCACCACCGACTTATAATAATACTTGCCGTAGCGCCCGTATGTCTTGCCTGAAGAATATATCATCTTAGCGTATGTCTCTGCCAGGCTCTCCTCCCCGGTACTGTCTATGCTCGTCTTGACCTTTTCGACATTGCCGCCGACATCGTATATCACCGCGAAATAATGATTGTACCTGTCAAACTGTGAAGTGAACACATCAAAGACTGACGGTGTTTTCGCTGTCCTGCTGTCATCTTCAGTCTCCGTTTCGCTGTTATTGCTCCAGGGATCTCCGTCATTCTCCGCCAACTCATTCAGCGCGGCATGTATCATATATCTGTATGAGACCACGCTGCTGGAAAATATCGCTGCGCCGATACAGAACATGGCAAGGAATAGGGAAAGCATGGCGACCATTATGAACTTTTTTCTCAGCCTCTGTATCTCTCTTGAATTCATGTTCTGCACCTCCTCTGATACTATTTTGCAGCGGTGAGCCTGAAATTCCCGCCGCGGCTGCCATCTATGGAAACATTCGTCCCGACAGCCCTGAGCTTCGCCTTGAGATAGGAAATATACAGCCACACGGTGTCATCCTGGGCATTTTCCTCATTCTTCCAGACATGCTCGAGAATATATCCTGTGGAAAGCTCTCTGTCAGCATTCATCATCAGCAGCTGCATCAGCTCGAATTCTTTTATCGACAGGCGCACAGAATTCTCTGCCGTCATGGCGAAATTCTCAGCGCTGAGCGAGACATTGGCAAAAAGGAGTTCCCTGCCGCTGTAATCGCTGCCGCGTCTGGTGAGCGAGCGTATCCTGGCCAGCAGTTCCTTTATCGCAAACGGCTTCGCCAGATAATCATCGGCACCTGCGTCAAGGCCGTTCACCTTGTCATCGACCTCTGTCTTGGCTGTGAGGAGCATGACCGGCGTCAGTATATGTCTGTCCCTTATCTCCCGGAGCACCTCCAGGCCGTCTCTTTTAGGCATCATTATGTCCAGTATGATACAGTCATAGCTGTCCTTTTTTATAAATTCCAGAGCCTCCTCACCGTCATACGCACTGTCGACTATATAGTTCTCATGCCTGAGCACAGTGCTTACGGCTCTGTTAAGATCTATGGTATCCTCGGCCAGAAGCAGTTTCATCTCCTAAACACCCCCTGTTTGATCATCATACAATACACCCATTTTCTTCAGATCTCGCCGCGGATAAGATTCCTGATAGTCTGCATGGAGACATCAGTGGAAGCCAGCTCATCTGCGCAGCGTTTAAGTTCGCTCACTATCAGCTCCTCATTGCCGCTGACATCCCTCTTATACTTCAGCTGGTGCTCGAGAGCTGCCCAGGTATCCATCGATATCGTGCGCAGCTGTATCTCGGCATAAAAACCGTTCTTCGCCCGCAGTATCAGGTGAAGGCTTCTGTATCCGTTCGGCTTGACATTCCTGATATAATCCTTTTCGTTCTCGATCTTCAGGTCATCAAAGCCCCTGAGATAATCACGGATCATATAGACATCGTCCAGAAACGTACAGACGATCCTCAGACCGACGGCGTCATATATCTTATACAGCGCACTGTCAGCTGTCTCAGGCAGTCCCCTCGACCGGCATTTCGCGCGCATGCTCTCCTCGGTCTTGATCCTGGTAAGACAGTGCTCCACGGGATCAACGCCGTCTTTCGCGATTATTTTTCTTCTGAGCAGTCCTATCCTTCCCATAAGACTCTCCTGAAGCTCCAAAAGCTCCGGAAGATGTTCACCGTATATACTTTCCATAAAATTACCCCACCCTGTAAGATCCACATTATTTTTCTAAGTATAGCATAATAATGTGTAAAAATTATGTCTGTTTTGAACAGGGCCTTTTCTTATCACAGACGCCGTACCATTTATCTGATTATTTAAAAAACCTCTGGAGATAATATCCAGAGGTTTTCCTGATCAATAGCGAGAGGGGGACTTGAACCCTCGACACCGCGGGTATGAACCGCGTGCTCTAGCCAGCTGAGCTACCTCGCCATAAAGTGGAACCTACAGGGCTCGAACCTGTGACCCTCTGCTTGTAAGGCAGATGCTCTCCCAGCTGAGCTAAGATTCCGTTTTCCCAAATTTACTGACAGAAAATATCATAACTTAAATGCCGGTAAATGTCAACAGAATTTTCCAGAATATAAGCTAAGTTTTCTGGTGCTTCCTCATAAGATCGGGACATTTGCCGGCCCGGCTCCAGAGCCGGACGGCAAAGGTCCCGCCAGGATCATCATGTGCAGATCCGCTGAGAAAGGTATTACCTGCCGCTCTTCTTAGCTGCTGCTGCCGCGTCGAATCTGTCGAGCATTGCACGCGGCGTTGCGGTGTGCTTGCTCCTCTCATATCTCGGACACTTCTCATAGCCCTTAAGGCCTGCGAGATATTTGGCGATCTTCTTGAGCTCTTCCAGGTCATAGCGGCTCATCATTGTTATCGTCTCCATGAGAGGCGATCCGCCCCCGTGAACACCGGCCACAGCCTGGGCCGCCTCAAAGGAATCGCAGAGCTTGTTCTCCATCATCCTCATGACGCGGTGCGTGTCCTCGGCACTGTAAGCAGGGTTGCGGCGGATGTATTTATTGCACAGATCAGCAGTCTCCGGTGCGAAAAAGCTCTCCTCCGTCGGCAGTGACGCGCAGACTCCGCCCGTGAGATCCGCGAGGGTCTCGTATTCATGATATATGTTGTGACCGGCAAGCCGTCTGCCGGCATTTGTGAGAACCTCATCCGGCACCCACTGTCCTGAGGGGAACTGTATGGCATGGCGGGCCGATGACTCGCCGGCCGCAAACACCAGCTCAGCTGTCTGCACGATATCGCAGATCTTCTCGCGCACATGCGCCTCGCCTGCAATATCATTCACATCGGCTACCAGGGCAGCCTGTGAGGCGATGACCTCGGAGACAGCAGTCTTGCATCCTGTATATGAATGGCGATGATAATGGGCAAACATCAAAGCCAGGTAGCCGGCGTAGCGGGCTACTCCTTCATTGTCCCGGCCGCACATGAACACGCGCTCATAGGGTACGAAGGTGTCATCGAAAATGGTAAGAGACTCCACGTCGCCGATATGCGCGAACGGGGCGTCGATATGGCTTCTTCTGTAATGCAGGCCGGGGAGCGCCATCAGCTTTACTCTGTCCCAGTCTCCGGGAAGCGCGAAGGATACAGCGTAATCGGCGTCATCCGGGCCCATGAATTTTGTGGGGCAGACGATTATCTCATCTACGTAGGGCGCGTTTGAATTGCAGATCTTCGCGCCGCGTACGATTATGCCCTTGCAGGGCTTGCCGTCTATGCCGATGCCGTCGACGTCAGTGTCGACTACATGTACGAAAACATCCGGGTCCGGCTGCATAAAGGCTCTCTTGTACTTTTTGTTGCGGGAACCCTTGACATCTGTCTGGGCATTGTTGCACACCAGATCATATTTCTGACAGTATTTGATATATTCGATAAGTCTTTTATGATACTCGGTACCGCAGGCTTCATCGCAGTCATAGGTAACTGAGAACAGCGCGTTCATGGCATCCGTGCCCATGCATCTCTGCATGCATCCGCCGACATGATGGCAGATAAGGCGTGTCATCAGCTGTTTCTGATAAAGATCTTCCTGGGTCATATGGATAGCCGTGCAGCGGTTGATCGTCTCGCCGGTGATGCTGGACTTTGTGATGCACACGTCTGCATACTCGGGGTCATTGGCAATGTCATAGCACTGCTTCATCACATATGTTCCGCCTCTCATCCAGTCGGCGAAATTTCTCTCCGCTCCCTGTTTTCCGTTGGAACGATCGATGCATTTGCCGTTTAGATAAACATTCGGCTTCATTTTCAGAAGTCTCTCTTTATACTGCTCATAAGTTCCTACCGCCATTATGATATCCTCCTTACAAAAAAATTGCTTTTAATACTATTGATAACCGATAATATTAAAAGCAATATTCATGCCAATCAGCAGCGCCGGAAAAGCGCCTGTCTGAGGAGCGCGATGTTTTAAAAGCGGACTTTTCAGAGCCGCCTGTCCGCAAATCAGTACAGTTTTTCCAGAAGCTTGTGGTCGTCCAGCTCCTTCGGCGGCTTAAGTGCCTTACGGTCGATCTTCCTGTTGATATTAATAGGCATCTCATCCAGCCTGATCAGTGCTGTGGGGATCATGTAATAAGGCAGAACGTCTCTGAGCTTTTCCTTGAGCTTCTTGACGTCAATGTCCTCATCGGAGGTAAAAAATCCGCACAGTATGTCAGTGCCGCCGGAATCTGTGAACGAAGTGACGACGACCTCCTTCACGGCGGCGGTTTCCATGATGACAGACTCGACTGCGCCGCTCTCAACGCGGAAGCCGCGGATCTTGAGCATGCTGTCCAGACGTCCGTCAAACATCAGATTGCCGTCATCCAGTTCATGGGTCAGGTCACTGGTCCTGAATACCCTGTCATACCCTTTTTTATTGCAGAACGGATTGGGGATAAAGTTCCTGGCAGTCTCCTCAGGTCTTTTAAAATATCCCCTGGCGATCTGCGGTCCGGCAAGCCACAGCTCGCCCTTCTCGCCCTTCCTGACAGGATTGCCTGACTCATCTACTATATATGCCCTCAGATTAGGATTAGGTCTGCCGATAGGATATACCTGCTGCGCTGTCAGGGCCAGATAGGTCACCGCCAGCGAACAGGTCTCCGTAGCCGCGTAGACGTTAAGTATGGGAAGCGCATCCGGCCTCAGGTTTCTGACGATCTCGCCGCCCACCAGAAGCGCCCTGAGTTTAAGATCAGGGTTCATGTCAGATTCGATCTTCCTGGCCATATGAGGCGGCAGGTAAGCCAAAGTGATATCATGGTCAATAAAATATTTCTCGATCATTAATATATGCCTGCGGTCTTCCTCAGGAATTATATCGATCGAACCGCCGTGCGAGAGCGTGCCGAAGGTGTCATATATCGAGGCGACAAAGCTGTAGCTGGGAAATACGCATACTTTGTCATGCTCGCTTATCCCCAGGCGCTCGGCGTTGCTTATCGACGCCATGATATTCCTGTGCTCTATCACAACACCCTTAGGGAAAGATGTGGATCCTGAGGTATAGATCAGTACGGCTGTATTTTCACGTTTTGACAGGTCGAAGAATCCGGGATCTCTTTTGAGATGCTGCCGGCTGATATAGCTTTCATCGATAATGATACTGCATTCAGCCTCGCTCAGCAGCTTTTCATTGCGCGTATGCGGATAGCAGTCATCCAGGAACAGGTATGCTCCGCCGGCTTTCCATACAGCAAGAATGCTGAGAAGTATATCTGCCGATCTCCCCAGCTTGAGCGCAGCTATTTCTTCCTGTTTCAATCCTGCCTTTAAAAGCTTACCGGCAAAATCGGTGCTGTACTCATCGAGCTCACGATAAGTGTAGCTTTTCCCGCCGCCGGAAACTGCCGTTTTAGCGGCATTTTTTTCTGCCAGCTCATGAAACAGCGAGCAAAATGTCAGTGTCTCAAATTTCTGTATATATTCCATCATTTACACCCCTGAAATAATCCGCATTGCCCTTGTGTATTATATCATACTGCAATATAATGCCATACACCTTCCGGGTCATCACTTCTGATCTGCACGGTGTGAAAAAAGATTCAAGGCCTGATCGTAAATATCATCAGAAATGCCGTTATCTATCTCGACCTTTTTTATCTCAGGTATGCGGCTGAGCAATTCCTTCTCAACAACATTCATAACTGTCTCATCTGCGGACGGACAGCCGGCGCATTCCCCTGTCATAAGTATCCAGAGAGTGCCCTCATCATCCAGGTCGCAGACTTCAAGATCGCCCATGTGGGCGAAGAGGGCCGGACGCACATTGGCGTCCAGTACCTCCTCGATCTTATTAAAAAGAACCTCATCCATAGTATCTGTCAGGCTTTCTTTTTAGCTGAAGCCGCGCTGTCAAATCTTGCCAGCATAGCACGCGGCGTAGCTGTGTGTTTGCTTCTCTCGTATCTCGGGCACTTCTCATAGCCCGGAATACCTGCAAGATATTTGGCGATCTTCTTGAGCTCTTCAAGGTCGTAGCGGCTCATCAGGGTTATCGTCTCCATAAGAGGCGAGCCGCCGCCGTGGACACCGGCTACTGCCTGGGCTGCTTCATAGGAATCACAGAGCTTGTTCTCCATCATCCTCATCACGCGGTGAGTATCCTCAGCGCTGTAAGCAGGGTTGCGGCGGATATACTTGTTGCAGAGCTCTGCTGTCTCAGGAGCGTAGAAGCTTTCCTCGGTAGGAAGCGACGCGCAGACGCCGCCGGTAAGGTCTGCCAGAGTCTCATATTCATGGTACATATTATGTCCTGCGAGACGTCTGCCTGCGTTGGTAAGGACTTCGTCAGGCACCCACTGTCCTGAAGGGAACTGTATGCCGTGGCGCGCCGCGGATTCTCCTGCCGCGAACACGAGCTCAGCCGTCTGTACGATATCACAGATCTTCTCGCGCACATGCGACTCGCCGGCGATATCATTGACATCGGCGACAAGCGCTGCCTGGGAGGCAATGACCTCGGAAACTGCCGTCTTGCATCCTGTATAGGAATGACGATGATAATGTGCGAACATCAGCGCAAGATAACCTGCGTAGCGCGCTACTCCCTCATTGTCACGGCCGCACATGAATACACGCTCATAAGGAACGAAGGTGTTGTCAAATATTGTAAGTGATTCAACATCGCCGATGTGTGCATACGGTGCGTCGATATGAGTCCTTCTGTAGTGAAGTCCGGGAAGTGCCATGATCTTGATGCCGTCCCAGTCAGCGGGAAGGGCGAAAGCCACCGCGTAGTCTGCGTCGTCAGGTCCCATGAATTTGGTAGGGTTGACGATTATCTCATCTACGTAAGGTGCGCAGGAATTGCAGATCTTAGCGCCGCGGACGATTATACCCTTGCAGGGCTTTCCGTCCAGGCCGATGCCGTCGACATCAGTTTCAACAACATGCACGAACACATCCGGATCCGGCTGCATATGAGCTCTCTTATACTTCTTGTTGCGGGAACCCTTGACGTCAGTCTGTGCGCAGTTGCATATAAGATCGTATTTCTGGACATATTTGATATATTCAAGAAGTCTCTTATGATAATCTGTACCGCAGGCCTCGTCGCAGTCATAAGTTACAGAATACAGAGCGTTCATGGCGTCAGTGCCCATGCATCTCTGCATACAGCCGCCTACATGGTGGCAGATAAGACGGGTCATAAGCTGCTTGTTATACAGATCTTCCTGGCATACATGGATATGTGTGGCACGGTCGATGATCTCACCGGTGAGGTGTGACTTGACCTGGCATACATCCGCGTACTCCGGATCATTTGCCACATCATAGCACTGCTTCATTACATAGACTCCGCCCCTCATCCAGTCAGCGAAATCTCTCTCAGCGCCCTGTTTTCCGTTCGAACGGTCGATCTTCTTTCCGTTCATATAGACATTGGCTTTCATGGCAAGAAGTCTTTTCTTATACTGTTCGTAAGTACCTACTCCCATTTTTATTCCTCCATAGATCAGAAAATGTTGATATATACATAAGCAGAAAATGAACTGAAGGCTGATACATTTCATCTCAGTACTTTTCTGTAAATATTAACACGCAATAATCGTGCCAAATTTCTAACATACTGCTGCAGGCATTATTGAGTGATTATTCGCTGATGTTGTGCTGAAAATATACAAAAATATTTTAAGATATGTCCGATAATGCTACACTGCCTTCAAATGCCGGGTATATTTTCAGGAAAAATGACTGTCCGGGCGTATCGTTATCAGTGGGCATGAATCTTGCTAGTATATTTAATTGATATTAATTTGACTTTATACTCAATATAAGGAGGATTTCATCATGAACAGATGGGAAAAACTTGAAAAAAAGGCTGCGCCTTTACTTATTCCGGAATTCGGGCCTCTTTCCGGCATCCGTGTCCTGCTGAACGGTTCTGTTGTGGCAGCTCCTTTTGCCGCAACTATGCTCAGTGATTTCGGTGCCGAAGTCATCGCTCTTGAGCGCAAGAAAGGCGGCGGCGATACCGCCCGTCATCAGCAGCCTCAGGTAAAGTCAGAGGACGGAAGGCACATCAGCGGCGCCTGGATGCAGAACGCCAGGAATAAGCTCAGTGTCATGCTGGAGACCAATCTCAACATTCCTGAAGCAAAAGAGATCTTCCTTTCTCTCATCAAAGAATGCGATATCTGGATCGAAAATATGGTCTGGATAGACAAGCTGGGCATAACAGATGAGATCCTGCTGGAAGTCAATCCTCAGCTCATCATCTGCCATGTCAGCGGTTTCGGTACGCCGAAATTCGGCGGCGAGCCCTCAGAGCTTGCAAGAGCATGCTACGATCCCCTCGCTCAGGCTGAATCCGGCTGGGGCCTGCTTCAGGGCTTCGAGGATAAGCCTCCCTACTACGCGCAGCAGTATGTGGGCGATTATCTCGCCGGCATGTTCGCGGCCAACGGCATACTCATGGCCCTGCGCAGCCGTGACATCACCGGCCGCGGCCAGATAATCGACGCGACGCTCTGCGAAACCTGGATGCGTGTGATGGATGACAATTTCGTTCTCTGGGCTGCCGATCATTTCCAGAAACAGCGCCAGGGCATCAAGCAGAAGGCATACCAGCCGGGCGGTATCTTTGCCACCAAGGACGGCAAATGGATCAATCTGGGTTCATACGGCAAAAACTCATACCTCAAGGTCATCCGCGCGCTCGGCATAGATGAAAACAAGTTTAGCTATGAAGAAGCTGCGGGAAGCCAGGCAGCTGTAGAAAGTCCTCTCGGCAGAGAGCTCGACCAGGCATTCTGTGATTATTTCCTCAGCCACACAGCTCAGGAAGCAGAGGATACCCTCAAGGCACAGAAGATCGGTTCCGCTATCATAGCCAACTGTGAGGACGTAATGAACAATCCTCACTGGCAGAAGCGCGGCGACTGGGTCAACTACAGGGACGAAACGACAAGCAGGGAGATCACGGCTTACGGCTTCACTCCCAAGCTTTCCGAGACGCCGGGCAAAGTATGGAGAGGCGCTCCCAGCCTTGGCGAAGATACCTTCAATGTCCTCACAAAGCTTCTTGACTATACACCCGATGAGATCGAAGCCTTAAAGGGCAAGGGTGTGATAGACTGATCTGCTTACATGAAAAATCTCATATAATAAACCCCTTACTCCCGGTACTTTTGCGGTGCCGGGAGCTCCCTTTCTCCGGCTCTGTGCGCAAAAAAGGAGAAAGAGCATTTTGCTGCTCTCTCTCTGGAGGGTATTGTATATAAATAAATTTATACCATTATAATACTGAGATAGTGAAGGCCAGTTCCGAGCATTCCCTTATCGCGCCGGAAATGGTCGTTGGCTTCAGCGCATCTCCGATCACCACTATCTTATCCGTTGAACTGTCAGGAAAACCGGCGAACTTGCCGTTTTTGATCCAGCCGTCACAGGCGACGATCAGATCAGCCGGCAGCGCATGTTCACTGCCGTCCCTTTTCCTGAATATCACTTTTTCTTTTTCTATGCGCACAACTGACGCCTGCTCTTCGATAATGACTCCTGCCTTTTTTATCTCGGAAAGCATCATCCATTTAGTACTTTTCCCGAATCCGGCTCCAACCGACCTTCCCGGCGCAATGATCGTAAGGCTCTTATCTTCCCAGCCCATCGATCTTTTGGCAAAGTCCATGTGGGACGGCTGATATTGCTTCAGAAAGGCCAGCTCACGGTCTCCCTCTCTCTCAGCACCTAAGCAGTACTGGGCGATCTGCACAGTCCTGTAATCGGATCCTATTATCACAACTCTTCTGCCCAGAGGCGAACGGCATGCCATGCATTCTTCGGGAGTCATGACGTGGACGCCGGCATCTATTGGATATTCAAGCTTTTTCACGCTGCTGCCAGCTGCTATGATCACCCGGCTGAATATACCGTCTTTTATCAGGCGCTTCAGTTCCTCTGCGTCCGCATCACGGTTCCAGACAAATTTTACGCCTTTGCTGCAGCACTGATGATAAAGATATTCGATATAATTTTCCGTTTCGCCCCGGTACGGTATCCTGGCGATAAGTCTGCCGATCCCGCCGTAGACTTCAGTTTTTTCCCAGATGGTCACATGATTGCTCTGAGCCGCCATGGCTGCGTATGCCATACCGCTTATGCCTGCTCCTATCACCAGGATATTCTCTCCGTATTCCTGCATTTTCAGGATGTGGCCTTCTATTCCGGCATACGGGTTGACAACGCAACCCAGCCCTTTTCCTGAAAAGATCATGTCAAGGCACATCTGGTTGCAGGACAGACAGGGACGTATGTCTTCCACGCGGTCATTTTCAAGCTTAAGAACAAGATATGGGTCCGCGATAAACGGCCTGAGCATGCCGGCCGCATCCACGATGCCTTTGTCGACCGCATCGGCGGCAGCCTCGGCATCCAGCCTGTTGCAGCCAATGACAGGGATATTTACCTGTTTTTTCAGGGCATGCGCAAGATAGAGATACATTCCCCTGGGAACATTGTAAGTTATCTGAGGCACATGCGATTCATGCCAGCCGCCTGTGACATCGATAGCGTCTGCCTTCAGGGCCGCCTTTTTCCCGATCGCCAGGAACTCCTCCGGTCCGTTGCCGTACTCGACGAAGTCACTGCCTGAAAGCCTCAGCATTACCGGAAAGTCACCGCACTTTTCCCTGACAGCATCGATAATGCGATCCAGAAATCTTATTCTGTTCGCGAATGAGCCGCCATACTCGTCGTGCCGCCGGTTCGTCAGCGGCGAAAGGAATTCTGATATCAGATAACCGGCGCTGCCGATCAGTTCGACCCCGTCAAAGCCTGCCTTCATCGCCCTGACAGCGGCATCAGAAAAATTTTCAATGATCGCCTCTATCTGTTCAGAAGACAGCTCTTCAGTCTCTTCTCCGGTAAAGCTGCAGAAACCTGCAGTGGGAGAGACAGCACTTTTCCCCTCGTGCTCACTGCGCCTGGCGTACGCTCCTGCATGCATAAGCTGCAGGAAGATCCGGCTGCCCCTGTTGTGGACAGCGGACGCCAGCGAAGCCAGCCCCGGTATAAAGCTGTCATCGCAGACCTGCATCATGCCTGAGGTATTCACGCGCTCAGGATCGACCCCGGCAGCCCCTGCGATTATGAGGCCGACATTTCCTCTGGCCCTCTCTCTGTAGAAATTTGTCACTCTCTGAGTGATATGACCGTCTTCACACCATCCAAGATTGCACGCGGTCATGACAAAACGGTTTTTAACTGTACAGCTGCCGATACTGAACGGAGTGAAGACGGTCATTGCATTATCCTCTCTTATAATTATCTGGAAATCTCATTGGAGATGACGATGCGCTGGATCTGGTTCGTACCCTCGAATATCTGCCAGAGCTTCGCGTCACGCATAAGCTTTTCTACCGGGTAGTCGCGCATGTAGCCATAGCCGCCGAATATCTGTATAGCATCCGTCGTGACTTTCATGCAGGCATCCGAGATGAATGTCTTGGTGACAGCGCCCAGCTTATTGTCAAATATGCCCTGATCACAGGTCCGCGCGCAGTGATACAGAAGAGTTCTGGAGGTCGTCGTCGCTATCTCCATATCTGCCAGCATGAACTGGATAGCCTGCTGTTTGATGATAGGTCTTCCGAAGGTCTTTCTGGTCTTGGCGTACGCGATGCTCTCATCCAGTGCTCTCTGCATGATGCCGAGGGCCCCGTAGGAATTAACGCCGCGGCTTCTGGCAAGGCAGGTCATAGCGATCTTGAAGCCCTCGCCCTCCTCGCCGACCCTGTTCTTTGCCGGGATGCGGACGTCATCAAAGAATACATCCGTCGTATTTGAAAGGACCATGCCCATCTTATCCTCAGGCTTGCCGTTGGAAACACCCTCGCGGTCTCTCTCGACGATAAAGCAGGTGATGCCCTTCGCTCCTTTTTCCCTGTCCACAGTCGCAAATACCGTGTAGACGCTGGCAAGGCCGCCGCTGGTGATAAAGCATTTTTTGCCGTTGATTATGTAATCGTCGCCGTCTCTGACAGCCGTTGTTTTGGTGGCGCCGGCATCAGAACCTGCTTCAGGCTCTGTGAGGGCAAAGGCTCCCAGCTTCCCCTCTGTGATGAAGCTTGCGTAGTATTCTTTCTGTTCCTGCGTGCCGAAAAGCATGATGGCTTCCATGCCGAACTCACCGGTCGTCGCGCTGCAGATAAATCCTGCGTCACAATACGCGAACTGTTCATTTACGATAACCGTATCCAGGTTGCTGGCTCCGGTACCCCCGAGTTCCTCCGGCAGGAACATGGCATTAAAGCCGACCTCGCAGAATTTGTTGAGAGCGTCCATAGGAAAAGCGCCGTGAGTCTTATCGATATCCGCCGCTATCGTTCCTATCTCCTTCTCCGCAAATTCCTTAGCCAGCTTCTGTAAATCAAGCTGCTCTTCTGTCAATAAATATTCGTTCATTTTAGGCCCCTTTCTCTGGAAAGCAAATAGCATGATCCCTACGTTGATCTGTGCATATCTTCTGCATCTGCACATACTCGATCCGATAATATATTCAGCAAAATTTATGCCAAATCGGATCAGCAGGAAAAAAGGGGACTAAAGCGTATCTGACGCATTTATTTCTCGGTAAAATCCCGCAAAAAAATAAGAAAAAGCGTTATCGGTATTTCTCAAACGCTTTTTCTTATATCTGCGTATTTAATTTTTGTACAGAACTGTTCAAAAATAGTACTTACTCTTCATCCTCAGCTGCTTCGATCTCGTCCAGATTTATGCCGTAGCAGCGGATCTTGTCGTAAAAATTGCTTCGCGATATGCCAAGCACCTGTATAGCCTTTGATTTGTTAGGATATTTTTTCAGCGCCTGCACTATAAGATCTCTCTCAAGTATGGAGACCATATCCTTAAGATTATAATTCATCTCCCAGGCAGGCTTCGGTTCAGCCTCACCCTCACTCCACAGGTACTGCGGCAGTGAATGCGTATCTATCACATTGTCGTAGCTCATTATGCAGGCATACTCGAGGGCATTCTGCAGCTCGCGGACATTGCCGGGCCAGTCATGCGCTCCCAGGCATTCCATGGCAGAGGAAGTCACTCCCATATCCCTGCCGGAATATTTTCTCGTAAAATGATGTACAAGGACAGGTATATCTTCCTTTCGCTGTCTGAGCGGTGTTATCAGTATCTCTATGACATTCAGTCTGTAATAGAGATCCTGGCGGAATCTTTTTTCCTTGATAAGTTCCCTGAGATCCTGGTTTGTCGCGGTGATGATGCGCACATCCAGCGGAATTGTCCTGCTGCCGCCGACATGCTCGATCTCGCGCTCCTGGATAACTCTCAAGAGCTTGACCTGCATGCTGACATCCATATCGCCGATCTCATCCAGGAAGATGGTGCCTCCCTGAGCCTGTTCGAACTTGCCGGGTTTCCCTTCCTTGCGTGCGCCCGTGAACGCGCCGCCCTCATAACCGAAAAGCTCGCTTTCCAGAAGATTATCCGGTATCGCCGCACAGTTAACCTTGATAAAAGGACCGTTTGCCCTGGCACTGTTGAAATGGACTATCTTCGCCATGACCTCCTTGCCGCTTCCGCTCTCGCCGCGGATAAGCACAGTCGCGTCAGTCTTGGCCACCTTGACCGCCAGCCCGAGTATATGTTTCATATGCGAGTTCACAGTGATGAAATCCTTCACGCCGTTGGTCGTCGGTATATCATTCAGCTGCTCCTCCAGATATTTTGTCAGCTCCTTGCTTCTCTGCAGCTTGGTAGCCAGCTCGATATATCTCGAGGTATTGTTGAAGAGCGAGACGCTTCCTACGATCTTTCCGTCACAGTACAGCGGCGTAGATACGCCCACCGAGTCCATCTTGGCAGACTCAACATGCTGCAGCTTGTGGGACATCCTCTCGCCAGTCTCCATAGATTTTATCGCTATGGTATCTTCTGTCTCTATGTCCCTGAGATATCTTCCACTGATGCCGCTTTTAGTCACGTTAAAAAGATCCTCGTAGGCTTTATTCACAAACACTATCTGTGTATTCCTGTCGATGATCATCACAGCATCGTCGATGCCGTTCATGATATCAATGAATATCTCATTATTGAATAGTTCCATATATTTGGGAGGAAACATTGCAACCGATCCCTTCTGATCGTCCGCAGGAAACGGGGCGACCAAGTTATCCCCGGCCTGCCGGAGATCGTCAGCCAGGGCTCTTCAGAAGTACAGATCTATGAGACTGCACTATGTCAGTCATATTTTAACACATTAAGAAAACATATTCAAATGCTGAGGACAGATGCTTTTCTGAAGGCAAAAAATTCCGGGAGAAATCATCTCCCGGAATATCGTTCGATCAATAATAGAAACTGTCCTGCGCGTTCCCGGATGTCTCATTATCCGCGCCGCAGGGTTTAAGAGCTCCATAGAGTTCAGCCTTCGCAGCATAAACGTAAGGGTTTGTCCACAGCACACCGGCGATCCCCATGGTTATCCAGCTCAGCAGATACCATCCTATAAATGAAAGATCGAGTACAAAGGCAGCAAACTTATTCCCGTGCATCATCTCTCTGCTCATGCGGAAGGCATCCTGGCGGCTTGTCTCAGGATGTTCTGACAGGATATAGGGTATCATCATATATTCATAATATTTGATGATGCCCGGCACTATCAGAAGAAGCGTCCACAGAATGAGCTTTATATCCCTGATAAACATCGTCAGGACACTGCTGAGATAATTATCGCCGGAAAATGCAGACAGCAGTTCGCCGATCTGGGCCTTTTCCTCCCTGTTGCGGTTAAAAAATCCCGCCCCGCCGATCTCAATGATATTGAACACAAAAATATTCAGCAGCATGATCGCAGCGGCAAGGCCGAACGATAATGACAGCAGAGAACCTGCAGCTGAGGGAACATAGCTGAAAATATTCGGCCAGCTATAGTTTTCAGTGACCGTCGTCCCGGATTCGTAATCATTTAATAAATCTTCCAGCCCGGCGTCCTGCATAACGGTCTTCTGTTCATCCGTAGGCTGTTTATTGATATTGACATTGCTGTTGTAAACAAGTAAGGCCAGGATAAGCGCGATCAGTACACAGGGCCAGTAGTTCCTTTTGAATGCTGTCCTGGCGCGTCCTTTTATCTCAGTTCTTGACCACATCAGAATCCTCCTGTTTCGGCAGGGCAATACGCATTATCCTGGCGCAGAGCTCTCCGCCGTAATTCAGGTATTTATTGTAGTTGGCTTCAACACTGATATTGCCGTCATAGCCATTGTCAGAAGCCATCTTAAGGAAAGCTGTGATCTCTGCGAGCTCATCTGCCCCCGGATATCCTCTGTCATTCCCGCCGAGATCCGTGCTGTAATGGAGATGCTTCACATACGGCATGGCCTTTACCATCTCGTCAAGGTCTTCATGCATTGCCATAGCATTATAGTAATCATATACGATCCACAGATTCTCCGGCTTCTTTCTTCCCGCCACGGCGGTTACCGCAAGTTTCTCCACCTCAGGGTCTAGCTCGCCGGCATCAGCGCCCCGTAAAGCCTTCACCATCGTCACCGCTTCCGCGGTATGGTTCAGGTAATCGGTCAGACCGGAATGTACAGCCTCTAAAAGTACATTGATCCCGTACTTCGCCGCCTCTTCGCAGGTAATATAGAGAAATGTCATCATCTCGAACATAGCCCTGTCTTCCGGATAATCATCCGGGAGCCTGCGCGCGGCCGGAGCCCCGATGCCAACGTTTTTTACGCCTAGCTTAGATACATACTCCATGATGTTTTTCGCGTACTCTCTTATGCCATATGAAGAAAACGCAGGTCCCACTATCGCCGTGTCGTCGCCGCAGTAATCATTGACTGCGATACACGCAAAAGCGGTATCGCGGTACAGCTTCAGGAAATCCTCCCTCTGGTACTCGCTCAGCGACATAAGCAGCCTGCCTGACAGTTCGATATAGTCAAACCCGGTCTTGCTTATCTGAATATAATTCTCCGTGTTCCCGCAGCATCCGATCTTCATGATATTATCCCTTTCATGCGTTTATACTTGTTTGATCTTACGGTTTTCCCAAAAATCAACCGGCTCGTAGTCCTGCAGCTGTGCCAGAAATCCTCTTTCCTGCAGTTTTGACTGTATCATATCGAGGATCGCCTCACTGTCGGCAGTCACAGTATGGTAATGATATCCTGAAGTGATATTCATGAGCAGACTGGACCTCCCGTTCGAGATATCATGCATATATCTCTGAACATCATACGCACTGCCCAGATTCAGCTCACCTCTCATGATCCCGTAAACCTTGTGGTAGATAAAGACATCCTCTACCCTGCCGCCATAGTTTATGATCAGCATAAGCTCTTCTTCAGTTTCTTCCGCAAGATGCTTGATTTTGAATACCCTGCTCGCCCTGCCGGACCCGACTATCAGGTATCCGCGGTTGGTCGAGTAGATATTATATCCATTTGCCCGCATCAAAGCTATGTCCTGCACGATCACCTGTCTGCTCACATTAAAAAGCTTCGCAAGCTCTGTCCCGGACACAGGTCCGGAACCGTTTTTCAGCATTCTCAAAATGCCCTTTCTTCTCTCGTCACCATTCATAATGCCCGTCACCCTATTTCTGCAGATCAAATCCGCCGCCAGTTATATTCTAACGCATTTTGGAAAATATGTCATTATAAAGGGCGAAGATTTTTAAGCGATATATCAAGCACGGGGGCTGAATGAGTCAGAGCCCCGCAGGAAATAAAATCGGCCTTCAGATCCCTTATATTTTCAATGTTATCCTTCGTAACATTTCCTGATATCTCTACCTGAGCCCTGCCGTCGATGAAGCGGATAGCCTCTTTCATCTGATCATGGCTCATATTGTCAAGCATTATTATATCGGCACCGGCCTCAACAGCCTCCTTCACCATCGCGAGATCTTCAACCTCAACCTCTATCTTGCGCACGAAAGGGGCGTGGGCCTTCGCCATGGCGACAGCCTGTTTTACGCCTCCTGCCGCGCCGATATGATTGTCCTTCAGCAGCACGCCGTCTGAGAGATTGTATCTGTGGTTATGGCCTCCTCCTACTGTCACCGCGTATTTTTCAAAAATACGGTTATTGGGTGTTGTCTTTCTCGTGTCAAGCAGCTGTATCCCTGTCCCCTCAAGCAGGACCGCTACACTGTGAGTATAGCTGGCGATCCCGCTCATCCTCTGCAGGTAGTTGAGTGCCGTTCGCTCACCCGAGAGTATGATGCGTATGTCGCCCCTGACTCTGGCGATCACTGTGCCGGCAGTCACATAGTCACCGTCCTCAGCTGTGAAGCTCACCTGTGTTTGTTCATCAAGCAGCCTGAAGGTCCTCTCGAAGATCTGCAGCCCGCATATGATGCCGTCCTGTTTGCAGATAAGTTCCGCCTCGCCGGCGCGCGGCGAGGGCATCACGCTCACAGTCGAGACATCCTCGCTGGTGATATCCTCCTTAAGCGCGCCCAGTATCAGCGGGTCTGCCTTTAATCTTAAACTAGCGTTATCAAACATATTCCTTATCCTTATAAACTGTCAGCTAATTTCTGTAGGCGACCTTGATAGGTTTGCCGCCGTTAGCTCTGTTGATTGCCTGTTCCACCATCAGATGATACTGCTCTTCGAGCAGTTTTCTGTTCCTGTACTGCTCCATATTGACTATGCCCGAAATGTCTTCTTCTTCCTCATCCCAGTTCTTGATCATGTCTCCGGCGGCGCGCTTGGCAAATACCAGGCTCTCAAGCAGAGAATTGCTGGCAAGCCGGTTCTTCCCATGGACACCGTTGCAGGCTGCCTCGCCTACACAGTACAGACGTTCCATCGAGGACCTGCTCTCATAGTTGACCTTGATGCCGCCCATAAAATAATGCTGGGCAGGAACTACCGGTATGCACTCTCTTGTCACATCGTAGCCCATCTCCCTGCAGTGCTTAACGATATTCGGAAAATGTTTCTTAAGCTCAGCGCGCGGTATCGTTCTGAGGTCCTCCCAGACAAAATCACTGTGATCCTTTTCCATCTGCCTGTAGATCGCCTCAGTCAGCAGATCTCTGGGCAGCAGTTCATCGGTAAAGCGCTTCATATCCCTGCCGTAAAGCTTCGCTCCCTCGCCGCGGACAGACTCAGAGATAAGGAATGACCTGTCTTCCTCCTTCTCCGAATAGAAGGTCGTCGGGTGGATCTGGATATAGTTGATATCTTTCAGCTCTATCCCGTGCTTGATAGCTATGGCTATGGAATCTCCGGTCAGATGGCGGAAATTCGTCGAATGACGGTACAGACCGCCGACGCCTCCGCAGGCAAATACCGTGAATTCTGCCTCTATAGTCTCGAGCCGTCCGTCTTTGCCGCGCACGACTGCGCCGAAACACTCGTTGTCCTTCTCTATAATATCCAGCATGGTCGTATATTCCATGAGCGTGACATTGGGCAGCTCCCTCACCCTGGCCAGCAGATGGCTGGTGATCTCCTCTCCGGTAATATCTTCATGGAAAAGTATGCGCTTGCTGGAATGCGCGCCTTCACGCGTAAAAGCCAGGGCACCGTCAGGTTCCGTGGCAAACTGCACGCCGTAGCTGATCATATCACGTATGACGTCCTGCGATGATCTTATCATTATATCTACTGATCTGCGGTCATTCTCATAATGGCCGGCCTTCATCGTATCCTCAACATAGCTCTGGTAATCGGCATCATCCTTAAGCATGCATATCCCGCCCTGCGCCAGGTACGAGTCGCTGCTCTCAAGATCCGCCTTCGTGATGATCGTGATCTTCCTGTCCGACGGCAGCTGAAGCGCACAATATATCCCGGAGCATCCGCATCCTACTATAAGTATATCTGTTTTCATCTTCGGTCCCTTTCATAAAAAAGTGAAGCTAAGAAACACCATTTTGAATCTTATTGCATGGGCTGTATTATAACACAGATATTTTTATCTGACAAGACAGATGTAATGTTTTTTATTTACACATGCCTTGACACTTGACTTTACAGACTGTATAATAAAAAAGATTTTATGTCCGGACCTGACAGCTGGAATCACAGTCACACTCTCAGCGGACAGAATGGAGAAATAATGACGATAAAAGAAATGCAGGATAATATCCTTGAATTGAAAAAGAAAAAAGACATCTGTATACTCGCGCACGCTTACCAGAGCCAGGACATCTGGGAGATCGCTGATTACGTGGGCGACTCTTACGGCCTGAGCGTGCAGGCTTCCAAGGCACCCCAGAAAACGATAATCATGTGCGGCGTCAGGTTTATGGCTGAGACAGTCAAGACACTCTCCCCGGAGAAAGAAGTATATCTGGCCAATCCTGCAGCGGGATGTCCCATGGCCCGTCAGCTCTCAAGGAATGACGTCCTGCAGCTGAAGAAAGATAACCCTGGCTGCGCGGTAGCTGCCTACATCAACACCAGCTCCGAGCTCAAGACAGTGTGCGACGTCACCGTCACTTCCTCATCCGCCGTCAGGATACTGGAGAATATGCCTGAAAAGGACATTCTCTTCATTCCGGACTGCAACCTGGGAGGATGGGTACAGAAAAAACTGCCCGGCAAGAATTTCCGGTTCTTCAAGGGCGGCTGCCCTGCACATATGCGTATGACTGAATGGGATGTGCGCGCTGCGAAGGCGGCTCACCCCGGTGCTCTCCTTCTCGTGCACCCTGAGTGCAGGGCTGAGGTCAGCGAGCAGGCAGATTACGTCGGCAGCACGACAGGCATCATGAAATATGCCCGTGAAAGTGAAGCCAGAGAATTCATCATCGGAACAGAGGGCAGCATAGTTCAGCATCTGCAGTTCGAATGTCCTGACAAGAGCTTTTACGCTCTCTCGCAGGATCTCATCTGCCCCAATATGCGCGCCACGACTCTGGCAGATGTCTTTAACTGCGTCAGGGGCCGCGGCGGTGAGATGATCGAGCTCTCGGATGAGATCATTTCAGGCGCGAAAAAATGCATCGACAAGATGATCGAACTCGGAGGCTGATCAATTTTTATCAAGCTCCGCGGCTGATCACTTTTTAAAAAGCCTGACACGTTTCTCCTCGTGTCTGAAGACGCGCAGCATACCTGCCTTATGCCTCAGGCACATGATAACGAATAAGATAACGGCTATGATCCCGGCCTCTTTCCCGTATACGAGGAAGGCCGGGAATATGAATATCAGGGGTATCAGCACTCCGCCGAGCGCCAGATAGCCTGTCGTGAGGACTGCAGCCGCCCCTGCCAGACAGGAGACCGTACCCCACAGAGGGGAAAAAAGCACGATGGCGGTGCAGGTCGAGGCTACTCCCTTACCGCCCTTGAATGAATGCCAGAAGGGGAAATTATGTCCCAGCGTTGTCCCGAACCCGGCATAGAGGACACTGATCCTGCCGATATCCACTTTGAACAGCTTCATGGCTACAGCGCAGGCAATACCTGTCTTCAGAAGATCGCCCAGCAGCACAGCCAGGCCGATACTGCGTCCCTCATGCGCCATTACATTTGCCATGCCGGGATTGCCGCTGCCATAATCATACGGATCGCGGCCTGTCAGCTTTCCCGCTATGAAGACCGAGCTCAGGAAACAGCCGAATATATAACCTATCAGACACGATAAGATCCGTTCTTTCATTGACATGCACCTCTTATTTCACCCTCAGCGCGTTATCCCTGAGCCATTCGCGGTCCCAGAGCTCAACACCTACTGTCTCCGCGGTCCTGGCAGCCGCGCTGCTGAAATAGCCGTTGGTCATCACGGCTGCGCAGCTGCACTCATACATGTTCTTCCCGGTGTAGACCTCCTGTACAGCCTTATTGCTTACCGGAAATGAACAGCGCTTGCACTGTATCGCATATTTCTCATCGCCGAGCTGCGCAAGTATATCCACGCCGTAATCGTTGCTTCCCCTTGTCACGGATACGTCAGTAAAGCCTCTCTGGCTTATGTACTCAGCGCACCAGTATTCAAAGTCATGACCATTCATATCATCGATCCCCGCGAGCCTGGCTATCCTGGCCCTGCTTCTCTGCTCATGTGTCGCCTCCGCCTCAGCGGCCGTAAAAATGAACAGGATCAGAGCAACGATGATTATTTTCAGCTTCGCCGGGTCATAAGATTCCATGAATACCAGGAAGCTCACCGTTCCCCATATCATCAGCATCATCAATATCAAAAGAAGTGCTGCGGCGGCGACATTTCTCGCAGAAATGCCGCTTGACATACGCCTTTTATCTTCCATAAAACAACTCCGGATAAATGATCATCAGTCTGTTATAATTATATATTATACATCAGATCTGCCTGCAAGCCAATAATTGCCTTTGTTCTTATTGACATCGCAAAAGCTTTCATTCTATAATTGCTTTTGCACAATGGCTTTCATCAGATAATGTGAAAGCCCTGATCACAGAAATCATACGGAGGAAAATAATATGCTTGGTTTTATCGGTCTCGGGATCATGGGACGTCCTATGGCAAAAAATCTGCTGAATGCCGGAGTCAAGATCATGGTTACTGATCACAATAAAAAGACTGCCGGGGAAATGTCAGCTCTGGGCGCGGAAGTTGGCTCAAATGCCCAGATTGGAAGAAGCTGCGGCATTATCATACTCATGCTTCCGAACGGATCAGTCAGCCGCTCTGTCCTCTTCGGCGATGACGGTCTGGCGGGATATCTGCAGAAGGGTACTCTTGTGTGTGACATGAGCAGCGTCGCTCCCAATGAATCGATGATATGCAGTGAGGGCCTTAAGAATGCCGGCTGCAGCTTTATCGACGCTCCTGTATCTGGCAGCGAATCCGGCGCCGTAGCCGGGACACTGGCCATCATGTGCGGCGGTGAGGAGAAGGATTTTCAGACAATGAAACCGTATTTCGACATTATGGGGTCATCCTCCACCCTGGTAGGGCCTGTCGGCAGCGGGAGCACTACCAAGCTCTGCAATCAGATGATAGTGAACAACACAATCGCCATCGTCAGCGAAGCCTTTGTCTTCGCGTCAAAATCCGGAGCTGACCCGGCAAAGGTCTTTCAGGCTATACGAGGCGGGCTGGCAGGAAGCGCCGTCCTCGACCAGAAGGTGCCGATGATGCTTGAACGCAATTTCAAACCCGGCGGCACACTCACGATCATCAAAAAAGATATCACAAACTGTCTGTCATCCGCCCATGCGGCCGATGTACCTGTCCCTTACACTGCTCAGCTCTATGAGATCATCCAGGCTCTGCTGGTGCACGGCCACGCAGGTGATGACCACAGCGGTATCGTACAGTATTTTGAGAGTCTCGCCGACACTGAGGTGAGACCTAAGTAAAAAGATGACAGGGTGCCGTTTCCGCGGCACCCTGTCTCTTATGCTTTTATCTTAAATTGTGGTCAAAAGGGGATACTTGTTATTTTACACATCTCCGCCGAGAGTAGCGCCCATATCCGCTACGATGTATTCACCGTCAAGCATATCGCACATATCGCTGGCCAGGAAAAGTGTCAGGTTGGCGATCTCATCAACCGTGCCGAACCTTCTCTGAGGTATCTTCTTCAGTGTCTTATCCTTGAATTTAGGATTTTCCAGAGTTTCCGCATTCAAAGCTGTCTTGACATAGCCCGGGCAGATGGCATTTACACTGATGCCATAGCGCGAGAGCTCATATGCCAGCGACTTTGTGAGATTGATAGCGCCTGCCTTGGAAGCGCCATAGGTAGAGAGGCCGTTGTTGCCCTTTACGCCTCCGATAGAGCACATGTTGACAATCTTGCCGCCATGCCCTTCAGCGATCATTTCCTTCGCCGCGCTCTGGCTGCCGAAGAATACGCTCTTAAGGTTCGAATCCAGAACTGTATTGTAATCCTTCTCGCCCATATCCAGGACTTTCTTGGTAATGGCAACGCCGGCATTATTGACCATTATGTCAAGTCTGCCGAATTTTTCGACTGCTTTCTTCACAAGAGCCTCGATCTCCTCAGGATTCTGTACGTCAGTGCTGACTCCTATCGCCTTACCGCCGAGTTTCACTATATCAGCCGCGACTGCATCACAGTCATTCTGGTGACGGCTGGTGACAACTACCTTAGCGCCCGCGGCCGCGAACTTGAATGCTATACCATGTCCGAGACCTTTTGTCCCTCCGGTAACAATAACAACTTTGCCTGTAAAATCAAAACCCGGGACCTTGTATTCTTCTTCGAATGCCATTGTAAAATCCTCCTTAAATTAATTATCATATATTACACAGCAGCACTGCTGCTGCAGGCAGCCTTTACCTTCAAGCGCACCGTAACTGCAGCGATAAGCGAGATCACCGCAAATACTGCCCCGCACATGAATGCCTTTGAATAATCCCCGTTACTGCTCAGCGTCACAGCCACACGCGGCCCGATGAGCCCGGCAATACCAAACATAAGATACATAATGCCATAATTCTCGGTGATGTATTTCGAGCCGAACAGATCAGCTGTTATGGGGGTGATCGTGCCTCCGAAGCCGCCATAACACAGTGCCGTCAGGGCCATGCAGACCGCGGTGACAGCCAGCGAATGCGAAAACGCCAGCACTCCCATCGAGACGATCGGCAGCGCGCAGATGATGCAGAGCGTTATATATTTGTCCGTATGGTCAGTAACCGTGCCCCAGAGTATCCTGCCCAGCATGCTCATGCACGACAGCAGCGATACATACATAGCCGCATCTGTCGCCGTAAGCCCGAATGAACTGCTCATGATCTGGGTACACTGGCTTATAACCATCATACCTGAGGCAAGCCCAAACGCAAAGGCCGCCGCCGCGGCGTAAAACCTGCCGGTCCTGACCATCTGACCTCTGTTGAGATCCCGGACTGCCTGCGTCTGCGATAAAGTTATATCACCGGGCGCAGTGCCGGTGCCTGCCTGGCTCCGCTTCCATTCAATATACCCTTCCGGGACAGGGCGTATGACTGTACCGCATATCATCAATACTATGAGAACTGACAATCCAATGACCGTAAATGTGATCTTCATTCCATGATCAGCTATCATATTAGCAAGCACAGGTGACCATATCATTGCCGCCCCGCCGTAAATGCCGGTAAAAAAAGCCGAAGCGATGCCGGTCCTGTCGGGGAACAATGACGCAGAATATCCCATGACTGTCGGATATATAAGCCCGGTGCCGACACCTGTCATAACACCGTACACCACAAAAAGCATGCTGATATTTACCACGTAGCCGCTGAGGATATAGCCAATACCGAACAGGGCAGCCCCGATCGGTACCAGCTGATTGACCTTAAGACGCTTTGTCAGTCCTCCGAGTATCGTAGGCGACATAGTCGAGCACAGCGTGCAGACAGTATAGCACAAGGCCACGACTGCGGTAACTTTCTCGCCGCCGAGTGTCTGGACAAAAGGCGTCTGTACGACAGACCAGCAATACCCAATTCCCAGGATAAAGCATATCACCAGGCCGGAAATATAATACATCAGTTTCTTTTTCTCAAATGCCGCGTAGTTTTTCTCCATTGATCCTTAACCACTCTTTCTTATAGATCCGCCGCAATTATAATAAGCAAATATCATGCCATTACGGTTTTCCAGCAGTATACCACATTTATGTACGCAAATCAGGTCAGCTCACCAGGTAATTGTTTCTTTTCCGGACATTTCCATAAAAAATACCCAATCAAAGAGGACAGGCCATATATTATGGACTGTCCCTGTAAAACACTGATAAAGCTGTCAGAAATTTTCAGTGCCGCATTGAACGTTCTTGATGATCAGAACTGCAGTTTGATCGGTCTCTATTCCAGATCATAAAATGCAGCAAGTTTCTTTTTATTCTTACTACCCCTTATATCCGTCGAATACCTGCCGCTGTACGCAATACGGATCTTATATCTGAACCCTATGCTCCTTACCGATCTGCTTGCTGCTGAGATCCGTTCTCTCCATTTACCACTTGTCTGTACGCGCACATTCCCTTCTATAGTGTTTATATATACTTTTCCATTTATCGTATAAACGTTTGACACTATGCCGCAATGGTCCCATCTGCCGCTGCATGAATTTGTATACAGGACCATATCAGCAGGCTTGGGGATATAAGCAGAAAGTTCACTCCCGGAATGAGCATCAGATGAATTCCTCTGAAATTTATAAAGATCAGTAGTTTCATGATATCCCCAAAAATGTTTTTCACCTAACGCCTTATACGGAAACCATTCGCTTGTTTCATAACACCAGGGAGCATTTATATTATTGTTCCGATATTTTTTACTGCTGGCGATCCTGCGGTCAAATTCCCGCATAAAGCTTTTAAACGTGTATCCAGGTCCTACCCTTCTCCATTTATTTTTCTCATTATATCCGATACATTTTCTTGCATAATCAGTCACTTTATATCTGTCGTCTCTTTCTTCATTACTCATAGCTTCCGTATATGACTTCATCGCTCTGATCACAACGGTGCCAGATGAACAATTCAAAGATATTTTTTTTACTGCAGCATTCTGTACTCCGGACAGACAGCGGGATCTGATCATTTTTATATAGTAGACCCTTTTCTTTCGCGTTTTGTATTTAAAGGAGATACCTGCCGATCCCGGAGAAGTGTCATTATGACCATTTTCATTTGATATAGTGACAGTCGCGATACGTCCGTCGTTCTTTTTATCATGCGGATAGACTCGGGAATTGCCTGCCCTTTTAGCAGTGCTGTATACCGCATACGTGCCATTGCAGCCTTTGATGATCAGAGTATCAGTCATTTCTTCAGCCCATACAGGAATGCTGAATAATATTATTAAAGATAGTATATTTAGAATCAATATAAATATCTTGCTGAACTTTTTCCGAAACGCATTTTTTTTACAGTATACCTCTGAATTTTCTGACCAGATCGCAAGTATTTGAGATATTCCATGTATTTTAGTGATATATCTCTTGAAAATCACAACATAACCCCCCAATAATCTGATGAACTGCGCAGGCTCATAAGTATTGCCTAACTATTTTTATTATAAATAATGTGATTATGAACTGTCAAGTATATAATTATATTTATTTAATATCTTATACTCTGAAATATCTGTTAATTTAAGGCAAAAAAAGGACAGCTCCCTTCAGAGCTGTCCTTGAAAGAACAATGATATTATTTATATATTATTATTGCCATGCCCGGCACTATATTGTTATAGATCTTTTTAGCCACGCTGTGCGGCAGATTCACGCAGCCGTGCGACCCGTCAGAGACATATATGCTGCCGCCGAAAGCGCTTCTCCACGGAGCGTCATGCAGTCCCTCACCCGAGTAAAACGGCATCCAGTAGTCGACATCGCTCGACCACTCATCCTCAGCGTTCTGTCCCGTAAGTGTGGCGGGGCTCTTTTTGTAAGCCAGAGGATAGCATCCCGTAGCTGTCTCGGTCCCGTTATCAACACACCCGGAGACGATATCGCTTTCAACTATCAGCTTGCCGCCGACATAGAACCACAGATGCTGGTCAGTGAGGCTGATCTCCACGTAGGTCCCGTTAAGATCATCCGTACCATTGCGGCTGTAATAATTAGGATTGTTGTATGAGTTGGTCGAATAGTATATGGGCTCCCTGCTGACCGATTTCATGGCAAGTATGTCTTTTTTCAGCTGTTTGATCTCGCTGTCCTGGTTGATCGTATATCCGTATTCATTCTTGGCAGCGCTTATCTTGATCGTCTTCCCGCCTGTAGTCTTAAAGCTGCGTCCCAGATAGCGGGTATTGTATTTCGATGCGAGGTTCGCCACATATTCCTTCAGCTTATCCTCGTCAAGCGTGACCTTCAGATCGTCCGATACTGTCACCCACTGGGAAATAGTGTCGCCGCTCAGCACTTCAGTCGCGGATCCAAAGGTATAAGTAATATTCATATCCTTGAATTCTTCTTCTCTGTGTTCTTTATTCTTCTCATCGATCTGAGCCGCAAGCGCCGTGGTATCATTAGAAACCTTTTTTGAAGAATACACATCTGAAGGGACATCGATCTTCAGCGTGTCAGACTTGGAAAGAGTCCTTCCATTCAAAGCTTCCTTGATCTTGCTGTTGACATAAGACTGCAGCTTGTCGTCATCTATCTCATTGCCCTGCACCGCTTCAGCGACCTCATAGAGGTCTGTCTTCTTATTGATCTTCAGCGAAGCGTCCTCGGACTTCACCCTCGGCTCGGCAAATGACGCTGAGACAGCAAACTTCTTATTGACTGCTGAGTCAAATGTATAATCATCGTCGATCGTCAGCTTAGAGCCGGCAAAAAATGTCTTCACCATAACCAGAAAATCTGATTTCTGCTTATCGTCAAGATCCTGAAGTGTCTGTCTGAACGAACTCTCATTAAAGGTGTATCCGAAATCTGACATACTTCCCTCTAATGCTGTCTTGTCATTCTCGACGAGCTGGACCTTAAGGCTCTCCATCCACTCCTTTTCAACTGAGACGACCTCATCGACCGTTTTCCCGCTGATATCTTCACCGTTCAGGGCGGTGCCCCTCAAAAATCCTGTCGTGTGTATGTCTGTCAGATATATATAAACTCCGACCGCAGCCAGCGCCGCAATGATGATCGGAATAATAACAATAACAATTGCCTTCTTATGCAAAAGAACTCACCTCAAAATACTCTTTAAAAATTATCGGCCTCCAGAGCCAATATGGTTAATTTACCACAACCATTCTAAAGATACAATATCATTTGTCTTTCAATAATATGTATTTTATGTGAAGATAATGTGGCTCTGACAGACAATGCGAAATATATTATTTAAAGCTTAAAGATTAACGGAAGTCACCAGAAAATGCAGGGGCCGCCATCTTCCGGATGGCGGCCCCTCTGTAATTTTCAGCTGAGCATATAAGTTTTGTCTTATATACTATACGGTCTGTTATTTATAATGGATCTTATGCTCAGGTACTTACATACCCTTCATTATTTCCTGATCGAGATTGACACCTGTCGCCTCGATCTTACGTTTTCTTGTCAGGTAAAGCGCCACACCGATAGGCAGAAGAATGATCGAGATCCCTGTCATCTTTATGTCACTTGTGAACTGAAGAATCATGAATACTACACTGGAGATTATCGCAAGTGCAGGCCAGATGTAATACCATGCTCCCTTTAATTTGTATGCTGCCCCTTCATATTCCTTGGAGAATACCTTTTTGATCTTCAGTGATGCCACAGCAACAAGCAGTGAAGTAAGAAGCAGATAGAAACTGCTGACGTTTACGTACTGCATGATCGTTGCGGAGAAAAGCACCATTACGACTCCAATAATGCTGAGGACGATTACTGCAGCCGAAGGTATTCCATGCTTGTTTGTCTTGCCAAGTTTCTTCGGCAGGATCGTGTTTTTACCAAGTACATACAGAACACGCGACATAGCCGATATGATCGCGTTCAAAGTTGTCCAGCAGGCAGCTACCGCAGCCAGAGCTATAAAGTATGAAAACCAGCCAGGGAATATAAGTTTCGCCGCATCTACTGCCGGCGTCGCTACACCAAGTTGATCAGCCGGTATCAAACCTACCAGTCCTACACACATGCCTATATACATGACCAGTACTATTCCGAAACTGACAAAAACTGTTCTCGGAATGTTCTTTTCGGGTTTCTTTATCTCGCCGCTCAGATCAATAATACAGTTTACACCCGCAAAAGCATAATATGTAGATATTGCCCCCATAATGACAGGGTTGATACCGTGAGGAAACATCGGTACAAAGTGTGACCAGTCGGCGTTGATAATGCCGCCAAATGAAAAGATCAGGACAACAGATACCAGAAGGATGACACATCCGTTCTGTATCTTTGATGAGAAATCATTGCCCATCAATGCGATCAGACAGGTCACAACCAATATGATAACAGAAACCATCGTTATGTGATTGTTGATTGCCGGGAAAAATACGCCAAGATACATTGCTATCGTTCTCGACATTATCGGGAACAGGAAGCTGTCACCGAGCAGGTAGCACATTACATACAGGAATCCCCATACACTGCTGACAGAGCCTGTACATAGCATGTAATTCGCGCCTGTTACAGGGAGTACAGAGCCGACCTGCGCAAACATGAAACAGCTGAATAGTATCAGGATGCCGCCTATCAGATATGACAGCCACGCTGTAGGGCCAGTAGTAGCAGACAGCTGACCAGGGACAATAAATATCGACGCGCCGACTATACAGCCGGTCATCAGGCTTATTGCCGACATAAGGCTAAGGTTCCGCTTTAAGCCGCCGCTTTCTGTTGAAGTTTCAGCCATAATAATTACCTCTCTAAAATTGAATTATAACACTAAATATTTATGCTTTCATTGGCTACCAGCATAAGCAGCTCTTCTTCTGCGACCTGCTCTTCTTTCTGGTTGAACACCAGCGCATGGAACTTGATGATGCCCTGATCAGGATGTGATTTCGACTTGCGCTTTTCAATAGCCTGGAATTTAACGTAAATGGTATCCTCGAAGCGGACAGGCTCCTGATAAGCGATCTGGAAATCAAGAATAGCACTTGTTGCTCCTTCAAACATCAATGTCTGGGAGATAAGTCCGGTGCTGACTATAAAAGTAACATTACCGTATGCTATACGGCTGCCGTATATCGTGCTCCTGCCATATACATCATTGGTATGTGTGGCGCTCCAGTCTCCGGAAAGGCCTGCAAAAGTAACGATGTCTGACTCTGTGATAGTACGTGCGCCAGTGATATATTCCTTGCCGATTTCCCATTCATCGAACAGCTTGCCCTTGAATTTATAATCTTTTAATTTCATTATAATAACCTCCGAATTGCAGTATTATTCCATGTGCTCTTTGTCAGTTGCCATGAGTATGATCCAGGTACCATCCATTATCTGTACATCATCCTGGTTGTACAGTTCAACTCTGTATGTTATGATCCCGCGGCCAGGTTTCTTTGAAAGGCGCATGGCAGTAGGTGTAAGGGCAAGATAAACGGTATCTCCCACATGTCCCGGATGCGTGTACTGCATATGCTGATCAAGAAGTCCGATATAGCTTCCGTCAAAGATCAGCGACTGGCAGCTTAATCCATTTGCAATAATGAAGGTAAGTCCGCCAGGAAGTACTCTTTCACCGAGAAAGCTCTTCTCTGCAAAAAATTTATTTGTGTAAAGAGGGTTATAGTCTCCTGACAATGCACAGTAACGTGAGACATCGTCCTCCGTGATAGTGCGTGCACAGCTTATATAGGTGCTGTTGAGTTCCCATTCATCATAAAGTTTCCCTTTAAAATCGTAATGTAATACTCCCATTTCTGTTTCTCCTCGTATAAAGCAATCTATTTGTATGTGCGGGCTACACCATCTGCAACCATCTCACTGATCTGCTCGTCAGTATAGCCAACGCCCTTGAGCACTTCTGCAGTATTTTCACCGAGATGAGGCGGCATGCTGCGTATCTGTCCAGGCGTTTCGCTCATTTTTACCGGTATGCCCTTGTCTTTATATTTGCCCATGCCCTCATATTCCATGTCAACGATCATATCCCTGGCTTTGATCTGAGGGTCTTCCATCATCTCGCTAACCTTGTATACAGGTGCGTACAGCTGTCCTTCAGCTTCCATGGCTTCCTCGATCTCCGCACGTGTTTTCGTAAGAGCCCATTTCTGAATAACATCATGCAAAAAGTCAATATCAGCCCATCTGCCCTCTGCCGTCTTGTATTCAGGCTTGTCTCCCAGATCAGGTCTGCCGATCGCCCTGGCAAAGGGACTCCAGTCTGTAGCATTGGCATTGCCGAGCTGGCAGTAGCCATCCTTCGCTTCAAAAAGATCATAAGGATACTCAGAAACGTCTCTGCAGCCTAGCCTCTCGGGCTCTTCTTTGAGCATTGATGCCTGAACGATAGTATGTTCCATCAATGCGACAAGAGAATCTGTCATAGCCACATCGATATACTGGCCTTTTCCGGTCTTCATCCTGTAGATAAGCGCATAGAGTATTCCCTGCGTAAGGAACATTCCGGCAATGCTGTCGCCGAACGCGACGCCTGATCCGGTAGGTTTGCCGTCAGGCCAACCTGTTATATAGACCATTCCGCTCATGCACTCGGCAAGATTTGAGTAGGCGCCCCTCTTTGCATAAGGGCCTGTCTGTCCATAGCCGGAAAGTGAAGCCATGATAATGTCAGGCTTGATCTGCTTCAGCGTTTCATAGTCCATACCAAGCTTCTTGGCTGTTCCCGGCTTAAAGTTTTCAACTACGATGTCAGCTGTTTTGACCAGTTCATATACTGCTTTCTTGCCTTCCTCCGATTTCATGTTGAGGGCAACGCTCTTTTTATTCCTGTTCATATACAGGTAATGGATGCTCTGTCCTTTATAAAAAGGATTCCAGTTTCTGGAAAGGTCTCCGTATTTCGGATTTTCAATTTTTATAACATCAGCGCCGAAATCGGCAAGCTGCATAGTCCCGATAGGGGCGGAATATGATGTAGTCAGATCAACAACTTTTATCCCTTCAAGGGGCAAATCACTCATGATTATATTACCTCCGTTATTCTTTTTATTCATCAAACTGCTGTATCACTTCTTCTCCCACCACATCTCGCCGTTATGCGGGATAAAAGGTATATCTTCCTTCGGGACCTGAAGTCCACGGTTCGTTGACTTGGGGCATACACCTACAAATGAGCCCTTTGCTACAAGAACAGGAGGTTCAATGATATTGCAGGCACTGCTCTGTCCTGACTTGTCGACCAGTTCACAGACCTTATATACTTCTGCTTCCCAGTCAAATGATGTGTTGCCGTAACGGCTGATCCATGTCTTTACTTCAAGATAATCTCCAAGTACCACGGGTACATACTGCTCTATATGCTTCCATGACGCGAGCAGTCCTTCGTCGCCGCCGTACATAACCGCCAGCTCTGTACCTGCGTCATCCATAAGTTCAATGATATGTGCACCGCTAACAAGGTTTCCCGCATAGTGACAATCGTTAAGTCCCATACGTAATCTCATCGTTCCACGTTCCATAATGTATCTCCTTCAAAAACTTACAAATCCAATTGGTAAATTGAGATTCTGTAAACCTGCAGTGTTCTGAGAATCCAAGTCAACAGTTAAACAAATCATTGCAATGATATGGTCACAGGCCTGAAACATTGTGAATCAAAAGTCAACACCATGTTGCTGCTTCCTGCATATCTGAATTCTAAACCGTGGTGCTGCAACACAGTCAATACATTTTTTAATAAATATTTTCTTTTTAAAAAGCAAAAACAGAGCCTCCATCCACATCGTTTCAGGCATTTACGCCATAACATGCCGGACAGAGACTCTGCTGTCGGATCTTGATATCAGTCAGTTTTCCATGATACTTTTTTATCTAAGTAAATTGTTCGCGATCACAACTCTCTGGACCTCATTCGTCCCTTCAAATATCTGGTAGATCTTCGCGTCACGCATGAGCTTTTCCACAGGATACTCCCTGGAATAACCATAGCCGCCGAATATCTGGACAGCATCCGTAGACACCTTCATAGCGCTGTCACCTGCATAGCACTTGGCAACAGAGGCTTCAAGTGAGCACTGGATACCATTCTGCTCCATTTCAAAGACCCTGTAGCACATAGCTCTTGCAGTCTGGCAGGCGATCTCCATGTCCGCAAGCTTGAACTGGAGTCCCTGAAGCCTGGCAATAGGTTTGCCGAACTGTACTCTTGTCTGCATGTAATCTTTGCAGAGGTCTATGCAATCCTGCATGATGCCTACAGCTACAACGCCTACGACCGGTCTTGCTATATCAAGAGTCATCATGGCAATCTTGAATCCATCCCCTACTTCGCCGATAACATTTTCCTTGGGAACTCTGACTTCATCAAAGTTTACGGTTGATGTGACCGATGTCCTTATGCCCATCTTGTCCTCATGTCCCATAACTGAGATTCCCGGGGTATCAGCTTTTACCAGGAAAGCAGTTAAGCCTTTTAAGCCCTTGCTCTTATCTGTCTGAGCAATAACAGTGAATATCTTCGCGTACTTCGCGCAGGTAATGAAACATTTTGTTCCGTTGATCACCCAGTCATCACCGTCAGGTTTTGCCATTGTAGAAACAGACCCGGCATCAGATCCGGCACCGGGTTCAGTGAGGGCAAAAGCTGCAAATCCGCCGTCCATAATAAGATCTGCGAACATCTGCTTCTGGTAGTCAGAACCAGCGACAAGCAGCGGCTTGAATCCCAGGGAGACAGCTCCCATGGATACCGCGATACCGGCATCAAAATACCCCAGCTGTTCAAATATCATTCCACTCGCCAGAGGCTCAAGACCTAGACCTCCATACTGTTCCGGTACATCCACAAGATGTATGCCCATCTCAAACAGTTTGTTGTAGACCTCCTCAAGAGGAAAATACGCGTCACGGTCCCACTGTGCTATGTACGGTTTTATTTCTTTCTCCCCGAACTTTCTGATCATATCAACATACTCTCTCTGATCATCTGTAAGCATCTGCCTAGTCGCCTTTGTCATAATATCAGTACTTCCTTTCCATCTTCGTCAGATATAACTTTAAGTTGTAAACATTCTAAACCGTATTACAACAACACAGTCAATGACCTTATGACAATTTTTTTACAATATTTTTGATTTACGCTTGACTGGATTGCTACAAAACAGATTAAGATAAGATTGGATCAGTAACTGATAATATAATCACACGATCGTTGTCAAGTTTCATGATTGATGATACATTATTGATGTGCGGCACCGGATAGCGGCGCTGCAGTATTCCTTGTAGCAACCAACCTCCCTGATCTGAATATTTCTATCAGATCTGTGGCATTCATATATGCAAATATATTGAGAAAGCTGCCAGGTATAACTATGAATGACGATATTAACAAATATATGACAAATAAGGAATTTACCGACCTTTGCAATATTACAAAGAATACCTTGGTATGGTACCAGAAAAAGGGACTTATCAAACCAAAACAGATAGGTGAAAATGGATACCACTACTATTCTTCAGAACAGTATTTTGATATCGATCTGATCAAATCATTGAAATGGACAGATACTTCTCTTGAAGCTTGTAAAGATTATATGAATAACAGATCTATCAATGACTTTATTGATATACTTCTTGAGCAGCAGGCCCAGATACAGGAAAAGCTGTATTCATTTATGTACCAGAAGTCCGTGATAGACAGGACCATCATGGCCTACACCGCAATGAAATACAGGTACAATGAGAATCCAAACCTAATCACGCTAAAGCCCCAGTATCTGCTTGCTGAAAAGTACCAGGAGGGAACCCCAATCCAGCACTTGGAGACGCTGCAGGAACTCTTCAATCTCTTTCGCAGATGTTATAAGACTTACGGAGTTTCTTCTTCAATGCTCAACGGTGTCCTTATTTCCAAAGAAGACGTAAGCAGTCATGTGTTTAACAAGGTATCGTATCTTCTGCTAAAGATTTCCGCCAGCATACCGATAGAAGACTGTATCACAGTACGGGCAGGGAAATTTGTTTCCTGCTTCCATAAAGGTAAAATTGAAGAAATCAGCAAAACATATGAATCCATGCTTGATTTTATTGATAAAAATAATCTGCTGATCGACGGAGACGCAATCGAAAGCGATTTTATAAATCATCTTACCAGCAATAATGAAGACGATTTCTCACGTGAGATCCTCATACCTGTCATTTCAAAACCAGTCCGCAGATAAAAATCAGCCTCCTGTGGTGATACGATTTCCCACAGGAGGCTGATTTTATGCTTGTCTGAATATTTCTTTTATTACTTTCTCACCTTATTCAAGAGATCACCTTTTCTGAGTCTTTCTGCGTTTTCCAATTACTGCTGCAATGGCCGCAAATGATAATGCCATCAATGCACAGTAACCGGCAACATCCGTGGTATCTCCGGTCTTAGGTGTACTCACAGTGCTCTCTGATGAACCTGATCCTTCTACAGTGACAACAATTTTATTTGTCGGAGTACTGGGGTTCTCAGGTTTATTGACAAATGGCTTACTGGGAGTATTTGTCAGTTCAGTATAAGCGACATTGCTTATGCGGCTTCCCTTGTCGACACAGGTATTTACTTTGACTGTCATCGAGAGAACAACTACCTGACCAGGTTCCATTGTCCTGACAAACCAGGATACATGCTGTCTGCCGTCAATAGCGCCACGTTCCCCGTCATTATCAGCAGAAACAAAATGCGTGTTTTTCGGTATATAATCTCGTACCCATATCCCGGTCAAGGTTGTATTACCCGTGTTTGTAAGTGTAATGCTATAAGTGATATTGTCACCGCACTTCACGGTTTTCCCATCGCAGTCTGAGGACTTTACAGCAGTATAAGAAGCTGTCTGTTTCTTTGTAACATACGTATTTGTTACAAAGAATCCCTTCGCTGCTGACCCGGTCACTGCCTCGGTGTAGCCGTCCATAGCCTGTTCCTTGACAGTGTAAGCGATCTCATTGCCTGTCGTGCTGTCGTACTTTGGCAGGTCAGTGAACATGTACTTCCAGCTGTTCTCGGCTGTCAGGGTCGCCGTGTCTTTCTTGACCCCGTCAGCATAGAGCTCTACTGTCGCCGACTTCCCGGCTGTTCCCACCCAGGTCTTGGTGACAGGGATGGATA
>Ga0160425_1000630_pt1 | contig 43391 bp, 36 predicted proteins | sample BioMet8_FD_108193 | JGI IMG/M metagenome (GOLD analysis project Ga0160425, IMG submission 108193) | Microbial communities from bioreactor (seeded with sewage sludge) at Lawrence Berkeley National Lab, California, USA - Biofuel... | ecosystem: Engineered > Bioreactor > Anaerobic > Unclassified ...
GCTTAGAAGGCAGTTGCTCTATCCAACTGAGCTACTGGCGCGAATATTGGAGCAGGTGACGAGAATCGAACTCGCATCCCCAGCTTGGAAGGCTGGTGCCCTGACCATTGTGCTACACCTGCGTTTGCCCTCCGAAGGAAATCGTCAGCTTTACGATAATACCATGGACGGCTTACTGTGTCAAGGGAATTTTCACATTTTCTTCCCGCGGAAAAAAGAAGGAAAACGCCGCCGGGCGGGGTGGGGGAGACCCTGCCGGACGCGGGAAAAACGGCGGAGCGGGCGCCTGCCCGCTCCGCTGGGCGGGATCATGCCAGGAAGCCCTTGAGAATGCAGTCCTCGGCCTCCTCCTCGGTGAGACCCAGCGTCTCCAGCTTCAGCAGCTGGTCGCCGGCGATCTTGCCGATGGCGGCCTCGTGGATCAGCTGCGCCTCGGTGCAGTTGGCGGCGATCTCCGGCACGGACTGGATCCTGGCCTCGTCCATGATGATGGAGTCGCACTGCACGTGGCCGAAGCAGCGGGCGTTGCCCACCACACAGGGCTTGAACCGCTGGGAGGAGGTGCCTCTGGCCACGGAACGGGAGATGACCCGCCCCTTGGAATCCGCCCCGTCCAGCACGATGTCCATGTCGGACTCGGCGGACTGCTGGCCGGAGGTCATCAGCCGCTCGGTGATGACGGCCTCGGCCCCGGGGCCGCAGACGATTTTCGTGTACCGCTTGGTGGAGTCGATGCCGCCGATCTGCACGGTGTCCATCTGGATGGAGGCGCCCTCCTCCAGATACACGACGGTCTGGGGGTTCATGATGCGTCCGCCCTTGCCGTCGCCCTCGCCGTAGTGCTTTTCGGAGTAGTGGACGTGGGAGTTCTTCCCCACGTAGAAGGTGTGGACGCCGTCGTGGCGGGAATCCTCGTTTCCGCAGTTGTGGATGCCGCAGCCCGCCACGATGTCCACGTCGCAGTCGGTGCCCACGTAAAAGTCGTTGTAGACCATCTCGGTGATGCCGGGCTTGGTGATGATGACGGGGATGTGGCACTGCTCGCCTTTGGTGCCGTCTTTGATGCGGATGTCGATGCCGGCCTTGTCGGTCTTGCCGGTGATCTCGATATGCTCGGTGGACTGCCGCCCGTCGCAGCCGCTGTCCTTGCGGATGTTGAAGGCGCCCACGGGCTTGCCCACCAGATCGGCGATCTTCTCCAGAAGCTCGCGATCCACTTCGGTATCCATCATTTCCCGTCGCCTCCCTTGGTCATCACCGGGCAGGAGCCCAGCGTGTCGGCCAGAATTTTGGGCAGAATTTCCTCCGGCGTGCCCCGGTGCTGGATGGCGCCGGCGCCCACCACCAGCACCTCGTCCGCCAGCGAGATGATGCGCTCCTGATGGGAGATGATGATCATGGTGGACTTGCCGCCGGCGTGGATCTGCTCAAAGGTCTCGGTGAGGCGGGCGAAGCTCCACAGGTCGATGCCGGCCTCCGGCTCGTCGAAGATCATCAGCTCGGCGCCTCTGGCCAGGATGGAGGCGATCTCGATGCGCTTGACCTCGCCGCCGGAGAGGGACACGTCCACCTCCCGGTCCAGATAGTCGTTGGCGCACAGGCCCACCCGGGTCAGATACTGGCAGCACCGGTCCTTGGAGAGATTGCTGTCGCCCGAGGCGATGGACAGCAGGTCCCGGACGGTGATGCCCTTGAACCGGGGGGGCTGCTGAAAGCCGTAGCTGATGCCGCGGCGGGCCCGCTGGGTGATGTCCAGCGCGGTGATGTCCGTGCCGTTCCAGAGAATCTGACCGTCGGTGGGGCGGACGAGGCCCATGATGATCTTGGCCAGCGTGGTCTTGCCGCCGCCGTTGGGGCCGGTAAAGACCACCAGCTGGTGATCGGGGATGGTCAGGGAGATGTCGTTCAGGATGCCCAGCTCGCCGCCCTCGTCCCGGACGGAGTAACTGATATGGTTCAATTCCAGCATAAGACGCTTGATTCCTCCTCTTTTGGCCGTGAAGAAAAAGACTTCTGTAACTCATTAAATATAGCAGACTCCCGTCGGAAAAGCAAGATACTCCGTATAAACGCGGGGAAGCAGGCTCCGCCGCCTGTCAACAGCGGCGCGGCCCCGGCATAGCTTGTGAGGAAAGGGAGGATGTTATGATGGATCAGAACCTGCGCGGCGGGGAGACCGCCGCTCCCTACGACTACCGCCGATTCGACCGGGTCTGGCAGCGTCTGGCGCCCGGCGGGGAGGACGCCGTCCCGGAAACCGCCCCGCAGCCCGCGGCGGCCCTGCCCGGAGCGGAGGAGGACCCCTGCTGCATGGGCACCGCCGCCGGGGAGATGCTGGAGGTGCTGGAGGGCTTCATCGAGGACGAGGCGGCGGATTTCCGCTACTATCTGGCGCTGGCGGCGCAGGCGCCGCCGTGGGCGCGGCAGACCCTGCGGGGGATGGCGGCGGACGAGGCGGATCACGCCCGGCGGCTGATGGCGGTGTGCTATCTCATCACCGGGCGGAGCAGCTGCCCCGCGGTGAGCTGGGACCGGGTGTATATCGGCGGCTGGTGTCCGGCCCTGCGGGAGCGGTACCACGCGGAGGCCTGCGGCGGGCTCAACTATCTCCGGGCCGCCGAGGGTACCACCGACCCGTGCCTCGCCAAAATCCTCACCCGGCTGTCGGAGGACGAGTACCGCCACGCCGAGCAGCTCACCGCCCTGCTGGAGCGTTCCCTCCGCGGGGGTTGCAGCCGCTGAGGGATGGGTGTATAATCACATCCGGACACACTGGGATTTTGCGGCACAAAGGAGCGATTGCAATGAAGGAATGTATCTCCCGTCCCGCGGCGCTGGCGCTGCTGCGGACTTATAACGCCGAGCCCTTCCACATCCAGCACGGGCTGACGGTGGAGGGCGTCATGCGCTGGTACGCCGGCGAGCTGGGCTATGGCGAGGACGCCGATTTCTGGGCCGCGGTGGGCCTGCTGCACGACGTGGACTTTGAGAAGTGGCCGGAGCAGCACTGCCGCAAGGCGCCGGAGCTGCTGCGGGCGGCCGGCTGTTCGGAGGAGTTCGTTCACGCGGTGTGCAGCCACGGCTTCGGCCTGTGCAGCGACGTGGAGCCCGAGGCGGAGATGGAGAAGGTTCTCTTTGCCGCCGACGAGCTGACGGGCCTCATCGGCGCCGCGGCTCTGATGCGCCCCTCCAGGTCCGTGCAGGATATGGAGCTCAAGAGCCTGAAGAAAAAATTCAAGGATAAGAAGTTCGCCGCCGGCTGCTCCCGGGAGGTCATCGAGCAGGGCGCGGAGCGGCTGGGCTGGGAGCTGGACACCCTGCTGGAGCGGACGCTGGAGGCCATGCGCGCCTGCGAGGAGAGCGTCGCGGCGGAGATGGCCGCGCTGGGCCTGTAAGGGCGCGGAAAAAATTTTTCCCGAAAACGGAAACCAAACGCGCCTCAGGCGCGTCTTATAAACAGGGCGGTGAGGCCGCCCTGTTTTTTGTGTGCCTGAGGGGGCGGAAGCCCGGAGGGCGCGATACCTGCTTCGCCGGAGTGCCGCGGAGAAGCAGAAAGCGAAAAAAGGGAGCGAAAACATGAAAAAATTACTGCGGATCGGAGTGATGCTCCTGGTCTGCTGTCTGCTGCTGACCATGGCTGCCGGCGCCCAGCAGACCAAGCTGATTGCCCTGACCTTTGACGACGGGCCCAGTCCGGAATACACGCCGCAGGTCCTGAGCATTCTGGAGCGCAAGCACGTCGATGCCACCTTCTTCCTGATCGGCCGGTGGCTGCGCAACAACGACGGGATGCTCAAGCGCGAGGTGGAGGACGGCGACCAGATCGCCAACCACACCTGGGGCCATGTGCGGCTCACCGGCCTGTCCGACGGGGAAATCCGCGAGAGCGTCAGCGACACCGCCGCCGCGCTGACCAAAATGACCGGCCTGACGGAGAACTTCGTGGTGCGCCCGCCCATGGGCGCCCGGAACAGCCGGGTGCTGGCGGACATCAGCGCGCCGGTGATCCTTTGGAGCGTGGACGCCGCCGCCGGCAAACAGGTGCCGGCCAAGGAGCTGGTCCGCCGGACGCTGGCCAAGGCCTCCGACGGCGGCATCATTCTGATGCACGATTCCACGCAGGCCAACGTGGACGCGGTGGAGGGCATCATCGACGGCCTCCACAGCAGGGGCTACGAGCTTGTCACCGTGCGGGAGCTGTTCCGTCTGAAGGGCGTGGCGCTGAAGAACGGCGTCCTCTACCAGCGGGCGGAGAACGGCAATCCCCAGAGCTATCCCGAATCCCGCCTGTCCCAGCACTGGGCCTACAGCGACATCCGGGCCGTGTCCGACGCCGACTATATGAAGGGCGACGTGAGCGGCTGGCATCCCAACCGCTATCTCAGCCGGGGACAGGCCATCACCATCCTCTGGCGGATGAGCGGCAGCCCCCGCCCGGAGCAGAGCGCCTCCTTCCCGGACGTGCCTGCCGGGTCGTATTACGCCAGGGCCGCGGCGTGGGCCAGGGAGAACGGCATCTCGCAGGGCGACGCCGGAAAGTTCCGGCCCAACTCGCTGGTGACCCGGGAGCAGCTGTACGCGCTGGTCTGCCGTCTGGCGGAGCTGCAGGGGGAGACCAAGCCCCGGACGGACACCCCCGTCTCCTACGGGGACGACGCGCGCATCGACAGCTGGGCCGCCGACAGCGTCAACGCCATCCGGCGCATGGGCTTTGCCTCTAAGAACGACGTGGAGATCTTCCGCCCCAGGGACTGGGCCACAAGGGCCGAGACGGCGGAGCTGATCCACTGGTACAGCGGTCTCGCCGCATCCTGAGAAACCGCGCCCCCGGAGCATGGCAGCGTCGCTGTCCGGCTCCGGGGGTTTGCCGTCCGGGGGGGAAAATTTCCCGAAACCGGCGGTTTGCGCGGAAAAGCGTCTCCGCCGTCCGGAAGGCTGGGGAACGCGGCGTTTCCGGGCCGGTGCCGTCTTGACATTTCCGCTCCGGCATGATATTCTTTTTCATCATGAGAGCACCTGCGTCCCCGCATCGGCGGCGCGGGCGGAATATAGAAATGGAGATCTGCATTATGGAAAGAATCAAGACTCTTGAAACCCGCAATCTTTGCGAGAGCGCCAGGAAGGGCGGCTGCGGCGAGTGCCAGACTTCCTGCCAGTCTGCCTGCAAGACCAGCTGCGGCATTGCCAATCAGAAGTGCGAGAACGCCGGCAAGTAAGAAAAGCTGATAAGAAATGCCGCCGTACGGCGGCATTTCAGGTTATCGAAAAGCCTCGCAGAGTTCGCGCCCGCAGGCGCGAAAAAAGTAAACTCTGTTTTCGCCCGCGGCGTGTACGTGGGCGAAAACACTTCTCGCGGAGCGAGCGTCGGATCGTCCGCCTTTGGCGGACAACCGAGGCGCAGAGCGCAGTGCATCCCTCTTGTCAAAGAAGTCCCCGGACTTCTTTGACAAGCTGAAATGCCGCCATACGGCGGCATTTTTTATGGCTTCAACGGAGGAACTATGGTACATCAATATCAACTCAACGGATACAACATCGTGCTGGACACCTGCTCCGGCTCCATTCACGCCGTGGACGAGGTGGCCTACGACGTGATCGCCCTCTATCCCGGCAGAAGCGCCGGGGAGATCGCGGACGCCCTGCTGGAAAAATACGCGGATCGCCCCGATGTCACCCGGGAGGAGCTGCTCCGGTGCGTCGGGGACGTGGCGGCGCTGGAAAAGGCCGGCAAGCTCTTCACGCCGGACACCTTCGCCCCGCTGGCGGCCGCCTTCAAGGAGCGCAGCGGCGGCGTGGTGAAGGCCCTGTGCCTCCACGTGGCCCACACCTGCAACCTCAACTGCGCCTACTGCTTCGCCAGTCAGGGCAAATACCACGGCGACCGGGCGGTGATGAGCTTCGAGGTGGGCAGGCAGGCGCTGGACTTTCTGGTGGCCCACTCCGGCACCCGGACGAATCTGGAGGTGGACTTCTTCGGCGGCGAGCCGCTGATGAACTGGGACGTGGTGAAGCGGCTGGTGGCCTACGCCCGCAGCATCGAAACCGCCGCGGGCAAGCGCTTCCGCTTCACCCTGACCACCAACGGAATGCTCATTGACGACGACGTGATCGACTTCGCCAACCGGGAGATGAGCAACGTGGTGCTCTCGCTGGACGGGCGGAAGGAGATCCACGACCGCTGCCGGGTGGACTGCGCCGGCAACGGCAGCTGGGAGCGCATCGTTCCCAGATTCCAGAAGCTGGTGGCGGCCCGGGGCAACAAAAACTACTATATGCGCGGCACCTTCACCCACGCCAACCCGGACTTTCTCAAGGACATCGACGCTATGCTGGATCTGGGCTTCACCGAGCTGAGCATGGAGCCGGTGGTCTGCGCCCCGGACGATCCCGCCGCCCTGACGCGGGAGGATCTGCCCGTGGTGCTGAAGCAGTACGAGCTGCTGGCGGAGAAGATGATCCGGCGGCAGAAGGAGGGGCGGCCCTTCACCTTCTATCACTATATGATCGACCTCACCGGCGGCCCCTGCATCTACAAGCGCATCTCCGGCTGCGGCTCCGGCACGGAGTACATGGCCGTGACGCCGTGGGGCGACCTGTACCCCTGCCATCAGTTCGTGGGGGAGGAGAGATTCCGCCTGGGCGACATCTGGCACGGCGTGGACAACACCGCCGTGCAGGAGGAGTTCCGGAGCTGCAACGCCTACACCCGTCCGGAGTGCGCGGACTGCTGGGCCAGACTGTACTGCTCCGGCGGCTGCGCGGCCAACGCCTATCACGCCACCGGCAGCATCCGGGGCGTGTACGGGTACGGCTGCGAGCTGTTCCGCAAGCGGATGGAGTGCGCCATCATGGTTCAGGTGGCGGAGAAGCTGGGCGAATAAACCGGGGCGCGCCCCGGAGAAAGGGCAGGTGCGGGCCGTGGAGACCCCCATCGCGGATTTCGTCGGCGCATACGCCCGCAGCGGCGTTTCGCGCCTGCACATGCCGGGGCACAAGGGCCGCGGCCCGCTGGGCTGCGAGGCGCTGGACATCACCGAGGTCTCCGGGGCGGACGCTCTGTACGAGGCCGCGGGGATCATCGCCCGCAGCGAGGCCAACGCCGCGTCCCTGTTTGGCACGGCGGCCACCTTCTATTCCACGGAGGGGTCGTCCCAGTGCATCCGGGCCATGCTGTATCTGGCCCTGCTCCGGGCGCCCCGCACCGAGCGGCGGCCCGTGATCGCGGCGGCCCGCAACGCCCACAGGACGTTTCTGCTGGCGGCGGCGCTGCTGGATTTCGACGTCGCGTGGCTGTGGCCGGAGGACGGGAGCTTTTCCCTGTGCCGCTGCGCCGTGACGCCGGAGGGGCTGGACCGGGCGCTGGCCGCCCTGCCGGAGCCGCCGGCGGCGGTGTACGTCACCTCGCCGGACTATCTGGGCGGCGTGCTGGACGTGGCGGGTCTGGCGGAGACGGCCCACCGCCGGGGCGTCCCCCTGCTGGTGGACGACGCCCACGGCGCCTACCGCCGCTTTCTGCCCGACGGCGGCCATCCCGTGACGCTGGGGGCGGACCTGTGCTGCGATTCCGCCCACAAGACGCTGCCGGTGCTCACCGGCGGGGCCTATCTCCACGTGGGGCCGGCCGCCCCGGCGGAGTTCGCGGAAAACGGGAAGCGGGCGCTGGCGCTGTTTGGCTCCACCAGCCCGTCGTATCTCATCCTGCAGTCGCTGGATCTGGCCAACCGCCGTCTGGCGGACGGGGCCTATCCCCGGCAGCTGGCCGCCTGCGCGGAGCGGCTGGAGCGGCTGCGCGCCGCCCTGGGGGCCAACGGCTGGCAGACGGCCCAGAGCGATCCGCTGAAGCTCACCGTGGCGGCGGCGGACAGCGGCTGGGAGGGGCCGGCGGCGGCGGAACGGCTGCGCCGCGGCGGCGCGGAGTGCGAGTACGCCGACCCGGATTTCGTGGTGCTGATGGCCTCGCCGGACAACCGGGAAGAGGATTTCCGCCGGGTGGAGGCGGCGCTGGGCCGCAATCCCCGGACGGGGCCGCTCCGGCGGCCCGCCCTGCGCCTCGCCCCGCCGGAGCGGGTGCTCACCCCCCGGCAGGCGGCCTTCGCCCCGTCGGAGACGGTGGCGGCGGACCGGGCCGTGGGCCGGGTGCTGGCGGACCCCTCCGTGGGCTGTCCCCCCGCCGTCCCGGTGGTGGTGAGCGGAGAGCGCATCGGGGCGGACGCGGCGGCCATCTTCGCCCGCTGGGGCATCGGCTCCGTCCGGGTGATCCGCTGACGGTTCGGCGGAAAGGCGTCTGTATGCGCAGGGCGGCGCAGGGAAGTTTCCCTGCGCCGCCCTGTTTTTGCCCGTCTGCGCCTGCTGACTGACTGCGCCCGTTCGCCTGCCCGCGTCCGTCTGCGCCCGGCCGCCTACCCGCGCGGGGGCTGCGCGCCCCTGTACCGCCGGACGGCGTCCTCCAGCGCGCGGCGGAGGAGCTGCGGGTCCACGGGCTTGGCGAGATGGCCGTTCATCCCGGCGTCGAGACAGCGCCGGACGTCGTCCTCAAAGGCGTCCGCGGTCATGGCGAGGATGGGCACCGCCGCCGCGTCGGGGCGGTCCATGGCCCGGATGAGCCGGGTGGCCCCGACCCCGTCCAGCACGGGCATCCGGATGTCCATGAGCACCGCGTCGTACTGGCCGGCGGGGGAGGCGGCGAACCGCTCCGCGCCCTCCTGCCCGTTCCGGGCGCAGTCCACGAAGGCGCCCAGCTCCCGCAGCTGCAGGGCGGCGATCTCGGTGTTGACGGGGTTGTCCTCGCACAGAAGAATCCTGCATCCCGCCAGCGAGAAGGGCTCCGGCTCCTGCCCGGCGGGCTTTTCCGCCGCGGCCGCGGCGGTCTCCAGCGGCAGATCCACGGTGAAGCGGGTGCCCTGCCCCACGCGGCTCTCCACGGAGATGGCGCCGCCGAGAAAGTCCACCATCCGCTTGACGATGGACAGCCCCAGCCCCGTCCCGCCGGCGCCCTCGGCCTCCGGCCGGTGCTCCTGGGCGAAGGGCTCGTAAATCCGCTTCAGAAATTCCTCACTCATGCCGATGCCGGTGTCCTCCACCACCAGCCGGCGGGTACAGCCGGCCTGCGGCGGCTCCAGAGCGGACACCCGCAGGGCGATGCTGCCTCCCGGCAGGGTGTATTTCACGGCGTTGGAGAGCAGGTTCAGCACGATTTTCTCCAGCTTGGAGCGGTCCCCCCAGAGGAGCTCGGCGGGGATTTCCTCCCGGCGGATGAGCAGCCGGATGCCCTTCTGCTCCGCGGAGGGGCGGACGGCGGTGGCCACGGTCTCGATCAGCGCCCGGCCGTCGAAGGCCTCCGGCTGGAGGGTCAGCTTGCCGCTTTCGATGCGGGAGAGCTCCAGCGTGTCGTTGACCAGATTCATCAGCAGTTCCCCGGAGGAGCGGATTTTCAGCAGGTACTCCTGCTTCTTCTCCGGGCTCGCCTCCCGGACGGCCAGATCGGTGAAGCCCAGAATGCCGTTGAGGGGCGTGCGCAGGTCGTGGCTCATGCTGGAGAGGAAGGCCGATTTGGCGGCGTTGGCCTCGTCGGCCTCCTGCTTGGCCGCCTGCAGGGAGGCGCTCAGCCGCTTCTGCCGGCGGTACCAGACCCGCTGGTAGACGATGACGGACAGGGCGAAGAGCAGCAGGACCGTCACCGCGGCGATGACCAGCCCCCAGACCGGGTTCAGGTACAGGTAGTCCAGCAGGCCGATATGCTCCGCGGAGCCGGCCGTGTGCCTGAGCACCGTGTCCTGCACGAAGCCGTTCCGGACGCTCTCGGCGCTTTTGCTGAGCAGCGAGAGCAGCAGGTAGTCGTTCTTTGCCGCCACGCCGATGGAGATGTCCACCTCCGCGTCCGGCAGCAGGGAGACCCGCAGGCGGCTGCGGATGTCATTGGCCAGATACTGCTGGGCGTCGGCGTAGTAGAGGATGGCGGAGTCGCACGCGCCGGAGGCCACCGCCTTCACCGTGTCGGTCACGGTGGGCCGGACGGAGAGCTCGTACTGCTCCGCCAGCGGGGTCTTGGCCAGCTTTTCGGGGATGGTCCCCTCCGGCACCGCCGCGGTTTTGATTTCTCCGGAGTCGCCGATCCGGGTGAGCCGGGCCAGCGAGAGGCTGATGTAGGAGCCGGTCAGCTTGTACCCCTTCTTTTCCGCGGCGGAATAGTCCCATCCGGTGCCGATCACCAGATCCGCGGAGCCGGTGTCCAGCAGGCTCTGATAGGCGCTGCGGGAGCTGCAGGGCACCGCCTCCCAGCGGATGCCCGCCCGCCGGGCGATCTCCGCGAAGATCTCCGGCAGGATGCCCTTTGCCTCGCCGTCCTCAAAATAGGAGTAGGGGGCGTTGTCCGGACAGACGGCCGCCCGGAGCACCGTCCCGGCCTGCGCGGCCAGATAGGCGCGCTCCGCCGCGGACAGCTGCAGATCCTCGCCGCTGTCCGGGGTGTAGTACCGGTTGTACAGCTCCGTGCGCCAGTTGGGGGCGGCCACGTCCAGCTGCCCCACCGCCTCGTTGATCCGGCTCAGCAGGTCGCTGTCGTTCCGGCGCAGCATGAGGTAGTAGGGCGAGGGGTCGAATTGCTCCACGATCCACTCGCTGCGGAGGGGGCGCAGGCTGCTGGTGACGGCGGCGTCCACCGCGCCCGCCTGCAGCGCCTGCTCCAGCGCGCCGAGGCTGTCGTAGGGCACCGGCGTGTAGGAAAAGCCCTGCCGGGCGGCGAAGCCGGCGAATTTTTCGGCGTGGCTGTTGTCCCGGATGACGCCCACCCGGAGGCCCGCGTAGGTGGCCGTGTCCCCGGCGACGACGGCGTTGTTTCCGGCCCGGACGGTCATCATGGTGTAGCTGGTGCCGAAGGCCTCGTCGGAAAAGGCGAAGCGGGCCTCGTTCTCCGGGGTTTTCTGCACGCAGGTCAGCAGATCCAGCCGCCCGTCCAGCAGCATCGTCTCCATCTCGCCCCAGGAGGCCGCGCCGTCCGTGTAGGCGTAGGTCAGGTTGGCGTGCTGGGCCATCAGCTGCAGAAGGTCGTAGCCGTAGCCCGTGCGCTCCCCGTCGGCGCCCACCTCGTAAAAGCCCTCAAAGGGGAACATCCCCACCCGCACCGTGCGGGAATCCGCCGCCGCAAGGGCGGGCGGGAGCGCACAAGCAGCGCGGCCAGCAGTGCTGCCGCGCGGAAAAACAGGCGCCGCGATCCGGCCCGAAGCCCCGGTCTCCACTGGGGGCGCAGACTGTCCGCCCTCAAGCCAGCTCGTCCAGACGATCCTGCACCTCGTCCGCCGCGTCCTCGGCCTCCTCGTGCAGCTCGCCCCAGTCCTCGTAAGCCTCGCTCCCCATGTCCGCCGGCTCCCGCCGGTCCAGCTCCGCGAGATAGGCCTGCAGCCGCCCCAGCAGCGCAGTCAGCTCCTCCCGGTCCATGGCGTCGAGATGGTCCATTTCCCCGTAAAGCGATTCCGGGTCCGTCAGTCCGCCCATATGTCCTCCTTCCGCGGGGTTCCCCCGCGCTCCGCGTTGTAGCTGCCTCGATTGTATCAGAGCTTTTCGCCCTTTTCAATTCCCTGCGCGCGGTCTTTTCACAAAAAGGGGAATAAAGATGTGGGGGCGAGTTTACAACCGGCGCGGATGGCTTTATAATGGGGAAAAAGCCGCCTTCCGCGGGCGAAAAGGCTCCGCGGGAAGGGGCTGCGCTCGGCTGCGGCACGCGCACTCCATCGGCACGCCCCGGCAGCGAGGACCGGGGGCGGATGCCGGTCTGAAAGCGGGGGGTTCCATGAATTTGCAGGCCATCGCCGCGGCGGACGGCTTCGGCATCACGCTGATGCTGATGCTGCTCATCAGCGCGGGGAAGAACATCCGGCGCAGCGACCGCAGCGAGAAGATTTTTTACGCCATGATCTGGGCCACCGCCGCGCTGTGCGGAATGGAGATGGCCAGCTTTCTCATCGACGGGCGGCAGTTTCCGCTGGCCCTGCCGCTGAACTGGCTGCTCAACGCCCTGCTCTTTTCCACCAACGCGGTCTTTGTGTACCTCTGGACGCTGTACATCGACTTCAGGCTGTTCGGCAAGACGGAGCGTCTCCGCCGGCGCCACCTCCGGCTGGCGATCCCCATGCTGGGGGTGCTGGGACTGGTGGCGGCCAGCTTCTTCCGGCCGCTGATCTTCACCGTCTCCCCCGGCAACGTGTACGCCCGGGGGCCGCTGGCGGCCGTTCCGTTTCTGGTGAGCTTTTTCTATCTGGGCTGGGCGGAGACTGCGATCTACACCACCAGAAGCAACGACAGGCGGTACCTGTTCATTCCCTCCGTCCTTTTCATTCTGCCGATTCTGGCGGGCAGCATCCTGCAGCTGCTGTTTTACGGACTGTCCCTGCTGTGGCCGGCGCTGTCCGTCTCCATGGTCTCCGTCTACATCAACATCCAGTGCGAGTTCTCCTCGGTGGACCCCCTCTCCGGGGTCTACACCCGGCAGTATCTGGACGAATTCCTGCGCCGTCTGGACGGCCGGCGCGCCTGCGGCGGCGTCATGATCGATCTGGACCGCTTCAAGCGGATCAACGACACCTTCGGCCATCAGGCGGGAGACGACGCCATCCGGGACTTCGGCCACCTGCTCCGCTCCTCCGCCGACAGTCGGGACGTCATCGCCCGCTACGGCGGGGACGAGTTCGTGCTGCTCCGCCCGGACGCCGGGACGGAGGAGCTGCAGTCCTTCGCCGCCTCCTTTGCCCGCCGGGTGGAGGCGTTCAACGCTTCCCGCAGCCGCCCCTACGCCCTGGGCTGCTCGCTGGGGACCGGCGCCTACGTGCCGGGCCGCACCACGGTGGACGAATTCCTGCGCAGCATGGACGCATCCATGTACGAGAGCAAAAAAATGCGGAGCGGCGGCCTGCCGGACCGCCGGGGCCGCAGCCCCGCCGCGGAGCCGTCCGACCCCGGACAGCCCGCTCCCGGCGAAAGCTGAGCCCGCCCACAATTCAGTCCCACAGGAGGACGCATTATGACCGCAAGAACGATCCGCAGGGCGCTGGCGGCGGCCGCTGCGCTGTGTATCCTGCTCACCTGCCCCGCCGCCGCGGGCCCCTCCGCCGGACGGCGCACCGTCCGCGTCGGCCTGTTCGACGTGGACACCCAGGGCACCGCCAACGGCCAGAACCGGACGGTGGCCTTTGAAAAAGACTATCTGCAGGCCGTGGCGGAGTATGCCAACTGGGACTGCATCTACATTTCGGCCCCGTGGAAGGACTGTCTGGAGATGGCCAGAGACGGCCGTCTGGACGTTCTGATGGACGTGACCAGGACGGAGGAGCGCGCCGGGTGGTACGATTTTTCCTCCGAGCCCATGGGCACGGAGCTGTGCTACCTGTACGGACGGGAGGGCACCTCCCTGCAGTACGGCGATCCGGCGGGCTTCGACGGGATCACCGTGGGATACGAGGAGGGCGGCACCATCATCGACTCCTTCCGGGAGTACGCGCAGTCGGCGGGCTTCACCTTTCAGGCCAAACCCTATGCCGACGGCTCCGCCATGTTCACGGGGCTGGACAGCGGCGAGGTGGACGCGGTGGTGCAGACCAGCTTTTACGATACGCCGCCGGGCCACGTGATCCTTGCCAAGCTGAGCCCCAGCCCGGTGTACATCATCACCAGCAAGGCCCGGCCGGAGCTGAAGCTGGAGCTGGACGGCGCCATGGCCCAGCTGTTCAGCTACAATCCCGGCTTCAGCACGGATATGTACCAGTACCACTTCGGCGGCGCGGCCTCCCAGACCGCGGGCTACACCCAGGAGGAAAAGACGTATCTCGCCTCCCGGCCGGTGGTGTACGTTTTCTATGAGACCAACTGGGCGCCCTTTGAATACGACAAAGACGGAGAGGCCGCCGGCATCACGCCGGAGATCATCCGCGCCGTGGGCAGGGACACGGGCATCGACTTCCGCTTCGTGCTGTCCTCCTCCACCCGGAACGTCTATCAGGACATCGGCGACACGGCGGACGCCGTCATGGCGGTGAGCTACGACTATACGTGGGCCAACAGCCACGATCTGCTGGTGACCCAGCCCTACGTGTCCGGCTCGATCATGCGGGTGATGCGCAGGTCGGACGGGGAGCCCCGCACCGTGGCCGTGGTGGCGGACAGCTATCTGGCCCAGAAGGTCCTGGAGCACTATCCCCGGCTGAAGGCCATCGAGTACCTGAACGCTTCCGAGTGCATGGACGCGGTGGCGGGCGGCGCGGCGGACTGCACGTATCTCAGCTACTATCAGGCCAGCTACTACCGCTCCATGAACGGCTACGAGAGCTTCAGCTACCAGCCGGAGGAGAACATCCGGCAGGGCATCTCGCTGGGCGTCACCAAGGAATCCGACCCGCGGCTGTTCGGCATCCTCTCCAAATCGCTTCAGCGCATCGCCGCCAGCGATACCCAGAGCATTCTCAACGAGAGCAGCAAGCTGTCCGAGCCCCTGTCCCTTCAGCTGGTGCTGCGCCGCTACCCCGTGCAGATGGCGCTGCTGTTCGGCTCCATGGGCACGCTGGTGGGCCTGCTGGCGATCCTGCTGGTCAGCTCCAGCAACCGCAAGCGCCAGAACGTCCGGCTGGCCGCCGCCATGCGGGAGGCCGAGGCCGCCAACAGCGCCAAGAGCGAGTTCCTCTCCCGCATGAGCCACGACATGCGCACGCCCCTCAACGGCATCATCGGCATGACCTATCTGACGGGGAAGCTGGACCTGCCGCCGGAGGCGCAGGAAAATCTGCAGAAGATCGGCGTCTCGTCCCGGTTTCTGCTGAATCTCATCAACGACCTGCTGGATATGACCAAGGCCGAGAGCGGCAAGATCGAGCTGCACCCGGAGCCCTATCCGCCGGAGGAATTCCACCGCTATATCGACGCGGTGATCCGCCCGCTGTGCGAGGGGAAGAACCAGATCTTCACCGAGGAGGTTCACCTCCCGGACGGGGTCGTTCCCGTGATAGACAAGCTGCGGGTCAACCAGATCGTGTTCAACCTGCTGTCCAACGCCGTGAAGTACACGCCGGAGGGCGGCACCATCCGCTATACCGCCCGGATGGACGCGCGGCCCGGAAACCGGCTGGCCGTCCGCCTTCAGGCGGCGGACAACGGCGTGGGCATGAGCGAAAAATTCCAGAGCGTGCTGTTCACCCCCTTCACCCAGGAGGCGCGGGACGACAACTCCGAGGCCCGGGGCTCCGGGCTGGGGCTGGCCATCACCAAGCGGCTGGTGGAGCTGATGGGCGGCACCATCTCCGTGGAGAGCGCCATCGGCGCCGGGTCGGTGTTCACCGTGGAATTTGAGACCGACTGCGTTCCGGCGGGGGACGGCGCCCCCGCCGACGGCCCGGATCAGCCCGCGGGGGACGAGAAGCTGCTGGCCGGGCGGCACGTGCTGCTGTGCGAGGATCACCCGCTGAATCAGGAGATCGCCCAGGCCCTGCTGCGGGAGAAGGGCATGACCGTGGAGATCGCCGACGACGGCCAGCGGGGCGTGGAGGCCTTCCGCCGCTCCCCGGCGGACTATTACGACGTGATCCTCATGGACATCCGGATGCCCGTGATGGACGGCTATCAGGCCGCCCGGGCCATCCGGGGCCTGAGCCGCCCCGACGCGGCGGCGGTGCCGATTCTGGCCATGTCGGCGGACGTGCTGGCCGACGACATCCAGCGGTGCCGGGCGGCGGGAATGAACGGCCACATCGCCAAGCCCATCGACCCCCAGACCCTGTACCGGGAGATCGCGGCGGCCATTGCCGCCCGCCCCTGAGAAGACCGCCCCGCCCGTCCGCCTTTCTTGACAGCCCTGCCGGATTGCGGTATGATGGCCCAAAAGAGATGAACGGCGGGGCGTCGCCCCCCGGAAAGCGAGGAATGTTCCATGAAGGCAGTACCCATGGGGGCCGCCACATACACCTCCCAGCTGCGCACCAGAATCAACGAGTTTCTGCGGGACGAGCTGAAGGCCTGCGGCAGGGGAGAGCTGGTGCCCAGCTACGGCGCCGTGCTCTCGGTGGTCTACAAAAACGACGGCAGAGCGCAGATCAAGACCGTTTACGATGCCCTGTGCAAGCAGAAGACCACCATTACGGAGAGTATCAACCGTCTGGTGAAGCTGGGCTATCTCACCAAGGAGGCCTGTCCCCGCGACGCCCGCTGCACCTATGTGCGGGCCACGGACAAGGCCCTCTCCTTCCGGGAGGACTTCGAGCGCATCTCCCTGGAGCTGCGGGAGAAGATTTTCGCCGGCTTTTCCGAGGAGGAGCGCCAGACCTTCGTGGATCTGATGGTCAGATCCATCGGCAACTTTCAGTGAAAAAAAAGCAGCTGTCCGGGTTCGCCCGGACAGCTGCTTCAGCTTGTCAAAGAAGTTCAGGGACTTCTTTGACAAGGGGGATGCGCCCTGCGCCTCGGTTGTCCGCCAAAGGCGGACAATTCGACGCTTGCTCCGTGAGAAGTGTTTTCGCCCGCGTACACGCCGCGGGCGAAAACAGATTTTACTTTTTTCGCGCCTGCGGGCGCGAACTCTGCGAGGTTTTTCTGACAGTCTGAGCTGTCCGGGCAAACCCGGACAGCTCATTGCCCCCCGGAGCCGACGGCTCCGGGGGGCAATGCCGTATGCGGTTCAGGAGCGGGGGCCGCCCTTCGCCCGTTTGCGCCCGCTGGCGCCGGGAATGTTCAGCTCTGCGCGGTATTTGGCCACCGTCCGCCGGGAGATGACGATGCCCACCCCCGCCAGCGCCTGGGCCAGCGTATCGTCCGAGAGGGGAGCGGCGGGGTCCTCCGCGCCGATGAAACGCTGCAGCTGCTGCTTGACGGCCTGCGCGGAGACGGCGCTGCCCCCGCTGGTCTGCAGGGGAGCGGTAAAGAGGCTGCGCAGGGGAAACACCCGGCCCTCGAACTGGATGTACTTGCCCTTCACGGCCCGGCTGACGGTGGAGGGGTGAACCTCCAGCTGCTCGGCCAGCTGGTTCATGGCCATGGGCTGCAGGGGCGCGCCGCTGAGAAAATACTCCCGCTGGAGCCGCACCACGGCCTCCAGCACGCGGGAGATGGTGCCGTACCGCTCCTGCACGCCGGAGAGCACCGCCCGGGCCTCCGTCAGCTTTTCCCGCAGATAGGGATGCGCGTCCTGATATTCGTTCTGCTTGAGCATGGCGCAGTATTCCGGGTCGAGGGAGAGCCGGGGCAGGATCAGATCGTTCATCTCCACGGAGAGCTGTCCGTGCTCCCGGCGGATGACGGCCTCAGGCTGGATATAGGCGCTGCTCTCGCCGGTGTAGAAACCCCGGGAGGGAATGGGGTTCAGGGAGCGGACGACCTCCGCCGCCTCCCGCACCGCGGACTGGGAGGCGCCCAGCAGACGGGCGAGGCCGGGGATGTCCCCCTTGGCCAGCAGCGGCAGCCCGGACTGGATCAGGTGAATGTTCAGCTCGGTGAAGCGGCTGCTCTGGGCCAGCTGCAGCAGCAGGCACTCCGACAGGCTGCGGGCGCCCACGCCGGGAGGGTCCAGCGACTGCACCACGAACAGGGCCTGCTCCATGTCGAACAGGGTCTGGCGCAGCTCCTCCGCCAGCTCGGGCAGGGGGCAGTCCAGATACCCCAGCGAATTGAGGCAGCCCACGAGGTAGAGGCACCGCGCCAGCGTCTGCTGGTCCAGCGCCTTCATCTGGCCCAGCTGGTCGCCCAGATGGCGGGCCAGCGACATCGGACGGGCCGCGGCAAACTCCATGGGGTCGCCGCTCTCGCTCCCTCCCCCGCCGGAGCGGAAGGAGGATTCCAGAAATTCCGGGGAGGGGTCGTCCCCCTCGGCGGGAGCCGGGGCGGCATAGGAGCTCTCGATGGCCGGGGTCTCCACGGAGAGGATGGGGTTGGAGAGCGCCAGCTCCTGCAGGTATTCGTCCAGCTCCAGCGCGGGCATCTGCAGAAAGCGGAGGGACTGCTGCATGGCCTGCGTCAGCGCCAGCTTCTGCGACTGCTCCAACTGCTGCTGCAAAGCCACGGCGGATCCCCCCTTTCACGATCAGACAAAATCGGCGTCCCGCCCGAAGCCGGGGAGCCACATTGTCTGAATTATAACACAAAGACCCGCCGCTGTGCAACCGTGCGGCGGGCAGAAAATTTGAACGGAGAGGAAAAATCTCCCTGCGGCGGACAGGGCGGGGAGACGCCCGCTCCGGCGGGCGGCAGCCTGTCAAAGAAGTCCGGGGACTTCTTTGACAAGGGGGATGCGCCCTGCGCCTCGGTTGTCCGCCAATTCGACGCTCGCTCCGCGGGCGAAAACGGCTTTTCCTTTTTTCGCGCCTGCGGGCGCGGACTCTGCGAGGCCTTTTTGACAGTCCGGCGGAGCGGGCGTCTCAGGAGCGCAGCAGCAGATAGGCCAGCAGGAAGATCAGCCCCGCGCCGGCCAGCAGCAGGTCGAAGGCGAAGGTCTCCGCCACCAGCGAGCGGCCGGGCTTGCGCCCGTAGGCGCCGAAATTTTCGTTCCGCTTGGGCACGAAGATGCCCGGCGCCCGGAGAAAGAGCAGCTTTTCACACAGCAGCACCACCCATTCGCCTGCGGAGGCGGCGATTCTGGCGCACAGCGCCCCGGCGAAGGACAGCCCCCGCAGCGCGGGGCGGCAGAGGGCGTTTTCCAGATCCAGCCGGGGCGGCCACCGGTCGGGGAACCGCACCTCCCGGCCCTCCCGCTGCCGCAGGAGCCCGCGGGAGGTGAGAAAATAGATGCCGGCGCCGGCGGCAAGGGAGATGCCCGCGCCCAGCAGATTTTCCGCCGTGAAGTAGCGGACGGCGCCGGCGCTCTCCGCCCGCAGGAAGGCTCCGCCCCACGCGGCCAGCGGCGTCATCAGGGCGGAGGGGGCCGCGCCCGGCACCGCCAGCGCGGCGGCTCCGGCGAGCAGCGCAAGCTCCGTGCCCCGCAGCCCGGCGGGCCGGGCGGAGGGATGGCTGCCGCTGGGCCGTTCCTCCAGAAACAGCACGTCGAACAGCCGGGCCATGTAGGCGGCGGTGAGGCCGCCGGAGAGCAGGAACAGCGATTCCGCGCCCCGAAAGACCGCGCGGGCGGGGCTGCCGGGGCTCAGCAGGTGCAGGTATTCCACGATGCTCTCGTGGAGCAGGGTCTTGCTGGCGTAGCCCGCGAAGCCGGGCACGCCGCACAGCGAGGCCGCCGCGATGAGGAACGTGACCAGAAACAGGGGCTTGTTCCGCCCCCAGCCCCGGATGTCTCCCAGCTGCAGGGAGTGGGTGCCCAGATACACCGCGCCGGCGGCCACGAACAGCACCAGCTTCACCAGCGCGTGGTTCAGCAGGTGCAGCTCCGCACCCCAGACCGCCGTGCCCGCGCCGCCCAGAAAGCCCTGCATGGCCGCGCCCACGGTGATGAACCCGATCTGGGACATGGAGGAGCAGGCCAGCGTCCGCTTCAGATCCACGGAGAGCAGGGCCAGCACGCCGCCCAGCACCATGGTGACGAGGCCCAGCGCCAGCAGGACGGCGTTCCACGCTCCGGAGGAGCGGAACACGAGGCAGGAGAGGATCAGGATGCCGAACACGCCGCTCTTGGTCAGGATGCCGGACAGCAGCGCGGAGGCGGGGGCGGGGGCCACGGGATGCGCCCTGGGCAGCCAGATATGCAGGGGATAGAGGCCCGCCTTGGCCCCCAGTCCCGTCAGGCACAGGAGACCGGCGGCCAGCAGCGCGCCCCGGCGGTCCGCGGGGAGGGCCGCCGCCGCGGCGGGCAGCGCGTCGTAGGCCAGCGTGCCCAGCAGATGCCGCAGCAGCAGCAGACCCGCCAGCAGGGCCATGCCTCCGGCCACGGCGATGGCGAGATACGTCTCCCCGGCCCGCAGGGCCTCCGGCGTTTCGTTCTGCACCACCCAGACGTAGGAGGCGAAGGACATCATCTCAAAGAACACGAACAGGGTGAACAGGTCGGCGGACAGAAAGACGCCCATCAGCGCCCCCAGCGTCACCAGCCACGAGGCGTAGAACCGGCCGCACCGCTCCGTGGCCGCGAAGTATTCCCGACAGGGCAGGGCGGAGCCCACCCACAGGAAGGCGGTCAGGGCCGCCAGCAGACTGTGGAGGCTGCCGGAGGCGAACCGCAGGCCCAGCCCGCATACGCCGGGCAGCGCCGCGGAGCCGGGCAGCACCAGCAGCGCCGCCGCGGCGGCCAGCTCCGCAACGGGGACGATGCGGACGTAGCGGTCCCGCCGCTCCCGGCCCCAGCGCCGCAGCGGGGACACCGGCAGCGCCGCCGCCATGGGAAAGAGGATCAGAAAGAGGATACAGGCACTACCCATTCCGCGCTCCTTTCAGTGGGGGTTACAGGCTGCCGTGGGCCACGGCCCACAAAAAGCGGATCAGCGGCCCGGAGGCCAGCGCCAGCGCCGTGCCCAGAACGGTCAGGGCCGCCAGTGGCACCGTCATCCGGGGGCCGGGGTCCCGCAGCCGGGCCAGCGCCGCCGTGTCCAGCTCCCCCACGGGGAACCAGGCCCGGACCACGATGGTCATGAGGTAGAGGGTGGTCAGCAGGGTGGAGAGGATCAGCGCGCCGATGCCGGCGTAGGCCAGCGGGTTCAGGCTCTCCACCGCAGCGGAGGCGATCATCCACTTCCCGGCGAAGCCGCCCAGCGGCGGCAGGCCGATGAGGGCGAGGGCCGACACCGTGAAGCAGCCGAACACCGCGGGCATCCGCTGGCCCAGCCCCTCCAGCTCGTAGACGTACTCCCGTCCGCTGCCCACGATGATGGACCCGGCGCAGCAGAACAGGGTGATCTTGATGACGGCGTGGTAGACCATGTGGGTCAGGGCGCCGGTGAGCCCGGCGGGGCTCATCAGCGTCAGGGCGAAAAGGATGTAGCTGAGGTTGCTGACGGTGGAAAAGGCCAGCCGGCGCTTGAGATGCGGCGTGCGCAGGGCGCGGGCCGAGCCGTAGACGATGGTCACCGCGGCGGCGGCCATCACGATGGTCTGGGCGAAGGTCCCCCGGAGGAAGTCCGGCCCGAAGCCGTAGTAGATCAGCCGGATGACGGCGAAGGCGCCGGCCTTCACCACCGCCGCCGCGTGGAGCAGGGCGGACACGGGGGTGGGGGCCACGGAGGCGTCCGGCAGCCAGCCGTGGAAGGGAAAGACGGCGGCCTTGACGCCGAAGCCGAAGAAGGCGCACACGAACACCCACAGCAGCGTCGTCTCATTCCCGGCGATGCGGGCGGGGTCCAGCACGCCGCCGTAGGTGAAGTCCAGCGTGGTGCCGAAGTTCAGCAGAAAGACGATGCCGATGAAGGCGAAGGCCGCGCCGGAGAGGGAGTAGAGCACGTATTTCCGCCCGGCGTACCGGGCCTTTTCGTCCATGGAGTGCATCACCAGCGGCAGGGTGGACAGGGTCAGCAGCTCGTAGAAAAAGTACAGCGAGAGGAAATCCTCCGCGAAGGCGATGCCCAGCACCACGCCGAAGCTGATGAGCCAGAAGCCGAAGAACCGGTCCTCGTGGCCCTCGTGCTCCATGTACTCCAGGGAGTACACCGTCACCACCGGCCACAGCACCGCCGCCAGCGCGCCGTAGACCATGGAGGGCCCGTCGATCCGCAGGGAGATGGAGAAGCTGGCGGAAAACCGCACCAGCACGCACACCAGCGCGTCCCCGCCGTACCGATAGGCCATCTGGATCCCCAGCAGCGCGAACAGCGACGTCAGCACCACGGAGACCATGACGTACCGGCTCCGGGCCAGCTTCCGGGCCGGGCGCACCACCAGCAGTCCCAGCCCCATCACCACGGGAAACAGGATCGGCAGCGACAGATATTGATGCACCGGGACCACCTCCTTGTCGAAAAAATCAGCGTCGTCAGAACAGCCGGGCGGCCAGCTCCGCCGTCCACCGCAGCAGCGGGCCGGGGAACAGGCCCAGCACCAGCGCCGCGGCGGAAAAGACCGCCATGGGGACGGTCATGCGCCGCCCCACCTCCCGGCGCTCGGCGATGAAGCCGGCTCCGGGGAAAAAGCCCTCCGCCGCCACCGGCAGCAGATACGCCGCCGTCAGCAGCGCCGAGACGATCAGCACGCTCACCGCCGCCGGGCCCGCCCACGGAGGGGCGCCCTCCAGCGCGGCGGAGGCCAGATACCACTTGCTGACGAAGCCGCTCATGGGCGGGATGCCGATGAGGGACAGCGACGCCGCGGTGAAGCAGGCCATGGTGACGGGCATCCGCTTTCCGATGCCCCGCAGCTGATCCACACGGGCAAAATTGGTTGACATAATGATAGCGCCGGCGGCGAGGAACAGGGTGTCCTTGGCCACGGCGTGAAACACGGCCTGCAGCAGCGCGGCGCCCACCCCGTCGGGGGAGAGCAGCAGCAGTCCCAGCAGCACGTAGGAGATCTGGCTGACGGTGGAGTAGGCCAGCCGCTTTTTCAGCTGCTTTTCCCGCAGCGCCAGCATGGAGCCGGTGAACACGGTGCACAGGGCCAGCGCCAGCAGGGCGCTCTGGGCCCAGGAGCCGGCCAGATAGGCGGGGCTGAAGGTGTAGTAGGTCACGCGGATGATGGCCAGCACGCCGCCCTTGGTGACGACGCCGGACAGCACGGCGGAGGCGGGGGCGGGGGCCACGGGATGGGCCGCGGGCAGCCACGCCTGCATGGGCATCATGCCGGCCTTGGCGCCGAAGCCCACGGTCATCAGGAACCAGACGAAGATCAGCAGCGGCCGGTGGAGGGCGGCGCGGGGGAGGTCCAGCGCGCCGCCGGGACAGAAGTCCGGGGTGGTCAGGTAGTAGGAGAGGAAGAAGAAGCCCGCCAGCGCCATGCCCGCGCCGAACACGGAGTAGCCCAGATAGCGGAATCCGGCCCGCCGGGCGGCGCTGGTGCCGTTGTGCAGCACCAGCGGCAGCGTCAGGAGGGTCATCATCTCGAAGAACATATACAGCGTCACGAAGTTTTTCGCCATGCACAGGCCCATGAGAACGCCCAGCGTCATGGTGTAAAAGCCCAGAAACTGCCCCTCCCGCCCGGCGTGGCGGATGTAGGGCAGGGAAAAGACGGACACGGGGGCCCAGATGCCGGTGAACAGCACCATGAAGAACCGGGCCAGCCCGTCGTTGGCCAGCGCGAGGTGCATGGTGCCCTGAATGGTGGTCAGCTGCAGCGTCCGGACGGGCAGCAGGCAGACCAGCGCCGTCAGCGCGGCGGTGAGGCCCACCAGCCAAAGCACCAGCCGGTCGCGGGCCTGTTCGTTTTTCTGCCGGAACACGAAGCACCCTCCGATGACCGGCAGCAGGATGGGCAGAAGCAAAATCAAAGCAAGCACCTCGTCGCGGGCGGGTCACAGCAGCGACACGCCGGAATTGATTACGTTGAGGATGGGGTGGTACAGGATGCCCAGCACAAAGACCCCGGCGGTGAGGATCAGGGCCGACACGGTGAAGGACCGGTCGAAGGCCAGCGCGGCGGGGTCCGCCGTCTCCTGAATGTGGAGGCGCAGCTCCTCGTCGGGCTGCTCCCAGATGGCCAGCACGGCGGGAACGTAGTAGAGGGCGTTGAGCACCGTGGACAGGGCGATGGTCAGCAGCACCACCGCCGTCTTGTCGGAGGAGAGGGAGGCGCTGGCGAAGTAGAGCTTGGAGACGAAGCCGCCGAACAGGGGAATTCCGATCATGGACAGGGCCCCCACGGTGAAGCCCACCCCGGCCACCGCGTCGCGGTAAGCGCTGCCCCGCAGGTTGCGCAGGCTCCTGTGGTGGCCGCTGACGGCGCTGAGCCGCCCGGCGCAGCAGAACAGCAGGGGCTTGCAGCAGGCGTGGACGAGGATGTGGAAGCAGGAGGCGGTGAGACCCGCGGCGGTGCCGAAGCCGAGGCCCAGCCCCAGTCCCATGAAGATGTAGCCGATCTGGGCCACGGAGGAGCAGGCCAGCATCCGCTTGATGTGATGCTCCCGGATGGCGGAGACGGAGCCGGCCACCATGCCCAGCAGGCCGAAGATCAGCAGCACGTTGGTGACGCCCATCTCCTCCAGCAGAGGCAAGGTGAACACCCGGACCATCAGGACGATCAGCAGCACGATGTAGCCCTTGAGCACCAGCCCCGACAGGATGGCGGAGGAGGCGGTGGTGGCGCCGCCGTGGGCGGCGGGCAGCCACAGGTGGAAGGGGAACATGGCGCTTTTGATGCCGAGGCCCGCGATCATCAGCCCCACGGCGGCGGTCAGCGGCAGGCGGTACTGGCCGGAGGCGGCCAGCGCGGCCACGGCCTCGGCCAGCGAGGGCATCAGCAAATAGCCGGTGACGCCGTTGAGCAGCGTCAGTCCCAGCAGAAACAGGCCGGAGCCCAGCAGGCTCATGAACAGGTAGCGGATGGTGGCGATGAGGTTGGGGCCGGTGTCCCTGGCCATCACCAGCGCGCAGGCGGAGATGGTGCTGATCTCGATGAACACGTACCCGGTGAACACGTCGTTGGTGTAGGTCAGGGCCAGCAGGGAGGCCGCGGTCATGTTGACCATGGTGAAGTACAGCGGCTGGCGGGCGGGGGACACGTCGTGAAACAGGTCCCGCTTTCCGCCCTCCAGCGCCAGCGCCAGCACGGCGCAGAACACGGCGGACAGCAGCGCCTGCAGCGGCCCGGCCTTGATGGCGTTGCCGTAGGGCGCGGCGAAGCGGCCCATGGTGTACACGAAGGAGAGCCCCGCGGGCCAGAGGCAGCCCAGCAGCACGGCGGAGAGCAGGGTGTTCACCGCTGTGGTCAGCATGGTCAGCCGCCACGCGGCCTTTCCGCTGCGCAGCACGGCGCACAGAATACCGGCGGTGATGGCCAGAAAGATGCTCAGAAACGGGAGGTTTTCCCACAGGGGGCGCATCAGTCGTCCTCCTTCCGGGCGCGCTCTCGCAGCTGATCCAGCTCGATGGTGCCGTAGCGCCGGTAGATGCGCTGGATCAGCGCCAGCGAGAAGGCCGTGATGCTGACGGAGACCACGATGCCCGTCAGCACCAGTCCGCTGGGGATGGGGTTGATGTACAGGGAGGGGGACGTCCCCTCGGCCACCACCGGGGCGGCGCCGCCCTCGATATAGCCCAGCGAGGCCAGCAGCAGAAACACGGCGGAATCCATGATGTTGAAGCCCACCACCTTTTTCAGCAGGTTCTGCTGGAGAAGCAGGTTGAGAAAGCCGATGCCGAACAGCAGCACGGCCGTGACGGAGAAACGGTTCTCCAGAAGAGTTTCCAGCATCGCCCGTCCTCCTTTCCCGGCTCCGCGGTCAGATTTCGCCGCGGGCAAACAGAGCGTAAAAGCCGTAGACCGTACAGGCCACCACCAGCCCCACCGCCAGATCGATGGGCAGGCTCAGCCCGCCCATCCGGGTCAGCGCCTCGCTGGTCAGGCCGTTGGCGCCGGTGACGATGTAGCAGCCGTACAGAAACGTGTAGAGCAGCAGGCCGAAGGTGCGCACGGCGCTGTACGCCCGGCGGCTGAAGAAGCGGCCCAGCCGCTCAAAGCCGAAGGCCGCGGCGTACAGGATCAGCCCGCCGCCCAGCACCGTGCCGCCGGAGAAGCCCCCTCCCGGCGAGGATTCGCCGTTGAGCAGCACATACAGGGCGAACAGCAGGATGAAGGGGATCAGCAGCCGGGCGGACTGCTGAAGGATCACGTCGGGGTGCTCCCGCTGCAGGGCGTCCTCCCGGCGCAGGCGGCGCTGGGCGGCGTCCTCCGGCTCCCCGTCCTCCCGCCGCAGCAGGAGCGTCACGCTGGCCACGGCCAGAAACAGCACGCAGGATTCGCCCAGCGTGTCGAAGCCGCGGTAGCTGAGGATCATGCCGGTGACGGCGTTGGAGGCTCCCGTCTCCTCCTCCGTGCGGGCCAGATAGTGCCGGGAGACCTCGTTGTTGATGGGGTTGTCCGCCTCGCCGAAGGCGGGCATACGCACCACCGCCGCCAGCAGCACCGCCACCAGCGCGGCGCAGATGATCACGGCCGCGGCGGGGTACCAGTTCAGAAATTTGCGCAGCCGGTGCCGCTCCCGCACCTCATGCTCCTCCGGCGTGGGCAGGGAGGAGGTCCGCTGCGGCGATTCCATGACGAACAGGGTGCGGTCCCTGGGCTCCCGCTCCCCGTCCACCCAGACGCGCAGCCGTTCACGCCATGTTCCCTCAGACATCGTGGGTCCCCTTCATGGCGTGGATGTTCCGCAGCGTCAGAAAGTACAGGATGCCGCTGACGCCGGCGCCCACGGCGGCTTCGGTGATGGCCAGATCGGGGCTCTGCAGCAGGGCCCACAGGATGGCCAGCAGCAGGGAGAACGCCGTGTACACGATCACCGTGACCAGCAGGCGGCGGAACAGGGGCGCCGCCGCGGCGCAGACCAGCAGGCCGGCCAGCAGAAAATATTCCAGAGCGATCATCGTTTTTCCTCCTTGCACTCCGCCCGGATGTCCGGGGACGTCAGGACCTCCATCTCCGCCAGCAGGTGGCTGGCCACGGGAGAGGTGATCCACAGAAAGAGCAGCACCAGCAGCAGCTTCAGCGCGGGCAGGGAGAGCCCCTGCATCAGCATCAGTCCCAGCAGCAGGCAGAACACGCCCAGCGCGTCCCCCACGGCGGCGGCGTGCATCCGGTTGAGGGCGGTGCGGAACCGGAACAGACCCAGCACGGCGGAGAAGAACACGAACACGCCGAAGAGCAGCAGCGCCAGTCCCAGCGCCGTGCGCACGCTATCCATTCCGCCGTCCCCCCTCTCCGGATTCCTGCTGCCTGCGGCGCTGCCGGGCCGACACCGTCCGGGCGAGGACGGCCACGGTGAGAAAGCTCAGCAGCCCGTACACCAGCGCCACATCCACCAGAAAGCCGTCCCGCAGGCGGACGGCGAGGATGCAGATGATGGCCACGGCCATGGTGTTCATCATGTTCACCGCCACCAGCCGGTCGGTGAACCGGGGGCCCAGCACGGCCCGCACCAGCGCCGCCAGCATCAGCACCGCCAGAATCCCGGCGGAGACGGTGAGAAGCGTATCCCGGATCTGCGTCATTTCGTCCCCTCCAGCTTCCGCAGCTGCCGGGCGAAGGAGCTGTCCTCGATGCCCGCGGCCAGCGGGCGATCCAGCGCGTGGACGCACATCCGTCCGTTTTCGGCCTCCACGGTGATGGTGCCGGCGGTCAGCGTGATGGAATCCGCCAGAGCGGCCAGCGAGCCGGCGGAGCCCATGCCCGGCCGGAACCGCACCAGCAGCGGCTCCGGCTCCCGGCCGCGGGCGTAGATCAGGCGCATGACGGCGAACCCGGCGGCCAGCATCTCCCACAGCAGCCGGGCCAGATAGACGGCGGAGCCGCCCGTCCGCCGCAGCGGGGGCAGCGGCCTGCCGGAGAACCCCAGCGTTCTGCGGGCCAGAAACTCTCCCAGCGCCGCGGCGGCCGCGCCGGTCAGCAGCACCTCCGGGTCGGCCCGTCCGGACAGCAGCACCCAGAGCAGGAAAAGCAGCACGATCACAGGCAACCCTCCATAAAGTGAATTTATGCATAAAAAATAGACGCAGATACCGGGGCGGTCGGCGTGGCAGGCAACAGGGGCCTTCAGGCTGGCACGGGCGTGTATCGGCGTCCCAAGGGGACGGGCGGCTGGCTGCGGAATATCCGCATCATGCACTTTCCTGCCGGAAGATACTGGAAACGGCGGAAAGAGGCCATGATTTACCAACTAATTTACGATGTTTCTATTGTAAAGAGAAAGGAAAAGAATGTCAACCGCCCAACCGGGCAAATGGGCGTCCGCGCGAAAAAAAATGTCGCCAAAGTAATGGCGGCATCTTTATGCAATCTGACATTGTCCGGTCATTGCGCCTGTTTTTCACGAATATGATTTACATAAGTGCGTATATATTGCATAAAGTGATGGATTATCTGAAAAATTGGGCGGCAGGCCCGGACTGCGCCGGGAGACAGGCGCGTTTCCGCCTGCTCCCGGCATCCGGAGGACGATCACTGCTTGAGCAGCAGGTGCAGCACGAAGGCCGCAAAGCCCGCGGCGGCGAAGATGCGGTGGGGGACGATCAGCTTCCGCTTGTGGCCGCACAGCAGCACGGAGCCCAGCACCGCGGTGACGATCAGCAGCGAGGCGGCGATGATGCCGGTCACGGAGGGGAACGCCCACTGAATCTGCATGATGAGGTGGGAGGCCGCCACCACGGCGGCGCCCACGCCGAAGTACCGGTGGTACTGCACCACCAGCCGCATGAGGGGCTGATACCCCCGCCGGACGGGGGATTCCTTCGGCAGCGGTGCGATCCACCGCCGGTTTACCCGCTTGACCACGTAGTTCAGCACGGCGGCGGCGAAGCAGACGCCGGTGAGCCAGCCCAAAAATTCGCCCAGTTCTCCCATATGTCTCTGTCTCCTCTGTTGTCGTTGTTTTGCCTTCCGGGGAAAGCTGCGCTCATGATACCGCAGCGGCGGGCCGAAAGCAATGAAAATTTTTCCAAAAAATCCCCGGCGGCCCGTCAGCGGCAGATGAGGTACAGCCCCGCCATGCAGATCAGGACGCCCAGCATCTTGCCGTGGGTGACCGCCTCGTGGTAAAACAGGTGTCCCACGGCGATGAGGCAGATGGCCAGGATCGAGCTGTACACCAGCTGGCCGGTGCCGATGCTCCACCCGGCCTTGTACATGTAGATGGAGCCGGCCTCCAGCCCCACCACGGCGACGCCCAGCACCGCCGCGCTCCAGTTCAGGAGATGATACTCCGCCGTCAGGCTCCTGCCGCCGAGGGCGAAGTACAGCGCGCCGGAAACGACCGCGGCAATGGCGTACGTCACGGTGAGAGAGGCGAAGGGGCTGATCTCCGCCGGAGTGGATTTGGAGCAGACGTTGTAGAAAATGTTGGACAGGACGATCAGAGCGATGGGCCAGAAGAGGTTCATGGCGGATTCCTCCCGAAAATAAAAAATCCGGCAGTCAGAATAGCCTGACTGTCGGTAGGTGCTCACCCTTAATTGTTTATTATACTTCGTTCCGCGGCGGAAAGCAAGCCCCGGACAAAATCACTTCAGGGCCTCCGCCGTGCGCTGCAGCTCCTCCCGGATGGCGATGTGCTGGGGGCAGACCTTTTCGCAGGCGCCGCACCGCAGACATTCGGAGGCCCGCTTTTTCCCGTGGCCGTCCACCAGCCATTTCAGCTGTCCCGCGGCGGTCTCCCGGCTGCCGTAAAGGGTCAGCAGGTTCATGGCCGTGAAGGACCCGGAGATGCCGATGTCCGCAGGGCAGACCTTGGCGCAGTAGTTGCAGCTGGTGCAGGGGATCAGCGGCACGGCGGCCAGCGCCTCCTGCGCCCGGCGCACCGTCTCCCGCTCCGCGGGGCTCAGCGGGCGGAAATCCTCCATGTAGGAGAGGTTGTCCTCCATCTGCTCCGGCGTGCTTATGCCGGACAGCACGGTGACCACGCCGTCCAGACTGGCGGCGAAGCGGACGGCCCACGAGGCCGGGGAGCGGTCCGACGCGGCGTCCCGGAAGATGTCCGCCGCGGGCTTGGGCGGGTTGGCCAGCATTCCGCCCTTCACCGGCTCCATGACGATGATGGGCTTGCCGTGGCGCCGGGCCACCTCGTAGCAGGCGCGGGACTGGATGGCCGGGTTCTCCCAGTCGGCGTAGTTGATCTGCAGCTGAACGAACTCCATCTCCGGGTGGGCGGTGAGGATGGCGTCCAGCTCCTCCGGCGTGGAGTGGAAGGAGAAGCCCGCGTGGCGGATGAGGCCGGCGGCCTTCTGCTCCTGTGCGAAGTCCCACAGGCCGAACTCATCGAAGAATTTCGTCCGGCCCTCGCCCAGATTGTGCAGCAGATAGTAGTCGATGTACCCGGCCCCGGTCTGGCGCAGGGAGGTGCGGAACTGCCCGATGGCGTCCTCCCGGGTCTTGCAGCCGATCCACGCGGCGTTTTTGGTGGCGATGGTGAACCGGTCTCTGGGATAGCGCTCCACCAGCGTCTGCCGGATGGCGTCCTCGCTGCCGGGATAGGCCCATGCGGTGTCAAAATAGGTGAAGCCCGCGGCCATAAAGCGGTCCACCATGCGCCCGACCTGCACGAGATCGATGCGCTCGCCGTCCCTGGGCAGACGCATCAGGCCGAAGCCCAGCTTCTTTGCGGTTCCTTCCAGTACATTCATGGCAGCAGCCTCCGTATTCGTTGAGATCAGGGGACGCGCCCCTGTGAGGCCAGCATAGCACCTGGAGCCGGCTTCAAGTCAATACCCTTTGGGAAAAAATCTCCCCTCCGGAAAAAAGGAGCCGGCCCGCCGGAAAGATTTTCCGGCAGACCGGCAGAATTCTGAAACTGCGGGGAAAAGTCCCGGCCCGCCGCCGTGGAGCCGTCACAGCGCGGCGGCCATGGCGGAGAGCAGCGCGGCGCCGTCGATGGGCTTGGCGATGTGGCCGTTCATGCCCGCCGCCAGCGACTCCTCCCGGTTTTCGGGATAGGCGTCGGCGGACACGGCGAAGATGGGCACGGCGGCCGCGTCCGGGCGCTCCAGCGCGCGGATGGCGCGGGCGGCGGCGTTGCCGTCCATCACGGGCATCCGCAGGTCCAGCAGGACGAAGTCGAAGGTGCCCGCGGGGCTGGCGGCGAAGGCGTCCACCCCCAGCCGTCCGTTCTCCGCGCCCACGGTCTCCATGCCGGCCTCCGTGAGAATGGCCTGGATGATCTCCATGTTCAGGGCGTTGTCCTCGCACACCAGAACCCGCTTGCCCTTCAGCCGGGCGGCCGGGTCTCCGGCGTCCGCCGGAGCGGGAGGCGGGTCGCAGGGCGGCAGGGGCAGGCGCACGGTGAAGCCGGTGCCCTCGCCCTTCCGGCTGGTCAGGGCCACGGTGCCGCCCATGGCGTCCACAAGGCTCTTGACGATGGCCAGACCCATGCCGCTGCCCTGCGTGCCGGAGATGCCGCCGGCCTCCTGCGCGAAGGGCTCGAAGGCTTTGGGCAGGAAATCGCCGGACATGCCGATGCCGGTGTCGGACACGGTGAACACCGTCTCCGCCCCGGAGGGGACGCAGCGGAAGGTCACGGAGCCGCCCGCCGGGGTAAATTTCACGGCGTTGGACAGCAGATTCAGGAAAATTTTCTGCAGGCCCGCCCGGTCCAGCTCGACGAAGCGGGGGCCCAGCTCCGCCAGATTGTCGGAGTAGGTCACGCCCTTGGCCTCCGCCATGGGGCGGACGACCTGCGCCACCTCGTCCAGCGCCTGGGTCAGGTCGCCGAGAGCGGGGGTGAGGACGCGGCTGCCGCTCTCCAGCCGGGACATCACCAGGGTGTCGTCCACCAGACGGCTGAGGACGTTTCCGGAGATCTGAATTTTCCGCAGGCAGTCCTTCATCTCCTCCGGGCTGCTGCTCCTGAGGCCCAGCTCGGTGAAGCCCATGATGCCGTTGAGGGGCGTGCGCATGTCGTGGCTGACGGAACCGAAGAAGGCGTGTTTGCTGCGGTTGGCCTCGGCGGCGATGGCCAGCTCGGCCTGCCGCTGAGTCAGCAGGCGCTCCGTCCGCTGATGGCGGATGATCACCACCAGAGCCACGCTGATGATGATCAGCAGCAGCACGGCCGCGATCACCAGCGCGATGAGGCCGGAGACCGGCAGCCGGTTCATCAGGGTGGAGAGGCTGGCGGAATCCCGCAGGGTGTCGGAGGCGATCAGCTGGTTGATATAGCCGTGATCGACGGCGATGCTCTTGTCCAGAATGGAGCGCAGCTCGTTGCCGGCGTCGGAGCGGGGCAGGCTGCAGGCCACGTCCCACGTGCTGTCGCCGAAGGCGGAGACGGTGTATTCCGAGGCGCGGTTCCGGTTCAGCAGCCACGCGGCGGAGGACTGCGGGCAGATCACGCCGTCCACGGCCCCGTCCCGCAGGGCGGAAAAGCAGTCTCTGGTGTTGGCGCAGATCTTCACGCTGACGGCGGGGGTCTGGCCGGCCAGCATCAGCCGGACGGCCTTTTCGTTGCAGGCGGGCACCGCGGCCGCGGACACCTGCCCGGTGCCGGCCTTGGTGAGCGTCACCAGATTCAGGTGGGCGTACGCGGTGGAGAGGATCACGCCCCGGCTGTTGGCGGCGTAGGCGTCGTCCTCCGCCTTGCCCACCATGTCCGCGGCGCCGTCCGCCAAAGCCGCGTAGGCGTCGTCCGCGGAGGCGAAGGGGACGCAGGTGAAGCGGATGCCGGTGACGTCGGAGAGGTGGTCGAAGTAGGAGGGGAGAATGCCTTGGGCGGTTTGTCCGCTCTTCCGGCTGAAGGGGGCGTCGTCGGCCAGCACGGCCACCCGGATGGCGGGGTGGGCGGCGATGAAGGCCTTCTCCTCGGCGGAGAAGGACGGCGCGCTGTTGCGGGAGGCGGGGAAGTACTTGGCGAACAGCTCCTGCGCATAGGTGGGATTTTCCAGCGAGAGGATGCTCATGGCCCGGTCCAGCTGGGCCTTCAGCGCGGCCTGCCGGGAATTGAACATGAAGAAGAGGTCCAGCGAGGGAAACTCCGCGATCTTCTGCGCGCCCTCGACGGTGGAGCCGGCGGCGATGGCGTCCACCTCGCCGGCGGCCAGCGCGTCGTTGCGCTGATCCAGGCTGTCGTACTCCACGATGTGGGGCGTCAGCCCGTTTTCCGCGCACCAGCTGGAGTACAGCGCCACCACGTTGGACTTCCGGAGGATGCCGCACCGCATATCCGCCATGGTGGAGGGGTCTCCGGCGGTGTAGCGGTCGTCGTCCGCCCGCGTCTGCACGGCGATGTGGGAGGTGCACATCTTCAGGTTGGAGGGCAGGTACCGGCTCTCCCGCTCCGGGGTTTTGGAGAGGCCGCTGAGAACGTCGATGCTGCCGTCCGCCAGGGCGGCCAGCGCGTCGTTCAGGCTGCCGTACTCCACGAACCGGATGTTCCACCCGGCGTAGCCCGCCAGCGTGTAGTAGTACTCCACGTCGTATCCGGCGTAGGAGCCGTCCTCCGCCTTGTGCATGAAGTCGCCGTTGCTGAAAAAGCCCGCCCGTACCGTGACGGGCGCCGTCTGCGTCCCGGCGGCCAGCGCCGCCGGAGCCAGTGCCGGCAGGAGCAGGACCGACAGCAGCAACGCCGCCAGAAGCCCTGCGGCCCGCCGGCGGAAAGCGCCGTCCGGGAGCGATTTGTGCGGAACCGTTCTCATCGTTGGTCCTCCCATACAAAAATTAACTAATAGTATACTCCAAAATTTTCCCGCGTCTATCCCTGCGGACATATTTTCCTGCTTTTTTCAGGGAATTTCCTCCGCTCCCGCGCCGGGTGCCGGCGGCAGGATCGGGTCGGTCACGGCCACGAAGTACCGCTCCAGCTCCTCCGGCTCCAGCTCCATGCCGTTCTGAATCCACCAGAGGGTCATCTCCACGAAGCTGCCGGTGAGATGGTTCAGCAGAAACGGCGCGGGCAGGGCCGTGCAGGCCCGGATGCGGTCGCCGTAGCGGCTCTGGAACACCTGCCACAGCGACAGGCGGAAACAGCGCAGAAAGACGTCGCTGCTCTCGCAGGAGAGCAGGCTGGTGAAATCCCGCCGGTTGTCCCGGAGGTGATAGAGGATGTGGGCGAGGAAGGACTTCTCGTCCGTGGAGGCGGAGAAGTCGTGGGTGGCCTCGCCGGGGGGATGAGGGGAGGCGGCGTGATCGAACAGGTCGGTGCACAGGGCCTCCAGCAGCGCGTCCTTTGTCTCGAAGTGCTGGTAAAAGGTGCTGCGGCCCACGTCGGCCTCGTCGATGATCTCCTGCACGGTGATGTCGCCGTAGCGTTTCCGGGCCAGCAGCGCGTGGAACGCGCGGAAGATGGCCGCTCTGGTTTTCTTTTGCCGTCTGTCCATGGGAATCCGCCTTTCCGGACAATTTGCCCTGTTTGTCCCGTACCGCACGAAGGGGCGGCAGTGTGGCTTGCATTGCTCCCGGCCTGCCGGTACAATAAAACCGAACGGACTGTGCGGTATTATACGAATTGTACGCCGTTTTTAACGGCCCGGCAAGAGAAAAAGGGAGAGACGCGTGTGATTCTGAAAAAATGGATGGACGGAGAGAGCCGGCCCACGCTGGTGTGCGTGCTGATTTCGGCGGCGGCGCTGGTGCTGAGTCTCGGCGGCTGGCTGCGGCTGCCCTGGGACCCGGCGTGGGCGGCGGTGCTGCTGTGCGGCGCGCCCATTGTCGCCGGGGCGGCGCGGGCGCTGGTGCGGGAGCACAACATCAAGGCGGATCTGCTGGTCTCGCTGGCGCTGATCGCCTCCCTGATCATCCGGGAGTATTTCGCCGCCGGAGAGGTGGCGCTGATTATGCAGGTCGGCACGCTGCTGGAGGATCACACCGCCGGACGCGCCCGGCAGGGCATCGAAAAGCTGGTGAAGCTCACGCCCCGGACGGCCCGGGTGCGCCGGGACGGGCGGGAGATGGTGGTGCCCGCGGAGGAGGTGGAGGCCGGGGACGAGCTGACGGTGCTGGCGGGAGAGACGGTGCCGGCGGACGGCGTCGTTCTCTCCGGCGAGGCCGCCGTGGATCAGTCGGCCATGACGGGGGAATCCCTGCCGGCGGACAAGAAGGCCGGCGACAAGGTGACCAGCGGCACCGTGAGCTGCTGCGGCGCCTTCACCATGCGGGCGGAGCGGGCCTGCGCGGACAGCTCCCTGCAGCGGATGATCCGGCTGGCCCGGCAGGCGGACGCCGGCAGGGCCCCCGTGGTGGCGCTGGCGGATCGCTGGGCCACGTGGATGGTGCTGTGCGCCGTGAGCGTGGCCGTGATCACGGGCCTGGTCACCCGCCAGCCCATCCGGGCGGTGACGGTGCTGGTGGTATTCTGCCCCTGCGCCTTCGTGCTGGCCACGCCCACGGCCATCATGGCGGGCATCGCCAACGCCGCGCGGTACGGCATCCTGATCCGCTCCGGCGACGCGCTGGAGCGGCTGGCGGGGGTGAAGGCCGCGGCCTTCGACAAGACCGGCACCCTGACGCTGGGGCATCCGGCGGTGACGGCGGTGGAGCCGCTGCTTCCCTCCTGCGGACCGGAGCGGCTGCTGCGGCTGGCGGCGCTGGCGGAGCAGCGCAGCGAACATCCGCTGGGAAAGGCGGTGGTGGCCCGGTATCTGGCCGGCGGAGGCACGCCGGCGGAGGTGTCTGAATTTCAGATGTTTCCGGGCCGGGGCGTCCGGGCCTGCGCCGAGGGCTGCCGCGTCGCCGCGGGGAAACAGGGCTTTCTGGAGGAGCAGGGCGTCGCCGTCCCGCCGGAGGCGGTCCGCCGGGCGGAGGAGCATGCCGCCCGGGGCGAGACGCTGATCTGGGTGGCGCTGGACGGCAGGCTGGGCGGATTTCTGGCGCTGGGAGACGCGGTGCGGCCCGAGGCGGTCGCCGCGGTGGCGCAGCTGGGCGAGCTGGGGATCCAGACCCTGCTGCTGACGGGCGATCACGCCGGGGCGGCGGCCGCGGCGGCGGCGCAGGCGGGCATCGGCGCGGTGCGGGCCGACCTGCTGCCGGAGGACAAGATGGCCGCCGTGGAGGCGTACGGCCGGCAGGGCCTGCCGGTGTGCATGGTGGGGGATGGGGTCAACGACGCGCTGGCCCTGCGGACGGCCAGCGCGGGCGTGGCCATGGGCGGCGTGGGCAGCGACATCGCTGTGGAATCCTCCGACGCCGTGCTGGTGAGCGACGATCTGCGGCGGCTGCCGTATCTTTTCCGGCTGACCCGCCGGGTCATGGGGAAGGTGCGGCAGAACATCGTGATCTCCCTGTGCATCAATCTGGCGGCGGTGACGCTCTCTGTGCTGGGGCTGCTGAATCCGGTGACGGGGGCGCTGCTGCACAACTGCGGCTCGGTGTTCGTGGTGCTCAACGCCGCCCTTCTCCTGCGGGACAGGCCCGCGTGACGGGCGCAAAAGGCGAGGCCGGACAGGAAAATCCTGTCCGGCCTCGCCGGCTTGTGAGGGGAAAGGGGCGCTCAGTGCCCGCCGCAGCCGCGGCCCCCGGCGTCGTGTCCGCCGCAGCCGTGCTGGCCGCAGCTGTGCTCCCCGCCGTGCTGCTGGTCGTGGTGGCTGCACCGCACGTCGGGGTCGTAGTCCAGCGTGCCGGCCAGCAGGGCCTGCACCGCCTCGTCCGCGCTGCCGGAGACGCCGCCGTAAAGCCGGATGCCCGCGGCCTCCAGCGCCTCCCGCGCGCCGCCGCCGATGCCGCCGCAGATCAGGGTGTCCGCGCCCAGCGTCTGCAGCAGGCCCACCAGAGCGCCGTGGCCGCTGCCGCCCACCTCCGCTATGGAGGCGGACTGCACCGCGCCGTTCTCCACCGTGTAGAGCTTCAGATGCTCCGAGTGGCCGAAATGCTGAAAAATTTCTCCGTTTTCATAAGTGACTGCGATTTTCATGGGCTGCTCCTCCTTTTGATGCGGCTCCCGGCAGCAGCGCCGGCCGCAGCCGGTTCTGCCGTCGCAGAGCACGTAGTCTCCGCCGCTGATGGACAGCTCCCGGCCCCTGACCAGACATTCGGCCAGCTTGCTCCGGGCGCTGCGGTAAATGGCCTGCGCCGTGGTGCGGGCCACCCGCATCTGCACGGCGCACTCCTCCTGCGTCATGCCCTCCAGATCAATGAGACGGACGGTCTCGTATTCGTCCAGCGTCATGACCACGGGTTCGCCGGCGCCGCCGGTGCTGGGGCCGAACTGCCCGCAGCAGGGCAGGGCGCAGATGCGTCTCCGCTTGCAGGGTCTTGGCACGGCATTCACCTCCATAATTGACATATGCCATTTATGTTTCCATTATACGCCGATCTCCGCCGCTGTCAACCGTCAAATCCAAAACCGGCGGACGGCGGCTCTCTCCGCTTTCCGGTTTGGGGTTTCTGTTGACATTTCAGGCGCACGATGCAAAAATGAAAGCAGGATTCCCGGGAGCATCCGGCGCGCTGCGCCTGTCTGACAAAGGAGTGTGGCCTATGGCAAATCTGAAGTTGTGGGAACAGATTCAGGAGCTGAAATCCCCCCGGTACAAATGGGTGGACCTGACTTACGAGCTGAGCCCGGAGACGCCCCACTGGCACGGCTTCCAGCCGCTGGAGCGCGAGCTGCTGTTCGATTATGCGGAGGGCGCCCCCGCAGAGATGGCGGCGCCCATGCGCTGCTTCCGGTACACCATGGCCAGCCAGTACGGCACCCATGTGGACGTGCCCCGGCACTTCTGGGGCAGCGGCCGGTCCATGGACGAGATCCGCGTGCAGGAGATGGTCTGTCCGCTGGCGGTGATCGACAAATCCGCCGAGTGCGCCGCGAACCCCGACTTCATCCTGACGGTGGACGATCTGAAGGCGTGGGAGGCCCAATACGGCCGTATTCCCGAGGGCGCCTTCGTGGCCTTCCGCTCCGACTGGTACAAGAAGCCCAATCTGGACAATCCGGACGAGAACGGCCGCCCCCACTATCCCGGCTGGGACAGGGAGGCCATCCGGTGGCTGGTGGAGGAGCGGAACATCGGCGCCATCGGCCACGAACCCGCCGACACCGATCCCGCCCCGGTCACCACCCGTCAGGACGCCTATCCCTATCCCGGCGAGCAGTACATCCTGCAGACGGACCGCATCCAGATCGAGATCATGCGGAATCTGGATCAGCTGCCCCCGGTGGGCGCGGTGATCGTGTGCGCCTTTCCGAAGCTGAAGGACGGCGTGGGCTTCTCCGCGCGGTGCTTCGCGATCTGTCCCGCGGACTGACGCGCAAATTTGAACGGAAGATCGGACGCAGCGGCGCCGGAATCCGACGAGCGGCTCTCCCGCCTGCAAAGCCCGCCCGGCTGACCGGCGCGGGTGTGCCGCCTCTGACAAAAACGCGGAGGCCGCGCCCTGAAGCCGGGGCTTCACCGGCAATCCGTTCAAGGCTTTCCCGCACGGCGCCGTCCGCTCCTACCCGGCGCTGTCTGCTCCCGCGCGGCGCTGACGCCAGAACGCTTCTGGGCCGCGTTCCCCGCTGCCGGAGCGCTTCTGCACCGCGTTCGATGGGGCGTTTCCCCTTCCGGAAGACAAAACGGCAGAGTCTCCCGCGGGAGGCTCTGCCGTTCTTCTGGACGTTCAGTCGTGGGTGAACACGAACCGGGCGCTGCGGGCGTATCGCTCCCCCGCCCGCAGAACGCAGGAGGGGAAGTTCGGGTGATGGATGGCGTCGGGGAAGGCCTGCGTCTCCAGACACACGCCGCTCCGCCGCCCGAAGGGGACGCCGCCCTTGCCTGTCCGCCCGGTCAGGGTGTTGGCGGTGTAAAGCTGCAGGCCGGGCTGATCGGTGGTCAGCGTCAGGCGGATGCCGCTCTCCGGGGCGTACAGCTCCGCGGCGGGAGCGCTGCCGCTGAGCACCAGATTGATGTCATAGCCGCCGGCCTGCCGGACGCAGACGGCGTCGCTGTCGATGTCCCGGCCGATGGGCTTGGCCTGCCGGAAGTCCATGGGGGTCCCGTCCACCGGCAGGATGCGCCCGGTGGGCAGGCAGTGGGCGTCGTTCTCGGTGAAGAAGTCCGCGTTCACCCGCAGCCGGTGCGACAGCACGTCTCCGCCGCCGCAGAGATTGAAGTAGGCGTGGTTGGTCAGGTTCACCACGGTGTCCTGATCGGAGACGGCCCCGTAGGTCAGCTCCAGCCCGCCGCTCAGGCTCCAGCGCACCAGAACGGAGGCCGTCAGGGTGCCGGGATAGCCCTCCTCCCCGTCGGGGGAGACGCGGGTGAACCGCACGCCGCCGTCGGCCTCCTCCGCCTGCCAGACGTATTTGTCAAAGCCCCGCAGGCCACCGTGCAGATGGTTCGCGCCGTCGTTGGCGGCCAGAAGACAGGTTTTGCCGTTCAGGGAGAAGGAGGCGCCGCCGATGCGGTTGGAGAACCGGCCCGGCGTGGCGCCCAGATAGCCGTCTCCGTCCTCGTATCCGGCCGTGGTGTCGTAGCCCAGCACCACGTCCACGAGGCGGCCCGTCCGGTCGGGGACGCAGAGCCGGCGCAGGGTGCAGCCGTAGTCCAGAAATTCCGCAAAGGCCTCCCCGTCGCCGAGGCGCCAGCAGGTCACGGCCTCTCCCCGCCGTGTGTGTCCGAATTCCCGATGGGTGATCTCCATAAAAAACCTCCGTCTCCGGCGCATGGGCCGAATTTTCAGATTATGGAACCATTGTAAACGTTTGCTCCGGAAGATGCAAGCGGCGCGTGGGCCGCCTGCCGAATCCGGGAGGAGGTGCCTTCATGAAAAAGCTGCTTTCGGCGGCGCTGGCCGCCGTGTTTCTCGCCGCTCTGCTGGCGGTGCCCTGCGCCGCCGGCCGGTTCCGGGACGTGCCCGCCGGCGCGTGGTACGCCGACGCGGCGGAATACTGCGTGAGCCGCGGACTGTTCCGGGGCACGTCGGCGGATATCTTTTCCCCCGGCGGGGCCATGACCCGCGCCATGCTGACGGCGGTGCTGTGGCGGCTGGACGGCTCCTCCGGGACGGGCCCGGCCCGGGCCTTTTCCGACGTGCCCGCCGGCGCGTGGTACCGTGCGGAGCTGAACTGGGCGGCGGCCCGGGGCTACGTGACCGGCTACGCCGACGGGACCTTCCGCCCCGCCGGGGCCGTCTCCCGCCAGCAGTTCGCCGCCGTCCTGTACCGCTTCGCCGGGGACCGGGGACTGGACGTTTCCGCCGCCGGCGGCCTCGCCGCCTTTTCCGACGCGGGGGACGTGTCCGCCTACGCGCGGGACGCCGCGGGCTGGGCCGTGTCCGCCGGACTGCTGAACGGCTCCGGGGGACGGCTGCGGCCGCAGGAGCTGTCCAGCCGGGCGCAGATCGCGGCGGTGCTGAGCCGGTTTGTGAAGCGGTACGGCCTGACGCTGCCGGAGGTCAGCACCCCCTACGCCGCCCACGGCCGCCTCAGCGTCTCCGGCACCCGTCTGGTGGGGCAGCAGGGGGAGACGGTGCAGCTGCGGGGCGTCAGCACCCACGGCATCGCGTGGTACCCCCAGTACGTCGGCGAGGACACCTTCCGCACCCTGCGGGACGACAGGGGCTGCAGTGTCGTCCGGCTGGCCATGTACACGGAGGAATCCGGCGGCTACTGCACCGGCGGCGCGGCCCAGCGGGAGAAGCTGCGGGCCGTGATCGACCGGGGCGTGGAGGCCGCGTCCGACCTGGGCCTCTACGTGATCGTGGACTGGCACATTCTGGGCGACGGCGACCCCAACGCCCATCTCAGCGAGGCGAAGGCGTTCTTCGGGTGGGCGGCGGCGCGGTACGCCGGCCGGGGCAACGTGCTCTACGAAATCTGCAACGAGCCCAACGGCGCCGGAACGTGGAAGGAGATCAAGACCTACGCGGCGCAGGTGCTGCCGGTGATCCGCCGCGCCGATCCGTCGGCGGTGGTGCTGGTGGGCACGCCCACGTGGTCGCAGGACGTGGATCAGGCGGCGGCCGACCCCATCACGGGGTATTCCAACATCATGTACACGCTGCACTTTTACGCCGCCACCCACGGGGAGGCCCTGCGGACGAAGCTGTCGGCGGCGCTGGCGGGGGGCCTGCCGGTGTTCGTCTCCGAGTTCGGCATCTGCGGCGCCTCCGGCACCGGGGCGGTGGACACCGCCAGCGCCGACGCGTGGATGAGCTTGCTGAACCGCGGCTCCGTCAGCTACTGCTGCTGGAACCTGTCCAACAAGAACGAGAGCTCCGCGCTGCTGCTGCCCTCGGCCTCCGGACTCTCCGGCTGGCCGGCCTCCAGCCTCAGCGCGGAGGGGAAGTGGCTGCTGTCCGCCTTGGGCGGCAGCGCCTCCGCGGCTGCCGCCGGGCAGGGCGGGGGAACGGGCGGCAGCGCCGCGTCCGGGGATGCCTCCGCGTCCGGCGGCGACGCGGCTCTCTCCGGCGGCGGGACCTGCGCGGCCTCCGCCGTGCTGAGCAATCAGTGGACCGAGGGCGGCGGGACGCGGCTGCAATACGCCGTCACCGTGCGGAACACCTCGGCCTCCGCCCTCTCCGGCTGGACGGTGGGGATGACCTTCTCCGGCCCCGTCTCCGTGATCGGGAGCTGGTGCGGCCGTTTCCGGGCTCAGGGCGACACGATCACCGTGACGCCGGAGGATTACAACGCCGCCCTGCCGGCGGGGGGAGAGACCACCTTCGGGGTGATCGTCTCCGGCGGAGCCCTCACCGCGATCACGGCCTCCTGAGCCCCCGGAGGGCGCGCAGCTTCCCCCGGAGGGCGTACAGGCAGCGCCCCGCAGGGCACGGCGGACGCCTGCGCGCGGCCCGTATCCTCTCCGCCGCATGCGCCCCAAATGGCCGCCCATTCACGGAGGCTTCGCCGCGTTTCCTGACACATCCGACGAAAAACTGACTGCGCAATTCCGCGCCCCGCGCTGCGGGGCGCTGCCTGCTGCGCAGGGAGACAAGGAGGGAGAGCATGAACAGAGACCAGCTGCTCCGGACGTTCGCGTGGTTCCGGGCCAGACCCGTGCGCCTGCGTCTGCTGAAAGATGCCAACCGCTTCTGCACCGGCTTCACCTGCGCCGTCTTCGCGGCGGCGGTGGGCTGGCTGGCCGTCTGCCGGGGCACGGCGGCGCTCCGCCTGCTGCTGATTTGCGGCGTGCCCTTCGCGGTACTCAGCGTGTTCCGGCGGCTGCTGAACTGGCCCCGGCCCTACGAGGTCTATGGTCTGGCGCCGCTGCTGAAAAAGGAGACGCAGGGGCGGTCCTTTCCCAGCCGCCACGTCTTTTCCATCTGCGTGATCGGCGTGTCGATGCTGTACCTGACGCCCCCGCTGGGGATCGTGCTGCTGGTGCTGGCGGCGGTGCTGGCCGCCGTGCGGGTGGTTTCCGGCGTCCACTTTTTGCGGGACGTGGCGGCGGGGGCGGCTCTGGGCGTGTTCTCCGCCGTGGCGGGGGCGGCCCTCTGGCCGCTGTAGCCGCAGAGACCGGGAAATTGAAAAGCGTGCGGAAACAGCTGTTTCCGCACGCTTTTTCTGCGTTACCGCCCGAAGATTTCCGCCGCCTGCCGCAGATTTTCCCGGATGGCCACGCCGAAGGGACAGCGCGTCTCGCAGGCGCCGCAGCCGATGCATTCGCCGGCGTGATGGGCCAGCGCGCCGTAGTGCTCCCGGACGGTCTCCGGCACGGCGCCCTGCGCCCGGCAGAGGTTCAGGAACTTGGTGACGTCCGCCACGTCGATGCCGGCGGGGCAGGGGGCGCAGTGGCCGCAGTACATGCAGTGGCCCTGCCAGCTGATGCGGGGGAAGGAGGCCAGCGCGGCGGCGTAGTCCCGCTCCGCCTCCGTGGCGGTCTCGTAGGACAGGCTCCGCTGCAGGTCTCCGCTGCTGCGGACGCCGGACATGACGCAGGCCACGGCGGGCCGGGTCAGGGCATAGTGGAGGCACTGGGCCGGGGTCAGCGCCGCCCCGGCGGGGGACAGCTCGCCGCTGAGCAGGTCGCCGCCGCCGAAGGCCTTCATCACGGTGATGCCCACGCCCAGCCGCTGGCAGGTCTCGTACAGCCGCTCCCGCTCCGGGTCCATGTTGGTCAGGCGGTGGGCATAGCTGTCCGCGGCCCAGAGATTTTCGCAGTTCTCCGTGCCCGGCAGCAGGTCGTAGCAGGGGTTCACGGAGAACATCAGCACGTCGATGAGGCCGCTCTCCGCCGCCGCCAGCGCAGCGGCGGGGTTGTGGCTGGAAACGCCGATGTGCCGGATCTGTCCGGCGGCCTTCCGCTCCTGCGCGTAGGCCATCACCGGCCCCTCCGCCAGCTCCCGCCACAGCGCGGGGGAATCCACGTAGTGCAGCATTCCGATGTCGATATAGCCGGTCTCCAGCCGGGCCAGCAGATCCTGGAAGGAGGCGCGCACCTCCGGCAGCGCGCGGGTTACGCAGTACTGCTCATCCTTCCAGATGGTGCACAGATGCGCCTGCAGCACAAAGTCCTCCCGCCGCCCCCGGAGCAGCGCGCCGATGTGGCTGCGCAGGCCGGGATCGGGGCTGTACAGGTCCATGCAGTTGATGCCGCCGGCCGCGGCCTCCTCAAACAGACGGCGGCAGAACGCGGCGTCCTGCCCCACAAAGCCCTCGCAGCCCAGCGCGATCTCGCTGACCCGCAGGCCGGTGTTTCCCAGTTGACGGTAGATCATTTTCTCTCCTTTCGGGCCGCGGAGCGGCCCCGTTCCCCTCCACCATATCACCTGGAGCCGGCTCAAGGTCAAGACCTTTTTGAAAAAATCCCGGAAACCGGTTTAAAATTCCGCGCCGGACGGCATAGTGAAAGGGCGCGGAGCTGCCGCGCGGAAAGGAATGTACGGATTGAAAATTGTCCTGATCACCCCCGCGCCGTTTCTGCGGCGGATGGGGGCCTACCGGGCCTGCGGAAAGCTGTACGGCCAGTCGAATTCCATCACGGGGCCGCTGATTCTGGGCGGCATTCTGA